>Ga0074046_10003279_pt1 | contig 13624 bp, 9 predicted proteins | sample BogForMeECP23OM3_FD_94441 | JGI IMG/M metagenome (GOLD analysis project Ga0074046, IMG submission 94441) | Bog forest soil microbial communities from Calvert Island, British Columbia, Canada - Bog Forest MetaG ECP23OM3 | ecosystem: Environmental > Terrestrial > Soil > Wetlands ...
CGCCGCGCGACAGCGTGCCGATCGCCAGCCCAGCGACTCCTCCGATTCCCGCTCCAATCCCAGCTCCCTTGGCCCCGTTGGTTATCGCACCGATCACGGCGCCCGTAGTGGCCGTACCCGCAGCTTCCTTGGCCTTTTTTGCGGCGTCGCTGTCCTGGCGGATCGTGCCTTCCGAATCCTTCATCGACGTTTTCTCCGCCCCGGGCGTATTCTCCACCGACCCTCCGAGCATTACCGTATAGCCGCTGGGATAAATCATCGAGGTGAAGTGCACCAGCAACTCGGCCCGCCCCTTGATGTGTCCACCGCGCTGCACGCGCGTGATCTTTCCCTGGATGTAGGTTCCCGCCGGAATCACGACCCGCTCATTGACCACAAACGGAAAGGCCGTCTCCGCATACACCGGGTCGCCATCTCTTGCCGTCTTCGTCGAAATCGCCTGCTTCAGAGTTAGTGGGACCCTGGTTCCCGCCGGGATGGTCAGCATCGGCTTAACTGACTCCACCGCAGGCGCAGCCGCGTCCGGGGCCAAAGTCGTCTGTGCTGCCGCAATTCCCGCTAGCAGCAACACCAAAAATGCAGTACGGATTCTCATCGAAGGCCTACCTCTTCCGGATCATCTTGTAACCCGCCTGCAGTTTCAGATGCGTCCACCGGAGTTCCAGTTAGCTGAACACGACTTATTCTTCGACCAGGCAGACTAGCCCCCACTCTTCCGCGGCCGGTTCTCCATCACATTGCCCATGAACTGCGACTGCAGTTTCTGCGCGCAGCCTTCACCGCAAACATACAATGCACTTTCCTGGACAGCCAGCTTCTCGTCCCACGGCGCCAGATGCATCACCGGAAGCCCCTGATCGTTAAACGAGCTCCACATCACCCACCAGCGGTCGCTCCCGCCCTTTTGTACGCCGCAATTGGGGCCGGCACAACGGTAGAATGCACTCGGAATAAACAGCAGGTTTTCGCTCATGGCCAACCGTCATACAACGGAGCCATTGTAACTGAGGCTTATCTGTGGGACCACATCTTACTGGCGGCTACTTGTACAACAAATAGTTCTCCCGGAGGCGCACAAAGGCATCCAGCCGCTCCTGCCAGTCTTGCGCGATCCGTCTTGGATCCTCTCCTGCCTGGATCGCTTCGAATACCGCCTGATTTACCAGCAACTCTGTCATCTTCTCGAGCTTGAAGTCGTTCGGATAGAGCTTGTGAAGCGCCGACGCCAGCTCAATTCCAAACTCTGGCGAATCCAGAGTATTGCGGTCCAGAACGATCAGGTTCACGCCTTCGCACCGTTCCCCAGAGAAGTTGCTCGCGGATGGAGTGAAAACAATCGGCACAAAGCGCACGCTCTGAATACCGCGCCCGTTCAAGTAAGCGGCTAATTCCCTGCTCTTCATCCAGGGCGCGCCCAGCACTTCGAAGGGCGTATCCGTGCCCCGGCCGACGGAGACATTCGTCCCCTCGATCAGCCCTACTCCGGGATAAAGCGTCGCTTCATTCAAATCACGCAGGTTAGGTGAAGGATTCACCCAGGCAACGCCGGTCGAATCGAACCAGTCGCCGGGCTGCCAACCTTCCATCGCAACCACGTTGAGCCGCGCCCCAATGTGCCGCTCGGCATTAAACATTCTTGCGAGTTCACCCAACGTCATGCCGTGCCGGGGCGGCTCGGGAAAGTAATTCGTAAAATTTTCCCGGCCCTCATCGGAGACCGGTCCCTGGACGAACGACCCCGTAATCGGATTCGGCCGATCGAGAATAACCACTTCGATCCCAGCCTTGGCGGCCGCTTCCAGAAAATATCCGGTCGTAGTCTCGTAGGTGTAAAAGCGCGTACCGGCATCCGCCAGATCAATCACCACCGCATCCAGTCGCTCCAGCACGTCCAGCGGTGGACGCCGCGCCGCGTCGCTTCCTCCGTACACGCTGTAGACCGCCAGTCCGGTCGCCGCGTCCTTTGCATTCTTGACGTCGGTTGTGTCCAGCGTCCCGGTAACGCCATGTTCAGGACTGAAAATCGCATCCAGCGAAATCCCTGGTACGTTCGCCAGCACGTCGATCGTCCGGCGCCCTTCCAAGTCCACACCGGTGTGATTCGTCAGCAGCCCAATGCTTCGCGGATCCCCGCCCCTGGCGGGATGCAGCGCCGCGAACTTCGTCTCCTCGAGCACATCGATTCCCGTCTTCACGGTTCCATTCCGCGCCGCCAGGCGCCGTGCCGCGCTCTGCATTTCGTTGTAGCCGGTGATGTCGGCCACCCGCATCTTCTCCGCTTCGGAGGGATCGAGCGCCAGCGCCGCCGCTACTGCCGTACCTACCCTGGTCCGAAGCGAAATTGCCCCTCCCTTCTCCTTCATGTGCACGGCGTTCGTCATCAGTACGATATAGGTCTTCGTCGCCGGATCAATCCACAGGGAAGTGCCGGTAAATCCGGTATGCCCGTAACCGCCCACCGGCAACAGTTCCCCGCGGTTGGTGGAAAAAGGAGAATCGATGTCCCAGCCAAATCCGCGCACTGCGGTTCCATTCACGGGCTGCTGCGGCGCAGTCATCTTGGCAACCGTTGCCGGGGTCAGCACGCCTCGCCCGCCATCAAGCAAAGCCTGCGCAAAAATCGCGAGATCATCCGCGGTAGAAAATAATCCCGCATGCCCAGCTACGCCACCCATCCGGCGAGCCGTAGGATCATGCACCACGCCGCGCAGCATGTGATGGTTTTCGTCCTCCTCGGTCGGAGCAATGCGCGGTTCCCACGACGGTGGCGGCAGGAATCGAGTCTCCTTCATGCCTAGCGGCGCGAAAACATGCTTGGCCGCATACGCATCGAGCGACTCGCCCGAAAGCCGCTCCACCAGCGCTCCCAGCACCTCGAAGTTGATATCGCTATAAACAAACGCCGACCCTGGAGCGCGATCGGGCGCAACTTCAAACGCCATGTGATACGCCGTGTCCTTGCCTTCCCACTTCTTAGTCAGGTCGAGATCCTCGGGCAGCCCCGAGTAGTGCACCAGCAATTGCCGAATCGAAATATCCTCTTTCCCGTTCTGCCCAAACTCGGGAAGGTACTTTGAAACCGGGTCGTTCATGCGAAACTTCCCCTGCTCCCACAGTTGCATGATCGCCGTAGTGGTTGCAACCACCTTGGTGAGCGACGCACAATCAAACACCGTATCGGGCGTCATCGTCTCCCGCCGGGGATCAATCGCCCGGCTGCCATATACCTTGCGATACACCACCTGCCCGTCATGGCCGATGACCACGACAGCACCCGGAATCAACTGTTGGGCGATGGCGTCGTTGATGATGGGGTCGAGAACGGCAAGGCGGGAATCGAGCGGGGCCTGAGAGAACGCGGCAGAAGAAACCAGGATGACGCAGAGCAAGAGTTGTTGTGTGAAGTGTTTCATGCTTACTGTGACTCTACATGACGCGGGAGATGCGGCTCAAGCTGAACGCTATCGACGATGCCCTCGGAGTCACTCCCCGTTGCTTCCGCCCACCGCGTTTGTTATAACCCAATCAGATCGCAAAACAACTTTGGATCTGACGCTGCCCAATCGAGAATCTGGATTTTCTTTCCTGGTGCGCAATTTCGTCGCGCAGGACGATCGGTTTCGCGACGCTTTTGGCATCCTGGAAAAAGCCATTGCCGCCCGCGCCTTCCCTGCCTGCTCGCTCGCGGTCACCTTCGGCGGAGAACTTGTGGCCCGCAAGGCTCTCGGCCGCTTCACCTACGATGCGGGTTCGCCCGAGGTCACCACAGCGAACCTCTTTGATCTCGCTTCGCTCACCAAAGTCGTCGCCACGACTGCCGTGGCCATGATCCTGTACGAGCGCGGCTTGCTCGATCTGGACGCGCCGGTCACTGCGATCGTCCCTGAATTCATGGACGCATTGGCCGAAGACGACGAGCGCCGCCGCGACGTCACCGTGCGCATGCTGCTCGCGCACAGTTCCGGCCTGCCCGCGTACGAAAAGCATTTCCTGCACAGCAAAGCGCGCGAAGCCTTGCTGCGAGCCGCCTTCACCACACCGCTCACCGCCGCTCCCGGTTCCCGCGCCGAATACAGCGACATCGGTTTCATCATTCTTGGCGTGGCGCTTGAACGCCTTGCCGACGAATCGCTCGACGCATTCTGCCAGCGCGAAATCTTCGGGCCGCTGGGCATGACGCACACGACCTTCAATCCCACGCATGCCTTGAGAGATTCCATCCCGCCCACCGCCGACGATCGCAGCTTCCGCCACCGCATCATCCAAGGCGAAGTGCAGGACGAGAACGCCAGCGTCCTGGGCGGCATTGCCGGACACGCCGGCCTATTCTCCACCGCCGAAGATCTGGCTAGGTTCGCCCACGCTATGCTCAACGGTGGACGTCCCATCCTGCGCTCTTCGACGGTCGAACTCTTCTCGCGCCGGCAATCCGCGCCTGAAGGCACTTCCCGCGCGCTGGGCTGGGACACGCCCTCAGCGCCCTCGCAATCCGGAAGACACTTCTCCTCCCGTTCGTTTGGACACCTCGGGTACACCGGCACATCCTTATGGATCGACCCGGACCGCAAACTTTCCATAACTTTGCTGACCAACCGCACCTGGCCTGACTCCGGGAACCAGGCAATTAAACAGGTGCGCCCCGCGTTTCATGACGCGGTGATGGAATCTCTGGGGCAGGTCTCGTCCAGGTAGAGTCCTCGGGCCGGGTGCGCAAAGCCATCGCCACCGCCAAGCTCAAGTAGGCGGGAGTTACAAACGGAACTCCCGCTCCGAATTCCACACCCCACGGCCGCGCGTTCCCCGCTAGAATATTCGCAATACCCCGTCAGCAAACTTTCATCGTGGGGTATTCTCAGGAATTCATCACGACTAGAGACTCATCACGACATGGATAAGTTGGTGATCCGCGGCGGTAATCCCCTGCTGGGGACGGTTCGCATCAGTGGTGCAAAAAACGCCGCGCTGCCTTGCATGGCGGCAGCCCTGCTCACCGACGAACCGGTGATACTCGAAAACATCCCGCAGGTGCGCGACATCGAGACTACGCGCAAACTGCTCGCCGCCATGGGCGCCGAAGTCGAACTGGGCTATGGACGCGCCCATCACCGGACGACGATTTGCGCGGGCACGCTTGCCGCCCCCGAAGCTTCTTATGAACTGGTCAAGACCATGCGCGCCTCCACGCTGGTTCTGGGAGCACTCGTCGCCCGCTGTGGCCACGCCCGGGTTTCGCTGCCCGGCGGATGCGCCATCGGTGCCCGCCCCATCGATCTTCACATCAAAGGTCTAGAACGACTTGGCGCCAAGATCACGCAGGAGCACGGCTACGTCGAGGCCACGACCGATCCTCTCAAAGGCAACCGTCTCAAGGGCGCCGAAATTGTCTTCGACAGAATTACCGTAACCGGCACCGAAGACCTGCTGATGGCCGCGACGCTTGCCGAGGGCGAAACCGTCATGCAGAACTGTGCCCGCGAACCGGAAGTCGCGGACCTAGCCGTGCTGCTCAACGCCATGGGCGCCAAGATCCAGGGCGCCGGCACGTCCACGATCCGTATAAAGGGCGTCGTTAAACTCCACGGCGCCAGGCACCGCATTATTCCCGACCGCATCGAAGCCGCAACCTTCATCATTGCCGGAGCGCTTACCGGCGGGGACGTCAACGTCGCCGGCTGCGAACCCGCGCACCTCACCGGCATCCTCCAGAAGCTCGGGGAAGCTGGCGTGAAGACTGCGGTGAAAGCCGACTCCGTCCGCGTCATGGGCGACCAGCCGCTTACAGCCGCCGATATGAATACGGAAGAATATCCCGGCTTCCCCACCGACATGCAGGCGCAATACATGGCGCTCGCCACGCAGGCCGCAGGAACGTCGATCATCACGGAAAATATTTTCGAGAACCGCTTCATGCACGCGCAGGAACTGCTTCGTATGGGCGCTGATATTAAGATCGAAGGCCGCCGCGCCATCGTTCGGGGCGGAACTCCGCTGAGCGCCGCCGCCGTCCTCGCCTCGGACCTGCGCGCCTCTGCCTCGCTGGTGCTGGCCGCCTTGGTCGCCGATGGCGAGACCATCATCGACCGCGTTTATCACCTCGACCGCGGCTACGAGAACATTGAAGAAAAACTCAAGGCCGTGGGCGCTGAAATCCGCCGCGTGGGCAACATCTTTCCTAAACGGCGTGTAGGGGCAGTTGCGGACTAAAGAGAATTAGGCAACTTCAACTAAAAAAAGGGCCGCATCGCTGCGGCCCACTTTTGCTTGGCGAGCTTCGCTCGCTGGACAGCCGAGGGCGGCTGTCCCTACGCGAGTCTACCTTCTTCCGCGTCCACCACCGCCGCCAGAGTGGCCACCACCGTGACCTCCTCCAGGACCGCCTCCTGGGCCGCGTCCGCGACCACGCCGCCGTCGATTGCGATCACGATCGCCGCCACCGGCTGGACGACTTTCACGACTACCTTCCGGACGCGCCGCGCCCGCCTCGACCGATGCAACCACTCCGTCCACGCGGTTGAAGTTCGGCTCATCGTCGGCATCGAAATCCGCGCCGCCTTCGATTACTGCCGTGGGTGCGCCTTGTGGTGTTAACGGCGCCGCTTCTGCTACTTCTACTTCGCCTGTTTCCGGAGGTGGAGGAGCCCCGCCCATTTTGGCGCGCTGCTCTTTCAGAATCGCTTTCCGGGACAGCTTGATGCGGTTGCCTTCGACGGCCAGAACTTTCACCAGCACCTGGTCGCCTTCTTTCAGTTCATCGCGAACGTCCTTGATTCTGTGTTCGGCGACTTCGCTGATGTGCAGCAACCCGTCCAGACCCGGTAGAATTTCGACGAACGCCCCGAAATCTGCCAAACGACTGACCTTCCCGAGATAAGTCTTCCCTACCTCGGCCGAAGCCGTCAGATCCTTAATGATCTGCAAAGCCTTGTTCGCCGAAACTTCATCGTTCGACGCGACGTTGACCTTGCCCGAATCTTCCACGTCGATCTTGACGCCGGTCTGCTCGATGATGCTGCGAATCATCTTGCCACCGGGCCCAATCACGTCGCGAATCTTGTCCACCGGAATCTGCAGGGTGTAGATACGAGGCGCGTAGGCCGAAACCTTCACGCGGCCCTCGGTGATAATTTCGTCCATCTTTCCGAGAATGAACAACCGCCCACGCTGCGCCTGCGCCAGCGCCTCGCGCATAATCTGCGAAGTGATGCCCGCAACCTTGATATCCATCTGCAGCGCGGTAATGCCGTCTTTGGTTCCGGCAACTTTGAAGTCCATGTCGCCGTAGTGATCTTCCGCGCCCGCAATGTCGGTCAGGATGGCGTACTGCTCGCCTTCTTTCACCAATCCCATCGCAACCCCGGCCACCGGAGCCTTCAACGGCACACCCGCATCCATCAGTGAGAGTGAGGCACCGCAAATGGTGGCCATGGACGACGATCCGTTCGACTCCATAATGTCGGAGACGACACGCATGGCGTAGGGCCAGTTGTCTTCGGTTGGAAGCACGGCCGAAACGGCGCGCTCGGCGAGTGCGCCATGGCCGATTTCGCGGCGTCCAGCGCCACGCATAAACCCAACCTCTCCAACCGAGAACGGGGGGAAGTTATAGTGCAGCATGAAGCGCTTCTTGGCTTCGCCTTCAAAGCCCTCGAGACGCTGCATGTCGTCGCTGGTGCCGAGCGTGGTCGTAACCAACGCCTGGGTCTCACCACGAGTGAAGATCGCGCTGCCGTGCGCGCGCGGGAGAACACCGGCTTCGATCCAAATTTCGCGGATCTGGTCGAACGCGCGGCCGTCAGGACGGTGCTTGTGATCGATTACCTGGTTGCGGAAAATGCGCTCACGCAGGATCTCGTAATACTTCTTGACCTTCGCCTTGCCTGCATCGTCGTCTTCAGGCACGGCGGCCAGCAGTTCCTTTTCGAGTACCCGAACCAGTTCGTAGCTTTCGGCTTTCGGATGCTTCGCGGTATCAAGAGCGTCGGCCAGCCGGCGGCCAATCTGCGATTCCAAGCCTTTGAGGTAAGTTTCATCAAATTCCGGCGGCGTCACTTGGCGCTTCGGTTTGCCGACTTTGGCGCGCAGTTCACTGATGGCGGCACAGATCTTCTTGATCTCGGTGTGGGCGAATTCAATGGCGTCCACCACCGTCTCTTCTTTCACTTCTTTCGCGCCCGACTCGATCATGACAATCGCATCGGCGGAGCCCACGACCATGATGTTGAGCAGGCCGTCGCGCATTTCGGTGTAAGTGGGGTTGACGAGGAAGCGGCCTTCCACCAGACCGACGCGCACGGCGCCAAGCGGGCCGAGAAAAGGGATATCGGAGAGGGTCAGGGCGGCGGAAGCGGCGTTGATGCCGCAGACATCGGGGTCGTTTTCCGTATCCGCGGACAAGACAAGGGCGATAACCTGGGTCTCGCACTTGAAGCCTTCGGCGAACATGGGACGGACCGGCCGGTCAATCTGGCGGCAGGTGAGAGTCTCGCGCTCGCTCATGCGCCCTTCGCGCTTGATGAAGCCGCCGGGAATGCGTCCGCCGGCATAGGTGTACTCGCGGTAGTCAACCGTGAGCGGAAAGAAGTCGATGCCCTCGCGGGGCTCGGGATTGGAGGTTGCGGTGGCGAGAACAACGTTTTCGCCGAATCTGACGACGGCAGCGCCGCCGGCCTGCTTGGCAAGTTTTCCGGTTTCGATGGAGAGTTGTTTTCCGCCTGCGAGTTCGACGGAAACTTTGGTGGCTTCAGGTTTCATAGGTCATCCTTTTGTCGGACAGAAGATGGGACAGAAGGGCATGCGCGCCAGTACGGAGTTCGCGTGGACAGGCGGATGCCAGGCGGCGGTTGGGAACGCACTTTGCTAAGGCTCTCAAGGTGGAACCGGCCCCACACGGAGCCAGTCGCGCTGTTACTTGCGGATGCCGAGCTTGGAAATAACGGTCTTGTACCGTTCCGAGTCGTACTTCTTCAGGTAGTCGAGCAAGCTACGGCGCCTGCTGACCATCATGAGAAGTCCGCGGCGCGAGCCGTGGTCTTTCTGGTGCGTCTTGAAGTGTTCCGTCAACTGACCAATGCGTTCGCTCAACAGCGCGATTTGAACTTCGGGACTTCCGGTATCGGTCGGGTGCGTGCGATACGTGTCAACGACGGACTGTTTTTGCTCTCTGGCTAGCACTAACCTGTTGCACTCCTGTCTCTTCTCGTTTTCGTAACGTCTTCGATGGTAACACGGTGGTGTCGAAGCTGGCAAACCGAGCCGGTTCTCGCTTCTCGGCTCGATGAAGACCCCGCAATCGTCCATCTTCCGTGGTGTCGAAGCTGGCAAACCGAGCCGGTTCTCGCTTCTCGGCTCGATGAAGACCCCGCAATCGTCCATCTTCCACTGAGAACCGGAAACTGAGAACTCGAATTCGAGGTTATAATATATTCACGACTCGAAATAAACGACGGATGTAACTATCCTCCGGTTTATTCCAGGGACACGAGCTGGGCCAACCCTACAGGCTCTGCATGTAGCCAGCCATCATAAAATTAGAAGTACGGGGAGATTCATATGCCACGAGGCCGATCAACCTTTTCCAAGCGTCAAAAAGAACAAGCGCGCCAGCAGAAACAGCGGGACAAGAACGAGCGCAAAACCCAGCGCAAGCAGGATCAACCGGGAGGCGTTGTAGTGGACGAAGCGGAAGAATTGCGTCAGATGCGCGAGCACGCCGCCGAGCAGGCCGCGCTCTTCGGCATCGGCAGCGACGACGAACCCAGTTCCATCGAAGTACTCACACCGCACGGCAAGCAAGCCGACCACTAAACGCCCTGGAAGATTCGCCGGAGCCCAGAGTTCCGGCGAACCCGGGTCCATGCCAACAAAAATTCTTCGGCATCTTTCTACGGGCCGTGGACAGCCCTCAGAACATTACACAAGCCTCGTTGACCCTCTCCAGTACTCGTTCCAGCAGCGCCAACTGCCGCTCCAGTTCTGACCTCAGCGTGGCGTCCAACTGCCGGGCGATCTCATCCTTAAGGACGCGCTTCTTGGCGGCAAGAAGCTCCCCGGTTTGTTCAAGTTCACCGGAGTCGAATCGCAGGTCATGGGCCATAACCTTGGTCAGCAGTTCGTTGTACTGTTTGGGATCTTGTTCTAACAAGGCGTTGGCGAGTAGTTTCAGCTCGCTGGGTTCCAGGTGAAATTGCATAGCCCCCTCCCTTCAAGAGAGAAAGTGCCTTGGAAGCTCCATAGAAATTGGATCACGGCGACATCGAATTGTCAGTGATAAAAATCACCGGACTCGAAGGGTAATGCCGCCGGGCGGGGACGCCCGGCGCTCTACCAACAAAAGTTAGACAAACACCTCACCCGGCAAAGCAGTTAGAGTGCGCGAGGCAAGCGTGTTTTCGACAAATCGCTTCGGACGTTGTTCGCTGGCCGAAGCATTCACCTGCTTGCGTTCGATGCGCAGTTTCAAGGTGCGCTCGATATTGCGCAGATCCAGAACTTCTACGCCCGTGACCAGGGTCGACGCTCGGCCCGGAGAACCCATGCGCCCGGTGCGCCCAACGCGGTGTATGAAATCTTCGGCCATCTTCGGCAGGTCGTAGTTGATCACGTGGGCTACGTCATCGCAGTGCAAGCCACGCGACGCGACGTCGGTTGCGACCAGTATCCGGTAGCGCCCTTCCTGGAATCCGCTCAAGGCGGCGTTGCGCTGCGACTGCGTGCGGTCGCCGTGAATCTGGGCGGTCGAAAAGCCATCGCGCTCCAGTTCCTTGGCCAGCCTTTGCGTGCCGCGCTTGGTGCGCGTGAAGATCAGGGTCTGCCCGGTTTCTTCATAGAGCAACTGCCGGAGCACGTCCAGCTTTTCGGACGGCCGCACTTCATAGGCTTCGAGGGAAACGCTCTCCGCAGGCTTCAGCACTGAGCCCAGCGCTATCCGCTCCGGCTCGCGCGTGTAGTCACTTACCAGCGAGGCCACGGACTGCTCCATGGTGGCTGAGAAGCACAGCGTCTGCCGGCGTTGGGGCAGAATCTGTAAAATCCGCCGGATGGCCGGAAGAAAGCCCATATCCAGCATGCGGTCGGCTTCGTCGAGTACGAGAATCTTGACGTGCCGCAGGTCGGCGAACTTTCTGGTAATGAAATCCTGCAAGCGTCCCGGAGTCGCAATGACAAATTCGCAGCCGGAACGGAGACTGTTGATCTGCGCCTTCTCGGCTACGCCTCCGATTACCAGCGCCGCCTTCGGCATGTTCTTGTCACGCAGTTGTTCATACTGTTCGTGAACTTGCATGGCCAGTTCGCGCGTGGGCAGTAAAACCAGCGCGCTGATGTTCTTCGATGGGGACTGGCGCAGCATCTCGAGGATCGGAATCAGGAACGCGAGAGTCTTGCCGGTGCCGGTTTGGGCGGTGCCGATTACGTCCTTGCCTTCAAGGGCAGGAGAAATGGCTCGCGCCTGGATGGGTGTGAGGGTAATGAATTGAGCTGCCGCCAGTTTCTGCTGCAACTGAGCAGACAGGGGCAGTTCCGTAAATGTGGTCATTCGATTGTGTTCTTTCTGGAGGGGCTTACTCAATTTCTCAGACACACTGGTCCGAGTTCGCATGCCGCTCTATTTGAAATTGGCGCTGGAACCAGGCGGGCAGGAAATGCGGAGGTGATGCGGATCCAACAGGATCCCCGCTTAACGAGCAAACCGTAGCAAAAGCGTTAACAACAGTATAGCAGAAGAAGACGCAGCGTGCGGTTACGTCGGTCATTCATGTGGAACACCAAGCACTTGGGGTCGTGGGCCGTGTTGCCCTCGCTTCGATGGGGAAATGCAGGCCAGCTTTGTTTCACACCCCTGAAAAAAGCAGGCCGGAATTGCTCCGGCCCGCCCTGGTTCGAGATTGACTTACTTCACCGCGGCGACAACGTCCGTGACGAAGTTAGCGCCGTTGGGCGTCCCTAGTCCGGTAACGTTGTCCCAGCCTGGGCCCGTCGTCAACGAGCTGTCAGTACCGAAGGTGAGAACGTACCAACGGGTAGAGGTTCCGTTGTAGAGCGTACTCACGTAGTCGGTGGTGTTCCCTAAAGGAGCCGCCAGATCGTCCGCAGTCTCGATGATGGGGGGCTGGGGCGGCTGGTGGATGGTGCCCGTCACGTTGTCAGGCCCGGTCGTGGCGACCACGTCGGTGATTGCATCCGCAGGCAGAGTGTAAAGCAACGGAGCAGCCTGGCCGAGCCAAGTGCCGGCAGCCTGAGTGGAAATCGCCCACATGCCGGAAAACATGGGACAGGCAAGGCTGGTTCCACCGACGACTGAGATGAAAGTCTGGCCGCCTTCGGTATCGATGAACTCGGCACCGGTGTAGGGATCGGCCAGGAATGCGATGTCCGGGACGAGCCGCCAGCTACCCGACAAGCTCCCCTGGTAGGACGGCTTGGGCCAGACAGCGCTGGTGCCGCCGCCGGATCCAGCATAGAAGCCGAGCGAGAGCGGCGGGACGATGGGAGGATTAGGAGTCACGTTGGCAATGCGGGTTAAGTTGTTGCCCCACCCCGTCTGCAACTCTATCGTGTTGTTGCCGTTGAGAAACAAGCTGGTGCCGCCTACGCCGGTAGCGTAGGGAGAAGCGGCCGGCATGCTAACCGTAGCGACTCCATCGGCGAGAACGAAGTCTCCGTCGTCACCGCTGGAGAAGTTGGCGGAGATGCCGAGCGACGCGGCCAACTCGGTGAGGCTGTTTTGCACCGTGAGCTCAGAGGGGTCGTAGACTTCGAGAAGGTACTCTTCGAGGCCGTAGCTGTTGGAGATCACCGGTCCGATTTCATGATCGATGGCGAAGAGAAGCGATAGGTCGAGGTTGGTGAAGGAGTTGTCGGCCGCCAGAAGGAGCACGATATTGGCTCCCGGAGCAACCGAGTGCGACCACTCGACGTCAAGGCTAGTCTCTACATCCCAGCCACAAGTATTGCCTCCGCAATTCGTAGGGCCCGTGGGGTAGTAGATCGCGAAGTTGCTGGCAGTAAGTGCCGGTAGACCATTGATCTCCGCGAAAATATTCGCGTCGCTCGTAATCGTATCGGAACCGAAAGCATCGATGATGACCACGGTTTGGCCGGTGCCATCGAGGTTATTCTTGTATAGCGTAGTGAGACCGTACGCCTTGTCCACCTGCGGGGCATCGTAGCCACAGGAAGGAAGACTGGGAGGACCGGCGTTGATGTTGACTCCGTAGCGGGTACCGGAGTAAAGAGCGTAGGGGCCACCACCACCAGTCCTGAAATCGCGCGCCTGTGTGGCGCGGAGGCAGTTGGCGTTAAAGTACTGCACGGCCGGGCCAACCTTAGACTGGGGACTGACCTTTGACAGCGGTAGCATGACGGGTTTGCCGGTGTCAGGGTCAACCGCGCGCTTCGCAAAGTTCTTGTACTTCAAATCGGAAAGGCCTTGGACAGCGGAGACCAGCTTGCCGGCAACCCCGGAGATAACGGCCTGTCCGCTTGGCATACGATGCGCCTCGCCATTGATCGACACCCGGTTGAGTTGCACTCCGGTTGCACGTTGCACGTCAGCGACGGTTCCGCGTGCGGTCACGTAGTGGTTCAGTTTGTCGGAGGCAACCACGCGGAGATTGTGCGCCGCCAG
>Ga0074046_10003280_pt1 | contig 13624 bp, 12 predicted proteins | sample BogForMeECP23OM3_FD_94441 | JGI IMG/M metagenome (GOLD analysis project Ga0074046, IMG submission 94441) | Bog forest soil microbial communities from Calvert Island, British Columbia, Canada - Bog Forest MetaG ECP23OM3 | ecosystem: Environmental > Terrestrial > Soil > Wetlands ...
GAGGTCGAGAATTTCCTGATCCACACCTACGGGCATGAAATGAACACCAAAGTTACCGCCCCCCTTTCGATACTTCAGATCGAGCATGAAGGGGATGTTCCCCAATCGATTGCTGCGTCTCACCATGGGTAAAATTGGGGCGAAACAGGGCTGAAGGAGGGAACTCCTATTTATGAGCTGGCTGGGCTGGCTACTTGTCTTGTTTATCGCCTATTTGTTCCTAAGCGACTTTATTAGGTCGAATCGGTGCTATCCCCACGGAGTCTTCGGTCGATGCCGACGCTGCGAGGAAGAAGCCGCGGCAAGAGTCAAAGCAGAAGCCAAAGCAGGAGCCAAAGCAGAGCATCGACGGTTGGAGGTCGAAAAGACCTTCAAGAACATGGATGAAGCGAAAAGGGATGAACTGACTGCTTTGGTGAAAGAAAGGGCCGAACGGGAGGACCTCATCATTGGGCCAGGCGATTTAGAGGCAGCCGTCGTGGGCATTTACGAGAGGTCTCACAAAGGGTAGTTTTTGCGACGCTCGGCGAGGCCAATGAAATCAGCCCTTTCAGAGTCTCATAATTCAGTCTCAAAACCGAATGAACGTAGTCGAGTTGGGGCACAGGATCTGCTCAACGGGGCTGAGTAGGCCGCGCGCGGCGAACACGCGCAACCCGTATGGCATTAGGTTCGGTATAAAACCACTTTTACTGCGTAGCGTTTGCCGCCCAGTTGACGGTTTGTCGGCGTCTCGGACAAGTGAAACCGACAAGATCCCCGCTCGTCGCACAGTGTCGAGAAATCCAGCACACCGATTGCGCCAGTGTCAGCTAAGGGCAGAAAATACTAATACCGCTGGGCCGGGGATCAGATTACTTCTGGATTCGCGACAATTGGTCTGAAGCCGCGAAGCGCGAGGCGAGCTGAAGTTCATCGCTCATAACTCACTTCAAGAAATGGTCCAGCCCGCGTCCATGGATCCGCGTCCGCAGGCCCGCTCCCCGCCAACTGTAGCTCCGTTTTCCGGATCATTTGCAACCACAACAAATCCGGATCCTCACTGAAAACCGTGTTCGAGTCTGCCGGGAAAATGAACCATGCGCCCAGATCCACTTCCTTCCGCAATTGATCGATCGTCCATCCGGCGTAGCCCAGATAAACATGAAATACGCCAGGGTTAGGTCGAGTCGAAATGGTTTGTTCAAAGAGGGTCTTCGCGGAAATCAGGTAAACCTCACCGAAGATGTGCTCCGCCCCTTGAATATTGGCCGGCGACTGGAACAGCGCTAACACCGCCGGAGGTTCGACTGGGCCTCCGAGATAGACCGGATCGGAACGGTCTTTCGCTGCCTTGAGATCCTCAAGCACTCGTGAAAGTGGGACATCTGTTCGCCGGTTGAGAATCAATCCGACTACACCTTGGGCATCGTAATGAACCAGCAGGACCACTGTCTCGGCGAAATGCGGATCGGCGAGGTCCCGGCTCGCCACCAGCAACTTTCCAGCACCCAAAGCCTTGGCATTCTTGGATTGGACCGGAAGGAAAACGGTCGGCAGCATTTCGCTTTCCGCGCGGAATGCCTTGACCCAGTGCGATGGGCCTAGCTTCTTTGTCGGTCGGCCCCTGTACCAAAGCGACCGACCGTCGCCAAGCGCCGGACCGTGCGGCCGCGTATTCGGCTTCGGTACATCAAATTCCTTGACGCGACGGTCTAACCTCCCGACCGCTGCGAAGGCAACAATCGTGGCCAGGATTGTGAAGAAGCATAGTTTGTGCAGAGACATGACTGCTCTCCAAGCGGGGGATACCGTTCTTTGTTCCAATGCCCTCGCGCGCCGCCAGTGAATTGTTAGCTTGGACGGCTGGGAACTTTAAGTGCTGGCGGGGAGGGGAAAATTTAGCCCGCACCTTTCTGAACCCCTTCATCTCGGGTACTTCGCATTGTAATACGATGGAAATCACTGGCCGTCATCCAGATTTTCAGTTCCACGACCCGCTCCGATGCAACGGGTGCAGCCGCTAAGGTTCGATGCCGATGCAGTCATTCACGGCTCCGCGAATCCGCTGTTTGCAGCCTAGGTAGCGTTCGGTTGTCTGCACCGAAACGTGCCCAAGAAGAAATTGAATTTGGTCCAATTCTCCGCCCGATGCATGGCACAGCTTCGCGCACGAACGCCTCAGATCGTGAGGAGCGAGTCCACTGAAGTCTGTACCTGATCTTCTGTGACCCGGATCACCTACGCTTGTGAGGCAAATGGAGAGTTGGCGCTGTTCACTTATATAGGCGCGTACGAAGCTGATCGATCTGGCGAACCCTTTACCCAGGTGCGAGAGACGTAACAGTCCATTCCGGCAAACTTGCTCAATCTGCCGAAACGGTAATTAGTTTTCTTAGTTCTTTCCCTCGGCGACCTGCAAGTCGAGTGCGGCACGTTCGCCGTTCATCACGACTGTTCCCGAATCGAGGAGTTGCTGCCCGGTGCAGTCGTAGCTAGCAAAACAGCGCATCACGCGGAAGGGGAAGTAGAACTCCACCGCCAACGGGCTAGAGCCGTCGGCAAGATGGATTACGCTGCTGAAGCTGATGCCATCAAAGTCCGTATCCGTGACAAAGTAGTTCAGCACCGGACGCACGAGATGAGAAACATGTTCGTCGAAGGCCAGCGCTGCCAGCTTGTAGCGCGAACTCGCTGCTGGCGCGTTCAGACTCGTGGAGATCGATAACTGCAGGTACGCACCCTGGCGAAATCCGATGAACGCCGGCGGCGCATAGGGCAGAAAGTGCGCCTCCTGGTTGAGGGCCCTGGTCATGCGATCGATCGCGTCCTCATTCTGCAGCTGGAGCTTGGCCAGCGCCTCCGGCGTGAAGATTCGTGCCGGCGCTGGAGAGGTCCTCGTCAGGCTGGCGGAGACGGAAGGACTTGTTGGCGCCGCAGAGCTGGCTGGGGCGCTGGCGGTCTCGACCGGCAGCGGCTTGAGCGGTCGTGTTGTTTCCTTCCACTCCTCGGAAGGAGCATCCTGCTGCAACCATAGCGAGTAAGGCTCACCGTTCAGGAAGACCCTGGCCTCCAGTACGGCGACCTGCTTCTGGTCGTCGGTCTTGGCGTCCACCAGTTTTTGGGCCACGGAGACGGGAATGATGACCGTAACGTTCTCCGGGTGCTCCGAGCTAACGCCCATAGCTTTCTGCCGCACATGATGGGAGACCTCAAGGGCAAACGCGGAGAATTCCGAGTCGTCCGGAAAGTGAGGCACCTCCACTCGCAGTATGGGCATGATGACCTGCAAGAACGTTTCTTTGAGGCGGGCGTACGGGTCCATGACTTCGGCCGAATAAGAGGCATAGTAGTTGCCGGTGATTTCCAGCACGGTTTCGCCCTTGTAGATGTCGAAGCGAATGGAGCGCTGGTCGGCGGCCTGCATCTTGGAGAGATCGATATCGAGAACGCGGCAGAAATAGAACGGGTAGGGGAACTTATGGTCCTCAATCTCACGCCCAATCGCCATCAGGGTCTTGAGGTGGCGTTGCTGCAGGCGCTGTGCCTTGGGGTCCGATAACTCCACCGGCATCACAACCTGCGCCGCGAGAGACACCGTCATTCCCAGCGCAACCATCAGAACTGCCAGACGACCAGCCCGCGACATTTTCAACAGCTCTCCAGCTACATGGACATCGAATGACGATCTAGTTCCTGGCGTACACCAGTCCACCCGCCTCATAAGGAGGGCCCGCCACGGCGCGAAGGTACGACACCAGTGCTGCTATGTCGCTCTTGGAGAGAGTGTATCCCCACGGCGGCATCTCTGGCGATTTGTTCAACGCCGCTCCGCCATGAGTGATGATCGCTACCAGATCGGCATGGCTCATCTTGTTGAGTATGTCTCCCTCGGTGAAGGGGTGCGGCTTTACCGAGAGATTGTCCATGTTGGAGACTCGCTCCGGGGTAGATTCCGAATCGTGACAGCGAATACAGTACTGCGCGTTGAGCTGCGCGCCCACCGTTTGCTGATATCCCAGTGCGACTTCTTCTACAACAATGTCCAGCTTCTTGCCGGAACTATCTCGTGTGCTGGCGACGAGCTTGTATCGTCCCGCCTGCTGTCCGAGCGTGACAGTGCTTGTGACCTGCCCGCTGGAATCCGTCAGCGCTGAGGCCGGAGTGAAGCTCACTCCTGCCGGTCCGCTGAAATAGACCGCGGCTCCGACAAGAGCACTTCCAGACGCGTCGTTCACTTGCACGACGACTGGTTGATCCAGCGGCATTCCAATGTAACCAATCTGCTCGCCGCCGCTGGACTCTACGATTGCAGCTCCGATGGCAGTAGCTTGCAGAGGCGCAGGCGGTTTGCTCTTACGCGAACATCCAACACCGAATATCACGACTGCAACCAGAGCTAGGAGTGCGGTTTTCATTTCTTCATCGCCTTCTTGGGTTCCCCGGACTTGAGCGACATCAGGAACGCCGTCAGCGACTTGGCTTCGTCGTCGGTCATGTGCTGGTTGGGCTCGATGGTTCCTGACCGCAGCGCTTGGGGATCCTTCAGCCAGTGATAAATCCAGGCTGGGTTGAGTCGCTTGCCTGTCCCGGCCAGAGCCGGTCCAATGTAGCCTTTGTCCTTGCTGAAGTCGGCGATGTGGCAGGACTGGCATGCGAACTTGGAGTAGAAGAGCTGTCGTCCCTCCTCGACCGATGCCGCAGTGAACTGCGACATGGGTAGCGAATCGCGATCGAACTCCGGCGTCTGATACACCGTCATTATGTAGTCGGAGAGTGTGTTGATCTCGGAATCTGTGAGATTAAACTTCGGCATCCGGCGGATCAGAGCGGGCCGTAGAGTTTCCGGGTTCTCCAAGAACTGCACCAGCCACTCACGCTGCACGGCTGTGCCTTCCCATGTGAGGTCGGGAGCCATATCGCCGCCGTGACCGTTGATCATGTGACAACTGAAGCACTGCAAATCATGCATAAGCCGCCCGGCCTGACCAGCAGGCTCATAGTGCGTCTGCTGACCGGAAGCAATTCTCATGGACGGCGGTTGCGTCTGCGCGCGGTCCGTCAACGCCAGCAAAGCGGTAGTAACGGCATTGATCTGTTGCGGGGTTAACTTGAACTGCGGCATCTTCAACGCTGGCCCGAAGGCACGCGGATTACGGACCTTCGCACCAATGTAGTCGGGGAGAGCGTGCTCAACGCCTTCAACAAAAATCAGTTGGTTGAGCGGCTTGCTGCCGATACGGCTGAGTTCGGGTGCGAAGTTCTCGGGCTTCTTGATACCGTTGATTTCATGGCAACTTGCGCATCCGTTCTCGACCACAAGACGTTTGCCGTGCTCGATCTGTTGCGGAGTCGCGGGATCAAGATGCACGTTGGCGAGGAAGTCTGGCTCGGTCTTGGCCTCCAGGAATCCGGTCAGAATGGACACCTGCTTATCGTCAAACCGATAGTGCGGCATCATGGTTTCCGGATCGTAGTGCTGGGGGTTCTTGATCCAATCCTGCAACCATTCGGGTTTTGCCTTGGTGCCGATACCAGTCAATTCGGGGCCGAAGTTGCCTCCCACCAGCGTGCCGGCCGCGTTCTGCGTTGCATGGCACGAGGCACAGAAGGATTGTCCATATAAAGTCGCGCCGGCTGCCGGATCAGGTGGCGTTGCCTCAGCCTTCATCGGTGGTAGAGGCGGCTCGAGCAAAGTACTCTGCGTGAAGATAAACGCAGAAACGTCACGGGCATCGTCGTCGCTGAAATGATAGTTCGGCATCGTCGCCGTGGCGGCGTAGCTCTGCGGGTCCTTGATCCACGCATAGACCCACTCACGTGTGGTCTTGTCTGCGATGTGCTTGAGAGATGGAGGATCATCGTCGGGTAGAATGCGGGTGCCATCGGCTTGCTTGATGGTATGACAATGCGTGCAACCATAACTGGAGATGAACTGGCGTCCCTGATTGAGGAAGGGAGTCGCAGTTTGCTTTTCCAGATGACACTGTCCGCAGCCGGCTTCTATGTACTTGGCAGGCAGCAGCGGCTGCTCCCATTGTTCGCTGGCGCTATGCGCTTCCTGTACGGTGGTCGCTGCGCCTTGCCCGCGATGACACGTGGTGCAGCCAAACTCGGTCAACGAGTGCGGGATAACGGGGTGCTTGCGGAAAGGCTGGGTGCTCACATTGGCCAGGCTCGCCTCTTTGAGTCCGATGTGGCAGGTCGTACAACGGTCCGTGACCTGTTGTTCCGGAATCCAGATTTGCTGGATTCCACCCTGGAAGTGGCGTTCAAGCGTTACGGCGTCAGCGCGCCCACGGATGAGGTGCAAGTATCGCTTCTGATAATGCCGCCACTCGCTGAAGTGGTTCTTGGCCGGTGCGATGGCGAGCAGCAGCAGAAAGATGATGCTCATAGTTCCGAAGGCGCGTGCGCTGTCGCCGAAGAATATCCGCCAGAATGAGGTGAGTTTCTCCTTCATCAGTAGCTACCCCTCCACGGCAGAACCCAGGACCATCCCGGGCCGCGGAAGAAGGTTCCAATCGCGGTCAGTACCACCAGCTCACACAGGAACCAGGTCATGATCCAGAACGAGAGCGGCTTGGACACCAGCCAGCGGCGGAAGCCGCGCGCCGTTTCCGGGTTCGTTTGTGCCGCCAACAGCATGAAGCCAGCGACGAGCAGCGTCGGAACCAGCGCGACCCATACATCGAACACAGCCAGAAAAATGCAGAAAACCGCTACCACGACACCGAAGATGCGAAGCCGCTTCGCCCTGTTTCGCAGCCACAATCCTTCGGCTTCGACGTTGATGTTGAAGTAGGGAATGATAATTAAGGCCATTACCACCAGTCCCGGTATGAGCACGCCCGCGACAACGGGCGGGAAATAGTGCAGCAGCTCCTGTAAGCCCAGGAAGTACCACGGGGCCTTCGCCGGATTCGGTGTATGCATCGGATCAGCAAGCCCTTCGAGCGGCGCATCCCATAACAGCGAAGTGACGACGAGTGCCGCCGCCATCACCTCCATGGCAACTACCACGCGGAAGAAGACCTCGGGGTATGTCATTACTCGGTCTTCATCCTTCACTCGTACTTGCGGCGAGGTGCGCCGGGTAATAAACGCCACGCGGCGCGGTGTTTTCCGCACGTCGGAGTCGAGGACTGCGACGAAATCTTTGGGATCGCTCACTTCCCGCTCCCTTCTCCCCCAGGCTCACCGGGATAGATTCCGCCATCTTTACGGATACGCCAGAAGTGGACGGCAATAAACAGAATCGCTGTGAGCGGCAATATCACGCAGTGCAACACATAGAAGCGGAGAAGTGCGTTGGCATTTACGGCGGTCCCTCCTAGCAGGAGAAAGCGAATTTTGCTGCCCATCAGTGGGACAGCCGAGGCAATGTTGCTGCCCACCGTCACCGCCCAGAAAGCCAGTTGATCCCACGGCAACAAATAGCCGGTATAACTCAGCAGGAGTGTTACCAGCAGCAGCACCACTCCAATCACCCAGTTAAATTCGCGTGGCGGCCGATAGGCTCCCCGATAGAACACCTTGAATATGTGGGCAAACACCAGAAAGACCATGGCATGTGCTGACCAGCGATGCAGGTTGCGTAGGAATACGCCTGACGAGACCACGAATTGCAGGTCTTTCATGTCTGCATAAGCCTGCGGGACCGAGGGATGGTAGTAGAGCATCAGCAGGACGCCGGTAATGATGAGAATGAGAAAAGTCCCGAAAGTGAGCGCGCCCAGATACCAGGTCGCGCTGAACTCAAGCGTGCGTTTGCGCGCCTTGATGGAGAAGAGATGAAGGAAGACATTCTGCTGCACAAACAGCGCGCGATGCAGGTTGCTCTCACCGGTGCCACTGCGGAAGACGGAGCGCCAGATCCTGTTTTCGCGCACCTGGTCAACCAAGTGATCGATTGTGTTAGCCATGACTAAACCCTCACCAGTTGCTTGATGGCGATGGCGTTGGAGCGGTCCACCATCAGATTGCCGTCGTCACTGAGCCACATGCGCAGCCACGGGAGCGGCCGTGGCGCCGGACCCTCGATCTTCACGCCTTCTTTATTAAACTTGCTGCCGTGACAGGGGCACGCGATGATGCCGAGATCGGGCTTGTAAGCAGTCAGGCAACCGAGATGGGTGCAGATCGCCGAGAGCGCAAAAAAACCATCCGCCGCGCGTACCACGTAAATCGCAGTCTGCGGATCAAGCGTCACCGAGTCGGGCGCGTAGTGATCGGGCTTGCCGGCGTCCACAATCGGCGATGGCTCATAGAGCACATTCGGCGACAGGTACTGGTATCCGAACGCCGCAGTCCCGAGCGCCGCAACCGCAACAGAGCTGACGCCCACCTTCACAAAGAACTTCCGCCGACTCATCTCCTCCGGGCTATCGGGCGAAGACGCTTGTTTAGGATCTTCAGACATAAATCCTCGCGTTGGTGATCATTTCGGGCCCTCCCCGCTCGCAGCAGTCGGCTACGGCCCATCAAAGCTTTGAATTGTGATTAGCCCCGTCGGCTCAGACGCAACGAAGTGATACGCCTCCATTGTGATGGTGTTCGCCGGACAACGTGCGGCGCACAAGCCGCACCGAATACAGCGCGTTTCGTCCTTCAACATGGCCGAACCGGCGATGCTGCCGATTTCCGCAGGGTTGACATCATCGAGTTCGAAGCTGAACAGCTCAGGGCGGTTCGAGATGGCATCAATGACGTTGGGCTCGAACTGGATGCGATCAAGCGGTACCAACTCCAGGCAGTTCTCCGGGCAGACATCAATGCAGCCGCCGCAGAGCACGCAATCCGTGCCATCTTGCTCGCTGCCCTCAAAGATGGTGTTAATCCAACACTTGAGGCAGCGTTGTGCCTCAGCCATGGCCTCCTGCTCGTTGTAACCGACTTCGACCTCCGTCATGCCCGTACGGCGATCGAGAGGCAGCATCGGAATAGGCTGACGGCTGATATTCATATAGTCAGCGGCCATCTGCCAGCGATTCAGTACGTCGACTTCAATTTGGGGCTGCGGATGCTTGCGGCCACGGATAAACTCGTCAATCCCAACCGCGGCGCGCTTACCGTCGCCAACGCTATCAATGATCAGGCGGGGCCCGAACGCACAGTCCCCGCCGGCGAAGATGCCGGGAGCAGAGGTCATGAGCTTATCGCGGTTGACGGCGACCAGACCCCGTGGCGAAATCTGCACTCCGTCTTCAGGATGCAGAAAATCAAGATTGGGAGACTGCCCAATCGCTAGGATCACGGTATCGCAGTCGAATTGCGTTTCGCTGTTCTCGTAGAACGCGGGATTGAAGCGACGGTTCTCGTCGAACACATACTTTGTCTTCACACATTCCAGCCCGACCACTTTGCCGTCTCTTCCCAGAACGCGTTTCGGTCCGAAACCGGGATGCATGAGGATGCCTTCGGTCTCCGCCTCCTCAATCTCTTCAAGAGCGGCGGGCATTTCATCCCGCTTTTCGAGACAGACGAGTCCAACTTCGCGGGCGCCCATCCGCAGCGCGGACAGCGAGATGTCGACCATCTCGTGCGTGGCAACGGCTTGCAGGCTCTCATCCGAGGGGGCAATATCCGGCATGGAGTCGTGTTGCCGGATCACTTCCCGCGCGGCAGAGCGCGCCACGTCCATGGCGACATTACCGCCACCGATGACCAGGACTTTCTTGCCGATGGTGAACTTGTAGCCGAGATTAACGTTGAGCAGAAACTCGATGCCGCGATGCACGCCGTCAAGCTCAACACCGGGAATCGATAAATCCCGGCTGCGGTGAGCGCCGACGGCAATCAGCACCGCATCGAAGCCTTGATGCCGCAGCTCCCCGATGTTGAAATCGCGTCCCGCAGCCGAGTTCAATCGAAGGGTAATGTCCCCTGTCTCCAAGATCTCGCGCACTTGCGCTTCCACCACGCTGCGCGGCAACCGATACTCGGGGATTCCAAGGTAGAGCATTCCTCCAGCAACCGGCGAGGATTCGAAGATGGTGACGGAGTAGCCCATCAGGGCAAGATCGTGGGCCGCGGAAAGTCCCACCGGCCCGCCGCCCACAATCGCCACTTTGTACGGCAACTTCTCCGCCGGCTGAGTCGTCGGCGCAACCGGATGCCGCGACTCCGGCCCATGGCGCTCCGTCAGGAACCGCTTCAGCGCCCGTATGGAAATCGGCCGGTCGATTTCACCCCGCCGGCACGCTGTCTCGCAGGGATGAGCGTAAACCCTCCCACAGATACTGGCCATGGGATTCGGGTCACGCGCAAAACGGTACGCCTCTTCAAACCGCCCCTCTGCAATAAGCGACACGTAGCGTCCGGCATTGGTGTGTGCGGGGCAGGCCATCATGCACGGGAAATTGGTGTTGAGCCACTCCCGGTCGACAGTTTTCTTGGCGAAACGACTTAACATCAGATCTCTCTGCTGACGAGGTACGCCTTAAGGTTTGAATAGACGGAAAAAGGGCGTCGGCCAGGCCGCCCTGGTTTCCTCCTACTTCGAGAGGGTGAAGTCAGCTTTGCCGGTTCCCGCAACATCCAGCGGCTTCGTCTGCTGCTTCATCCCTTCGTGCCACGCGACAACGTTGTACTTGCCATCGGGAACGTTGTCGATTTTGTAGTTCCCGCTGGCATCGGTCTCGGCAAAGTACGGTGTCGGGCTGACGACGATGTAACCTGCCATCTCCGGGTGAACGTTGCACAGCAGTGAGATCACGCCAGGATTATCGAACTTGAAGGGACGTTTTTCCCCTTTCGGCCAAGTCCCGAGGTTGTGACCCAGTTTCTTGTTACCGCTGATGGATGGCCAAAACACATTGTGCTGGACGGTGTCGCTATTCTGAAATTCCACTGTTGCTCCGACCTGAATGGCCAGGACATGGGGCTGGAACAGCAGTCCTTTCTGGTCCATCAGATAGGGTTTTGCCGGAGCAGGAAATGTCTTGCCCTGAATAGTGTCAACGTAAACCACCGAGTTCGCGCCGCCCGACACTTTGCCTTCAATCGTGCCTGCGACAGCGCCTCCGGCGAGGGTCAAAATCAGTAAGGCTGTGAATACGAAACGCTGTGTCATGAATATTCCTTTCTGACTTCGTTAATCTTGGGTTGGTTAGTTAAACCTCTAATATGCAAACTCGAATCCCAGCACAAGAGTGTTGGTGTGGAATGAGTTCGCGGCCATGGGCAGACCGGTGAACGGGTTAGTCACAAATGTCACCGACTGCGACGGACGGAACTGGTACTCGGCGATAGCCTTGATGTTGGCGTGAACCAAGAACTGCACCGCCGGAGTGACGCGATTCCGCGTCACACTGGCCGCCCCGTTGAAAGGCGATCCGGTAAAGCCCCCGGGCGCCAAAGCGTTGTGGTAGTCGGAGTTCGAGTTGACCCCATCGTAGCGGATCATCACGTACATCCAGGGATAAGCCAGCCACTCGGCGTCCACAAAGCCACCACTGAATGTTGCCGGTGAACCCTGAACAAAGCCTACGGGCGTGGTCCCGCTGACAAAGATCGAGGTTCCGGTCGCGTCCACTGGTAGCTGATTGTAGTCATGCCCATACATGTACAGGGCGTTGAACTGCAGGCAGCAGCGATAGTTGAAAGTTGCATTGCCGCCGACGCGGTAGAACGGTTCCCGCGCCGTGAGCACGGCCGCCGTGCCGTCCAGCGTCAACCCGCTCAAGCGCTGCACCGAGCGGCCATAGAAGTAGTAGGTCCCAAAGTTCAAGTAGGTGTGGTCACGCGGGCCGGACGGTCCCGCGGCCTGGATGGCGTTACGGCTCTCCTGGTCGCGCTCTAGATTGAAGCGGTAGTTGAACGAGGCGTAGATGTCCTTGAAGTTGGAATCGGAAGCAATCCCCACCCCGCCCTGATTTGACCCGGTCGCCGTTGGCACGTAGCCGTTATTATTGGCCTGAGCGGTGCCGCTGGTGTTCTGGTCGATGAAAGCGATGGAGTAATTGTAGCCGCCGGTGTGCAAGCCACCGCTTAACTCAATGCCCTTGGCCGAACTGGCGACCGTCGTAAAATTGTTCACAAACTGCTGGTTGAACGCCGGGTTCACCACCCCAATGTTGGCCTGCGAATAAATGTCGTACGGACTGACCCAGATGGACTTTGACTGGGTAAACGGTATATCCAGCTCCAACTGGCCAATGCGGACGTTCAGCACGTGGTCTGGCAACTTCACCAGCCGGCCAATATTGACGAACTTCAAGTAGGCTTCGCCCAGTCCGCCATTGCCGTTCGCGCCGCTCACGCTGATGTCGTCGTCCACCCAGAAGGCAATGTCGCTGCCAAAATTGCCCGCGGTGAACATGCTGAAAAAGCCGGTCTGAAAATCGGTGGCCGGAATATACGGCGCTATCGCCCCCGGCGGCAGCAGGGCGTTGTACTGATTACGGTTGCTGCTGGTGTACTGGAAGTAGTTGTTGTAACGCAGGCCAATGGGCGGGATGCCCGGTATGGTACCCGGCCAGATAGCTTTCGGCCATAGTTCCGCATTCGCCGGAGCCCCAAGCATCACGGGTGGGATCTTAATCATCGACTCGTCATCCTTGGGGAACTTGAACCCCGCGTCCTTGAAAGCTTTGCCGAAGTCATTCAGCTTGGGAAAATCAATATGGCATGTGCTGCAACTGGTGCCGTACATGCGCGAAAACGCGGGAATTGCATAACCGGGGCTTGGCCATATGGCCGTGAGCATCGCGAAGAATAGCGGAACAGCGAAGAACCTGCGGAACCAAGACGTTTGCATCGCCAATCTCCTCTGTCAGGTGGGCGCAAGCTAAAAACAGCCTGGCGGTTCAACTTGTAATGTGACGAAGTATGGGCGGGAGTATCGGCGCAAATGTCACCGGTAGGCAGTGACCGCCGTCACATATCTCAGTGACGGCCACTTTGCAACGCACACTCTCAGCTTGGCTGCACACTAGCTACCTGTCATACCGTCAGGCAAACACGCTTGTTCTTGGGCAGTGTCCAGCCTGCGAAAGGCAGGTGGGCGGTGGAACACGACCCAAGGAATGCAGGAACGGAAGGACGAGGTTTCGCGTCGTATAAACCTAGGAGTTGGCCAGAAACGGGGTTCTCTGAACCTATCGTTCGCTGCCACTTGGACGAATAGTCGCCATGTCGGACACTTGAATCGTGAGACATTCAAATCTCCGTGTAGCGCGTTTTTCGTCAACATCGCAGGCTTAGCCGATTCCGGAAAACAGATGTGCAGGTAACGCGAACCCGATGACAGGTTGCTGCGAAGCCTGCCTTTGCCGATGTCGGGCGAAGAGGGAATGCTGATCCTTCGCATTTCCCAACTGCCGTTTGGGGCGAGTGCGACCTTGGTCACGTCTAGAACGGCGATTTTTGTGATTGACGCTATGGTCTGGCAACACAAACCCTTTACCCGAATGTTTGGCTGAGCGCGGTGAGGCCGGGGAAATCGGACCACCAACTTCCTACAGGGCGCGCGCCCTTTCAGGTTCAAGCAAGGTCGGAGCCCGCAGCTGACTTTCAGTACATGGCTCGGGCACGGCCAGCGGCAGCAACATCACCGACACTTTCATCTCCACCAACCAGTTTGGTTATGACATTGACAAGGTGACGGTCACCGGGCTCAATGTCAGCCCGTCCTCCGGGACCA
>Ga0074046_10003283_pt1 | contig 13617 bp, 11 predicted proteins | sample BogForMeECP23OM3_FD_94441 | JGI IMG/M metagenome (GOLD analysis project Ga0074046, IMG submission 94441) | Bog forest soil microbial communities from Calvert Island, British Columbia, Canada - Bog Forest MetaG ECP23OM3 | ecosystem: Environmental > Terrestrial > Soil > Wetlands ...
CGGTTTGCTGACATTATTTTGTCTCCTCACTTATTATGGCCATAACAAGGTAAGGAGACGCCGTACCTTAGCTTTTGTGGTCAGTTGTTTACTTCGGAGAATCTAGGTTTTCTACAGAGCCATATCTTCTTTGACGAATTAAATACCCTTAAACAGAACATCCAAAAATTAGAGGATAAATCACTTGCGACACAATACGCCAAAAAGACAAACGAACTAATTGATGTTCTGTTAATGGCATTTGTTCAAGCGCGGAAAACCTGGACACATAATGACGACGCTGTGAACGCCCAGATTGAAAAACTCGTTACAGACTGGGGTTATAACCTGGAATCATACACAAAGGCATATCAAAAAGATCGTCTTTTTGAAGAGGATGTATGATTGATAAACTTCAAATTCAAGAATTAACTAAATTAATTGGTCAAGATACACTCGAAACGTTAAAAAAAATTATTCCTTTCATTCCTGATAGTGGTATTCAGTATCCTGATGATATCTATCAGAAAAAAAACCTTGTAAAGATTTTTTTATCATTCTCTGGGGAGGATATTTTTTTAAAACAGGAATTTAGAAAGCAACTATTAGAAAGATTATCTGAAGCGGAAATACATCAACTGGCAAATCGTCTTAAAATAGACACACAACAACAATTTTCTGCACTTGTTGACCTGATATCAAAACTCCAATGGTCTGACAATAATGAGACCAAAATTATTGTGGATTTTTTCAAATTACCCCCTTCTTTTATCCCTTATCCGAAAATTAATATTCCAAATATCGAACACCTTGAAAAACCGGAATCTCCCTACAACGCCCTAAAAGATTTCCAAACCGACGTTTTTGAGCGCTCAATGGATAAGATGGGCTACCCACTCCAAACGTTTCTTATTCAGATGCCAACAGGATCAGGAAAAACTCGTACGGCAATGGAAATAATTTGCACTGTTCTAAATCGGAATCCTGGAAAATCGATAATATGGCTTGCGAATTCTGAAGAATTATGTGAACAAGCGGTCGAGAGCTTCAAGGAAGTATGGGAACATATTGGTCAATCTGATGTTGATGTGATTCGTGCGTGGGGTTCAAATGGACTTACCGTTCCCATTCGCACTTCATTTTATGTATGTGGATTTTCAAAATTGCATTCCACATTTCGCAGAAGCCCTGACCTTGCAACCATACTATCAAAACAACTTGTGCTAATAGTCGTTGATGAGGCACATCAGGTTGTTGCACCAACCTACAAAAAAGTAGTCGAAAATTTAAGATCTGAAAATTATTCCGCACATTTGATAGGATTAACTGCAACACCGGGCAGAGGAAATCTTCAAAATGAGGATACACAACTTCTCATCCATTACTTTTCTGGAAACAAAATTGAGATTTCATCAGGTGAAAAGGGTGTTTTTGAATATTTACGAGAAAAGAAGATACTTGCATCTATACAAAAAGATCCCCTTAAAACTAACATTATCTTTAATTTGACTCCCAAAGAGAAGCAATACATAAAAAGTCATTATGATTTTCCGATGGAATTCTTAGAGAATATTTCTAAGAATGATGATCGAAATATCGCGATTGTGAATAAATTCAAAAAAGAATGTGAACTTAAGAAAAAAATTTTATTTTTTGCGGGAAGTGTTGAACAATCGAAATTTATCTGTGCAACATTGAATTTTCTCGGATTTAGAGCAGAACATATTGATGGTTCTACCAAACGCAATCGAAGACGGAACTTGGTTAATGAATTCAAAGATGGAGAATTAAATATCATCTGTAATTTTGGTGTTTTTACAACAGGATTCGATGCCCCAAAGATCGATGTGGTATTCATCGCCCGACCAACAATGTCTATCGTACTCTATAGCCAAATGGTGGGGCGAGGATTACGAGGTCCGGCAATTGGTGGGAAGGCAACATGCAAACTGATCGATGTGATCGACAATATTGAAACATACAACAGTCCTGACAATGTTTACGACTATTTCGAGCAATATTGGGAACCTTATGAATAACATGTATTTTTCTGAAGAAGGAATTTTTTTTCAGGAACTCCAGAATTTTTTTTCTTCAACTGGTCGCGAATTACTCATTTTTTCCCCGTATATCAAAACGGAAGTCCTTGAAAAATTAATAAAAAAATGTCCATCAAAAATCAGCATTATTACAACATGGAAACTTCGGGATATCCAAATGGGGATCTCCGATATTGAGCTTTACACTTATTGCAGAAAGAACGGAATATTTCTCTATCTCCATCCTCGTATTCATCTGAAAGCTTTTGTGAACGACTACTCGCAGTGCGTATTCGGAAGTGCAAATATCTCAAGAAATGGATTCGCCCTTGTTGCAGATCATAATTACGAATTGGATGCAAAAGTTGAGAATCTTGACATCGATACCGTCATTTATTTCAAAAAAATTCTGAATGAATCAACCCTTGTTAACGAAGAAATCTATCAAAAATACCTGGATGCAATAAAGGATTTACAACCGCTACCTGAATTAGAAGAACCAGATATTTCATCAATACCACAAAAATCTGAATTCCTGATCTCTGCTCTTCCGATGAGTTACGATGTAAAGGAATTATTCGAGATTTACTCCAATAATTTCGAGCATCAATCCCAAGAGAAACGAGAATGTGCCATTCACGATATTGTCCTGTATAATATTCCCGCGAATCTCGAATATTCAAAATTCCGAAAATTACTCAAAGAGAGATTTTTAACTTCGAAATTCATTCAGAAATTACTGGAATTTGTATCAATTGAAGACCGGTATTTTGGTGAAGTTAAAGAATGGATTCAGAGGAATTGTGAAGATGTTCCTATACCAAGCAGGAGAGATCTTACTGGAAATATTCAGGTATTGTACAAATGGATTGCAGATTTAAGTGATGGTGAATATAAGGTTGACCAGCCTCGACACTCTGAACGGCTTTACCTGGTGAAACAATGAAAGAAGCAGATGATGCGGGAAAACACCTGGAGAATATTAAAACTGGACTTACTGTTGAAATATTTCTCAAAGAAGATCGTGCCGGTAAAAATCCAATACATGGTATCGTGAGTGAAATACTTACACACTCGTCATTTCATCCCTATGGAATAATGGTGCAATTAGATGATGGAAAGATAGGCCGAGTGCAAAGGATTCTTACAGAAGTCCCCGATTTAGGGCAACAAAATACATCTTCCTATGTTCGAGAAGATTTACATCCTCGTGATACCCGAAATAATTCTGAAAAGATAGAGCAATTCCTTGTCGAAAAAGGAGAGCCTTATTGTGATGATTGTCTCTCAGAATCACTTTCAATTTATCCGAGACAAAGAATCAACCAAACTTGCCGAAGTTTAGAGAGTCAGGGAAAAATCATACGTCAACGAGAAATATGCAAATCATGTAAAAAAATTAAAATTGTAAATCATTTTGGAGAAGGACAAGCATTATCACATCGCGCTCTCCCCTCAAAAATATATCAAAAACAAAAAGAAATTGATTTTGTTCAACTTGTGAAAAATGGTGAGAACGAATTTGTGGAGTTCAAATCGAGTGCTCTTTGGAGTAAGAATCTCACCGAAGAACAAATGAAAGCCCCGACTGCATCCCGTGAAGTACGAGCCTTTGGTCGGGAAGCATCTAAAGCAATTATTGCCAAAGCCATTTCTGGATTTTTAAACACTCAAGGAGGGCATCTCGTAATCGGTATAAAAGAAAACAAAACCCAGGAAGCAGATGACATCATTGGCATTGAAAGCGAATTCGGAAAATTTGAGGATCAATGCACGGATGGATATCGAAGAATGATTGTTGATAGCATCATTCGGAAATATTTCCATCCGGATATTTACAACCATTTCAGCAATTACATTAAGATTACATTCCCGATAATTGACGAGAAGATCTTGTGCTGGATTAATATTTCAAAATCCGATGTTCCAGCTTTTGTCACAATTCAAAAAGTTGATTATTTCTTCATTCGCTTGGATGCTGAGACCCGAGGACTTGAAGGTAAACAAATGGTGGAATATTGTGCGAAGAGGTTTATTTAGATCACGTTTTTTAAATACTTGGAATAACTTTTCTATTTAATAATAGAAAAATGGTTGAAAAAATTATGGATAATTCCCTTGATTCTTTAGCTACACCCAATTTTGGCGACCATACTATACGTCGCGGTATTGAACCAGATAAAGGAACAAATTGTGGTGACATTATCGATGAAAGAACTCCTTTCCAGCGAGATAGAGACCGGATATTATATTCGAAATCATTCAGACGATTAATTCATAAAACACAGGTTTGTTTCATCGGAGAGATGAATGAACAGATCAGAACCAGATTAACCCACACACTGGAAGTTTCTCAAATTGCTCGAAGTATCTCTCGACAATTAAAAGCGAATGAGGATTTAGCGGAGGCAATTGCATTGGGGCATGATTTGGGGCATACCCCTTTCGGGCATACGGGTGAGCGTGTTTTAAATGATATTTTAAATGGATCCGATGAAAAAATTTGTAAAGATTACAAATTTCAAAAAGGCAAGGTAAAAATTCGATTTAAACATAATTTTCAAAGTGTCCGAGTATTAAATGACATTGAGACTCTCCATAAAAATACTGATGGATTAAACATAACATGGCCTGTTCTTGAAGGGATTTTAAAGCATACAAAAATCGATGTAGATGTACCAAAAAGTAAAAAGCGAGAAAAAGTTTTTTATGAGAAAATTTCTGATGAAGAAGGCTATTATTATTTAAATCAAAACTTTTCATGCACACTAGAGGGACAAATTGTATCGTTAGCAGATGAGATTGCGCAAATATCTCATGATCTGGAAGATTCAATAATTGCGAACTATGAGACTGAAGATATAATAATACAGGATCTTAATACTCTGTTGAACAGCGGAAAAGTCGAAGGATTTTCTGATCAAGATTTTATTATGAAAGATCCTAGGGAAGAAAGAAAATTTTGTTTAGATAAAACACAATTTCGAAAATTTATGAGTTGGATAATCGGAAAAATAATTCTTACCGCGATAAAAAAGATTAGGGTGAATATGGAGTCTTATAAAAATAATCACCCCTTTGATGGTTCTTGGAAACCAATTTTAAAAGAAATTGCTACGAAGAATGTTGTTTTTGAAGATAATGAATTGTACAAATCCCTTCAAAAATTAGAGAGCAAATACATTTTGAATAATTATATTGTGAATAGCATGGATGGAAAAGCAAAATTCATGCTTAGACGAATAATAAAAGCATATCTTTCTAATGTACGACAATTACCAGATCCGATTCTTGAAAAGTATGCAAATGCATGTAAAATACCTGGATTACAGGAAGAAATTGCCAAATTGGCAATTAAGAATATCAGGTATCTTGATTATCATGAAATCTTATCAAAATATGAACAAAGAATAATTCATGATGAAATTTTTTTAAGGTTAATGTGTGATCGAATTGCATCCATGACGGATATGTATGCAATAAATGAATATCAAAAATTATATAGCGGGGACAGATTGGGTTATTAATTTTAAATTTTTTTATCTGATTTTTTGCAAATCATGTAGTTTTTTCCTCAAAATGATTTGCAAAAACTGAATTTCTTCTTCAGTATTCCCCCTCCCCAGTCCAAACCGCACCGCCGAGTGCGACTCCTCAATCGTCCGACCAATCGCCAGCAACACATGCGACGGCTCAACGCTCGTTGTCGTACACGCCGAGCCGGCCGATATAGCCAGATCATCCTTCAGCAAATGGATCAACGCCTTGCTCTCAATGCCAGGGAAGCAGACATTCAGGTTATGAGCAAGCCGTTTGGATGGATGCCCGTTAAGAAGAACCGAAGGATATGCTTCTTTGAACGCCTCGAACATCTGCGTGGTCCACTGCCGGTACTGCTTCTCGGCTTTTCCCATTTCTTTCTCAGCAATAGCTAAAGCCTTTCCAATCCCGACAATCCCGGGCACATTCAGGGTACCGGAACGAATCCCCTTCTCCTGCCCTCCGCCAAACATAATCGGTGCCAGTTTCACGCGGGGATTGCTGCTCCGGACATAGAGGCCCCCAATGCCTTTCGGCCCGTAGATCTTGTGGCCCGAGAACGAGAGCAGATCGATATTCATCTTCTTCATATCCATCGGAATGTGACCGACGGCCTGCGCTGCATCGGTGTGGAAGATCACGCCATAGTCGTGGGCGATCTTCCCGATCTCTTTGATGGGGGCAATCGTACCGATCTCATTGTTCGCGGTCATGATCGAGATCAATACGGTCTTGTCAGTGATTGCGGCCTCGATCGCTGAAGGATCAACAAGCCCGTACTTATCAACCGGCAAATATGTCACGGACCTGCCGGTCTTCTGAAGATGTTTGCAGGTATCGAGGACCGCTTTGTGCTCGGTGACACAGGTGATGATGTGGTCGCCTTTCGAAGCGTACTGCTCTGCGACGCCGAGAATCGCAATATTGTCAGACTCCGTCGCACCGCTCGTGAAATACATTTCATCCGACGAAGCATTGAGGATGTGGGCACACTGTTCCCGGGCTTTCTTCACGGCGTCGGCTGCAACCGCCCCGTATACATGATCGATGCTCCCGGCATTGCCAAATGTCTCGGAAAAATACGGAAGCATTGTTTCCAGCACGCGGGGATCCACCGGCGTTGTTGCATGATGATCCATGTAGACGGGCCGTTTACTTTCCATCTTTACGCTCCTCGGATAACATGCCGGACTTGATCCCTGCTGCCTTATGCTTCAGGAGGATCTGGAAATCCGCCAGACTCTTGATCTGCGGGAAGATGCCGAACACGCCGCGGTTAAGATGCGCCCGGAGCTGATCGTAGAGGTCCTTCTCCGGGTCGAGCTTATCGTGGATACAACGTTCTTTCACGAGCGCGATGAAGAAGGTATCCCATTCCCCGGTAAGGGTATACCGGTTCAGCTCCTGGCCCTTCTCATCGTACTCAGCAGGGTCCGGAACTGAGGGATCATTCAGCGAGTAACAGATCGCAATCCGGCAAAGAATGTTTGGCGTGAGACCGGTCTTTCCTTTTAGCTGCGTCAACCGGAACGTTGCCTTCTCGCTGATCCGGAGCCGGTAGAATTCGCTGCTGCCGCTCATGATTCCGTCTCCTGCCAGAAATATCCCGGCGAGATTGAGGTTATCCGGTCTTTCTTGTTGTAGTCAAGATGATAGGCCCGGGCTATATGGGGCTGGAGTGTCCGGAAATATTCCTTATCGATCTCCGTATCGGTCGAGAAGATGATCATCTGATCCCCGGCATGCTGGAAGAAGTCCATCACAAGGTTGCCCCGGTGCTCGCTGTCAAGCCGGCCGAGCGGAGTGTCGATGATGAACGGGAGCTGCCGGCCGGAAGTCAGGGTAAGACCCCAGAGCAGGGAGACTGCGAAGATCTCCTTCTCTCCGGCAGAGAGCAGGTCTTTGGGGATCGGGTGGCCATCCGGCTCGAAGAGTGTGATGTTGTAATGATCGTCAATCAGGATATTCTGGACATAATCGTCCTTCCGGATGAGGCGACTGAAACAGGAGAGGATGTTGTCGCCAAGCTGGGTAATCTTCTGTTGCTGGAGTTCCTTTGAATAATCATTCAGCACCGATGTAACCTCCCTGACAAGTTCCATTTTCCGGGACCCGCCTTTTGCCCCCTGGATCTCCTCTTCAACTTTCTCCCTCTTCCGATTCAGATCAGTCAGCCGGATTTCCAGCTGATGGATCTTCTCATCAAAGCTATGGAGCTGTTCAGTGAACCGGCCGAGACTCTGGTTCAGGTCGTTGAGTTTTGTGATATGCGGACCAATGACTTCATCGGTGGGAGCACGATTGATCTTCTCTTCAACCTTAAGACGCTGCCCGGTCAGTTTCTCCAGCTGATCGGATAATGTCTGCATCTTCTTCGGGGTATTTTTTGTTGCTTCCTCAATCCATTGAAGGAGCTGATGGTACTCGTGCTGAGAGAGATGGTGGATGAGGGGCTTGTTTTTGACTGTGGGATCAGCGGTCAGCTGCTGATGCATGATTCTGATGAGTTTACTACGCATCTTCGCCTTCTGGGTATCGGGAACCGAGATATCAGACCAGAATGCCGGAGACTCGATGATCCTGCTCAGTTCCTCAATATTTCCGTGAATAATATCCTGCGACCGGATACGGGACTGGACCGAATCCTCCTCGATGAGATTCTTCCGGAGAATTTCACAGTACTTCGGGGTTATAGAGAACGGGAAGAGACCGGCACAAAGATCGCGGATATCATTCTGGTTCTTCAGAATATCGTGATCCAGCTGAATTTTCTCTTTCTTTAAGTCCTCCCGTTTCCGGGCAAAACTTCCTCCCTCACTGGCAACAAGCTGTTCCTGCCGCTCCAAATCGCCGTGAATCTGATCGCTCCGGCTCTGGGTCTGGGCACGTTCCTGCTCAATTTGTTCCTTCTCTCCTTCAGCCTTCCCAATATCTGACTGGAGTTCTTCCAGTCTCTTCCCGATCGCGGTAAGCTCCGTCCCTTTCAGACTCTGACTCAGGTAAATCCCAAGATCCGCTTTGAGACGATCGATGAGATCGAGACCGAGAAGGGACTTGAACGAATCGCGGAGGTACACATTCTCGGCATTGTCCTCTACGAGATTCTGGATCTTCTCACCATCAAACAGGAAGAGCCGGGCGAAACGGGGAGGGATCAGTTCATTCAGAAGATCCTGCCATTGGTCCGTTTCGAGGTCATGGAGGATCTCCCCGTTGCGTTTGATGATCAGTTTTTCAGAAAATTTCGGAGTGAATGTCCATTCACGTCTCACATGATAGGTCTGGCGCAGGCCGGAAAGCGTGAAATCAAACATCACATCAATGGCCGGAAGTAATTCGGACTCATTCTTTTTACCACGGGGGACCATCTGACGGATATACTGCTCGTATTTCGGATTGCTCATCCTGCTGCCGGGGGCTTTCTGGCCATAGAGACAGAGAAGGATCGATTCGAAGAGCGTAGTCTTGCCGGCGCCGTTCATTCCGCCGATCAGGATGATTGGTTTCTGGGAGTCTTTGGTATTTACCGGGGTGAAATCCAGGACATTCTTTCCTTTGAAGATCCGGATATTTTCCAGGGTTAATGAATGAAGTAACATCCCGACACCTCACTCATGCCGGAGACCCCGGCGTTTTTTGTCCACGGCGTTTGGATTTGCAATCTGTCTTTTGGCCTCTTCTTCGGTCAGCCAGTCTTCAGACAGAACTTCCCCAAGCCTGTTGTAAATTGATGAGCGTTTCGTCATTCCCTGCATCTGCTGCTCAACATCGATTAGTTTCGTAACAAGGCGGAGCGGGAGTTTTTTTGCATCGCAGATCTTCTGCAGTAATTCCTGTTCGGCTTTTGAGAACGATCCCAGATCATCCTTGGTCCAGTCAAGCGTTTCACCTGTGACTTCCTGATAGATCTTTGCAACTGAGTCATCCCAGTCACTCTTCTGAGTCATCCAGATACGACGAATTTCAAAGAGTTCTTCGGGAAGGATGAGGGTGAAGTTCGGATTGGGTCCGTTTTTCCGGACTTTCATCTGGGCTTCCAGAAGCTTACGGAGGAGAGCTTTCTGGTAATCAAATTTGTACGGTCCCCGGATAATCTCCCAGTTATCGCCCTTTTGCATTGCCTTGATCTTCCCGTTCATCCGCCGGTGATCCCGGTAAAGATGTTTGTTCTCAGGAACCTGGGTTTCGGCAAGTTCATTGCGGAATTCCAGAAGTGGCTCCAGCCAGTCCTCTCCACTCTCGATAAGTGCGGTCATGCTCCGGTCTTTCTGGACAACCGTGCAGACCCAGCAGCCGAAGCGGCTGTTGCCGCAGGGTGTTGTGTCCTTATCGACCACAAGCGGACAATCGCCATCCGAAGCACTCTTGTACAGGGCAAGGAGATCCCGGTTACTGTTCCCCCAAGGAGAATGTTTCTGTAACAGGTATGTCCAGACATCATCAACGGAGAATTCCTCGATGGGAGTGTACACATATGATTGGGGAAACCGTGAGTGATGGGAAAGTTTCGATCCCTCAATCTTGTACTGATCCATGACTGAATCTCGGGTCTGACTCTCCCCTTTCCGCACGCCAAGAATCATCACGACTTCACCATATTTCGTGACACTTTCCAGAATGAACCGGTCTGCGGTACTGATCTTCAGTCGTTCAGTACACCAGCGGAACTGAGTGCTTGGGGCTGGATATCCTTTACCGATGAGATTCACCCAGAATGAATCGATGATCCGAGGCGTGAGTTTGAATGCCTTGATGGGCATTTTCTGCTCGGATGCGGTCTTGTTGATCCGGTCGATTGTGTTTGTGATATAATCAACAATCACCGGCGTTTCCACAAGGGTATCTGAAGAGATAACGAAAATCGGCTTTGCTCGTTTCTCCTCCGGTAATTCTTCAAGTGCATACCAGACAAGTTGAAGTGCAGTTGTTGAATCCTTCCCCCCGCTATACCCGATAACCCATGGCCGTTCATCGCTCAGGTATACATCCTGAATTTCCTTATGGATATTGGCGAGGCCTTTCTTGTCAAAGACTGATAATTTTTTCCCGTTCAGGGTCTGTTGGGCCGTCATTGTATCGACCCGGGATATTGTTTCAGGAATCGTTTCTCATTCTTCTCTTCATCGGTCTTCAGGGGGATCTTCAGTTTTTGCTTCAGGTAATTTGACGTAAGTGCAAGGTTCATCTGATTTTTTGAGATCCTGCCATTGGTCATTGCTCTGCCTTCCCAGATATTCTCATTAAACCGTGACCAGTCAACCGTATGGAGTTTTTTCAATTGTTCTTTCCATGAATCGGGAAACTCTTCAATGAGTGCATGGCCGACAACTCCCAGTGCATGGAGAGCGATACCATGTGCATGTATGAAATCTGATCGAAGGGAACTGCTGGCAACTTCCCCCCGAATGAGTAATTGCCAATCCGGGATGTTCTTTGCCACTTCATTCCAATACTCATGAGCGAGTTTCTCTTCTTCATGAGTGATTTTTTTCACTTTTGTATTCTTTCCAAGAAAAGCTGCAGTTGCTTGATAAATGGTTGAGAGTGTGAACATCTTCCTCGATCTGTTTGAGATGGATGTCTTCTCCATTTCCGTAAGATCTTTAAAGATGGGAAGTGTGTTGGACATATCCCGAACTGACTGGGCAAATGTTTCTCTTGAATCGTAGAGAATGCTGATTGATTTGGTAGGCCGGACTGCATGCCGGTTAAGATCTGAAAACATCTGCTGGCTGCGCTTCAGCCCGGCATCAATAAAGAAAACAACTGAGATTGTTTCATTCCCCAGTTCAGGACGTTGATCCAGCGCAACTTCGATTGCAGCGCGCCGGTGCTGGCCATCATTGATGAGGACTTTCGCCTCCATGGGAATGACAAGTTTTCCAAGTTTGCTTGCAGGATTTTTTGGATCCATTGAGATGAATTTCACACGGCCATCGCTTATTGATGCAGAAATGGATGAAAAAACATAATCCCTGGGATTATTCACGATATAGTTTGCAATTTCCGGAATTCTGGCCTGATTTAACACTCTTTGCGAACGAATCTGAGGTGGTACTTCGGATTCATTGAAACGAAAAATTGTGGGAATCAGCTTGAGCTGGACCATGGCAGAGTAATATTCTCTTCCCGCTTGCATACCGCGAATTGCGGGAAATGAATATACCGCGGTGTCCAGATCTTCATCTTGGTCTGGCGCCGTAGATTTCATGTTTTTTGAATATGTGGAAGTTTGTATTTATGTGTTTGGAAGTCGCTCTGTGAAAGTGGAAGTGAACATTTCAATTTTTTCGATAAAATTATCTAAACAAATTTACTTTGAGTATTATTAAGAAAAATTTTTCATATCTCATGCTAATTGACAGATAATGGTCTTTACCTGGATAGATTCCCTGGCAAAATATGGATACAGTGCGTATTTATCCAAATTTCAATACAAAGAGGCCCTAACTGAAGGATTTACAAACCCCAGTTTTACTGCAGAAATTAACAACAAAAATCTAAAAGAATTTGAAAACGCTTTCAGAGAAATTACAAATAAAGATCAGTTCGCAAAATATTCAATTATCGGAGAAGTCTGTTTTTGGAAATTATTTACAAAATCCGATCCACATAATCCCACAAACAAATTACTGAATCATATCAAATTTAAGTATAATTTTCAAAAATTTTGTTTAGCGCTTCGAAATTTAGAAAAAAATCCGACGTTAGAATATTTCAAAAAATTCCGATTGGCATGTAACCAGCCGAATGGATTCGCGGTTCCGATTACTTTTCTCAGTTTCTATAATCCTGAAAAATATCCAATGGCTGACGCGGTAATTGCTCATTGGTGGAATAAAAACAAGGATAAATATGGATATAACAAATCTCCGAACTTTTTACCGGACGGAATAATTAGTGGATTCCCTGATTTTGTCGAGAACAATTGGAAAGTATATTTAATCTGGTCAGATTTTTGTCAGGAATATGCACAAAATCTCACTCGAAAATCCAAGATACCATGGAGAGCAAGAGATGTTGAAATGGCGATATTTTTTAACCATCAAAAAGGGATAACACAATTAACTCGTTTTGAGAAACCGGATGATTTAATTCCCTATATGCCTTCAGAAACATCTCAAATAACCGGCGTCATTAATACGAATCCTATTATTGATGAAAACAAAAGCCGAGCTCATCATTTATTAGTAAACGGGTTGAAATTTGAAGAAGTAAATCAATTGAATGATGCATACAAATTTTTTAAACAAGCCATAAATTACGATCCGGAAAATATTTTCATTCGAATTCATGTTGCATTTTGTTTACAGAAAATGAACCGATATTCGGACGCCGCAAAATGCTATCGCAAAATTTTGGAAATAGACCCCATAAATGATGACGCGATTCTTGGCTTATCGATCTGTCTTCAGAAAATTTCTCCAAAGAAAAAAACAAATATGTTAGATTCACTTCAAAATCCGGATGTGAATTATTCTCCAAAAAGATATGATTATTGGAGCGATGGTGGAGGACGAAGAAAAAGAAGATAATCCAAAACCCCGATGAGCATCAATACCCCCGCTTCCCCGGCACAACCCCCCGCACCCCCCCGCGTGGATCGCCAACATCCCCAACATACCGCGGGATCACATGACAATGGCAATGCAAAACCGTCTGCCCCGCCGCCTCGCCGACATTGAACCCGATGTTGTACCCGGCCGGCGTGAAATTCTCCTCAATCACTCCTTTACAGAAAATGATCAAAGCCATCCCAGCCGCCCTCTCCTCAATGGTCATCGAGAAAAAATCCGGCGTATGGCGGAACGGGATAATCAGAAGGTGGCCACGGCTGACCGGGAACCGGTCCCAGAGGGCATAGCACAGCTCATTCCGGGCGACAATATCCTCGGCGACAGGATTACAGAACGGGCATTTCCCCGGCTTCATCGGTCGGACCTCCGGACCTCAGGTGAAGGTGATTCCATAGTGAGATAGTATCGGTCTATGCCCTTGCTTGTTTCTATATGCCTGGACCTCCGGGGTCAGCCCACGCGGCTGGGACGCCAGCCCAAAG
>Ga0074046_10003284_pt1 | contig 13614 bp, 11 predicted proteins | sample BogForMeECP23OM3_FD_94441 | JGI IMG/M metagenome (GOLD analysis project Ga0074046, IMG submission 94441) | Bog forest soil microbial communities from Calvert Island, British Columbia, Canada - Bog Forest MetaG ECP23OM3 | ecosystem: Environmental > Terrestrial > Soil > Wetlands ...
ATTCAGTGGCACGTGATCTATGGAACGAATCAAGATACCGCCAAATTGCGTGTGGCAGTGAACGCGACCACCGGGGATTTTTCACAGGTGGAGAAGTAAGAAAGATTCACGTAGGGACAGCCGCCTCGGCTGTCCAGACGAGCGGAGCTCGCACAGGGTTTTCGTTCGTTATTTCCCGTTCGTCGTTCCTTGCCCTCAAGAGCGGGGTTTCGCCCCGCCGGACAGCCTGGGGTGGATGCCGCTACGCAGAACTCACTGCGCTTTCGCAAGCCGGTCCAGCGAAGCATGCGCATCCTTGGCAAACGGGCCTTGGGGCAGAATCTTCAGGTACTGTTCGTAGTATTTCCTGGCTTCTGCTTTATTTCCGACTTTCTCCTGGCACTCGGCGAGACGGAAGCTGGCGATGGCGTCGTTGTCCTTGTAATACAGAGCTTCCTTGTAGCGATCGAGCGCGGCTTTGTAGTTTTTGCGCTTGAAATAGTAGTCGCCGACCTCAATGTCTTTCAGCGCCTTCATCGGGTTCCAGGGATGGAATTCCTGGACGCCTGAGGTATCGCTCTCGTCGGCAACGTCGAGGTCAGCGACCGCAGCTTTGCTGTAGGGATGGTTCTTGGCGTCGTCCTTGGGCGGGCTGGTGTCGACTCTGGTGTCGTGGCTGGAACTTCCCTCATCCGTATCCGGTGCCTCTCGACTCTGCGAGGCAGGCTTATCCGAGGCGGTCTTCTCCGGCGCCGCCTTGTCTGGCGAATCCTGCGCCAGCGAAAGAGCCGCCAGCAGGACAAAGCAAACCATCAGGAAGCGTATGCGCACGCCTTTATTGTATCGCTTTGGAGCGAGGCCGAAGCAGCTCGCAATGATCGTCTGTTTTCAGCAACTGGTCGCGCCTAAACGCTGGGTAACAACTGGTGGGATCCCGTTTAGGGCGGACCAGCCCTCCCGGCGATGTTGATTCCTTCCCGTTGTGATCGAAGCATCCGCGCCCCACTCACTTCGGGCTTGCCATTGCGATAGCCTGGCGTACGTGACCTCGGGATCTCTTCAGGGCGGCGGCGGCCTTGGCGCGGGAGACGCCGGCAGCCAGCATCACAACGGCAACCGGAGTGCGATTGCCCGAAGCTTCCAGCGCGCGCCGGGCGGTTTCACGGTCGGCTCCGGTGGCGCGCTCCAGGATTCCAACCACTCGCTGCACCAGTTTTTCATTCCTCGGCGATACCTTGACCATCAGGTTGCCATAGACATAGCCCAACCGCGTCATCGCGCCGGTGGAAATTATGTTCAGGACCATCTTGTGCGCCGTGCCAGCTTTCATGCGAGACGATCCGGCAAGAACCTCAGGGCCAACGTCGGTGACGATGGCAAAGCCGGCCGCCCGCTCCAGCAGTGAGTTGCGGTTGCACGTGAGGGCGATGGTTCTTGCGCCGCGGCGGCGCGCGTATTCGATGGCGGCTACGGTAAAAGGAGTGCGTCCGCTGGATGCGATGCCGATCACGACATCTTTCTTGCCGGGCTTGCGTCGAGCCATCTCGGCGCGTCCCAGTTCAGTGTCATCTTCGCGGGATTCGGAGGGGGTAGCAAGGGCTTTCGGACCTCCGGCAATGATGAACTGCACGGTGCGTGGTTCCAGGTCGAAGGTGGGCGCACATTCGGCAGCATCGAGGGCTCCGATGCGGCCACTGGTGCCGGCGCCGACATAGATCAGGCGCCCGCCCTGGCGGAGGGCGGCGGCCACCAGGTCGATGGCGCGCGCGATCTGCGGCAAGGCGCGCGCTACCGCGGCAGCTACCGTCGCGTCTTCAGCGTTGATCAGGCGGGCGATCTCGATCGCTGACTTCTGGTCAAGATTCGTTGCGCCGTCATTCGGTTGCTCGGTGCGCAGATGACGAAGGTCGCGCGCCGCTTTGGGTTGTCCGGTTTTCACTCACTCACTCCTTTCAACGTACGTGGGAATGAGCCTTAAAGTGGGGGAGGGTGTAAGTTGACATCGCCCGAACCCAGGGCAGCCTGTCTGCTTAGCCAGGCCGCTATCATTACAACCGTTCTCCTGCGTGTTTAGTTCACCCTTCTGATGCTTCGTTCCGGTGGTGTCGAACGGCTCACCAGTCGGTACCGGTCGCCTCGATATGTCGACTTGACGTATTCGACCGGTTGACCGTTCTGAATGTACGAAGTCCGTGTAAAAAGAAAAATTGGGTTGCCCTTATTGATCTTCAGCAGTCGCAATTCGTCAGGGCCTGCCAGGCCCACCTCTACGACCTCGTCAGCTACCGCAATCTCGATCCCGTAGTGTTCCAGTAGAGTCTGGTAGAGAGATGTGGCAGGTTTGAATGTCTGCAGCAGGTCTGGACACAGCCTCTGCGGAATACGGCTCCATTCAATTCCCATCGCTGAAGAGCCGGCCATCCGCACCCGGCGCAGGCTGATCACTTGCTCCCCGGGTGAAAGGCGAAGTGCGTCCGTGACGTCATCGTCTGCGGGAATGACTTCAAAGGAAAGCAGCTTGGATGCCGGCCGGGAGCCTCCCGCCTGCGTTTCCTGGCTGAAGGAGAGCACATGGCGAAAGTCCTTTTCCAGTTTGATTCCGGAAACGAATGTGCCCTTCCCTCTCTGGCTATAGGTGACTCCCAGGTCGCACAAGGACTTCAGGGCTTGGCGCGCCGTCATGCGACTGATCCGCAAACGAGTAGAGATCTCCTGTTCCGAAGGGATGGGGGCTCCAGACTTGAGTTTGCCGGAGCGAATCTGGCCGAGCAGGTGCTGCTGAATCTGATAGTAAAGCGGCACAGCGCTGCGGCGATCGAGCACAGGGAGGTTCAACCTATCCTCCAGTTGTCTAGACAACTAGCCCTTATAGAATCGCGGCCGCTCTTTGTCAAGAATTATTTGCGGGCAGAATTATTTGCGGGCAGGAGCTTCTCATGATCCGGTCGTGTACGAAATCTGACGGCCAAAAAAAATCAGGCCGCCCACGAGGGACGGCCTGGTTTGGCAAAATCCTCCGGGGAGGAGGGAGAAACTTATAAAGACGGTGGTGTCGCACTCGCCGTCGGAGTCGGGTTGCTGGCAGGCGCCTGCGCCGGTGTCGTTCCAGCCCCAGTATTGGTCATCAGGCGGATATCCACGCGGCGATTCTTGGCGCGGCCGTCGGCAGTCTTATTCGACTCAACCGGCTTATCCTTGCCCAAGCCGATCTGATAGATCTTGTAGGCCGGAACGCTCTTTTCCGAAGCCAGATACTGAATCACAGCCTGGGCGCGGCGTTGGCTCAGATCGTAGTTGTACTCCGAGCTGCCCACCGAGTCGGCCCCGCCCTCGACGGTGATGATGTATCCCTTCGTACCGGCGACGCTGGCGGCAAGCTGATCGATGGCTTCACGGGCTTCCTTGGTCAGATTGTCTTTGTTGAATCCGAAATGCACGGCCGTCTCCACCACCGGGCGATAGTTGTCAAGGTTGACGACAGCGTTGGTCAGGACATCGACACGCTGGGTGGCGCTGTTCGCCGACAGTTGCGCCTTGTCGGCTTCGCTTCCCGCAGCCAGAGCCTTCTGGTCCACTTCGGCGGCCTTGGCCTGGACGGCCTGGATTCCGGCCTGGGCGCGCTGATCGACGTCCTTGATGTCTCTGGAATTCTTCGCCGTCAGGTCGTCGAGTTCATTGGTCTTGTTGATCAGCGGCGTGGTCTGTTGACGCACGTAATTCTTGGTTGTGCATCCGAGCGTTGCGGCCAGTGTCACCGCCAGCATTAGGGTCAATCTCAATTTCAATGACGTGCGATTCATAGGCGTTTGAGGGCTCCTTGCCCAAATATTGCTCTTTTCTGAAATCTATGTCGGTCCTGCTAAAAGTCTCTCCACCGGACCTGTCCTTTGGTAATGCACGAGGAATGCCATTGCGCGGTCGCCAAAGAAACGGCTAAACCATTCTATATCAATGCCTTGGAAAGTGGGTGTGGGAAATGCATCATCCCCCGACCACGGCAAACGCGGTATTAACCGTAGAAATTTTATACTGTTTGGATTTTAGCTGGGAATTGGTGGGAGGGGAGTGCCAAGTTCAATGCTTAATCTTATCGAACGCCTTCTCAAACTCCGAAACGAGCGGCATCTCGCCCTTTTGTAACCCGCCGCGTCCCATCACGCGCCACAGATAGGTCTGGGAAGGCCGGCTGCTCGCATCCCCGCCGTGCGCATCATAGACGGCCAACACATCCTCTGACGGACGAGACTGCACGAGCACCATGACGTCAGCGTCTTGCGGCCGGTATACCACCGTCAATTTGCCCCATTTCTGGATTGAATCCTGGACGCGGCTGATCGCTTCGCGGTCCTCGGGCAACAGGTTGGGATTGAATTGATCGCCATCGTAGGCAGCCACGTACACAAAGCGCGCGTTGGCAAAAATGCGCGGCATCTGCGGGGCGTTCTCCGCCCAGGCGACCGCAGTGATCATCGTCAGAATTAGACTTAACGTCAGACCTAGCAACACCACGGCAAAGATATTCTTCTTCATATGACAGCCCTACTCGCTATCCTATAAGTAGGATGCTGCCTAAACCACCGGAGTTGTCACTCCTCGGTAACTCGCCTCACATTACCGGCGGAACACTGATCCCCATGGCCGCAAGGACGCGAATGAGTTCCCGGCGAACCACGGCCGCGGTCGTCAACAGGAACCTTCTGCGACTCTCGTCCGCCTCGCTCAGGATGGGGTAGCGGTGATAGAAGGTGCTGAAAAGCTGCGCCAGTTGGAACGCATGCTTGGCGAGGTAAGCGGGTTCAGTGGTCGCGATGCACTGGCCCACGATATAAGAGGTCTTCGCAGCCGCCAGCCACAGTTCCCAGATGTCGTTGCCGGATTCGCCGGTGAGGTGCTTGGCAAACTCCTCGGTAGAGACGCGGCTTGCCGCGTCCAGGCAAAACGCATCCGGATCCAATCCACCTTTGCGAAAAATGTTGGAAGCGCGCACGACGGCATACTGCGCGTAAGGACCGGTGTCGCCCTCGAAACTCAAGGCGTCTTTGAAATCGAAGGCGATCACCGAGGGCTTAGTGAACTTCAGCATGAAGTAGCGCAGCGCCCCGATGGCGATCTGTGTAGCAACGCTGGCGCGCTCTGCTTCACTTATCTCCGGATGGCGCGCATCAACCTCCTTACGCGCCGATGTAATGAGAGCATCCAGAAGGTCATCCGCTTTCAGGCCGAAACCCTTGCGGCCGGAGACCTCGATCCACGGCCTCGCCTTATCTTCTTCGCTCAGCGTGTAGCCGAGTTCCGCAGCGCAGCGTGGCGTGAGCGCGACCATCTCGTACGAAAAGTGCGTGTAGCGATCGACGGCTTCGCCATGGCCGAGCCCGCGTAGAGCTTCGATCACCGTGTTCTGCGCTTCGGACTGGCGCGCATCGATAACGTTGTAAATCTCCTCCACATCCCCGAAGTGGGGATGAACTTTCTCGCCATCGGTGGTTGAGATCCAGCAGTCGTGGCGGTTTGGATAGCGATAGAATTTTCGATAGCCGAAGTCGCGGCCGAGCAGGCCGAATTTCCACATGTGGTAAGCGATGTCTTTGCCGACGTAGCCGACCGTGCCGTTGGAACGGACGATGACTTTCTGGTCTTCCTCTTTTATCTCTGCCTTCTCCGCGCTCTCGGCGGTTTCCGACGTTGACGTCCCCGCACGCCGCATGACCCAGCAGCCAGCGTTCTTGCCATCGGCCTCGTAAGTGAGCACACCCGCTTCCTTCAGTTTGGTAAAGGCCGCATCCCAGAAGTGGAGGTGAAGGATTTCGCTCTCCCGCGGCAGGAAGTCGTACTCAATGTCGAGCCGGTCCATGGTTTCGAGATGGCGCTTCAGGACGGCAACCGAAATCAAATCGGCAACCGCCGCCGTCTCATTGTTCCCTTCCTCAATCGCGTGCAGCGTCGCGACGCGTGCTTGCAGGTTCGCCTTGTCCTCTTCATACCAATGCGAGACGCGGGCATAGAGATCCCAGCACAGGTAATCAAACCGCGGCACGGCAGCGAGCGCTTCAATCTGCGCGCGTGACTTCTGCTCGATGTGCAGGAATCCAACCACCACGTCGGCGACTTGCACTCCGGTATTGTCGATGTAATTCTGGACGTCCACTTCCCTGCCCGCAAAGCGCAGCAGGCGGACAAACGTATCGCCGAGAATGGCGTTGCGCAGGTGCCCGATATGAGCCGCCTTGTTGGGGTTGATGCTGGAATGCTCGACCAACACTTTGCCGCTGGGAACATCCGCGGCCGGGGATTGATCGGCGGCCAGTACCGTGGCCAACTCGGCGCGGTTTACGCGAACGTTGATATATCCGGCGCCAGCCACCTCGAACTTCTCAAATCCGGGAATCGCGCCAACGCCCGCGACGATCTCTTCGGCAATCTTGCGTGGGGCCTTGCGGAGTTTTCGGGCGAGTTCGAAAGCGATGGGTAGCGCGTACTCGCCAAACTCGATTTTCGGCGGCTGCTCGATGACGATGTTCGCCATTTCCAAGGCGTAAGCACGGCGCAAGAACTCGCGCAGATGTTCGACCAGCCGGCGTTCCAGATATCGATACAAGATGCCCTCTAACTTATTGAAGAAACAGTGATTCTAACAAACTCGCGGCGAACGGCGGGTTTGACGGAGGTGGCGGGGTTCCCTATGATGAAAGTTTCATGCGGCGTCGACGAAGAGCGTAACCACAGGGGACACAGAGGTGCACAGGGTACGTCTTTCTGGATTTCCTCTGTGAACCCCTGTGCCCCCTGTGGTTCAAGCTTTGACTTTATGCGTATAGCCTACCTCGACTGTTTTTCCGGCATCAGCGGCGACATGTTTCTGGGCGCGCTGGTGGATGCCGGAGTGTCTCCCAAACTTCTGGAAGACGCGGTCGCGGCGCTCGATATCGGCGCGCGGTTGGAGATTTCACGGGTGCTGCGGGGCGGAATTTCAGCGACCAAAGTCGATGTGTACTCCGATGGCGAAAAAGATCTGCCGCGGGAAGTTTTCTGGAAGCAGCATGATCATGCTCATGCTCACGACCACTCCCATGACCAAGAACACAGTCGCGGCCTGACGGAAATTCGCAAGATCATCGAGAGGGCCGCGATCAGCAGCACGGCAAAGGCAACCGCAATTCGCATCTTCGAAGCGCTGGGCGAGGCCGAAGCCGAGATTCACAATACTTCCATCGAGCAAGTCTACTTTCACGAAGTCGGCGCCGTCGATGCCATGGTCGATATTGTCTGCGCCGCAGTAGGAGCGGAAGCTCTTGCGGTCAAACAATGGGTAAGCTCGCCGCTGAACGTAGGCGGAGGAACCGTTAAGTGCGCACATGGAACGCTCCCCGTACCAGCACCGGCGACGCTGAAGTTGCTTCGGGATGCGCCGGTATATTCGTCGGGACCGCAGGTCGAACTAGTGACGCCGACCGGCGCGGCGATCGTCAAGACGCTGTGCAACCGCTTTGCACCGTTTCCAGCAATGAAGATCGAGAAGGCGGGGTATGGTGCCGGAACTCGAGATTTCCCGGAGCACCCGAACCTGCTCCGGTTGACGATTGGAGAAGGCGTACCGGCGGGCGAAGTGGGCCCATCGTCCAGCACATCCAATGACAAGATTGCGGTGCTCGAAGCGAATCTTGACGACTTGAGTCCGCAGGTGCTGGCTTACGCGATGGAACGATTGCTGGCCGAAGGAGCGCTGGACGTGTTCAGCGTCCCCGTGCAGATGAAGAAGAGCCGTCCCGGCGCCTTGCTCACCGTGCTGGCGAAAGTGGAAGACGCGGATCGCTTAACCAGGACGATCTTTGCCGAGACCACAACTCTGGGCGTGCGCCGCCGCGAGGAACAGCGGCAAACGCTCTCGAGAAGATGGGAAACGGTGGATACGACGTGGGGCCCGGTGCGCATCAAGATCGCCAATATGAATGGCACGGTCTCGAACTATGCTCCCGAATACGAAGACTGCCGGACGCTGGCGGAAGCCCAGCATGTCCCGCTCCGCACGGTGATGCAGGAAGCAATCCAGCAGTATCTTCGAAAACAAAAATCATGAGCAAGAAGTTTTACATCACGACCCCGATCTACTACGTCAATGCGCGTCCGCACATTGGACACGCCTACACCACGATTGCCTGCGACACGATCGCGCGTCGCCACCGGATGCTGGGCCACGATACGTGGTTCCTGACCGGTACCGACGAACACGGTCAAAAAATCGAGCGCGCCGCCCAGGCTGCGGGCAAGACGCCGCAGCAGCTTACCGATGAAATTTCCGCGGAGTTCCGTTCGCTGTGGGACCGCATGGGTTTGACCTACGACGATTTTATCCGCACCACCTCCGATCGCCACAAACAGGGCGTGCAGGCTTTGTGGCGCAAGATTCGCGACAACGGATACATTTATAAGGGAATCTACACCGGCCAGTATTGCGTTTTCGATGAGCTCTACGTGGATGCGGAACCCGGCGCTCCCTGCCCGGATTGTGGCCGCCCCACGGAAACCGTGCACGAAGAGAATTACTACTTCAAGCTCTCGGCATTTCAGGATCGGTTAATCCGTCTCTACACCGAGCAGCCGGATTTCATCCGTCCTGAGACGCGGCGCAACGAGGTGCTGTCGTTCGTGCGTGGCGGCCTGCGCGACCTTTCCATCAGCCGCTCGACGTTCTCCTGGGGCATCCCGGTACCGGACGATCCCAAGCACGTCGTCTACGTGTGGCTCGACGCGCTGGCCAATTACATTACCGCGCTCGGCTATGGCTCGAACGACACCGGCAAATTCGACAAATACTGGCCCGCCGACGTGCACATGATTGGCAAAGAAATTGTGCGTTTCCATTGTGTCTACTGGCCGGCGTTTCTGCTGGCCGCCGGATTGCCGCTGCCAAAAGGCATCACGGCGCACGGCTGGCTGCTGTTTGAAGAAAGCAAGATGTCGAAGTCGCGCGGGAACATTGTGCGCGCCGAAACCATCGTGCATGTGCTCGGCACCGACGCCCTGCGATACTTTTTGCTGCGCGAGGTCGTCTTTGGGCAGGACGGGTCGTTCAGTTTCGATGCGCTGGTGCAACGCTACAACTCCGATCTGGCGAATGGGCTTGGCAACCTCGCCAGCCGCACCCTGACCATGATCACGCGCTATTTCAAGGGAGAGGTACCGTACCCTTCGAACGCGGCGCACACCCCGACAGATGCCGCGATTGCCGATGCGGCGAGGAAGGCGATCGCCGACTGCGGCACGCTATTCGACCAGTACCAGTTTTCGCGAGCGCTCGAAACGGCCTGGGGATTGGTCAGCGCCGTTGACAAATACATTGTCGAAAACGAACCCTGGTCGCTGGACGAAAAGAAAGACGAGGAAAGCCGATCGCGTCTGGCAACCGTGCTCTATACCAGCGCCGAAGCTTTGCGGATTGTAACGGCCCTTGCGCATCCGGTGATGCCGGACGCCACCGCGAAAATCTGGGCGCAGATGGGCCTCGGAGATATCAGGAAATTCGACCTGACACAATTGCAGTGGGGACAGCTGCACCTCGGCACAAAGTTGGGCGAGGTGCAAGCCGTGTTTCCGCGCGCAGATAAATCGGCAGTAGAGAGGATGCAGAGAATGGAAGAACAACCTGCAAGTGTGGGGACGGGCGCCTCGCCCGTCCAGCCGAGCGAAGCTCGGCTGCCCGCAGCGGCGTCGCCGAGCCCCACCGCGTCAGCCAAGCCAGTCGCCGCAATTCCCTATGGCAAGATCAGCATCGACGACTTTGCCAAAGTGGAATTGCGCGTAGCGCAGGTGAAGACCGCCGAACGCGTAAAAGGCGCCGACAGATTGCTGCGCCTGGAAGTCGATCTCGGGACCGAAGTGCGCCAACTGGTGGCTGGGATTGCCGAGGCGTATGAGCCCGAAGCCCTGATCGGACGCAAGGTTGTGATCGTGGCGAACCTTGCGCCCCGCAAACTGCGCGGCCTGGAATCCAACGGCATGATCGTCGCCGCCTCGCCGGAAGGCGGCAAGCCGGTGCTGGCCAGCTTTCTGGAAGATGTGCCAGTCGGGACACGGTTGAAGTAGAGCTGCCGAACTTCGCTCGGCCTGAACGGGCCAGAGGCCCGTCCCCACACGATCTTCTCAACCAGCATGTTCATCGACTCTCACGCTCATCTCGAAGGCAAACGCTACGACGCCGACCGCGACGCCGTGTTGGCACGTGCGAAGCGGAGCGGCATCGAAGCCTATCTCGCCATCGGCAATGGTGACGGACCGGAAACCGCCGACTGCGGAATAAAGCTGGCGGAACAATACGCCGGGAAGCCCGAGTACCCACGAATCTGGGCAAGCGTCGGAATCCATCCTCACGAGGCAAGCCTTGCCAACGACACCGCTGATTCCCAAATGCTGCAATGGGCGCGGCATCCCAAGGTCATTGCCTGGGGAGAAATCGGCCTCGACTATTTTTACGATCATTCGCCGCGAGAAATACAGAAGGCGGTTTTCCTGCAGCAAATGGAACTGGCGCGGACGGCGAAGTTGCCCATCATCATTCACTGCCGCCCATCCGATAATAGCGAGAACGCATGGGACGACTGCCTCTCGATGATTTCCGAGCGCTGGAGTTCCAGCGGATTGGGCGGTATTCTGCACTGTTTTACCGGGAGCGTGGAACATGCTCGGCGCGCGCTGGACATGGGCTTTATGATTTCTTTCGCCGGCAATATCACTTTTCCCAAAGCACAGTCGATCCGGGATGCGGCGCAAATGGTTCCGCTCGACCGCATGTTGATCGAAACCGACTCGCCCTACCTGGCCCCGATTCCCCATCGCGGCCAGCGCAATGAACCGGCGTATGTGAAGGAGGTTGCCCGCCAGATCGGCGACCTGCGCAACTTGCCTGCGGAAGAAATCGGCGCACGCACCACGCAGAACTTCTACAAGTTCTTTCGACTCGCTCTGGAAACTGCGGACCCCGCTCTTTGACTCTCTACCAGGCTTTGTCGTCCCGAACGAAGTGAGGGATCTGCAGTTCGCCCCAAGATGCAGATCCCTCACTTCGTTCGGGATGACAATCCATAGAATGTGCTGGTCGTACCACGGGCGTCCAGCCTTCGCAGATAATGCCTCTTCTGTTACTCTCAGGGGTACACATTTGGGGTGGGCGATCCGTGGAATGTGGAACTTCGAGCGGTATCGCTCAGTGCCTTTAACAGTGACATTCCATGCCCGATAACAGTTTCGATATCGTCAGCAAAATCGACCTCGCGGAAGTTTCCAACGCCATTCAGCAGGCGATGAAAGAAGTCAGCACGCGCTTCGATCTGAAGGACTCGAAATCCCAGATCGCGATGGAGGGAACCGACGCAATCCTGCTGCACTCCGCCGATGAATTCAAGATGAAGGCGGTCAATGACGTCTTCCAGCAGAAACTGGTGAAACGCGGGGTACCCCTGAAAGGATTAACCTACGGGGCGCTGGAACCGGCGGCCGGCAGCACGGTAAAACAGAAGATCAGCATTCAGCAGGGGATCCCGATCGAAAAGGCGAGAGAGATCGTCAAGCTGATCAAGAATTCGAAGAAAAAAGCGCAGGCTTCGATCCAGGCAGACGTAGTGCGGGTCAGCAGCAAGGATCGCGATACTCTGCAGGAAATCATCGCTATGGTCAAGCAACAGGATTTTGGCATCGACCTGCAGTTCACCAATTACCGGACGAACTAGAAAGCTTTAACCGCGGAGAACGCGGAGGCCGCGGAGAAACACTTGAAGGATGCACACACTAGAAATGAATTTTCTCTGCGTGCTTTGCGATCTCTGCGGTTAACGGGTTTGCAAGGATCGGATCACCATTGAGCACCACGACCTCCATCAACGGCAAAGAAATCTTCGATCTTCTGCGCGACGACATTGCCGCGATCGAAGAACAATTCGGACGTGACACGGTCTCCAACGTCGCCGCGATTACGGAGATCGGCGAGTACCTGCGTGCCGGCGGGGGAAAGCGAATCCGCCCGGCACTCTTGCTGCTCTCCGCCAAACTGCTCGGCTACAAGGGAAATGGCGCGGTCAAGCTGGCTTCGGTGGTCGAGATCATTCACACCGCGACGCTCGTCCACGACGACATCATCGACGAGGCTCAACTCCGCCGTGGCCGTCCCGCCGCCAACACGCAGTGGGGCAACTCGATGTGCGTGCTGGCTGGCGATTGGCTCTACATGCAGGCGTTCAAGATCGCGGTGCAGGAGCGCAATTTCCGCATCCTCGACGTGCTGATCGAACTGACCCAGCAGATGGTCGAAGGCGAACTGCTGCAGATGGAGAAGCTCGGCCAGCTGATCTCTCTGGAAGAGCATCTCGACCTGATCTATCGCAAGACGGCGTGCCTGTTCTCGGTGTGCATGAGAGTCGGCGGCATTCTCGGCGGCGCCACCGAGCAACAGGAGGAACGGCTTGGTCAATACGGGCGCGATCTTGGCTTAGCTTTTCAAATTGTGGATGATGTGCTCGACCTCACGGCTTCAGAGAGCGTGCTGGGCAAGCCTGTGGCCAGCGACCTGCGTGAAGGCAAAGCCACCCTGGCCGTCATTCACGCGCTGGAGCGCTGCACCGCCGCCGAGCGGCGCCAGATCGAAACTGTCCTCCACAACCGAGCGTTCAATGGCGTCACGCATGCCGAGATCCTGACCATCCTGAATCGCTATGGTTCTCTCGAATATGCCACCAAAGAGGCCGCCCGCTACGCCGAATCAGCGCGCAACGCTATCTGCTCGTTTCCGGATTCGGAGATCAAGCGCGCGCTGCTGTGGGCGCCGGAGTTCGTGGTTGCGCGAGAAAAATAGCGCTTCGAGAGTTGCTGCCGCAGCTTGTGCTAGTCGGTATCAATACACTCATTTGAAGAATTGTCATCCCGAGCAAAGCGAGGGATCTGCATTTTGCGGAGGACTGCGGATCCCTCGCTGCGCTCGGGATGACAAAGTTTTCATGAAGTTGAAATCCGTGACATCGACGGTTAGCCCTTCGCCGCAATCCCCAGCATCTCAACACGCCCTTCTTCAAGAGCGCCCCCGATCCCAGTACAGCCCGGGGTAGTACCTGAATTCATACTGTGCCAGCAGTTCTTGCACCAAGGTCGACCCGAGTAGCATCGAATTGGCATTGTTATCCTCCTCCATGAGCCCGCATAGACGATGAACGACTTGCTCTCACTGATTTCCCACCATGGTTACCTGTTTCTGGCGGTAGTGTGCTTTGCGGAGGCCATCGGCCTTCCACTGCCTGCTGCGCTCGCCCTCCTGACCGCTGGCGCGGTCGCGGCCTACGGAGATCTGCATTTCTATCTCGTGTTCGGGGTTGGCGCCCTGGCGATGATCAGCGGCGACGTCATTCTCTATTTCACGGGAAGAATTAGCGGATGGGCGCTGTTGGGCTTGCTGTGCCGGCTTTCGGCGAATCCGGAAACTTGCATTCTGCGCTCGGCGGAGTATTTTTACCGCCGTGGCAAACAGACCCTGCTTTTTGCCAAGTTCATCCCGGGCATCAACACCATGTCTCCGCCGCTTGCCGGAAGCATGAAAATGCGGCCCGGAGATTTTCTGCAATTCGATAGCCTGGGCGCGATCCTGTATGTGGGCGCGTA
>Ga0074046_10003286_pt1 | contig 13605 bp, 16 predicted proteins | sample BogForMeECP23OM3_FD_94441 | JGI IMG/M metagenome (GOLD analysis project Ga0074046, IMG submission 94441) | Bog forest soil microbial communities from Calvert Island, British Columbia, Canada - Bog Forest MetaG ECP23OM3 | ecosystem: Environmental > Terrestrial > Soil > Wetlands ...
CTGCGCTGGCACGGCTCATACCGCGCCGGCGCTGGAGTGAGGTCTTTCCTGTCACGCCCGCGACGCTGCTGGCCTGGCACCGCAAGCTCGCCGCGGGCAAGTACGACACGAGCAAGCGACGCAAGCCGGGCCGGCCCGCGACAATCCGGAGCATCGCCCGCCTTGCCGTTCGCCTGGCGAGGGAGAATCCGCTGTGAGGATACCGCCGCATCCACGGTGAGCTCACCAAGCTCGGCGTTACGGTCGCGCCGTCCACAGTGTGGCAGAGCCTGCACGTCGCAGGCATCGATCCGGCGCCGCCGCCGTACGGGCCCGACCGGGCGGCAGTTCCTGCACGCCCAGGCAGCCTGGATCCTCACGGTCGACTTCCTGCACGTGGACACCGTGCTGCTGAAGCGCATCTATGTCCTGGTATTCATTGAACATGGCACCCGCCGGATGCACATCGGCAGGGTCACCGCCAGCCCGACGGGCGAGTGGACCGTGCAGCAGGCCCGTAACCTCGCCCTCAGCATCAACGAGCGGCTCGAGGACATCAAGTTCCTTGTCTGCGACCGGGGACCGAACTTCACCGCCTCATTCGACGCCGTCTTCCAGGCCACCGGAACCAGGATCCTGCGCACCGCCGTCCAGGCTCCGCGCATGAACGCGATCGGCGAGCGGCTCGTCGGCACCCTGCGCCGCGAGTTCCTCGACCGCGTGCTGATCCTCGGCGAACGGCATCTGCGCGCCGTGCTGGCTGAGTACCAGGCGCACTACAACATGGCGCGGCCGCACCAGGGCATCGCCCAGCATGTCCCCGAGGGAGAACATGACTCTCGCCGCAGCGCCGAAACCGGCCTCGACAGCCACCGGATCCGCCGAAAAGCCGTCCTCAACGGCCTGATCAACGAGTACACACGAGCCGCCTGACGCTCAAGAACCACAGGTCACCGGGCGAATCATATTTTCGAGCGGCACACGGTCCGCCCAGTCCAGCCTCGGGCGGCGTGGCTGCCGCCGTTGCAGGACGGCGATCTGGTGGCGCAGGATCAGGATCTCTGCGGTCTTCCATGCTTCCTCGCGTCGGGCGAGGTCCTACGACGACGTCAGCGCCTACGCCGGCACCATGCCCTGCGGCGGGCCCTGACCCGACGCCCACGTCGGTGTCTTCGAACGATGGGCCGACACCGGCAAACCCCGCTGATCAAGCTTCCCGCCACAGCGCCCCGCTCGCGCCGCTGCCGTACGGCGCCTATGCACCATCGCCGGGTTCTACCGGTCCACAGAGCCCAAAGCACCCGCATCGCCCGTCCAGCCGCCGATCCGGCCGGACCAGCGCTGGACTGGGGTAGTCGCGTTTCTTCGGCCCATGCGAGTCTTCCAGGTATAGCGGTCATCGATGGCCCGGTAGACGACGACTTTCGTCCACAAGGACGAGCGGTGTTGCACTGGCGGAAGCGCCACATGCGTCGGTCCCATGCGAAGGCAAGAAACGATGACAACGACCCGTGCGCAGCGCGGGAATGGAAGACGCGCTCCTGGAGGGCCGCTCGTGCGCGGCTGCTAGCGGACTGCGTGCTGGACCGCCGTGCCATGGGTGCCCTCAAGGACACCGCCGTTGCCGTTGACACGCGCGGGCGGCCCTTTCCTCCAGGTCCTGAGCGGGTTGCAGATGAACCGTCCCGGACCGAGCCCGGAGAGCCGGGGGCGGGTACGTCTGGCGTTGTGACCTGACCACAGCCGGGTCCCCGACTATCTATGTCTCCTGCGCCCGATGGCGGCCGAAGACGGCCCGTCTAAAATAGGCTGATGTGGCGGCCTGGAGGTGAATGAACCATGACAGCCGGCCTGGTCCAGCCGGGGTCCTTCCAGTTCGTCGATGTGGATGGCGTGCGCCTGCGAGTGCGGATCCGAGGCGGCGGGCAGCCGCTGCTCCTCATCATGGGGCTGGGCGGCAATATCGAGATGTGGGACCCCTTCGACCGGGAACTGGAGGCATTGGGGATTCAGACGATCAGCTTCGACGCGCCCGGCACCGGCCAGTCGGCCGGCCTGCGGCAGCCGCTGCGCATGAGGGGGCTGGCCCGGATGATTGAGCACCTGCTTGACCGGCTCGGCTATGAGAGCGTGGACGTGCTCGGCGTGTCGTTTGGCGGCATGCTCGCCCAGCAGCTGGCCCACCAGGCTCCCGGCCGCGTCCGCCGTCTGGTCCTGGCCGCCACCGGCGCGGGTAGTCCCGGGCTTGGCGGCGTGCCGGGCAAGCCCGGTGCCTTGATCGGGCTGGCCACGCCGCGGCGGTACCGCGACGCCGGCTACTTTCTCTCCGAAGCTGACCGCGTGTACGGGGGACGGGCGTCCGCCATCCCGGAGCACCATGTCTCTGCCCGGGTGGCGAATCCCCCCTCATCGCTGGGCTACTTGTACCAGCTGTGGGCCATGGCGGGATGGACCATGCTGCCGTGGCTGTGGACTTTCCGCCAGCCCACGCTCGTCCTGGCCGGCGACGAGGACCCGGTGGCACCGGTTGTCAACGCCCGCATCCTGGCCCGGCTGATACCCGGTGCTCGCCTGGAGGTTGTCCGGGGCGGTCACCTGTTTCTGCTCGAGCTGGCGCCGTCGGCCGCCGCCCTGGTCGGCGGCTTCCTGCACGAGGCTGCCCACCCCGGCAGCGGCGGACCGGCGGCAGCGGGCACCTGCGGGCGTGATCCGGAGGGTTCCACATGACTTCGAAACCCCTGTGGAGGAGCGGGTTTGACCGGCTCGAACGAGCGGCCGGCGCGCCGCTCGAGCGCTTCGTGCAGAGGCGGTCGTTCGGCAAGACCGTAACTGCCCTGGTCCATGTCCAGTCCTTCACCCGTGACAGCGTCGAGCGCGGGCTGGGCTAGCGCTGGCACCTGGCTAACCTGCCGGCCCGCACCGACGTAGCCCGCCTGCGGGCCCAGGTCAGCCAGTTGGACCGGCAGCTACGGGTGCTGGAATCCGCTGAACACGGACGAAGGGACCGGGACCGTGCCGAGCCGCCGCTCTCTGCCCCGCATGCCGACACCGATCGATCTGGCCGCGCGGGTCCGCCGCGAGGTCGAACGCAACGCCCTTCGCACCCGTAACGGGATAAAGCCGGTCGCCGGGGTCAACCGTCCCGGGGTCGGCCTGACGCCGAAGGATGTCGTCTGGCAGCGCGACCGGGCCCAGTTATGGCGCTACCGCAACGACCGGATCAACTGGAGCCCGCCAATTTTTCTCGTCGCGAGTCTGGTGAACCGCAGTTACGTCCTGGACCTGTTGCCCGGCAACAGCTTCATCGAGCAGTTGCGAGACGCGGGGCTTCGATGTCTTCCTGCTCGACTGGGGTGTAGCCCGACGACCGCGATGCCGGCCACACGCTGGAGGACTACGTGGACGCCTACTTGCCGGCGGCCCTCGCGCGGGCGTGCAAGGTCTCAGGTGCCCGGCATCTCAACCTGGTCGGGTACTGCTTCGGCGGGGTGCTGGTGCTGCTGTCGGCGGCCCATCACCCGGGGCTGCCGGTGCGCAGCCTCGCGACGATGGCCACCCCGGCCGACTTCACCCAGATGCCCTTCGCCGAGCTTTCCGGCATCGACGTCAACTCAGTTGTGGACGATACGGGCAACGCGCCCGCCACGGTAATCCGGCAGGCCTTCCGGCTCCTCACGCCGACCGCGGACGCGGTGCAGTACGCCGACCTGCTCGAGCACCTGTGGAACGACGACTATCTCGTCGTGTACCAGGCCATGACCCGCTGTATCAACGACCAGGTGCCGTTCCCCGTCGCGGCCGCCCGCCAGGTCAGCGAGATGATCGTCCGGGAGAACGGGATGATGCACGGGGACCGTCCGGCTGGGCGGCGACCGCGTGACGCTGGCAGGCATCCGTTACCCGCTGCTCAACGTGGTGGCCACCCGCGACACCATCGTGCCGCCGGCCGCCGCCCGGCCGATTCTCGGGCTGGTGGGCTTGCCGGACAAAGAAGAGCTCGTGCTCGGCGCCGGGCACATCGGGCTGGTCTTCGGCCGCACTGCCGCCAAGGCGACGGTACCCAAACTCATCGAGGTCCTGCAGCGCCGGAGCGAACCGGGAGAGCTGCATGCAAGTTGAGGAGCTGACAACGGACCGGCTCGGTGCCGTAGAACGATTCCTTCGGGACCTATCCGAACTGGATCGCACTTTCATCAAGGAAGACCTCACCGCGGCGACCGTGGCGAGCTGGGCCAGCCCGGACCAACGCGGCCACCGCTGGGTCGCGGCAGACGAGGACGGAACGGTGGCCGGGCTCGTTGCCGTTCTTCCCCTCGCCGGATGGTCCAGCCACGTCGGAGACCTCCGGCTGGTCATCAACCCGGCCAGACGCAGACAAGGTGCCGGGCAGTTGCTCGCTAAGCATGCGTTGCAGCAAGCCCTGCGTCAGGGGCTGCTGAAGGTGGTCGTAGAGATCGTTGCCTCGCAGGAGCCGGCCAACGCCATGTTCAGCAGGCTTGGCTTCGACGTCGAAGCGCTCCTTTATAACTACATCCGGGACCGGCAAGGACATCTGCAGGACGTCCTCATCCTGGCACACCACGTCGCTGACCAGTACCCCGCGATGACGGCGGCGGGCGTCGACACCGACCTCCAGCGGCCCTGACATAACGGGACTTCCGGGCCGGACCCGAAAGACATCCCGAAAGGAACGCGGCTGATGTTCTACCCGTTCGACACCAGCGGCTCGAGGGCGGCGCCGAGTGAGCGGCCGGAGAGGTCCTGCGGGGACGGCGACAGCCAGGAGACCCTCATGGTCCAGCCATGTCGGCGGCCTCTGGCCGGCCGCCCACGCAGCCGGGCGCGGACAGGGCGCCGGGCAGGTGCCGGCCAGATAGGCATTGCATCAAGCCCTGCGTTGGGGTGTCCTGAAGGTGGCCGTGGAGATCGTTGCCACGCGGGGACCGGCGGTGAGCGCCGGCACCGGCCTGCCACGGCCCTGAGACGAGCTCCGGCCCGATCCTGAACGACATCTGGAAAGGAATGCGCTGATGAACTACTCCTTCGACACAAGCGACATCGAGGGTGGCGCCGGCGGTCCCCGAAGGTACCGCTCGCTTCCCGACAACCTCGTGCAGACCTTGCGCCGGGCGGTCGACCGGAACCCCGCTGGCGAGGCGCTGGTGGAGATAGGCGGGGACCGGGTGTCCTACACCCAGCTGTGGGACCGGGCGGCCCGGGTGGCGGGCGGCCTGCGGGAAGCCGGGGTGCAGCCCGGCGACCGGGTGGCCCTTCGCCTGCCGAACGGCACCGACTGGGCCCTGGCCTTCTGGGGGACTGTGCTCGCGGGCGCGGTCGTCGTTCCGGTGAACCTCCGTTTCATCCCGGAAGAGGTGGCCTATGTCGTGGAGGACTCCGGCGCCGGGTACCTCGTCGAGCCCGGGGTCCCGCTCCCGGACGGCAGGCCGCTGGCCGTCGAGGATCAAGGGCGCGACGATCTCGCCGTCATCTTCTACACCAGCGGCACGACGGGGTTCCCGAAGGGCGCCATGATGATCCACGAGAATTTCCTCTCCAGCATCGAGACCGTCATCCGCTGCGTGGCGCTGGATCGCAGCGAGGAGTGGCGGACGCTCATCTCAGTCCCGTTGTTCCACGTCACCGGATGCAATACCCAGATGATGACCACGACCGGCCTCGCCGGGACCTCGGTCATCATGCCGGCCTTCCACGTGAAGCAGTTCCTCCGGGCAATCCCCGAGGAGCGTGTCTCGTTTCTCGTCACCGTCCCCGCCATCTACTGGCTGGCGATCCACCACGCTGAGCTGGCCGAGACGGACGTCTCGACCGTGCGCTCGCTCAACTACGGCGGCGCGCCCATCGCCCCGCACCTGGTGACCCAAATCCAGGAGGCCTTCCCCCGGGCCCGGGTCGGCAACGGGTTCGGCCTCACCGAGACAACGTCAATCGCCACCTACCTGCCCCACGAGTGGGCGGCCGGTCACGCCGACTCAGTGGGGTTCGCGGTGCCCGTTGACGAGCTGCGGGTGGCCCACCCGGACCCGGCGACCGGAGCCGGGGAACTCCTGATCCGCGGCCCGAACGTCGTCGCCGGGTACTGGCGCAAGCCGCAGCAGACAGCGGAGACCTTCACGGACGGCTGGCTGCACTCGGGCGACATCGCGCGGGTCGATGACGAAGGGCTGGTCTACATCGTCGACCGCGCCAAGGACATGATCAACCGCGGCGGCGAAAACGTCTACTCCATCGAGGTGGAGAATGCGCTCGGCGCTCATCTCGCCGTCGCGGAGGTCGCCGTCCTGGGCGTCCCCGATCCGATGATGGGAGAAAAGGTCGGCGCCGTCGTCGTGCCGCGCCCCGGACACACCGTGGAGCCAGACGAGCTGGTCACCTTCGCGGCCGAGCACCTCGCCGACTTCAAGGTACCGCAGTACCTGGTCATACGGCCCGAACCGCTGCCGAAGAACCCCGCCGGCAAAGTGCTCAAGGCACAGTTGCGCGAGCAGACCCAGTGGGGAAAGCCGCTCCGCTGAGCGGCGCCGGTCGTCCGGCACCTATTCCGGAGGAACACAGGCGAGCGATTCAGGTGGTGCGTCTGGACGGCCCCTAATGCCAGAAGTGGCATAATAGAAGTGTCTACGAAACCGGTAGGCCTCCAGCGCCTTCCACCGGCTCATCATCCGCAACATCCGCGACGACTACGGGCTCCGCAGCCGCGAACAGCGACTCCGCGACGTCGGTATGCTCACCCTGACCCAGATCGCCGGCCGCCTCGGCATTCCAGCGGAACCGTCAAGACATGGCACCACGCCGGGCTCATCACCGGGCACCCCTTCAACGACAAAGGCGAATGCCTCTACCCGCCGCCCGGCGAGAACCCGCCCAGCCGGGCACAAGGACGCAAACTCAGCGAACGACGCATCACCCGCCACGCCGCTCCCGCACACGACGCTTGAACCCGCCGGAAGTGTCGGACCTCACCGCTACCGTCTCCACCAAGACAACAACAGAACACCCCGCATCGACCCGAAGAGGTGCAGTATGCAGCCCGAGGTTTCGCCTTCGGGCTGCGCGGCGGGATCTTCACCACCTCGGTCCGGGGACCGGACAGTACCGCGTCGAATGCCTCGGCGAACTGGCAGGCCCGGTCCCGGACCAGGAACCGGAACCGGGCGGCCCGCTGAACCGGGCGGCCCGCTGCCCCAGGTCCATGAGCAGGTTCCGTGTCTGCTGCACGGTCCACGCGCCGTCCGGGTTCGCGGTGACGCCGAGGACATGGACGTAACGGGTGCCCAACTCGATCACGAAGAACACGTAGAGACACGGCGCAAGGTAACCGCGCCGTCCACATGAAAGAAATCGCACGCCAGCAGCACCGCCACCTCATGGTGCAGGATTGAGCAGCTCAGCATCCTTGGCGGCCGCAGAGCGCGCGAGCAAAGCTATCCAGCCGGTCATGCGGACGAAGGTCAGGTAGAGCATCCGGGCAGTCACGAACCAGTGATCCTGCCAGCCATACAAACATCGCCGCAGGCGAACCCGCAGGTCAGCCGCCTATGCCCGTTTTGGAATCCTACAGACAGACCCAATCGCAGATCAATGCCACGAAGAAACGATTACGTCCCGGTCAGCGGGGTCAATGCTGAATCCCGGGGGCTGGCGGGGTGCCCTGTGCCGGGGGCGCGGGCGGGCTGCCCGGGCGGCAACGATACGCCTGGGACGAGCGCGTTCGCGTCCGCGAAATCCCTAGCCGGCACCCCGGCTTGTGGCCCGGACTCCCGGGGGTGTGCTGGGTACCGGGCCGGTTCCACGATGGCGGGGAGCCGCTGAGAGGGGCGCCGTGTGATGCTCCTGGGCCGCAGGCAGCAGTGCGGGCCCTGGACGGGCTGCTCGCGGATGTGCGGGCGGGGGCGCAGCCCGGTGCTGGTGGTGCGGGGCGAGGTCTTCGGCCTCGCCGAGACCGCCCGCATAGGCCAGCGCAACGGCACGGCCGGCGAACTGGGTCCACTGGCCCCGCCCTTCGCTGGCCGCTGGGATCGCTGTGCGGGCGCCCTCGGGTTCTTCGGCCGGGTAGCCGTAGGTGGTGGCGTGGCGGCGGATCCTGGCCGCGCCCTGGGCGGCCTTGCCGTCCAGGATCGTGCGGGCCTGCAGATCAGATGGCGCCTATGCTGAGGGCAGGGCTCGCTGGACTGAAGGAGTCGGCCATGGCGGCAATCCATGACGTGCCAGCCGTTACCTGCAGACAGGCGGCGTGCTACCGCTGCGGCAGATCAACAGAAGCCAGCAACATCGTCCGGGGCGGCCGGCATCCTCAAGACGGCGCCTGCATAGGCTGTGCGGCGTGGTGAGCACGGGAACCGAACCCACCGCGGCCGCAGGTCATGACCGGCTGGGCATCCGCTCAGCGTTGGACGATCCGACCGCGGCCGCCGGTCAGTTCGCAGCCATGCTCCTGGCCGAAGCGATGTCGACCGTCGGTGGCCGCGTCCCCGTCGATGGGATCGCTCAGCTCGCGACCGGGCTGGCTCGCCGTCCGGGCCGGGTGGCCGGCCGGCTGGGCGGGTTGGCCGGCGAACTCGCCCGGATCGGCTCGGGCCGGTCGCGACTCGAGCCCGAGCCGAAGGATCGCCGGTTCCTGGATCCCGCGTGGCGTTCCAACCCGCTGCTGCACCGGATTCTGCAAGCCCATCTGGCGGCGGCCGGGACGCTCGATGGACTCGTCGACGACGCCGGCCTTGACGAGCGGATGAACGAGCGGATCATGCTGCTAGCCGCCAATCTGATCGCCGCTGTAGCCCCGAGCAACGTCGCGGTGCTCAACCCTGCCGCACTGAAAGCGGGCCTCGATAGCGGCGGACTCAGCTTCGTCAGGGGAGCGCGGGCGCTGGCGAGGGACATGCGCGGGCGCGACTTGCCGGCGCCGGTCGACAGTTCGAGGTTCGCCGTCGGCGAGAGCGTGGCGATGACCGAGGGTGCGGTGGTGCTGCGAACGCCGCTGGTTGAGCTGATCCAGTATCGGCCGGCCACCGCTGAGGTCGATCCGGTGCCGTTGTTGCTGGTGCCGTCGGTGATCAACAAGTACTACCTGGTCGACCTGTCGGCGGGGCGCAGCCTGGTCGCGGACGCGCTGGCGCGTGGCCGCCAGTGCTTCGTCGTGTCGTTTGTGAACCCGGACGCCTCCCACGCCGGGCTAGGACTTGATGACTACGCCTCGGCGCTACTGCAGGCGCTGGCCGCCGTCGAGGCGATCAGTGGCTCGTCCCGGACGCACGTGGCGACGTTCTGCGCCGGCTGCGTGGTGGTGGGCGCGGTAGCCGGCTATCTCGCGGCTGTGGAGGAGCAGGATCGGCTGGCCAGCATCACGCTGGGACTTTCGGTCCTCGATCCCGAGCAGGCAGGCCTGATGAGCGCGCTGCTCGACCAGCGGACGGCCGACCAGGTGATCGCCAAGGCCGCCCGTACCGGGTATGCCGACGGGCGGGCGACCGCGTCGATGTTCGCGTGGATACGACCCAACGAGGGCGTCTGGCTGCCGGCCATCAACAACTATCTGCTCGGTAACGATCCGCCGGCCTTCGACCTGCTGTTCTGGGCAGAGGACGCCACCAACGTCACCGCCGCCCTGCAACGCGACATGCTCGAGATCGCTCTGGGCAACGGGTTCGCCCATCGCGACAAGGTGCGAGTGCTCGAGCGCCCCATAGACCTGGCCAAGGTCCGGGTCGACGCCTACCTGCTGGCGGGCCTGACCGATCACATCGCCCCCTGGCCTGGCTGCTATCGCAGCGCCACGCTGCTGGGCTCCAAGAGCCGGTTCGTGCTCGCTGACGGCGGTCACGCCGCCGTCATCGTCTCGCCGCCCGAAGCCAAGCGCGGCCGTTACCGCACCAATCGCGGCAGGCCAGCCAGCCCTCAGGCGTGGCTAGAGAAGGCGGGCGTCCAGCAGGGAAGCTGGTGGGACGACTGGCACCACTGGCTCGACCGCCGGTCCGGCGGACGCCGCCCAGCGCCCGCCGAACTCGGCAGCGCCGGTCACCCGCCGATGGAGGCCGCCCCCGGCTCCTACGTCCGGCGGAGGATCCGCTAATCATCTCTCGCAGGCCGGAACAGCGGCTTTGCCTCGGTACGCTGCTCGACGAGGGCTGATCGCCAGCTCATCCGCTAGGTGGTCAGCAGCCCGCCATCGACCGGGAGCACGGCGCCGGTTACGTAGGACGACGCGTCGCTGGCCAAGAAGATGGCGGCGGCCGCGAGCTCGTGCGGCTCGCCTTTGCGCCCGGCGGGCACGCGGACCATCATCTGCTCGACGTAGCCGTCGGGGTACTGGCCGGTCATCTCAGACTCGAAGAATCCGGGCGCGAGCGCGTTGACGCGGATTCCCTTACGGCCCGTCCATTGCTGCGCGAGGTCGCGGGTCAGACCGATGATCGCAGCCTTTGAGGAGGCATACGCGGCTTGGGGCAGGGATGCCGTGGTGGACCCGATGACGCTTCCGATGTTGACGATACTCCCGGCACCGTCGCGCATCGCGCGGGCGCATGCTTGCGCCATGAAGTACGAGCCGTTGAGGTTGATGTCGATGACGCTGCGGAACTCGTCCGGCGTCTCGCGGAGTGCCGGGACGGCGGTACCGATACCGGCGTTGTTGATCAGCACGTCGACCTTGCCAAGCTGGCCCACCGTCTCTTCAACGACGTGGTCACAGTCATCTGGGTTGGTAACGTCCGCCCTGACGGCAATGCAGCGCCGGCCGATCGCCGCGACCTTTGCCTTGGTCTCTTCGAGTTTCTCGATCCGGCGCGCGCAGATCGCGATGTCCGCGCCCGCTTCGGCCAGGCCGGTGGCGAACGCGACGCCCAGGCCCGATGAGGCGCCAGTGACGATCGCGACCTTTCCGGTGAGGCTGAACGATTCTAGGAGGCCCATCACACCGATCCCCTCCTGTCCCGTTGTGACCGACTGCAGGCATCGTATCTCCGCCGTGGATTCACCAGCGGCAGATCACCACCCGCTGACGATGCCCGGGGTTCGACCCACTTTGGCGGTCGCTCCCCAGGCGAGGTACTCCTGGCGGGCCTGGGCGACCAGGTCATAGCCGGCGTGTTCGACGCCGTGGGCCAGATAGAAGCGGGCCGCGCGTTCGGCGATCAGCGCCCGATGCCACGGGCGCTGGCGCTGGGCGACCTCGCGCCGCGCGGCGTCGAAAGGCCAGGACGGCGGCCCGGAAGTCGCCGACCGCCCAGCCCTGCTCGGCCTCGAGCAGCCGCAGCAGGTACAGGAAGTTGTCCGGCGCGTCCGCGGCGCGGGCGGCCAGCCACCGGGTCACCTCGTCCAGCTCGGATAAAAGACCGCCGCGCCCCTCACCATCCGTGGCGCGGGCTGCCCGGCGAGGGCCAGCCCGCGCAGCAGGCGGGCCACGGCGTCCGGGTAGAGGCCCAGGGCGGCGGGCAGTAGCGGCATAGGCGCGGCGGTATGCCGCGCCAGACCGACCGGATCGCCGAAGATAGGTCAGCGAACTGCAAGCGCGCCTCAGACGTTTCCGGCTCGTAGCCGCGGGCCTCGGCCAGCACCACGAACCGCCGCACCGCCCGGGACCCCGCACTCGCTGCCGGTCCGTGGCAGAAAGGCCAGCCCCGCCTCCACCTCGGCAACCCAGCTCTCGATTGATGGCGCGCAGTCCACCAGGTACAGCAGGCCCGCGTGGTAGGTGTAGCCGGCGTTGGCCAGGTCGCCACCCGCGACCTGCCTGGACACCGTTTTCGATCGGCTCGAACCAGCAGGCCAGCGTAATCGCCGCGCACCGCCGCGGCGGCGAAGGCGGCCTGGCTGGGCCAATCAGGGTAGAGGCCGAGCCGTGCTCGAGCCAGATCCGCAGCGCCTCCAGGCTCAGCCAGCCGTACGTGGCTAGGTCCGAGGCGAAGTAGGCCGCCGGAAGGATCGCGTTGATCAGAGGGGTCGCGGCGAGCAGCGTCGGGTCGGTGATGACCGGCCGAGCCGGATCGTCGGTGTGGTCCAGCCACCGGTACAGCCGGTCGAACTGCTGCTCCAGCTCGGCGGCGAGCCGGTCGGCGGCCGGGATGTGCTAAACCGGCCGACATAATTCCGCGAACCCCGCGCTATGGTCGATCGCACAGGACGCCCATGTACTGGCCGATCCTCCCAGGACTGGCTGCCGCCCGGGTGGTTCATCGCCGCCGTCTAGCTAAGCCGCGGCGAGTTCAACCGTCACTTCGAGGACGCCCGGCGAATCCGGGCGGGCCGACATGCACCCAGCCCCGGCCAGCAGCGCCAGCGACGCATGATTGCCGGCATCCACGACCGTGCGCAGCCGCTTGACCGCCGCTGGGCGTCGCGCCAGCAGCGCCGAGCGGAGTGCGGTACCGACGCCGCGGCCCTGCCAGTCGTCGGCGACGGTGACCGCGATGTCTGCGGTGGCCGGATCGTCGGGGCAAAGCACGAGATGGCCGACCCCGGCCGGCCCCTCTTCGCCCTCTGGCGTCAGCACCATGAGTAGCAACGCGATGTGCTGTGCCCCATCAACACTGTCGACAAGGCGACGGATCATCGCATCGTCGAGTTCATCGATTGCCGTCAGGAACCGGTGCCGACGCGAATCGTGCGACAGCTGGCGGAACCCTTCGCGCAACATCTCGGCATCCGTAGGCAGCAGCGGCCAGATCATCGCAGGGGTGCCGTCTCGCAGGAAGAATTCCCCGCGCAGCGCTGCGTGCCGTTCTTCTCTTCATTTCTTCACGGCGGGTATAACGCCGCTGGCTAGCCTGCTAGTTCGTGAAATACCTCACATGTAGACACCAGAACGAGAACAGCCGATGCTCGGGATGCCGTGCCTCGTGCCTGTCCCGGTCGAAAATAGGATCCGTCTGGTGACCTGCGGTTCTTCAGGTTCTTCGGGGTATCAGGCGGCGTGCGCGTATTCGTTGATCAGGCCGCCCAGGACGGGTTTTCGGTGGATCCGTTCGCGGTCGAGGCCGGTAACGGTGATGTGGCCACCGTCGTGTTCACCGTCGAGGACGCGCTGGGCGGTGCCCTGGTGCGGCCGGGCCGTGTTGTAGTGCACCTGGTATTCGGCCAGCACGGCGCGCAGATGGCCCTCCCCGAGGATCAGCACGCGGTCCAGGAGCTCCCGGCGCAAGGTGCCGACGAGGCGCTCGCAGATCGCGTTCATCCGCGGAGCCTGGACGGCGCTGCGCACGATCCTGGTGCCGGCGGCCTGGAAGACGGCGTCGAACGAGGTAGTGAAGTTGGATCCGCGATCGCGGATCAGGAACCTGATGCTCTCGAACCGCTCGCCGAGGGTGAGGGCGAGGGTGCGGGCCTGCTGCACCGTCCAGTCACCGGTGGGGTTCGCGGTGACGCCGCCAGGTGCATCCGGCGGGTGCCGTGCTCGATAAACACCAGCACGTACATGCGCTTCAGCAGCACCGTGTCCACGTGCAGGAAGTCCACCGCGAGGATCCCGGCAGCCTGGGCGTGCAGGAACTGCCGCCATTGCGACACGAGGTCGCACGTGGTGAGTGAGCTAGTCGAGGAGGTCTGGCTGATGCCGGAGACGTAGCTACAGGTTGTGCTCGACCTGTCCCCGCCGTGACGTGCGTGGCCGGTTCC
>Ga0074046_10003287_pt1 | contig 13604 bp, 9 predicted proteins | sample BogForMeECP23OM3_FD_94441 | JGI IMG/M metagenome (GOLD analysis project Ga0074046, IMG submission 94441) | Bog forest soil microbial communities from Calvert Island, British Columbia, Canada - Bog Forest MetaG ECP23OM3 | ecosystem: Environmental > Terrestrial > Soil > Wetlands ...
GAGGCCTCCGTCGCGAAACCCGGAATGATGGTATGAAACGGACGCTTTCGCGGCCCAACTTCGTTAGCGTGCCCAGGTTCCAGCACGAAGCCCGCGCCCCGGTTTTGAAGGCTGATGCCGCCGGGCGCAACCACGCCGGAGCCAAAGCCCATATAATTCGATTGAATATATGAAATCATACGCCCCGACGCGTCTGCCGCTGCGATATAAACGGTCCCCCCCGGCTTTGGGGCACCGTAGGATGGAGCGCCCGCAGCATTGCGGTCGATAAGTTTCGCGCGGGCAGCAAGGTAGGCTGGATCGAGAAGAGCCTGCGCCGGAACGCGCATCGAAGCCGGATCGGCGATATATTGCGAGACATCCGCGAAAGCCAGCTTCATGGCCTCGATGGCGATATGGAGCGTTTCGGCATCGTCCGGGCCGCCGCCTCTATCGCCCAGGGCTTCGATCATTCCGAGCGCCATGAGCGCCGCAATCCCTTGTCCGTTCGGCGGCAGCTCATGGAGCTGATAGCCTTCGAACGGAACGGCAAGCGGCTCAACCCAGCTTGGGCTATGCCCGGCGAGGTCGTCCGCATCGAACACAGCCCCATGCGCTTTTGCAAAAGCGGCAATTTTTTCAGCGATCGGCCCGCGATAGAAGGCTTCGCCTCCGGTGGCGGCGATAAGCTCAAGGCTGTCTGCTATGGCAGGGCATTTGAAAACTTCTCCCGCTTTTGGCGCCCGCCCGCCAGGCATAAAATGCTCGGCAAATCCGGGCTGCCCCGCCAGCAAAGCGCTATCCATTTGCCAAAGGGCCGCGATTTTCGGGCTAACTGGATATCCGTGGCGCGCATAATCGATGGCGGGCCCGGCGAGCACAGGAAGCGGCAAATTTCCGAAGCGCCGGGCGAGTTCCGCCCAGGCGGCAACCGCTCCGGGCACCGTGACCGCGTCCCAGCCGCGCTCCGGCATCGATGAGCGCCCCCGGAAACGCTCCCGGGTCCATGCTGCGGGCGAGCGCCCCGAGGAGTTCAGCCCATGCAGCTTTTCGCCATCCCAGAGAATTGCGAAGGCATCGCTTCCCAATCCGCAGCCGGTTGGCTCGACCACCGTTAAGGCCATCGCGGTTGCAACGGCAGCGTCGATCGCGTTGCCTCCTTTGAGCAGCATCCGCAGACCGGCCTGCGCGGCAAGCGGCTGAGAGGCCGCAACGGCATTGCGTCCCATGACGGGCGAGCGGGAAGAATTGTAGGGAAGCTGAAAATCGAGCGCAGTCATAGGCAGGGGCCTCCAAAGCGTTTACGGAATTGATATTGTGTCCGGCGCTGCCGGGAACCATGCCGGCGCCATTTTTACAACTCTGTGCTCAATTTGCATCCTATTTTGGCGCGGCCTATGCTAACGGATTTGGGGCGCTGGTACTGCACGAACACAGCTTTGTGAAGTCTCCACCCGCAGTTGGCCGCACCAATCTTGATTGCTGGACAGTCCCGCTCTGAAATGCCATGTCAGTTCAGGAATGTTGGACGATGCCCGGAACGGTGTGAGGGGCCGTTTGTTGCGAAGTTAAACCGCGTGGACATAGAGCCACGTCTTTGACACGGGGTGCTATGATGCAAAAGTTCGCTCGTGAGACCGGCGTCTTGAAGGTCGTGCTGGCGCAGCCTCGCGGTTTTTGCGCAGGTGTCGTTCGCGCGATTTCCATTGTGGAACGCGCGATTGAGAAGTACGACGCGCCCATCTTCGTCAGGCACGAGATCGTGCACAATAAGCATGTCGTCGAAAATTTGAAGGCGAAAGGCGCGCGCTTCGTCGACGAGATCGATGAAATCCCTCCGGGGGCGACAACGATCTTCAGCGCACATGGCGTTTCGAAATCCGTTGAAGGCGCAGCGCGGTCGCGAAATCTCCCCGTGATCGACGCGACCTGCCCGCTCGTGACCAAGGTTCATCTTCAAGGTAAGAAATACCTACGGCAAGGCCGCACTATAATCCTCGTCGGTCACGCGGGCCACCCCGAGGTCGAAGGGACAATGGGGCAGATACCTGGACCCGTTCATCTCGTTCAGACCGAGGACGATGTGAGGTCGCTTCCTCTAGCCGGGGATACACCCGTCGCCTACGTAACGCAGACCACGCTCAGTATCGACGATACGCGCGGGATCATCGAAGCGATCAAGCGGCGCTTCAAGGATGTGGTGGGCCCCGAGACGAACGACATTTGCTATGCCACGCAAAACCGCCAGACGGCCGTGCGCGAGCTGACCAAGATCGCCGATGTCATCCTCGTGGTCGGCGCGAAGAACAGCTCGAATTCGAACCGCCTTCGCGAGATCGGAGCGGAGGCCGGCGTTCCAAGTTATCTTCTCGCCGATGGCGGCGAGCTTAACGCCGATTGGGTGAAGGGCGCGAAGATTATCGGCCTGACAGCAGGCGCTTCGGCGCCGGAAGCCATGGTGCAAGAAGTCATCGAGAGTTTGCGGGCTCTAGGCCCGGTCGAAGTGACAAATTTACCAGGAGTGCAAGAAAACGTCGAATTCCGCCTGCCCGCGGAGCTGCAGTCCGTTTGACTTTGACGAATTCGCGTTTAAGTCCCTCGGAACAGCTGCTTAATGCCGCTTTCAACGCGCGCCGCGCGTTTCTCGAACTGGAGCCGTGCTATGGTCTTGCCGTTTTTCCAAGAAAGACGGATCGGTGCCTATCTTCTCAAGCAGAAGCTTATGGGCCGCAAACGCTACCCTTTGGTTCTCATGCTGGAGCCTTTGTTCCGGTGCAATTTGTCGTGCGCAGGTTGCGGCAAGATCGATTATCCCGATCCGATTCTTAATCGCAGGCTTTCGGTGCAGGAATGCTTGGACGCCGCCGAGGAATGCGGCGCACCCATGGTTGCAATCCCCGGCGGCGAGCCGCTGATCCACCGGGAGATCGGAGAGATCGTCAAGGGCCTCATCGCGCAAAAGCGCTTCGTTTCGCTTTGCACGAACGCGCTTCTGCTTGAGAAGAAGCTGCATCTTTTCGAGCCGTCGCCTTACCTGTTTTTCTCGGTCCATCTCGACGGCTTGAAAGAGCATCACGACAAGTCGGTCTGCCAAGACGGTGTATTCGACAAAGCGCTGACAGCCATTCTCGCCACAAAGGCCAAAGGTTTTGCGGTCAACGTCAACGCAACGGTATTCGACGGCTACAAGGCGGAAGATATTGCGCGCTTCCTCGACTTCTGCCGGGATCTGGGAGTGGGCGTGTCCATCTCTCCGGGCTATGCCTATGAGCGCGCGCCCGATCAGCAGCACTTCCTCAATAGGCGAAAGACAAAGGAGCTTTTCCGCAACGTCTTCGCGCTCGGCAAGGGCAAACACTGGACACTGGCCCATTCGCCCCTGTTCCTCGATTTCCTGGCTGGAAATCAAGAGTTTCAGTGCACGCCTTGGGGCATGCCCACTCGCAATATCTTCGGCTGGCAGAAACCCTGCTACCTTTTCGGCGAAGGCTATGCGAACTCCTTTAAGGAGCTGATGGAGTCGACCAACTGGGACAGCTATGGCACAGGCCGCTACGAGAAGTGCGCGAACTGCATGGCGCATTGCGGTTACGAGCCCACGGCCGCCGATGCCGCGATCTCGAACCCATTCAAATTGCTAGCTCTGGCTGTGCGTGGCATCCGCACGGAAGGATCGATGGCGCCCGAGATCGCTCTCGATAAGCAGCGGCCCGCCGCTTTCGTCCATTCACTCCACGTCGAGCGCGAGCTCGCCCGTCTCAAGGCAGACGAAGCCGAACAACGGCCCCAGCGCCTGACGGCTGCGGAGTAGTGCCCGGTTCGCCTTGCGGGACTCGCCTGCAAGGCGCATCAAACCCGGCAAATCCTGCGGCCTTCGCATGAGGGATTTTAGAACGGCTATTGCGCCGGTCGTGCCATCCTCCCGCGCGCCCGCCATCGCGCTCAGCGGTATGGCCCGGCAAGCGGGATCGAGAACAACCCTCAAAACGGTGTAAGGCAGGCCGTACTCGGCTGCAACCTCAGCCACCGGACCGGACTCCATATCCACCGCCGCCGCTCCCGTCGAACTCCAAAGCGACCGCTTCTCAACGGCGGTCATGAGCGCCGCCTCCGATCCGAAAACCGGCAAATGGAGAGCGTGCGGAAGAGATTTCAGCAGAGACTTCGACCAGTCCGCACAGGTTGGGAAAGCGCCGCTTGGCGTTATGACCGTAGTTGCGACAATAATTTCGCCAGGCCTCAAGCTGGGCGAGAGCGCGCCGGCAACTCCAAAGCTGATCAGACCGCGCACACCCACCCGGGCATGGCCATGCAGATCCTCGCGATATTTGCGGCGGTTCTGGCCGTAAACCACCGTCACGCCGGGACCTTGCGCAACCCGCGCCTCGAAATCCATTCCCGCAGCCACAAGCACGGGCTTTTGGTTTACGGCTGCCTTCATTTCGAGCCCGTTCTGTCTTGACCGGTCCGCAGCACCGGCTCCGCGAAGGAGCGTGCGAAAAAATCGAACGCTCGCAGAAGCACACAGCTGTCATGGCCGCACTTGATGCGGCCATCCAGGAAAAAAGCTAGCCATTTCAAAGACAGCCTGGATGGCCGGGTCAAGCCCGGCCATGACATTGGAAATGACACTACATGGGTCAGCGTTAGTGCCTTTTGCTGTTACATACCATAAAGGACCGGAGCACGATTACCTTCCTGTAAATTCCGGTAGCGCGCGAGTGCCCAGAGCGGGAAGTATTTTGCGTAGCCGTGATAGATGAGATAAAAGACGCGAGGGAAACCGGGTGCGTTATGGCGTTCCTCTCGCCAAGTGCCGGCCTCGTCCTGCGCGGCCATCAGCCAAGCGATGCCTTTCTTGACAGCGGGGTGATCCACCTCTCCGGCAGCCATCAAGCCGAGCAGCGCCCATGAGGTTTGCGAGGGTGTGCTCGGAGACTTTTCGTAGCCGTTATAATTGAGCTTGTAGCTCGAACCGTCTTCGCCCCAGCCTCCATCCTCGTTTTGGATCGAGACGAGCCATTGCACGGCTTTGCGGACGCTTGCCGACGAAGCGCTGACGCCCGCCGCGTTGAGCGCGCAGAGCACCGACCAGGTGCCATAGATGTAGTTCATGCCCCAGCGGCCGTACCAGCTGCCATCCTTTTCCTGCTCGCGCAGCAGATAATCGACGCCGCGCTTGAGGACGGGGCTCGTTTCGACGGTCTCGCCGAGCTGTGCCAGCATCGAAACGCAGCGCGCGCTCACATCGGCGGTTGGCGGATCGAGAAGCGCACCGTGGTCCGAAAACGGAATGTTATTCAAATAAAGGCACGTGTTGTCCGGATCGAACGAGGCCCATCCGCCGTTCTTGCTTTGCAAGCCTGCGATCCATTCGCGGCCGCGCGCGATGGCCTCGGAGAATTTCCCGCCGCCCTTCTGGCTGACCGCCCGGTCCAGCGCCATGACGACGACGGCCGTATCGTCAAGATCGGGATAATGCGGATTTGCATATTGGAAAGCCCAGCCGCCCGGCCGGACATCGGGGCGCTGTCCGGCCCAGTCGCCCTTGACGTTCAGCACTTGCCTCGGCTTGAGCCAATCCAACCCCCTCAGCGCCGCGTTGCGCTCTGCTTCGCCGCCCGCTTCCATCAGGCTATGAGCGGCCAGCCCCGTGTCCCAAACCGGCGACACGCAAGGCTGGCAGAATATTTCGTCTCCGGTCTCGAAAAGCAGCTTGTCGATGGAGTAACGGGCAATAGCGCGGTCTGGATCGCGATCGGAGATGCCGAGCGCGTCAAACATCATGACGCTGTTCGCCATCGCCGGGAAAATAGCGCCAAGCCCATCCTCGCCGTTCAACCGCTCCTTCACGAAATCGACGGCTTTGGCGATTGCGCGGCGGCGGGTGCCCGAAGGGAACAGCGGCTCGGTCACTCTCAAGACTTTATCGATAACCGCGAAGGTCAAAAACCACGACCGCTTTTGATGCTCGGCGCGGGCGCGCATGCCGACCTTTTTGGGCTTTGTCAAAAATAGCTCGCCAACGCCCACCCCGCGCTTATTGCGCGCGCGCGGCTTCAGGGCGCCCAGCACGAAAAGCGGAACCATGACTGTGCGCGCCCAATAGGACACCTTTGTCATGTGGAAGGGGAACCATTCTGGCAGGAGCATGATCTCCACGGGCATGACCGGCACAGCGCGCCATCCGATAACGCCGTAGAGCGCGAGCAGAATGCGCGTGAAAACGTTGCACATCTCGGCGCCGCCCCGCTCCAGGATCGCATCGCGCGCCTTCGCCATATGAGGCGCGTCGATATCGTCGCCGATCATCTTCAGCGCGAAGTAGGCCTTCACGCTGGCGCTCATATCGAAATCGCCTGCATGGAAGAGCGGCCAGCCGCCATGCTTTCCCTGAATGCGCCGCAGATAGTTTCCGATCTTGGCTTCGCGGGTCAGATCGGGCTCCTCGCCAAGATAATGCGTTAGCAGGATATATTCCGCCGGAATCGTCGCATCGGCCTCGAACTCGAAGCTCCAATGCCCGTCCTCGCGCTGGCGCCCTAAAAGTGCGGCTGCCGCGGCCTGAATGCGGCCTTCGAGTTGCTGGGCGGCAGGCTCGCTCCAGCCGCCGGCTTCTTCGCTTTCGAGATGATCCGCCGCGTCTCGAAGTTCCTCGCGCTGAACATTTTCGCTTGCCGCCGTCATGCCTTCTGCCCTCTCATCGACAGCTTGGCAGCCCGTTCCCCTGAACGGATTGCCCCTTCTATAGTGGCGGGCAGGCCGGTTTGCGTCCAATCGCCCGCGAGAAAAAAATTGCGCCACACGGTTTCGGCCCCAGGGCGCTTTGCATCTTGCCGGGGGCTTGCAGCGAATGTCGCCCGCTTCTCGTTTACGATCTGCCAAGGCGGCAGGTCCGCCGGAAGCCCCGTTAGCGTAGAAACTTCGCGCCACAATTGTGCGGCCAATTCCTCGCGAGGCCGGCCGGTTAAGCGGTCAGCCCCGCTGATTGTGATAGACAATCTCCCAGGAAATGCAAAGATCCATTCGGCAGTTCCGCCGATCACACCGAGGATCTTTGGGACGGATGGCGGAACCGCCACGCGGAAATGCGCATTAAGAATGGCCCTAAATTCATCGGGCGCATCGAGACCGGGAACGAGCGATCCGGCTACCCAAGGCGGTACGGCTAGGATGACGGCATCCTCTTGCCCCACGGCAATTTGGCTATCGCCGAAATCGAGCGCAGCGGCGCGGCTGGCATCGAACGCGATTCCGCGAAGCCGGCGGCCGAATGCGGCAGTGCCGCCTCGCGCCTCGATATAGGCCAGCGCCGGATCGATGAACGCCGCCGAAAGCCCCTCCGCCACTAGGGGCCTGCAAGCCTTTCCGCCCTTGGCCAGCGTGTTTCGCACGATGGCGCCCGCAAGCCGCGCCGAGCCTTCACCCGGGTCTGTGTTGAGCGCGGCCAAGAACAAGGGCTGCCAAAGCCTGCGGTAGAGAGCGCCCTCGCCCCGGATGACATCCGTAACCGCCTTACGCCGGCTGGCCCACATCAACCTGACCGCAGGGAGGTAATCGGAAGGTTTCGTGCCCGGCACACGGCGCGCGGGGTCGAACAGCCAGCTTGGCCAGAGGCCGCTGCCGATGCTAAGCCTCCAGCGATCGCCGGTCCCAAGATCGGCAAAGGCGAATTCTGCCGCGTCCGGGCCTTGCAGCTTGCCGGCGCCGCCGATCAGGTTGAGATAGCGCATCGCGGCATCGTTGCCGGACAAGAGAAGATGGTTGCCGTTGTCGATGACGGCGCCGAAACCCGCATCGTAATAGGAGCGGCAGCGCCCGCCAGCCTGGCCGGCCGCCTCGTATAGGGCCACTTTGCGCCCGCGCTCCACGAGCCGGACGGCGGCGGACAAGCCAGCGAGACCCGCGCCTATGATGTGGGTTGTTAGATGCATCAGCCCCCCTCACTCTGTCTCTCTCCCCAAGGGGAGAGAGGACGCCTGAACTTCTCGTGGAGAGGGTTAAACATCGTCCTTTCTCCCCTTGGGGAGAAGGACAGGATGAGGGGGGCTCGCATCGCTAGATGATGAAATAACGGAGCAAAATCCAGGCAAGGCGCGACTTGCGCAAGCGGATCGGAGCGCGGGGCGCGGTCCAGCCACGGGCCACAAGCGCGTTCAAGATACTTTTGTAGGCTTCCGCCATGACGCGCGGCGTCCGCACGATACGGCGCCGCTGAGTCTTCATGACCTTGTCTGCCTCGGCGAAGCGCCAGCGCGCAAGCGACGCTATCCGCGCGCAAACCTCCGGCAGCGCGGGATGCGCGAGAACGGCAACCGGATCGGTGCTGCTTATGCCGGCCTCGGCCAGGAACTCGCGTGGCAGATAAAGCCGCCCCATCGCAGCGTCCTCATCGAGGTCGCGCAGGATGTTGGTCAGCTGCAAGGCGCGGCCGAGGTGCTCGGCGAGTTGCTTGCCCTCTTCGGGCGAAAGGCGGAACACGCGCGACGATAACCGCCCCACGGCGCTGGCCACGCGATCGCAATAAAGATCGAGATCGACAAAGGAGGGCGCCTGGATGTTTTGCCGGACATCCATCTCCATGCCGTCGATGATGGCGCGGAAGTCCTCGGCTTCGAGCTTGAAGTCGCGAACGGCCGTTGCGAGGCCGGCAAGATCGGCGCGCCTTTCGCCAAGATAAATCGCGTCGATATTGCGCCGCCACTGCTCCAACTGAGCCAGCCGGGCATCTGCCGGACCCTGGTCGTCGGCGATGTCGTCGACCGCCCGGCAAAACGAGTAAATCTCGAACATCGCCTCGCGCTGGCCGTGGGGCATGATGCGCATGGCCGCGTAAAACGAGCTGCCATGAGCGCGCTCGGCAGCGCTTGGCTCTGTGTCCGCGATTTCAACGGCTTGGCTGATCATCGCTTCCCCAATGCAGCTGTCCGGGCGGGGCCCGGCGCGAAAAGGCGCCGTCCAAGGCCGAGGATAACCGCCGTTATCAATGTGGACGCAAAAGCAGGTTTACTGAGATGAACGGGCTCGCTGAGCGGGTCCCGTTCGAGCAAAATGTGCACAAGCCTGCGTGCGAGCCGCTCGATGGCACCGACCTCCAGGCTGAGGCGAAGATCTTTGATGCCCCGCGAGAGTTCCGCGGAGCCAAGAAGCTCCTGAGTTTTTGCGGCAAGCTCATGGATGCACAACAGAAGCTGCGGCGATGCCTTGGGAGCGCCCAGCGCCTCGATGGGAACGCCTCGCACAGCCAAGGCATCGAGCGGGATATAAACGCGATCGAGGCGGCGGTAATCGGCGCCGCAATCCTGCAGGTGGTTGATGATCTGAAGCGCCGCGCATAAAGCATCGTTCGCAGGCCAGAGCGCGCGGCTCTCGCCATGCACATCGAGCACAAAACGGCCCACCGGCATCGCCGAATAGCTACAATAATGGATAAGCTCATCCCAATCGGCGTAGCGATGCTTGCCCGCATCCATGCGGAAGGCCGTCAGCAAATCCTGTGCGTGCTTGGGCGAAAGGCCGCGCTCTGCAATCGCAGCGCGCAGGGGCAGAGCACCGGCGATATCGCTCGTCCTGCCTGACAGCGTGTCTTCGAATTGATCGAGCACCCTGATTTTCTCGCTCTCAGAAAGCGCCGGGTCGTCGGCCACATCGTCGGCGGCGCGCGCGAAACGGTAGAAGGCGAGAATCGGAGCCCGGTGCCGCTTGGACACAAGGTGCGACGCGACGGGAAAATTCTCGTCGCGATGCGTTTTCTCGCCTGGGTCCCAAACCGGCGCCGATGTCATGATGCCTCCGCGCGGCGCGCCTGTACACGCCCCTTCCAAAGCCCGCCCTTGCCGCGCCAATGCTGCAACGCCGAGTCCACAGTAAATACCATATAGCAACCTGCAATGACAGGAAGTGCTGTCGCCCACAATGGTGAAAGCCCATAAAAGCGTACGATCGGGTAGAAAGCCACCGTCATGAGCGCCCAGGTCAAAAGCGCCGCAACCTGCGCCAAACCGGTTCCCGCTACCGCCAACAGCGGCGGCAGAAGATAGGTGAGCGCCATTGCGGCGACAGTTCCGGCCAGAAGCAGCGGCGAATAATTCAGCTGGTCGTAGGCAGAGCGCGCAACCATGCGGCGGATATCGGCGAAGCTTGGGTATGGACGCAGGCTGTGAGCGCTTTCCGTCAAGCCGAGCCAGATTGGGCCCTGCCTTTTCATACTGCGGCCGAGCGCGCAATCGTCGATGAGCGAGGAGCGGATCGCCTCGATGCCGCCCGCCGCTTCCAGCGCATCGCTGCGAACGAGCATGCACCCGCCTGCCGCCGCCGCCATGGCACTTTTCTTCCGGTTCACCCATGCGAACGGGTAGAGCATTTGGAAAAAGAAAACGAAAGCAGGGATGAGAGCGCGCTCGGCAAAGCTCACGCATCTGAGCTTGACCATGAGCGAGGTGAGCACCAAGCCTCGCGCTTCGGCACGAGCGACGAGGCGGCGTACTACGCCTTTGTCGTAAGCGATATCCGCATCCGTCAGCAGCAAATAGCGCGGCGTGCCAGAGTGCTGCCGCGCAACCTGTACGCCTTGCTTCATCGCCCAGAGCTTGCCCGTCCATCCTTGCGGCAAAGGCTTGCCCTCAACGAGCGTCAAACGATCGGAGGCGTTGAGCGCGCTCGCGGCGGAGCGCGCGGCATCGGCCGTGCCGTCCTCGCTCTGATCGTCGACGAGAACGGCCTGCAAAGGTTCCGGATAATCTTGCGTCAGCAAGCCCGCGAGACTCGCGCCAATCACGTCAGCCTCATTGCGGGCCGGAACCACTGCGGCAACCGTTGGCCAAGTCGCAGGGTCTGGCGCAAAGTCCGTTTCATCGCGGATATTCGCACGCCAAAATCCGCCCCGCGCAGCGAGCAGATAAAGCCATGCGGCGAGTCCCGCTCCAGCCAGCGCAAGTTCAAGGGTCATTGGACGTCTCGTTAAGGGCGAGCCGCCCTGATAGCCCGGATACACCCGCTTAAGCAAGGCCGGGCAGCGCTGCTTTGCAGTTTTTCCGGAAAATTGAGTCGAGAGTCTGTCCCGGTCTACCGGAATCGCAGTCAAGATCCCCTCACTCTGTCTCTCTCCCCAAGGGGAGAGAGAGGATGCTGTTTCACCCTCTCCCCTTAAGGAGAGGGCCGCAGCAATTCCCTCTCCCCGTCCGCATTCGCCTGCGAATGCGGACACTCTAAGTTGCAAGCTCGCCAACGCGAGCTTGCCGGGAGAGGGCTGGGGTGAGGGGGTCTGTTTCCGCTTTTATGGGACAGACGCAAAGATCCCGTGTTTGCGCAGCAGCATCTCATGCCGCGAGCCGCGCACCCACGGATCAAGTCCGGGCAAGCGGGATGACGCGGAAGTATTCAGCCGCATCCGGTATGAAACGGCGAGCCGTGGCATCCGGTGAAAAAAAGGGAGCTACCCGGGCGGGCAGCTCCCCTCTACGTGGATCCGATTTTCGCGACTATTTCTTATCGCCTTCGTCTATGACAACGTCGACCTGTTCCTCAGGCTGATCGATAACGGTCTCAGCGTCGTCATCGCCATTCTTCTTCGCCTCTGCCGCTTCCTTATCGTCCTCAGCGGCAGCCTCTTCCAACATCGCAACGGCCTTGTTCCAGCCGTGCTCCTTTTCAACCCTGCGGGTTGCCTGCTCATCTGGGGGAAGGTTCGCATATGCTGCGTCGTCCGCTGCAGACTCGGCGGCTTCCGCATCCGGGGTTTGGGCCTCGTCGACTGCTGCTACGAAATCGCCGTAAATGTCCTCCGGCACGTCGAACTCGCAGTAGATATCGCAGAAGACCGCGCCGCCGAAGGCGCCGACGATCACGACGTGCTTGAAGCTCCGGTGCCAATGATGGCCGTGCAATTTGGCCATACGGTTGTGAAGATGGTTGCCGGCCTTCTTAAAGTGGTGGCCGACAAGGCCGCGGCGCCCATTGCCAAGGTTCTGGTGGGAGAGACGGTGCCCATTGAAGTTCTCGTGCTTCACCGAGCCTACACGCCCATGGCTCGCGTGATGTACATTACCATGATGGCCACCTGCATGGTGGCTGCCGTGATGGCCGCCTTGATGGCTCAGGCCATGGTGGCCGCCGCCATGACGACCCAAGCCATGATGGCCGAAGCCGTGATGGCCGAAACCGTGGCCGAAACCGTGGCCGAAGCCGTGGCCGAAACCGTGGCCAAAGCCTTTGCCGCCCCCGAAGCCTTTGCCGCCCCCGAAGCTTTTGCCGCCCCCGAAGCTCCTGCCCACGGGGATCACATCTGAGTCACCAGTCGAAATATCTGCAGTCGAACGCACCATGAAGGCGGCACTTGCGAAGGAGACCATGGCTACGGTCGCTATCGCTGCCGTCAGCAGGCGAACAATATTGCCCATTTTGACACCCACTTCATAATTAATCACTGGGAGGCGTCGCCCCCATCGAGACATTAAGCGAAAAGCAATGCCCCCGGAAGACAATCTTCGGCGTTGCTAGCCATAAAAATTGCGTGATCCAAACGTTCGACACGCCTCTGGCATGTTCGCTTAAACGCAATACTGGCAAACAGCCCTCTGAATTGAATGCTCGCCGGTTTTGTCAAGTTAGGCTTGACGTCCGCGCTCCGGATGTCAGGGTAAGCTTGACGCCGGAGAAGGCAATGCTTTCACTCACAAAAAAAGTCTCTGCTTAGATGCTCGTTCTGCAGCAAGAGTGAAAAGGAAGTGGCGCGGCTCGTCGCCGGGCCAGGCGTGTACATTTGCGATGGCTGCGTCGGCATCTGCAACAAAGTCATGGAGGCAGCGCCCCAAAGCTTCGCGGGCTGGGACAAAATGACGGACGAGCAATTACTGAGCGGGCTGAAAACCCACCGAAGCGACGGTGGAGGGGACGCGCGCGGCGGCGGCGATTCCGATATACCAGGACAGACGCTAAACACGCGGCAAGCTATACGTAAGCGCGCAGAAAGCTGGCGATTTCGCGGATCGCTTCATTGGCCGAGGTCATGACCCCGCCATATTCGATGAACCCATGAATCTGGCCGGCAAAACTGCGATGGACCGCAGGCACGCCCGACGCCGCGAGCCTCTCCGCATAAGCCTTGCCTTCGTCGCGAAGCGGATCGCATTGGGCGGTCAGAACGAGGGCCGGCGGCAGGCCGGCGAGGCTTTCCGCATAAAGCGGGGACAGCCGCCAATCGCGCTTGTCGATCTGTAGCCCGCGCGGCAGGTATTTCGACGAGAACCATTGCAAGGCTTCGCTGGTGAGCGGCGGCACGTCCCGGTTTTGTATGCGCGACGGCCACAGCCGCACCTCCGGTGTGCTATCGGTGCTAGGATAGATGAGCGCTTGCGCTTTGAGCCTCAGGCCCTTGCTCCGCGCATCGATACAAGCCGCGGCACTCATGCTGCCGCCGGCGCTGTCGCCGCCGATGGCGAGGCGCTCGGCATCGATGCCGAGGGATGGCGCGTTTTCAGCAATCCAGGCTAGAGCGGCGAGCACGTCGTCGAGACCGGCAGGGAAGGGATGCTCGGGCGCGAGCCGGTAATCCACAGCAACGGCCCTGCACGGCGTTAGGGCTGCAATGCCCCGGCAGACCTTGTCGTGGGAGTCAAGATCGCCGA
>Ga0074046_10003288_pt1 | contig 13602 bp, 9 predicted proteins | sample BogForMeECP23OM3_FD_94441 | JGI IMG/M metagenome (GOLD analysis project Ga0074046, IMG submission 94441) | Bog forest soil microbial communities from Calvert Island, British Columbia, Canada - Bog Forest MetaG ECP23OM3 | ecosystem: Environmental > Terrestrial > Soil > Wetlands ...
AGAAAAATATCGCAGCTTCGGATGGGAAGTCCTCACCATCAACGGCCACGACATGAAGCAGGTGGTCGAGGCGCTGGAGAATGCCAAAGCGAAAGCCGGTTCCGGCAAGCCCACCGTGATCATTGCCGACACCGTCAAAGGCAAAGGCGTCAGCTTCATGGAAGATCAGGCTGGATGGCACGGCAAAGTGCCCAACCTGGAAGAGTTGCACAAAGGCTTGAAGGAACTCGGCATCAATGAAGTTGGCCAGGTTCCCGTCGAGCAACTCTTCGCCCACGCCAGGCAATATCAAGCCGAAGTCGAGCGCAAACTCGACGCCAAGATGCCCCACTTCCATCGTAACTACTGGTGGAACGCCGGCGGAACCATGAAGGTCCAGATGAAGCCCACGCGCCTGGGCTTCGGCCAGTCGCTCGCCGCCAACGGCGACGACCCACGCGTAGTTTGCTTGGGCCTGGATATTTCCGGCTCCATCACCATCAGTGAGTTCTATGCCAATAAGCCCGAACGCAAGGGGCGCTGGATCAGCCTGGGCATCGCTGAGCAATCTGCCACTTCAGCCGCCGCGGGAATGGCTAAAGAAGGGAAGCTCCCCGTCTTCGGCACCTACGCCACTTTTGCCGCTGCCCGCAATCTCGACCAGATTCGCACCTCGATCTGCTACGGCAACTTCAACGTCCTGATTGCTGGAGCCCACGGAGGGGTCAGCGTTGGTCCCGACGGCGCTACCCACCAGGCACTCGAAGACTGTTTCGCCATGTGCGGGCTGCCCAACATGAACGTCGTCGTCCCCTGCGACATGATCGAAACCCGCAAAGCCACCGACTACCTGTTGCTCAAACACGTCGGCCCGAAGTACATCCGCTTTGCCCGCGAAGCGACGCCGATCGTCACCGACGAGAAAACGCCGTTCGTCTTCGGCAAAGCCAACGTAATTCGCCTGCGGCGCGAGGCGGCGAATTTCATCGAAGCCTTCGAAACGAAACTGGAATCCGACTACCGCGACGAGTGCGAAGACCTGACTATCATCGCCTGCGGTCCCATGGTGCCCGAAGCCATGCGCGCCGCTTGGATTCTGAAGGAAGACTTCGGCTACGAAACCCGCATCCTGAACATGCACACCCTGAAACCGCTAGACACTGAGGCCATCGTGCGCGCCGCGCGCGATACCAGCGTCGTCCTGACCGCCGAAGAGCATCAGATCGGCGCTCTGGCCTGGCCAGTAGCGAGCGCCATCACCCAGTCGCCCGCGCTCTACGGCATCCCCATCATCACCGGCGCCATCGGAGTCAAAGACCGCTTCGGAGATTCCGGCGCTCCCTGGGAGTTAATCAAGGAGTTTGAGGTATCCGCGGAACATATTGCTGCCAAAGCAGTTGAGCTGATAGGAGTTAAGAAGTCGCAAACCGGACCGCCGGTGTCGGAAGTGCACTTGGTGGGGACAAAATAAGAACGCGCGATTCGGCGGTGCTGTTGCCTAGGACTCTCGCTGGGTATCTACAATGTAGACACATTATGCTACACTGTATCTTATTCTGGGGAGCCCGCTGTTTATGAAGACTCAGATGGTGAAGTGGGGCAACAGCCTTGCCGTGCGCATTCCCAAGCCCGTGGTTGAAGAAGCCCGGCTGAAGGAAGGCGATTCGCTGGAGATCGAAGCCGCCGAAGGCCGGGTTGAACTGCGCCGGGCAACCAAGATTCCCACCCTTGCACAACTCGTTTCCCAGATCACTCCAGAGAACCGCTACGCCGAGATTTCAGTCGGCGCGGAAGTGGGGAAGGAAGTTATTGAATGGTGACATGGTGAGATGGTGATTCCTTACGTTCCCGAAGGTGGCGACATTGTGATGATGGATTTCGATCCGCAAGTTGGCCACGAGCAAGCCAAGCGACGTCCCGCCTTGGTACTTACCGATCAGCGCTATAACCGCGCCAGCGGCCTCGCCGTCGTTTGTCCACTCACCAGCAAGCGCAAACCCTATCCCTTCGCTCTGCCCATCACGGTTGACCAGGTAGAGGGAGCGGTCCTCGTCGATCAGTTGAAGAGCCTGGACTGGTCTGGCCGCAAAGCGAAATTCCACTCCAAAGCCGATCCTGCGTTAGTCAGCAAAGTGCGCCAGTATATTGCGGTCCTGCTCGCGCTTCGGTGACTCACCTTCAGTCGATGATCGCCTGATACGCCAGTTCGTGGGTTTGGCGGTTGAGGGTCAAATCGCCCTCCGGATGCAGTTGCCCCATGAAAATCACGATCATCTGCTCCTTCGGGTCAATGGAAAAAGAGGTATAGAAGAAGCCTCCCCAGTTGTATTCTCCCGGGGATCCGAGTTCAGCCAGCGGCCCTTTGATTCCATCAACGCCGAAGCCAAGTCCGAAGCCCATATCCGCGCTTATTTTTCCCAATTGGTCCTGGGTCATTAATTCCACCGACTTGCGGCTCAGCAAACGAGTATTGCCGGCCTTGCCGCCGTCGAGCATCATTTGGCAGAACCGCGCGTAGTCGGCCGCCGTGGACACCAGTCCGGCGCCGCCTGAGAACAGTTTCTTCGGGCCGCGCAGCGGGTAGTCCGCCGAATAGGTGAAGGGGCCTTCGGTGATCGGAGTATCGGGGAAGCGATTCAGGCCTTTGTCGTCGTAGTAGGTATAGGCCGTGGCGAGCCGATCCAACTTGTTGTCGGGTGGATAGAAATAAGTGTCTTTCATCCCCAGCGGCTCGAAGATGCGAGTGCGAAAGAATTCGTCCAGCGGTTTGCCGGAGACAACCTCGACCAGCCGTCCTAAAACATCCACGCCAAGGCTGTATTCCCACTTTTCGCCTGGGTTGAAGAGCAGCGGGAGGCCCGCGAGGCGCTTGGTGCTGTCTGCGATGGTGCCATCGTAAGGCAGGAGGCCAGAAGCGACGTTCGCCTCTTTATAAATGGGCCCGAGGTCTTCATTCCACTGGTAGGTGATTCCCGAGGTGTGACGCAGCAGGTCGCGAATGGTGATCTCGTGGGTGGCTGGGATCGTGTAGGGCGCTCCCGACGCCGGTTTTACCAGCACCTTCGGATTCTTGAACTCGGGCAGGTATTTTGAAATCGGGTCCTCGAGCAGGAAGTGGCCCTCCTCGTACAGCATCATGACCGCCAGGCTGGTGATGGGCTTGGTCATGGAGCAGATGCGGAACATGGTGTCAGTCCGCATGGGCTTACCGGCCTCGCGGTCTGCCATGCCCTGCGCCTTAAACCACGCCACATGACCGCGACGGGCTACGAGCGTAACCGCGCCGGCAATGCGCTTATCGTCAATGCCGTGCTGCACCGCGCTTGAGATCCGGTCCAGCCGTTCCGACGACAGGCCGACGGTTTCCGGCTTGACCACAGGGACCTCCTGCGCCCGCGCGGTGGATAGGACAAGGAGACAGAAGAAAATTGAACCTGCGATTCCGCGATTCATGAGTTGCCGATGCGCACTTGGATGGTTCATGGGAAGGGATATCCTTATTCCTGTTTTGTGAGATGAAGGACATAAATTGTACAACGAACGAGACACCGCCCCGCTGAGACATTTCTGGAAAAGTCACCCGGTTGCCTGCGAGACGCCGATGATGGTAAAACCCTCCCGAGGGTCTCCGCTCGTGAAAAAAATCACTGCTCTTCTCCTTTTTGCCTTTTCCGTGCTGCTGGTCGTGTTTGTAGTCGCACGCGCCGCCGACCGCTCGCGCCGCATCAATCTTCCGACCAGCAAGAGCCTGACGCTCCCCGTCCCCGGCTATGTCGCCCGCACCAACAGTTTCCCCGCGACCATTGCGCTCAGCCCCGATGGCCGCTATGCTGCGCTGCTCAATCAGGGATACGGCACGCAGGAGACGGGCGCTCGCCAGTCGATCGCCATTCTCGATCTCAGCAATAATCAGCTGCACGACTTTCCGGACGCCCGCCTGAGCGACGACTATTCCACCCGCCAAAGCTATTTCATCGGCTTGGCATTTTCGAGCGACGGCAAGCACCTCTATGCCTCGATGGGCTCGATTACCGACCCCACAGGCGAAAAGCCGACGAGCACCGGCAACGGCATCGCGGTGTACAAGTTCGCAGACGGACAAGTCACTCCCGAACGCTTTATTAAGATCGCGCCGCAGCCAATTGCGGCAGGCAAGGAAGTCGCGTTCGGCCTGCGCACAACTCCCGCTGGAACCGCGCTGCCGTATCCGGCTGGATTCGCGGTGTTGCCCGGTGCAAAAGGCGACCGGCTGCTCGTTGCCGACAATCTTTCCGACAACGTCGTGCTTCTAGACGTCAGCTCCGGAAAGATTGAGAAGTCATTCGATCTCAGCAAAAGCCGCTTCATTCCCAGCGCCTATCCCTACACGGTGATTGCCAACAAAGCCGGTACCAAAGCCTGGGTCAGCCTGTGGAATGGGTCCGGCGTGGCCGAATTGAATCTTGAAACTGGCAAGATCGCACACTGGATTGAACTTTTCAGGCCCAACGATTCCATCGCCCCCAGTTCTCATCCCACCGCGATGCTGCTAAGCCGGGACGAAGAGCTACTCTACGTTGCGATGAGCAATGCCGACGTCGTTGCTGCTGTCGACCTGGTCGATTCTACCCGTCCCCTGCGCGACCGGTTCGACGGACCGGTTGACGAGTGGGCCAAGACTGGTGATGTTCCGCAGGCCATTGCAATCTCGCCTGACGGAAAGCGCTTGTATGTTGCCCTTGCCTCGCTTGATGCGGTAGCTGTCTTTGATCTCAGCGGGAAGGAACTCGGTTCCTTCCTGGGTTGGATTCCAACCGAGTGGTATCCAAGCGCGCTCGCCGTCGCCGGCAACGACCTCCTGATCGCCACTGCTAAAGGAGAAAGCAGCGGCCCCAACAACATGCAGGGCACCTTAAAAGGCGAACGCAAAAGAAAAGAGCATCCCTACATTCCAACCCTGATCGGCGGCTCGATTGCACGCCTCAGCCTGGCCGACATTGAGAAGAAACTCCCCGCCTACTCGCAAAAAGTCGACGAAGATAATCTCCTAGATACTGACGGTGGCAGTTTCAAGTTCGCCGCTGGCACCAATCCCATTCGCCACGTGATCTACGTGCTCAAGGAAAATCGCACCTACGATCAGATCCTAGGCGACTTGCCTGCAGGTGACGGTGATCCGTCGCTCACCATGTACGGAGCCGACATTACGCCCAACGAACACAAACTCGCCCTGCAATTCGGTGTGCTCGACAATTTCTACGACAGCGGAGAAGTTTCCGGAGACGGCCACATCTGGTCCACCGCTTCGACCACTTCCGACTACAACGAGAAGACCTGGCCGATCGGCTATCGCAGCAAAGAGCGTACCTACGACTCCGGAGGTGCTGTCGCGGAAGAGTATCCGCTCGAGCAGGGAATCCCCGACGTCGATGACCCCGGCACTGGATTCCTCTGGGATAACCTTGCGAAAAAAGGTCTCACCTATCGTATTTACGGAGAATTCATTGCTGCCGTGTGGTGCAAGAGCGAAAACGCGAAGGCTCCAGCGATGGGATCGCCGAAGGAAGGAACGCCGTCTCCAGCGTCTTCGACCTGTCCTGTGGCCGAAATCAAGAAAAGCGAACCATTGCCCGCAAACGTCGGCAACCCACGAGGCGGCCCGAGTCCGTGGCCCTGGGCGGTTCCACAGTTCAAGCGCATGCGCCCAACCAAAGCCGCGCTGCGCGATCACTACGATCCGCAATTTCCCGACTTCAATACCGATTATCCCGACCAGCTCCGCGCCGACGAATTCCTGCGCGAGTTCGATGAGTTTGTGAAGGCCAAGGGAACCGCCAAAGAGCTTCCGCAGTTCACGCTGCTCTACCTGCCCGACGATCACACCGGAGGTACGCGTCCCGGCAAGCCCACTCCCCAGGCCTCGGTAGCCGATAACGATCTGGCCCTGGGCCGTGTAGTCGATGCCGTTTCCCACAGTTCCTACTGGGACGACACCGCCATCTTCGTTCTCGAAGACGACGCGCAGGACGGCGCCGATCACGTCGATGCCCACCGCTCTACCGCCTTCGTCATCAGCAAATACGCGCCACGCGCCTCGCAACCGTTCGTCGAGCATCACTTCTACACAACTGTCAGCGTCATTCACACCATGGAGGCTCTGCTCGGACTTTCGCCAATGAACCTATTTGACGCGCACGCGCCGCTCATGGCGCCGCTGTTAGCCGGTCCCGGAACGCAACCGCCGTATCAAGTCGACGACAAGAATCTGCGCAGCGGGCTGATCTATCAGGTGAACGAGAAAAAAGCCGCTGGAGCTAAGGAATCGTCGCAGATGGATTTCTCACGGCCGGATGCGGCCGACGCCAGGAAACTGAATGCGATCCTGTGGCATAACGCCAAGGGTGACGCACCCATGCCGGTTACAAGCCATTCACATTCTGAACCTTAAGGCTGGTTTAGAATGCCTTCGTGGGGACCATAGAGACAACCGTCGAGTGCACCAACCTGCGCAAGACCTACGACGGCAAAGTCGAAGCCGTCCGCGGCCTCAGTCTGCGCATCGAGGCTGGCGAATGCTTTGGCTTGCTCGGCCCGAACGGGGCGGGGAAGACTACAACGATCGAAATCCTCGAGGGTTTGCTCGCACCCACTTCCGGAGAAGTCCGCATCTTCGGCCACACCTGGAACGACAACCCGCGCCAGTTGCGGGAGTGGATCGGTATCTCGCTTCAGGAAACGCGCTTGTCGGAAAAACTAAACGTCCGCGAAACCATCGAACTGTTTGCCAGCTTCTACAGCGAACCGCGGCCAGCTGCCGACATCCTCGAAGAACTGCAACTCACCGAGAAATCCGATGCTTGGGTGAGCAAACTTTCCGGCGGTCAGAAGCAACGCCTGGCCGTTGCCACCGCGCTGGTCGGCAATCCGCGGATTCTCTTTCTCGACGAGCCGACCACCGGACTCGATCCCCAAAGCCGTCGCCAGCTCTGGGATATCATCCGCACTTTCCAGAAGAAGGGTGGTACGGTCCTCCTCACTACGCACTACATGGACGAGGCCGAACGTCTCTGCGATCGCCTCGCGATCGTCGATCACGGCGTGATCATTGCCGAAGGCACACCTTCCGACCTTATCGACCGCCTTGGCGGCCATCACGTGGTGGAGTTCCAGGTAAATGACGGCGCCAATAACAACGACAACGACAACCTCGAGCGCTGGCGGTCGCTGCCCAGCGTAGAGTCCGTGCGCCGCGAAGATTCGACCGTCTGCCTGAGTGTCCGCGAGCCGCATCTTACGATTCCTGCTTTGCTGGATGCGGTAACCAGCCACGGCCATCAACTCGAACACCTCAGTACGCGCCAAGCTAGCCTCGAAGATGTCTTCGTGCTGCTCACTGGCCGTCACTTGCGAGAAGACTGAATGGCAACCACGGAAACCAACGCGCCCACTCTCCATGCTGATAAGAATCATCATCAGCAGCCCATACCACCTGTGCGCCGCAATGGCCGCTGGTCCGGCTACCGTCATCTGCTCTGGGCGCGCATACTCGAACTCAAACGCGAACCGGAAGTCGTATTCTGGGTCTTCGTCTTCCCCCTGCTGCTGGCGGCAGGATTGGGCATCGCCTTCCGCAACAAGCCCGCGGACATTACGTCGGTCGTGGTGATCGACGGCGCTGGCGCGCAGAAGACGCTGGCCATGCTGCAGCACTCAGCCGCGCGCTCGACGGTTCTAGCTACAATCCTCGACCGCGATGTCGCGCTGAAAGCCTTCCACTTCGGCAAGTTCGATCTTGCCGTCGAAGCGAATTCCGACGGCAGCTACACTTATTATTACGATCCCGCGCGTCCGGAAAGCGTGCTCTCGCGCGCCGAAATTGACTCCGCGCTGCAATCTGCCGCTGGACGCAAAGATGCGCTTACTACTTCCGCTCGGGCCTCCAGCGAGCCTGGATCGCGCTACATCGATTTCCTCATTCCCGGCTTGTTGGGGATGAATCTGATGAACTCCGGCATGTGGGGAGTCGGATTCGCGCTGGTGGAAATGCGGCAGCGCAAACTGCTGAAGCGCTTCGTCGCTACTCCCATGCGGCGCAGCGATTTTCTTCTAGCCCTGACCAGCAGCCGACTCGTGCTGATGGTGGTAGAAGTAGGACTGCTGTTAGGCTTTGGCGTGCTGGTGTTTCACATGCGAGTGCAGGGATCGATCCTTTCGGTCATTCTGCTGGGATCGGTCGGAGCGGTTGCCTTCGGCGGGGTTGGGCTGCTAACCGCTTGCCGGGCGCAGAAAATCGAAACCGTTTCCGGTCTCATCAACGTGGTCATGATGCCGATGTGGATCTTCTCCGGCGTCTTCTTTTCTTACCAGAGATTTCCTGCGATCACCCTGCCTTTTATCAAAGCGCTGCCGCTGACCGCACTCAACGACGCGCTGCGAGCCACCATCCTCGAAGGCGCCTCGCTGGGCTCGCAATCGGGACGACTGCTGGTGCTGGCAGTTTGGGGCGGAGTGTCGTTCATCCTGGCGCTGCGCTGGTTCCGGTGGACGTAAACGGCTTAGAAACTCGGCTTCTGCGCGAGCCTCCAGGACCACATCAGAAACGACGTCGCAGTCAGGTCGATGGCGGGTTCAGTTGTGCTGTAGGACTGCATGTTGTCCTGATACACCGCGACTTGCGAGCGATCAAACGCTCCATCGTTGCCATTGAATTTCCGGAACGTGTCCACTCCGTTTGCCGGACACAGAATCATGCCATCGAGAACGCCTGAAGAAGCATATCCGGCCGGGCCCTCGACCGCCGCACCCCAAAGTACCGGCGTGCCTCCGGAAGTGCCATCCAGCGCGCCCGCCAGGTTCGCCACCTGGTGCTGGATACAATTCGGAAACGTGCTGCCGTCGCCCACGATGAACGACGATCCCCAGGCATTCGCGCCCAGGATGTTAGCCAGCCATCTCTGCGCGTAGGTGTCGTAGCGCTTGGTCTGAGTGAGATATGCAGCTTCACTAGCCATGACCGAAAGACCCGCGCCGTGCGCCGTGGTGTCGCCATAACTCCACCCATATCCGAAGCCCCAGGCGTCCGTTGCCGCCTGGGTAATTGCGTCCGCCACTTGCCGCAGCAGTTGTGTCCGAATGCGCGATTCAGAAACCGCCAGGCGCTGCGGATTTCCTGCCATGTCAAGCGCCCGGTACAGCTCAAAATGCGCCAGGCCGCTGACGTCATACAGGTTCAAAGTGTCAGTGAACCCGTTGTCGTAGATTCGCGTGATGTAATGGTGAGCGAAGGTAGCCGCCTGCGCCAGATAGTCCATCGGATTGGTGTGCGGCAATCCGGTAGGAAGATTTCTCGCCCCACCCGCGGATTGCAAGGCAAAATACAGCTCCGTGGCGCCCAATTCCATGTCGTCGTCCCAGACGTTCTCGGGATAGCCGTCAAACGGAGCGATGGTAAGCAGGCAACTGCTGCACGTGCCCCCATATTCCGCCGGAGCCGGGTCCGTAAAAGAAGTGTCCGTCAGCGCGAAAATGTCCTCGGCATCCTGAAGGCATTGATTCGCCAGCGCAGGATGAGAATCACGTTGCAGTTGGTAGCACAATGCAAAATCCGCCGCCAGGCGCCCGGCCAGATTGGGGCTGATCGGCGAGCCTGCTGGCCCCGCCACATACACCGGACGATTGCAGATGTAGTACGTAGTCAGCGGGTCGCAGGCGCGCGGATCGCCGGGTTGCTGGAAGTGATCGGCCGCCTGCGGCAGCGTCCAGATGTCGTATTCCGTGATCAGGCAGTAAGGAGTGGCATACGCGCCCCCGCAGTTGCCAGCGGCAGAACTGGGATCGCCCTCGCCGTAATAATCCCAGTCTTGCGTGTTGTCCACCTGGTAGTAGAGCGTCTTGGTTTTGTCGTTCCACATCTTCATCAGCCACTCAACGCCAAACCTGGCTTCATCGGTAAAGTCGGACGAGTCGGGCGCGCCTGCTCCGCTGTTTCCGGAATACGAGATCGAACCAGGCGGCGCGGGAGGATTCACCGGAACGCCCGCGCCCATCTGATTAGGAAAGTCGCGAATCCCAATCTCCATCAGCGCTGTCGTATAGCTGACCGTTTCTACGTACTTCATGTAGTCGCCCGCGTCCCACCAGCCGCCAGCGGCATCGATGTTCGGGAGTCCCGCCGATACCAACGGCTTCGCCGGCGGCACGTTGTCGATGAAGTCGTTGCTGTCGAGTGGAGGCGTGTTAAAAACGTGCGCGTTCCCGTCCTTCAGATGCCCGGGCGCGGTGCGCAGTATGTTGGGGATGAAATGATTCCCGTCCCGCTCGGTTTCATAGAAAAACAAAGTGTTCAGCAGCAATCCGGAATACAGCGTCTCCGAAGAATCTACCGCGAAAGCCGGCGAAGTCGCCGCTACTGGTCCTGAGATCTTGATGGTATAGAGATCTCCGCCGGGAACGTCGAAGTCTACGGCGTATACGTTGTAGGTCACGGTCCTGCTATGGCTCCACGTACCGAGCAGCGCGCCGACTCGTCCTGAATCGGCGGTATCGCTTTTCGAATTGACAACCTGGAAGGTTGCGTTCGTTACCGGGGACTGAGTCATCAGATAGGCGCGAAAAGGCGCGTGGCCAGCTTCATAGCCGGCCTGACTGACGCGAACGTAAGCGGACTCCGCCAGCAGACATGGTGCGCATGCCAGCAGCGCAAGAAAAACAGCTGCGATCAAAACGAGTCTAGCGCTGCGGTTAGAACGGAAGGTGGAGGGTACCATCGTCTTCTCCTGGGCTTCTCCTGGGCGGGGGGACGACCCACATTAAAACCATTTAACAGGGCAAGATACGCTGCTGGTTTTCTGGTGTCAACTGGGATGTGCCCAAAGGCGGCTTAGGTCAAGGGTTTTCAGCGGCCCGCGAAACTGTTGCCTATGCCTTCGCCTTCTTGTACTCGACGAACGCATCCAGGAACCGGTCAATATCCTGCTTCGACAAGTAGTACGGCGTGGACAGCCGCAGCTTGTGCGGTTCGGCTCCACGGATACGGATTTTCTTTTCTTTCCACATCCAGTGTTCGAGGTCCATACGAACTAGCGGCGGCACATTCACGGTTGCAATCGCGCAGCGCATCGTGGCATCCGGTGATGTCCACGACACGGCGCCGCGTTTGATCATGGCCGACAGAATATAGTCGCAGAGCTGGCGCTGGCGGCGCTCGATGCGGTCCATGCCGATATCGTTGGCCAGTTGGATCGCGGCGCGCAGTCCCCAGAGGGCGGGCACGTTCGAGCTGCCGATGCGCTGGAAGCGTTCGGCGCGGAGTTTTACGTCGTCCCAGCCTTCGGTGGCTATGGTGTTCCAGAGGCGGTCAATCATTTCGTCGCGCACATAAAGAAATCCCGAGCCCTTGGGCGCCTGCAGCCATTTGTGCGGGCTGGAGGAATACATATCGCAGCCCAAGTCGTGGAGGTTCAGGCGCATCATTCCCGGAACGTGGGCTCCATCGACTGCGGAAATAATTCCTTTGCTGCGAGCGAGTGCGCAAAGTTCCCTGGCGGGCAGCACCACTCCTGAAAAGGTGGTGATGTGGCTGAAGAACAGAACGCGGGTGCGCGGCGTAATGGCGTCGGCGAACAGGTTCAGCGCCTGCGCGGGATTCTCTACCGGCCTGGGCAGCGTGACCTTCTTCACCACGATTCCGTAGCGTTTGGCGCGCAAATTCCATGGGTGCTCGCCTCCGGGATGCTCCTGGTCGGTCATGAGGACTTCGTCGCCGGGCTTCAAATCGATGCCGTTGGCAATGTAGCTGTTGGCCTCGGTGGCATTTCTTAGAAGCGCGATCTCGTCGCGATTGCAGCCGACAAACGCCGCCAGTGGGTCGCGAAACTGGTTCCAGGAGGCGTATCCCCAGATGGGATAGTCCTCGGGGTCGGCCTCGTTCAGCTTTTCGCACGCTTCATAGCCCTCAAAGACGGCGCGCAGCACGGGCGCGGGGCTGGAGCCTACGGTACCGTTATTGAGGTAAATCTCGTCGGCAGGAATCAGGAATTGTTTGCGGAGTTCGCGCCAATAGGCGTCTTCGTTCTGGTCAAAAAGGGAGCGATCGGGCAACTTCGAGGGTAGCGACTCCAGTTGCGCCCACAGATTTCCTCGCCAGGCTAGGCCGGCGCCCATGGCCAGGGATGAAGCGAATGACGACGACAGAAAGCTGCGACGGTCCAAAAAACCGCGTTCCGGCATAACTGGTTCCTCGTTTCCGAAAACGGGCCATAGTACATCGGTGGCTGGAAAACGCAAAGGGGTGCAAAATAACGGGTAACTTTCCGGGGCGAAGCGGCGTCCAACTAAATGGGAAACTCCGTCCAGCCCGACTTGCCATCGGGGGTATAATTGTGTCAGTCGACCGGGTTTTCCACGGGGTGCCAAATGTCTTTCCGTAAATTGCTGATTTCCTTGAGCTTACTGGCGCTGATGGCAGGGGCCGCGCTGGCGCAGAATCAAACCACGCAAACTCCCGATTCCCAGACTCAGACGCAGCCGCAGAGCACGCAGCCCTCGACTACACCGGCGCCGCCTCCGCCGCAGGATCCTTCGGCAACTCCTGATTCGACTCCAGCTCCGGCTCCGCCCGCAGACTCTTCGGCTAGCGCCGACAGCCAAACGGCTCCGCAAGGTGAGCCTCCCGTCCAGGAGCCTGACGACAGCAAGGTCAAGCACGACGGCAGTAAGAACGACGTGGATGCCATCGGCAACCGCAAGGTGGGCGGACGTGGCTTGGGCGACTGGTACTCTCTGGAAAGCGAAATCAGGATGGGCAAGCAGTACTCGATGCAGGTCGAGCAAAGCGTGAAGCTGGTTCAGGACCCGGTGGTCAACGAGTACGTCAACCGCATCGGGCAAAATCTAGTGCGTAATTCGGACGCGCAGGTGCCGTTCACCATCAAGGTGATCGACTCCGACGAAATCAATGCGTTCGCGTTGCCGGGTGGATTCTTCTACGTGAACTCGGGCCTGATTCTGGCGGCGGACGAAGAAGCAGAACTGGCCGGGGTAATGGCGCATGAGATTTCGCACGTTTGTGCCCGCCACGGGATGCGTCAGATGACGCGCGCGAATTGGGCGCAAATCGGCACCCTTCCTCTGATCTTCGTTGGAGGTGGCATAGGCTACGGAATCTACGAAGCAAGCGGCCTGGCCTTGCCGCTCACGTTCATGAAGTTCCAGCGCAATTTCGAAGCGGAGGCGGACTACCTCGGCCTGCAATATATGTATAAGACGGGATACGATCCGCAGGCTTTCATCAGCTTCTTTGAGAAAATTCAGGCGAAGGAGAAGAAGAAGCCGGGCACGATCGCCAAGGCCTTCGCTTCGCACCCGCAGACGCCCGACCGCATTGAGGCGTCGCAAAAGGAGATCGCGACCATTCTTCCTGCGCGCGCGCAATACGTGGTATCGACGTCAGAGTTTGACGATGTGAAATCGCGGCTGGCCGTCATCGAGAACCGGCACAAGGTCCTCGAACAGAAGGATGGGAGCAAGCCCAGCCTGCGCCGCACCTCGAGCACTGATAAGACAACTGGCACGGACAAGAGCGACGACGATCGCCCGACCCTGAAGCGCCGGGACGATAAGCCGGACCAGACTCAACAACAATAA
>Ga0074046_10003289_pt1 | contig 13602 bp, 16 predicted proteins | sample BogForMeECP23OM3_FD_94441 | JGI IMG/M metagenome (GOLD analysis project Ga0074046, IMG submission 94441) | Bog forest soil microbial communities from Calvert Island, British Columbia, Canada - Bog Forest MetaG ECP23OM3 | ecosystem: Environmental > Terrestrial > Soil > Wetlands ...
ATCGAAAGCACTTTCCCATGGCCGCATCTTAAGCCCAAACACCCAATGGAAAAATTGTTATGTTTGGTGCTTCTTCTGAAGAATCTATTCCCGACAGACTCCTAGAACAGCGTCTCCTGCCCGCTCCGGTCCGTCCGCGGACGCTTCACGCCAAAGTGCTCATACGCCAAATGTGTAGCCACTCTTCCGCGCGGCGTGCGGTCCAGAAATCCGATCTGGATGAGGAACGGCTCATAGATTTCCTCGATGGCGTCAGCCTCCTCCGCCAGCGACGCTGCCAGCGTGTTCACCCCCACTGGCCCGCCCTGGTACTTCTCGATGATGGTGAGCAGCAGCTTGCGGTCAATCTCGTCGAAGCCGTGGCGATCGACCTCGAGCATCTCCAGCGCCGCCTGCGCCGTAGGTTTGTCGATCTTGCCTGTGCCCTTCACCTGGGCGTAGTCACGTACCCGGCGCAGCAGCCGGTTGGCAATGCGCGGTGTGCCCCGGCAGCGTGAGGCAATCTCCATCGCCGCAGGCGCGTCGATCTCCACGCCGAGAATCTCCGCTGAGCGCTCGAGGATGACCTTGAGGTCCCCGTGCGTGTAGAACTCCAGCCGCAGCACGATACCGAACCGCGAGCGCAGCGGCGCTGACAGCAGGCCAGCGCGCGTGGTCGCGCCGATGAAGCTGAACGGCCTCACCTCGATGGTGTGGGTGCGCGCCGACGGCCCCTGCCCGATGATGATGTCGAGCTTGTAGTCCTCCAGCGCCGAGTAGAGCAGCTCTTCCAGCACCGGCTGCAGGCGGTGGACTTCGTCGATGAAGAGCACCTGCCTCTCGCGCAGGTTGGTGAGCACAGCGGTCAGGTCGCCCTTGATCTGCAGCGTCGGCCCCGAGGTCTGCTGAAATGCCACCCCCAGTTCGTTGGCGATGATGTTGGCCAGCGTCGTCTTGCCCAGCCCCGGAGGCCCGTACAGTAGCACGTGGTCGAGCGCCTCGCCGCGTGACTTCGCCGCCTGAATGGCGATCTCGAGGTTGTTCTTGACCTTGTCCTGCCCGATGAATTCGCGCAGCCGCTGTGGCCGCAGCTTGAGTTCGAATGACGCGTCGTCATCGACCGGCGCGGCCGAGACAATGCGTTCGCGATCCAGACTGTCCTTGGGCAAAACCATGATGGGGCGATGGTAAAGCGGAAGTAGCAGAGAAGCAATCGGGGTGAGTATCGTTACGCGCTCCCCGCCTGTTTCGCTGGGTAGAGCCGATCAAGCGCCCGCGTGTGAAGGCGGACTGATCAGTGCTTCGCGGCACCCACTCGTATATCGCCGCCAGAACACCTTGCTAGTTGCTCTACGACAAGCGTCGGTTGTGACCTAGCGTCAATAATCTGAGTCTCGCCCGCACTCAAGGGTCTACGCACTACTTCGACCCACCCCGGGGTGATGCATATAGATGCTGCAGAGAGGACGCGCATCATGATTCTTGGCATGAGCACCTCGATGTTCACCTTGGTCCATGTGCTGATCAGCCTGACCGGAATCGGCTCCGGTTTCGTAGTTGTCCTGGGAATGCTCAAATGCAAACGCCGCGACGGCTGGACGGCGATTTTCGTCATAACCTCAATGTTGACCAGCCTGACAGGTTTTCTGTTTCCGTTTGAACAGTTGCTGCCATCTCACATCCTTGGCCTTCTCTCGCTCCTGGTGATAACGATCACCCTCTTCGCGCGCAATGTATTTCACTTCGCCGGCCCATGGCGCCTGGTCTATGTGGTGGCCGTTGCCATGGCCCTGTACTTTAACTGCTTCGCGGCAGTGGTTCAGTCGTTCGCCAAAATCCCAGCCCTGAAGGCCTTTGCGCCCACTCAAACCGAGCCGCCCTTTCTGATCGCGCAGAGCTTGGTTCTAGCGGTCTTCATCGTACTAACCTACCTGGCGGCGAAACGGTTCCGTGTCGCGCCAGTCCGCACCATGTAGTTGACTGCTCGATTCGCGTAAGCGACACCTTCCTCTACTAACAAAGCCTGAGTCATCTACATTGCAACGACCCCCCGCAAAATCTGAATCCTCCACGCCGCCGATGTCTCTAAGTAAGTCGTACTGCTGCACCCTGGGCCTTTCCACAAATCACTCTGAAAGGACGCCCACTATGGTTCTCGGTATGCCCCTCTCGACCTTCACTTTGCTGCACGTGATCATCAGCCTGGCAGGAATCGGAACGGGATTCATCGTCATGTATGGCCTGCTCAACGGCAAGCGCCTCGATGGCTGGACCGCAATCTTTTTTACCACCACCCTGCTCGCCAGCCTTACCGGGTTCCTGTTCCCGTTCGAGGGCCTGAAGCCCTCTTACATCGTCGGCGGCATTTCGCTGGTGGTGCTGGCCATCGCCATCTGGGCGCGCTACGGAGGCCGGCTCGCCGGCGCCTCGCGCGGGACCTACGTGGTGACCGCTGCCATAGCCTTGTACTTGAACTGCTTTGTGGCGGTGGTGCAAGCGTTCTTGAAAATACCAGCCCTGCACGCCCTGGCTCCCACCGGAAGCGAGCCGCCCTTCCTGCTCGCCCAGAGTGTAGTACTGGCAATCTTCATCTGGTTAACCTATCTGGCGGCAAAGCGGTTCCATGTCGTACCCGTACGAAGCACGTAACTCTTTGTCGATTTGATTTCGCCCAACTGCGGCGCATGCGTGCGGCGACTCTGGCCACGAGAGTGGCCGCGCTGCGCTTCCAAACAACTTGATGTACCTGATCACCACTGAGGAGAACGATTATGCCTACAATCACAACCAACGACGGGACGCAGATCTACTACAAGGACTGGGGCAGCGGCCAGCCCATCGTCTTCAGCCACGGCTGGCCGCTCACCGCGGACGACTGGGACGGACAGATGCTCTTTTTCGGCCGGCGTGGATTTCGAGTCATCGCGCATGACCGGCGCGGGCACGGCCGTTCCACCCAGACGTGGGATGGCAATGAGATGGATACCTACGCCGACGACCTGGCCGCGCTCACCGAACACCTCGGCCTCACGGATGCGATCCATATCGGCCACTCCACCGGCGGCGGAGAAGTTGCCCGGTACATCGGGCGGCATGGTTCCAAACGCGTCGCCATGGCCGTGCTGATCAGCGCCGTGCCACCGTTGATGCTGAAGACGGACACGAATCCCACCGGCTCGCCTATATCGGTCTTCGACGGCCTGCGCGCACAATACGTGGCCAATCGTCCCCAGTTTTACTGGGACATCACGCTCCCGTTCTACGGTTACAACCGGCCCGGCGCCAGGATTTCCGAAGGCATCCGAAAGCACTGGTGGTTGCAGGGCATGTTAGGCGGGATGAAGCCCCACTACGACTGCATCAAGGCTTTCTCGGAGACGGATTTCACCGAGGACCTTAAGAAGTTTGACGTGCCAACCCTCGTTCTTCATGGCGATGACGACCAGATCGTGCCGATTGCCGCGGCCGGTCCGATGTCCGCCAAGCTGGTCAAGAACTCCCAGTTGAAGGTATATCCGGGTTATCCGCACGGGATGCCCACAACCAACGCCGACCAGATCAATGCCGACGTGCTGGCGTTTCTCAAAGGAGAAGCGATCAGCGCCGCGGCCTGACATCGCGGACTGCGGCCGCGCGGCTCACTTCACCGAAACAATCTTGAATGTTGTGACCTGACGGATCCATCGCGCCGGGCGTTTATCGCCGGGCGCGATGATCCGGAACGGCCCCTGCTTGTCATCGAGCAGTTTGCCGTCGCGCTTGTCGGCCAGCAGGATTTCGCGGGTGGCGAAATCGGGATCGACTTCCGCGAGAGCGAAGACAACCTTGTAGCCATCGGCGGCCTCGACCAGCAGCGCCTGAGTCAATTGCGGTCCCTTCATCTGGCCACCTACCTCGACGCCTGCCAGCTTCAGCACGGCCGCAAGCGGAACCCCGTCAAATTGCGCCGGCGTGTCGTGGTCTTTCACGTTGACGGAAATGTGCGGCAGGGCAGAAATCTGTGCCCCTGTTAATGTCGTCGAAGTGCCGTCGGCGCGTGTCACCTGCAGAGATTGCGCGCATAACATGGGCGCCATCGCCAGAGAAAACACCGCTGCGACGAGGCAAAGGCGAAATCCGCGACGCCTCATGGAATTCGTCCCCTTAACTGGCTTCAAGTCAGTCTTTCTGCAGCATGACTTCGGTGGACTTGATGACCACCTTGACGGTATCGCCCTTCTTGACCGCCATGGCTTCGGCGCTGCGTCGGGTAATTACGCTTTCGATCAGGTTGTCGCCCACGCGTACCACAATGTGGGCCATCACGCCGCCGAGCTGAATCTCCTCGACGGTACCGGGTAGCTGGTTGCGGGCTGAGAGTGTCATGGAGAAATTTTGCCCTCTGCATAAAAAGGCGGTTGCCAAATCGAGTCACGCTTGGGCAGCCTAAGTTCAACTCCACCGAACGCAGCAAATCGCCTTCGGATGGACCCAGCCAGATTCGACATTGACGGATCCGCCCTGTTAAATCGCTGACCGCAGGATCTCGCGTACTTCTGCTTCCATCGAGCGACCGTGGTGCGCCGCGCGCATGCGCAGCTGCGCCTTGGTGTCTTCGTCTAACTTGCGAATGGTCAGCGTTGCCATGATGGCAATGCTAGCATTGACACTGTATGCGCTGCACCCTGGCGCGGCACTCGCTTTCACTTGTCCATGAAAAATCTCGGCATCCTGCTCTCCGGTCGCGGATCGAACTTTGAAACCATTGCCGACAACGTCGCCTCCGGCGAACTCGCCGCGAACATCGCGGTCGTCATTTCCAACCGCGCGGACGCTCCCGGCATCGAGTCGGCGCGGCGCCGTGGACTCAACGCGCTGGTCATTCCGTCGAAAGGAAAGGCGCGCGAAGACCACGATCGCGCAGTCGCCACCGCATTGCGCGAGAATCAGGCCGATCTTGTTTGTCTCGCCGGATATATGCGCCTGCTGTCGCCGTGGTTCGTGCAGCAGTTCCCCAATCGCATCCTCAACATCCATCCTTCGCTGCTGCCAGCGTTCCCAGGACTGGAGGCGCAAAAACAGGCCTTCGACTACGGGGTAAGAGTAACGGGATGCACGGTGCACTTCGTGGACGCCGACCTCGACCACGGCGCTATTATCCTGCAGAAAGCCGTGCCGGTACTCGACTCCGATGACGACCGCATCCTCGCCGCGCGCATCCTCGAGCAGGAACACGTCGCGTACAGCGAGGCCATTCGAATCGTGCTATCGGGGAAGTACACAATCAGCGGTCGGCGAGTGGTCATGTTAAAATGACCATGGTCATGAGGATATGGTCATAAGCCAAACGGCATTGGCGACGAAGAAGAAGTCGAAGGCGGCAAAGCCCCACATCGGCCTTAGGCAGATGGCAGCGGGTGAATTCAAGGCCAAGGTTCTCGGTCTGATTGATGAAGTCAGTGAAACCGGGGCGATGGTCGTGGTCACCAAGAGGGGTGATCCAAAGGCGGCGCTTGTACCGTACCCGGCGCGTAAGAAGGTTTCCTTCCTGGGCAGGTTGCAGGATAAGTACTCCATTCATGGCGACCTTTTGGAGCCGGTATTCCCGCTTGAAGATTACGACATGCTGAAATGATCCTTCTCGATACGCATGTCCTGGTCTGGTCGCAACTTGATCCACGTAGGCTCAGCCGGGCCGCAACGTCTGCGCTACGGCGCGCGGAGCGCGGCGGTGGCTCGGCGATCTCCGTAATCAGCTTAGTGGAGCTGGCAAGCCTATTCGCTCGTGGCCGTGTGGATTACAGCGGCAACATTGAAGCGTCGATTCGGGAATACACTGAGAATGTGTTCGTACTGCCGATCACCCTTGATATCGCCGTACTGACCGCGCACTTTCCGCCCGACTTCCCCTCAGACCCCATGGACCGCATCATCGCTGCCACCGCCCGCGCCGAAGGCGTCCCACTCCTCACCGCCGACGACCGCGTACGAAGATGTCCACTCGTAAAGACGATCTGGTAGCCAGCGTCACATCTCGTAGTGCAGCAGCGAGTACACGTCGTACTCTTTCAGCTTGTCTCGGCCCTTCAGGCCATCGAGTTCCACCACGAAACCCAGGCCGCAAATCTGTCCGCCCAGCGACTTCACCATCTCGGCCGCGGCACGCGCCGTGCCGCCGGTTGCCAGCAGGTCGTCGCAGATGAGCACGCGCTGCCCGGGCGCGATGGCATCCTTGTGGATCTCCAGCGTGTCGCTGCCGTACTCCAGGTCGTAGGTCCACCTCAGCACTTCCGCAGGAAGCTTCTTCGGCTTGCGCACCGGCACGAACCCCGCGTTCAGCCGATACGCCAACGCCGGGCCAAAGATGAAGCCACGCGCCTCGATGCCCAGCACCAGGTCTATGTCCTTGTTGATGTAGTACTCGGTGAGCGAGTCGATCAGACGTGCAAATCCCTTGCGGTCCTTCAGCAGCGTGGTGATGTCGTAGAACAGAATGCCGGGCTTGGGGAAATCGGGAACTTCGCGAATAAGCCTCTTCAGGTCGTTGCAGTTCTCCGCCGTGGAGGACATGGGCTACCAAACTCCTTCGATGCCGAATGATTTTGCGTCGAGAAACGGGGCGGGCGATACTGCAACTTCATCCACGCGCGCAGCCCGCGGGCCCTCGCGCAGCCGTCCATGCAAGATGCTGAGTTGTTGGCGCGTGCCGGTGGCCATCACCTCCACGCGGCCGTCGTCGCGGTTGCGCACCCAGCCGGTAAGACCGAGCGTCGCGGCTTCCCGCTCCACGAACCAACGGAAGCCGACGCCCTGCACCCGTCCGGACACTACAAAGCGGCGGGTTTCCCGATCGTCACTCATAGGGGCAAGGTTCAAGATAAACGCGGTGCGGTACTGGCGCAACCACCGAGTAGGATACGGACGCCGCCCGGAGGCACTTTCGCATTCCGCCGAACAGTGATATGGTGCTCATGCCACTTCTTCGCCCTTTCGATGCACTGGGAAGGCCCAAACGATTAGCCACACAACGGAGGATTGAATCGCTATGCTACACACCAAGAAAGTTTTGCCGTGTTTGCTCGTGTCCCTGGTTCTCCTGCTCGTCACCCTGCCTGTGTGGGGCGCCAGCAAGGCAGACGATGAAGAAACCATCCGCAATGCCGCCTCAGTCTTGCAGGCCATGCTTGCGTCGAACGATGTTCCTCGCAGTGTGCTGGAAAAGGCTGATTGCATCATCATTCTTCCCAGCGTGAAGAAATTTGCGGTCGGCATTGGCGGAACCGGTGGGCGCGGCCCAATGTCGTGCCGCGAAGGTAAGGGCTTTACCGGTAAGTGGTCACCGCCCGCGATGTACACCATTGGCGGCGCCAGCGCCGGCCTTCAGATCGGCGGCAAGGCCAGCGACATCGTGATTGCCATCATGGCGCCCACGGCCGTGGAGAAGGTGCTGAGCGGCAAAGTGAAGGTGGGCACCGACGTCAGTGCGGCCGCTGGCCCTGGCGCATCAGCTCCCACGAATAGCACGGCCGACATGTTGACCTACTCCCGTTCTTCGGGACTCTTTGCAGGTGTTTCACTCGACGGCGCTTCGCTTGAACCCGACACCAGTGCCAACGAGCGCCTGTACGGAAAACCGGCCAGTGCGAAGGAAATCGTGTCCGGCAGTGGCGTGACGGCAACGCCGGCAGGCCAGTCCCTGGTTTCTCTCCTTAACAGCAAGGCAGGGAAATAGGTCCAGTAAGGGAGCAGGCGGCCGCAACTCGCAGGTTGCTGGCCCTTTCCATCGAAGGGTAGGCGGCGGTAAGTTCAGATCAGGGCGTTGCTTGCAGGGGGCACGCTCTCATGCGTGCTGTTGAGTCGTTTATTCTTGTCGCCCTCGCGGACGTTTGTCCGCGAGGGTATTCACTTGGGCATAAAGCAGCCAAGCTACGCACGCGACAGGTAGGCACCCTCCGACGTATCTACCCGTATCTTTTCTCCTTCGTTAATGAACGGCGGCACCTGTACTACCAGCCCGGTTTCCGTCTTGGCCGGCTTGGTCACGCTGCTCGCGGTGGCCGACTTCAGCCCCGGCTCGGTCTGGACGATGAGTAGATCGACGGTTTGTGGTAGTTCCACTCCCACTGGCTTGTCGTCGAAGAACTCCACCGAGATTTGCAGGTTGGGGGTTAGGTAATCGACCGCGTCACCCAGCACGTCCTTACCGAGATGGAGCTGCTCATAGTTCTCGGTGTTCATGAACACGTGATTCTCGCCGTCCTGGTACAGGTACTCCATCTGCACCTGGTCCACGGTGATCTTGTCGATGGCATCGCTGGACCGAAAACGGTGCTCGAACATCGCCCCGGTGCGCAGGTTACGCAACTTGGCCTGGATGAACGCGCGTAGATTACCCGGGGTCCGGTGTTCCACGCTGAACACCGAGTGTAGGTCGTTGTTGTGCTTAATGACCATGCCGGGACGCAGCTGCGTGGCTGGAATTGCCATTACGATGACTCCTTCTAGTCTTGGGAGGAACCCGGCGCGAAACGCGGATTCAATAGGTAAACACCTGATCTTACATGGTTCGACAGTTGATTGGGAAATCGTGCAGGCGATCTAACGCGGCTTTTGCGGCAAACTTTGCCGGGTTCCAATAGGCACGCTTTGCCCGGTTGTTCCGGCAATTGATGAGCCGAGGCCCCAATCGATGCCCTAACCTGCTTGATTTCTGTAGTTGATTCCGAGCCCTACCTTTGGCGACCGGCTTGCACTGTCTCCTGCGTATTAGAGCAAACACAGAGTTGCTGTAGCCCGAGGATCGAAATCGTAGTGCGGCGCTTCAGCGCCGCGTTAGCGGTACGTTTTTTTGGATTTGAGCCGGGTTTCAACCCGGCCGCACTTCCGGCTCCCGCGGATACTGCAACCCTGGTTTTGCGTTAGAACCGCATAATGTTCGGCCGGCAACTGCCGATACATTTCCATAACTCGACAGAAGTTCAGCCAAAGGAGGCAACCATGTCAGTGTCGGGCATCTTGAGCAGCGCCGTATTCGGGATCGGCGCCAACCTTTTCCAGAACCGGATGCAGAAGGTGCAATCCGAATTTCAGCAACTCGGCCAGGACCTGCAATCCGGAAACCTGTCTGCGGCCCAAGCGGACTTTGCTACGCTGCAGCAGCTCCAGCCGGGCACGAGTTCCACTTCGTCAACCCAGAGCACCAGCACTCTCACCCAGGATTTCAACCAGCTCGCCACCGACCTCAAGGCCGGGAACACCACGGCCGCACAACAGGATTATGCGAAAATCCAGCAGGACTTTCAGAGTCAGGCACCGCAGGCGCATCACCACCGTCACCACCACACCAGCGACGGAAGCAGCCAGATCAGCCAACTGTTCAGCCAGTTGGGACAGGCGCTGCAGTCGGGCAGCCTCTCCGCCGCGCAACAGGCGTATGCCTCGCTGCAACAGGATTTTCAGCAGTTCGCCCAGACCAATGCGCCGTCCGCCGCCAGCAGCGTTTCGCTGAGCGCATAAGCTGTTTCTAAGCGGCCGGACCGCCCTTTGTCCGATTCAGCATGGCGGCCAGTCGTCTTCGCCGGCGGACTGCGTCGGGTTCCGCAGCGCTGGAAGCACGTAGTACTCTCCAGCAAACCGGCCGCGAATCGTTCATACTGTGTTAGGAGGACGGACCTATGAGCGATGACGCGAACGAGTTGGTGAACGAGGGCGAGTACGAGTCTTCGGGGCGCAACACGGTGGCCATTGGATTAGCAATCCTATTGATTGGCTTCGCCGCGGGGGCCATCGCGGCGGCATTGTTGACTCCCAAGACGGGCAAACAGATGCGCCGCGAGCTGAAACGCAAAGCCGACGACCTGCGCGATCGGGTCGAGGACTGGAGCGAGCAGGCGGGCAACTGGGCGGAGAAGGGTTCCGACCTGGCCAACAAGGCTTCCGAGTGGGCCGACGCTGCCAAGGAAAAGGTCGCGCCGTTGGCCAAGAAAATTCGGGGATAGCGTTTCTTTTTGAGCGCAACTAGAGCGTGTTTCAAGAACCTCTGTGCAGGTCTAAGGTGGAAGCGCGAGCCTTAGGCCCGCGAAGAACGCGTCTTTTGAAACGGGCCTTTAGGCCTGCGCGATTCGCGTTGGTTTGTGAAATTCGCTCAACCAACATAACGCGCAGCCAGCCCAATCTCGGCGGATTGCCTCGCGCTTTTCCCTCACGGCCCCTAACTATATCTGCGGCTAATCCGTGTGCGGAATTGCTGTGTGTTTGTCGTCTCACCTGGGTCCCGACCGGTCTTTCCCAACCCTCTCCCAGCCAACGTCCAAAAATAAGTGCGTTGAAGCCACTTAAGGGCCATACAGCGTGCTTGCCGTTGTGATCTAAAATCGAAACTCCCGCACCAAGAACTCAATGTGCGTTGAGACTCCGCGACTATTGGCCGGTAGGAGCGATTCAACTCGCAACGTCTCTAACGCTCAAGAAAAACGGAGAGGACTAAAACCATGCGCAAATATGCTCGCCTTCTGCCAGGACGGACTTCGCTCATCTGCGCAGCGATGTTCTTGATGTTCACAATCCTGGGACACGCCCAGCAACCTCTGCAGCTGTTGCATAATCACGTACGCCCCGCCGTTGCCGGCGGTAAGGCGGTGGCGGTGGGTGTCCTTCCATCCACACAGCGCCTGAACCTCGCCATCATGCTGCCGCTGCGAAACCAGAGCGACCTGTCCGGTTTTCTGGATCGTCTCTACGACCCCAGCAGTCCCGACTATCACCAATTTCTGACCGTGGCGCAATTCACCGAAAGGTTTGGCCCCACCGAGCAGGATTACCAGGCTGTAGTGGCCTTCGCCAAAGCCAACGGTTTTACCGTAACTGACACGCCAGCGAATCGGCTGCTCGTGGACATCAACGGCTCAGTCGGCCAGATCGAAAAGGCGTTCCATGTTGGGATGAAGGTCTATCTGCATCCGACCGAGAATCGCACTTTCTACTCGCCCGACCGTGAGCCCTCGCTTGATCTGAGCGTGCCTGTCTCGCACATCGCCGGCCTCAATAACTTCTCAATTCCGCGACCGATGTTGAAGAGGGCTACAGCAGTACAGCAGGCGGTACATAGCAATGCCGGCTCGGGCCCGGGTGGTCAATACCTCGGCAGTGACATGCGGGCAGCCTACTACGGTGGCACCGCCCTCACCGGCAGCGGCCAGTCCGTCGGACTCTGTGAATTTGACGGCTACAACCTCAGCGATGTGACCGGGACATTCTACGGACACTCGTACAGCGTTCCCATCAACAATGTGCTGATCGATGGCGCCAGCGCGGGTTCGGACGGTGATGATGGCGAGCAGGTACTGGATATCGTGCAAGCCATCGCCATGGCTCCTGGCATGTCCCAGGTCCGCGTCTATATTGCGCCCGGCACGACGGCCATTGGCGTGGGCGATGTAGACATGTTCAACAAGATGGCCACCGAGAACATCACTAAGCAGATCAGTTGCTCCTGGGGCTGGAATCCGGCCGACTACTCGGCGAACGATCCCATATTCCAGGAGTTCGCCGCGCAGGGCCAGAATCTTTTCGTCGCTTCCGGAGACGCGGGAGCTTACACCGGATCGAATGCCACCGACTACAGCTACCCGGCAGAGAGCGATTATGTCGTCGCTGTCGGAGGAACCGATCTGACGACGAATGGCGCAGGTGGTCCCTGGCAATCGGAAACAGCCTGGGCCGATAGCAGTGGCGGTCCCGCTGACAATGGCTTCGCCATTCCGAGCTGGCAGGTCGGCGTGGCCGATACCGCCAATGCTGCTTCCACCACGATACGTAATGTGCCGGACGTAGCCGCGGAAGGCAATTTCGACAACTACCTCTGCGATCAGGGCTCTTGTCAGGGAGGATGGGGCGGCACCAGCTTCGCGGCGCCGCGCTGGGCCGGATTTCTCGCGCTGGTCAATCAGCAGGTCGTGGCCAGCGGCGGCTCAACTCTGGGCTTTATCAACCCCGCGATTTATGCGATCGGCAAGGGCACCAGCTACAACAGCGATTTCCACGACATCACCAGCGGCAACAACAACAACGGCAAGGGGCAATCGTACAACGCCGTGGTTGGCTATGACCTGGTGACGGGATGGGGCAGCCCCAACGGCCAGAACATGATTAACGCCCTGGCTGGATCTTCTTCGCCAAGCTTTACACTATCGGATTCGCCCAGCAGTCTGACAGTCACCCAGGGCGCCGCCGGTGGCACCAGCACGATCACTGTGAACGCTATCAATGGATTCACCGGCAGTGTGAGTCTCGCCGCGTCCGGCCTGCCCAGCGGTGTGACCGCGGCGTTCAATCCAACGAGTACGACCACCACCAGCACGCTCACTCTGACGGCGAGCAGTACGGCCACTCTCGGAACCGCCACCGTGACCATCACGGGTACCTCCGGAAGCCTGGTTTCAACCACCACTCTTGCTCTCACTGTGAAAGCACCGGCGACGCCCAACTTCACCATCAGCGCCTCGCCCGCTTCCCTTACGGTAAAGCCGGGCGGCACCGGAACCAGTACCATCACCATCACCAGCCAGAACAGTTTCAATTCTGCGACTACGCTAACCGCTACCGGTCTGCCCGATGGGGTAACGGCGGCGTTCGCGCCCAACCCCGTTACTCCGCCGGCGAACGGTACCGTGACCTCTGTCCTCACGCTTACCGCTTCCTCAACGGCTACCCTTGGAACCGCCACTGTAACCGTGACCGGAACTTCCGGCTCACTCGTGCACAGTGCGACCATCGCCCTGACGGTGAGTTCGTCCACGGCCCAAACGGCTGCCTACAACTCCACGCTGAAAGCTCCGGGCTGCGCGACTGTGGGCAGCTCGTGCGACTCAGGTCCGTCCCTGCTGCTGGGACGCGACACTATGTCAGGCGGCGCGGAACCTCATCAACCCAACACCATTAACAATTCCTGCGCCGACGGCACCAGCGGGACCTTCCACTCCGACGAGTCCAACGACCGTATCGTGGTGGCTTCCACCAGCGGCGGCCCGTTGACCCACGGCACCACGGCGACGGTCACGGCAACGGTCTGGGCCTGGAGCGGATATACCTCCGACTCTCTGGATCTGTACTACGCGGCCAACGCCAACAGCCCCACATGGGTCTTCATCAAGACGATCAAACCCACCAAGGCAGGAGCCCAGAGCCTGTCGGCCACGTTCACTCTTCCAACCGGTGCCCTGCAGGCTGTTCGCGCGCAATTCCGCTACACGGGAAGTGCGTCCGCATGTACCGTAGGCGCATATAACGATCACGACGACCTGATCTTCGCAGTGCAGTAACGTTTTGAGCTGGATCAGATCCGTTCGTGCCACAAACTATTCGAGCCGGCCCCACGTGGGGCCGGCTCGATTTTTTTGATCAGTGATAGCAGTAGAGCAGTTTCACAGTTAATGTGGTCCGCCCGTCCACTTGAAAGGGCGCGGCGTCACAGGTTGCTGAAAAACTCGCTGGTGCGCTGTTTTGTATCAGGGCACGACTTCAAAGCCTGCCCTGAGTGTCCATGGGCCTGCGGCCCACCCAAGGGAATGAAAAGCCCCTCGCTCCCTTCTCTACGTTTGTCATCCCGAGCGGAGGCGACGCGTCCTTTGCGTCGCCGGAGTCGAG
>Ga0074046_10003292_pt1 | contig 13596 bp, 11 predicted proteins | sample BogForMeECP23OM3_FD_94441 | JGI IMG/M metagenome (GOLD analysis project Ga0074046, IMG submission 94441) | Bog forest soil microbial communities from Calvert Island, British Columbia, Canada - Bog Forest MetaG ECP23OM3 | ecosystem: Environmental > Terrestrial > Soil > Wetlands ...
CGGCAATGAGTAGGCTAATGGTCGATATCGTGTTCGGCGTTACTCCGACTTTTCCTAGCTTTCTCCCGACCGGTTGCATCGCTGCTTCATACCTAGCTCGGAGTCTACCTAACAATTTGATCAGGAAGCGCTGAATGATCTGTACCGTTTAAGGACATTTCGAAGTGTCGATTACCAACCGATCCGAGCAACCATCGCTCATGAGAAGCAAATCTAGTTACTTTGCATCGTAATACATATACGCGAAGATAGGAAAATGGCATTAGGCGTCTTCGATGCGTTCATGGCGAGTTTCGTATGTGGTTTTGGTGGTGCTTGTAACTCTCACGCTCTTTCTTTCCAACACCAGCGTGTTCGCCGCTCGTTGTCAAATCAGCAACGTGTCGTACGGATACCCTCAGCAAGCAGCGACCAACCAGCGGATTCTCATAACTTCAACGGTGGCTGGCTCATGCGTATCGAATGGCGAGGACTACTATTCTGTTAGGGTAGATCTCGTTGACATTCCTTCAGGATCGATCGTGTCATCAAACAGTACTCCAATCGGATACAACGCAACAAATTTCACAATTACAGCTGAGAACATGCCTACGACACCCGGAAACAACGGTACTTGGTATGTGGGAATTCATGTCTATGTGATCCGGGCAGGTGGTACTGGAGGTTCATACTTACTCGACTACACGACCGTCGGTAATGCCACGATCCAGGTGGGGCCCCCTGCTGTTGTCCCAGAATTCCCCTTCGGATTAGTTATCGGAATCGTCACTGCGTTGTGTTCGACCGTTCTAATCATCGACCGACACCGGCGGCTGAGAGCCCATAACAAGCCCTGATCTTCTTTTTACTCACATCGCAGGCTTCGAAACGAAGTTTTTCAGGCACCTCCGGTCTTCTAAGCTCGGTCTCCATGGGCAAAGTCGCAAAGGGCCAGCATTGCAGCGTTGTAGGTTGCACCGCTGCTGCGATTCGTTCGATCTCTACGGATAAGGTAGCTCACAGTGGGATCAATATCGGTAATGCCCGCCGAGCGTACCTCTGCAAGCCACACTACCGTGAATTCAAGAAGTTAACTCGCAAAGACAGACAGCTTGACAAGTGGAGATTCTCAGCCTAATGAACAATCACTCTTTGGCTGATAGAATGCAATCTTGGATAGGCATCGCCCGATATTGGAGTGACTGATAGCATGCGACTGTTGCTTCTGCACTGTGACAGTTTCGAGTACGAGGTACGGAAAGAAGCCATCAAAAACCCTGAACCCATCGGAGATAACCGAACTGGAAAATTCAAGAACGTTTTAGTCGCGTTCTGCACGGTCGAGAAGGAAGACGAAGCAAATCCCAGCGAGGTCGTTCAGAAAGCTTGCCAATCGATCGTCGAAGCTGCGCGCAATGTTAAAGCGACTCAGGTACTTCTGTACCCGTACGCTCACTTGTCGAGCAGCTTAGCGTCACCCGCACTCGCTGTTCAACTTCTTCAAGAGTCACTGGAAACTCTCAAGAGTCAAGACTTGCCCGTATACCGGAGCCCTTTCGGATACTACAAGAGTTTCAGCCTCAGCTGCATTGGGCACCCTCTCTCAGAATTATCCAGGACAATAAGACCTGAAACGGCAAAGGCCGAAGCCCCTCCCATCAAAACCTACTACAAAGTTTTGGACCTCGACGGGAACTTGCACGAACCTGACGAATATTCGTTCAAGGATGGAGAAGAAGAATTCAGGACCCTAGTCGAAAAAGAGGCGTTAAAGAAGGGTCTGCCAGGTGGAACACCCAAGTATCTTGAATACTGCAAGAAATTTGGTATCGAATGGGAGAACTTCTCAGACCACGGACATATGCGCTACAGCCCAGAGGGCGTCATGATTTTCGACCTAATCAGCCAATACTCGTGGGACGCAGTAAACGCCGTCGGGCTCCCAATCCTACAGGTTAAGGGCACTAACATGTTCGACCTGTCGGTGCCAGCAGTAAAGGAGCATGCAGATCTTTTCGGGTCTAGGCTCTACAGGCTTGAGGCAGAAAATAAGAGCTTAGTCATGCGATATGCGGCGTGCCATCAACAGTTCTCAGCGGTACGAAACTGGTCGCTCAGTTACCGTCACTTGCCTTTCGGCACTTTTGAAGTCGCCGACGCCTACCGACTCGAACAGAGTGGGGAACTACTTTTGTCCTTTCGCGTAAGGAAATTGCACATGCCTGACTGCCACATCTATTGCAAGAATATCAAAGAAGCTATGGAGGTTACGCTCAAACTCCATGAAGTAATCTACCAAGAGATAGGGAAACTTGGCAGAGATTACGTATCCGTATACAACATTACATCGAGTTTTCTCGATGCGAACAAAGACTACGTTATGAAACTGGTGAAACGAGAAGGCAAACCCGCGCTACTCAACTTCGTGCCAGAAGGAATTTACTATTGGGTATTGAACATTGAATACCACATCATAGATGAGCTTGAGCGGCCGAGGGAGATCGCTACTTTTCAAATTGACATTGGTAACGCCAAACGTTTTGGGATAACATACGTCAATGAACGAAGCGAGAAAGAGTTTCCGCCCATAATCCACACCGCAGTTATCGGCTCCGTGGAACGCTATCTATTCACAATACTCGACCAATGCGCGAGGACGGAAGCTAAACAGGAGAAACCTAGCCTTCCATTGTGGTTGTCCCCGACCCAAGTTCGTGTCATCCCCTTAAGACCAGAGTTCGTGCGGTTTGCAACTGAAACCGCGAGTCAATTAGCTGCGCACAATGTTAGGGCCGACATTGATGACCGTGACGAAAGCGTCGACAAACGTGTAAGGGACGCTGAATTGAACTGGATACCTTACGTCGCCGTGGTCGGTAAGCGAGAGGTAGAGGGAAATGTCGTCGCGGTTCGGAGGCGTAGAGACGGAAAACAGTACAACTCAACAGTGCCTGAGATAGCTGAGGACGTAGCCGCCATTACGAAAGGCTACCCTTCGATGCCGTTGAAGTTGCCAATCCTGGTCAGCCAGAGGCCCGGTTACAAGCAGATCGGTTGAGGTTTCGAAGAACCTCCACCAATTTCTCAAAGCTTATATTTGCTTCAGCAAGTATTCGCAATCAGAACGTGACCTCCCAATGAGCAAAGACCAAAGCTACGGCTTTGTAATATTCCTAATCTCCATCGTCGTCGCCATCGTCTACTTGGTCGCCTTCTTCGCTCCAGTTATCGGTCTACCACAGTTCTGGCATGACTGGGCGGTAGGGATTCCTGTGCTGCTGTTTGTACTTCTAGTTCTTGTGATTTCCGGGTGGATCGGTTGGACAATGCTTACTACACCTCCACCAGCACCTCTCGAACCCGAGCCCGCTCAGACTACGGCTCCTGAAACATCAACCGCTTCCGTTAGTGCGCGCAGAAGCCGAACTGCTAGTCGAAGAAGAACGAGAAAGTGAGTTTTCTCTAGGGTTACGCCGCCTAGATCACGCTTTCTCTCGGGTATACTTCAATTCCTTTCTCGGTAATCCTATAAGGCCTGGGCTGTCGATCAATCTGGGTCCCACGCATTTTCTCCACTTGGATTGTGCGTTCCATCGTTCTTCCTGCAGCAATGGTTTGCATGAGGACCACTCCGTGTACTAGGTATTCTTCCGTTTGCAATGTTCGGCCTTTCAAACCAACCCTCCTCAATTCAGAGGACAAGACGCATGTGGCGCCTGTTTCCGTCATAGCCTCAACTAGATCCAGCAGAGCCCTCCGGCGTTGAGTTTCGTCTGGGTATTGAAATATCAGCAAAGATACTGGGTCAACAACGATCCTCTTCGCATTTATTGACTTCGCATTGTTTCGAATGAGCTCAAGTAGGCTCAGCAATGAGAAATCTTGCCGCCCAATAGTCAGCTTGCCAATCTTCACCTCTCCGGGGATCGCGCGTATTGGAGAGGCATCGACGAAAGAGAACTTGCCCTGTTTCTCGACGGAACTAAAGTTCCAGCCGAACTGATTCATCTCCCAATCCCAGTGAGTTCTGTTCTCCTCCATGCTAACGGCTAGGCCATTCTCTCCGTACTTTGTTATTCCGTTAAAGAGAAACTGAGAGCAGAATATTGTCTTTCCTGCCCCCGGTTCACCGAGTACCAACAAAACCCTACCCTGAGGGAACCCGCCCCCAAGGATTTCGTCAAGTCCGGAGATACCTGTAGGAGTACGGTCGCCGGTTTTCTGCATTTTAACTCAGAAATGACACTCACGCCGGTAAAATAAAGCATTTGAGTTGCGGCGGGCATCGAGATGTGCAGGACCATGCCAATATTCCTACTGCAGACGCTCAGGTTTTATCTTAACAGATCTGGGCGCCTCCAGTGACTATCGAAAACGACGATTAGTAAGGACAGACCAGACGGGGCTAAGAATTGAGGGACACGCCAGATTGAGAAGCTCATACCCATTCCAGGAACGAGCCATAACGCAGAGCCTGAAAACTCGTCATCTCGGAAGAGAAATTTCAATCGCAACTGAATGCACCTCGACGAACGACATAGTCAAACGTTCTGCAGAGATGGGGGCGCCTCATGGTTTCGTGTCGATATCAGAGACGCAGTCGGCCGGTCGGGGACGTTTGGGTAGATCCTGGGTTTCCCCAGTCGGAGGAATTTGGTTAAGTATTCTGCTTAGACCACCGAGTCATCAATCCTTCTTAGATTCACTTCCCTTGTTAGGCGCTCTCGCAATCGCCGGGGCGGTTAATTCGCAGTTAGGAATCAAGGCGCGCGTCCGATGGCCGAATGACGTCGTGGTGGATAACCGAAAGATCGCTGGCGTATTGGCCGAAGCAAAGTCGAAGGGAAACGAATTAGCTTATGCGATTCTAGGCTTGGGCATAAACGCGAATTTTAGCGTAGACGAGATTGGCGCGTTCACTAATGTGGCTACTCTTCAGTCCCTCCGTGGGGCATCGATTGACCGGGTGGCCTTAATCTCCAGTGTCCTTTTTGAGGTTGAGAATCTGTACGAATTGTTGTGTGCAGGTATGGTAGAGAACATTGTCGCACTGCTCAGAGAGCGTGAGTGCTCTCGGGGAAAGAGCGTGAGGGTAAAAGTTCAGGGCCGCGAACTTCGTGGAACGGTGGACGACTACGAGACTCTTGGGCGTGTACGAATACTTACACTGCAGGGATCACAATCTATTGACACTAATATGCTCCTGTCCGTTGAATACCAAAGCAACTAAACCGCACATGTCACCCACCTTGCCACAGGCTAATAAGCCATGACGACGGGAGACGAGATTTCACAAGCGCAGGGGTTCGGCTGAGAGGATTTGACAGCATTGGATTCAAGCAATGGGAAGAACGTTGACGTGCTCCGTGAGCTTTCTGAGAAAGCACTACTTGGGGGCGGAAAAGAACGGATAGATGAGCAACATAAGAAAGGAAAACTGACCGCTCGCGAGAGGATCAACCTACTCTTGGACGAGGGAAGTTTCATTGAAATGGACAGGTTCGCTGTGTCGCAGAATCTTGAATCGACCCCGGACGATCGGAGAATTCTGGGAGATGGCGTCGTGACCGGCCATGGCACGGTGGATGGCCGACCCGTTTTTGTCTTCGCTCACGATTTCACCGTCTTTGGTGGATCTTTAGGAGAGACCTTTGCGATGAAAGTCTGCAAGATAATGGATCTGGCGATGAAGACCGGCACACCTCTAATCGGATTAAACGACTCAGGCGGTGCTCGAATCCAAGAAGGGGTCGTTAGTCTTGGAGGTTTTGCGGAAATATTCTACCGGAATGTCTTGGCTAGCGGAGTTGTCCCGCAAATCTCAGCGATCATGGGCCCATGCGCGGGGGGATCGGTATACTCACCTGCTCTAACAGATTTCGTAATCATGGTAGACAAAACTAGCTACATGTTCATTACTGGTCCTGACGTTGTCAAATCGGTGCTTGATGAGGAAGTGACGTTCGAGACGCTTGGCGGAGCTCACGTCCATAGCCAAATCTCAGGCGTCGCGCACTTTTTCGCCTCCGACGAGCCAGCTGCGATTCAACTCATCAAAGCAGTCCTGTCGTATTTGCCGCAGAATAACCTGGAAGATCCGCCGATCGTCAAAACTGGTGACGAACGCAATCGCATGGACAAAGAACTTGCTTCAATCGTCCCATCAGACCGAGACCGCGCCTATGACATGAAGGAGATCATACAGAGAGTCCTAGATCTCGGAAGTTTTCTTGAAATCCAATCCCGATGGGCTCAAAACATCATAATTGGTCTAGGACGGCTAGACGGCCACAGCGTTGGCGTAGTAGCAAATCAGCCAAAACACTATGCCGGTGCGCTCGACAACAACTCATCAGTGAAAGCGGCAAGGTTCATCAGATTCTGCGATGCATTCAACATTCCCGTTGTAACCTTCGTAGACGTACCAGGATTCCTGCCTGGGGTAGACCAGGAGCACTCAGGAATCATCAAGAATGGGTCGAAGCTGCTCTATGCATACTGCGAGGCAACAGTACCAAAATTGACGGTAATAGTCCGAAAAGCATACGGTGGAGCTTACGATGTGCTTGGAAGCAAGCATATTCGTGCAGACTTCAACTTCGCCTGGCCGTCTGCGGAGATAGCCGTAATGGGACCCGAGGGCGCGATCAAAATCATTTACAAGAAGCAGCTAGCCAATAAACCGGATCCGAAGACTGTGAACGCATTTGTCGAGGACTACAGACAAAAGTTCGCTAATCCATACGTGGCGGCAGGTAGAGGTTACGTCGACGACGTGATAGAACCACGAGAAACAAGGCCCCGACTCATTCATGCGCTTGAAACTACTCTCGACAAGCGCGAAACTCGTCCACCCAGAAAACACGGCAACCCACCGTTGTGACCTACTCTTCAATTGCTGCCGAAACGGTGCTTCATTCCGCTACCATAGAGAATTGGTTGATTCGATGTGAAAATGAAACTCTTCATCGCCAATAGAGGAGAAATCGCGCTTCGGATTATCAGGACCTGCCGCAAGCTCGGCGTACGCACTGTTATCGTCTATTCTGAGGCTGATCGAGAATCACTACCGTTGCGATACGCGGACCAGCGTTATCCCCTTTCGGGTTCGACACCCGCCGAAACCTACCTCAACATTCCTAAGCTTGTGAATGCAGCCAAGGACACCAATTGCGATGCGGTTCATCCAGGATATGGTTTCTTGTCTGAAGAATCGAATTTCGTGAAAGCTTGCGACGAAAACGGACTTACTTTCATCGGGCCAACTAGAGCCGCGCTTGAAAAGCTCGGCAACAAGTTGCAAGCGCGGATGACCATGAAAGGCTGTGGTGTCCCAGTCATCCCAGGCTCTGATGGAGTGCTGGCAGATGAGCATGAGGCCGTGGAGGTCGCCGAGAAAATAGGGTACCCAGTGATCCTGAAGGCAGTTTATGGTGGTGGAGGACGCGGGATGCGTGTGGCGCAAAACGCTGAAGAGGTCCGCAGATTCTTTCGGATTACGGCGTTAGAGTCAGCCTCGGCCTTTGGCAGGAAAGAGATATATCTCGAAAAACGACTCGAAAGGCCCCGGCATGTGGAGATTCAGGCGATTGCCGATCGACATGGAAAGGTAGTTAGTCTCGGAGAGCGTGAATGCAGCATTCAACGTAGACATCAGAAGCTTTTGGAAGAGGCCCCGTCGGTCGCTTTAGATGCGGATCAACGCGATAAGTTGAACTACGCAGCCGCGAAAGGGTTAACTGCGGCGGGTTACGCAAATGCCGGAACGGTGGAGTTTCTTCTAGAAAAGACTGGACGGTTCTACTTCCTAGAAGTAAACAAACGACTTCAAGTCGAGCACTTGGTATCCGAACTCACCACGGGAATTGACATTGTAGAGGAACAGTTGAAAGTTGCCTCCACCGAATCATTGGAGCTATCACAAAACGAGATCCGAGTAAACGGTTGGGCAATAAACTGCCGTATCAATGCAGAGGACCCTCGAGCGAACTTCGTCCCCTCTCCTGGAACTGTCATTCGCTATCACGCCCCGGCTGGACCCGGCGTGCGCATCGACTCCGCACTGTTCTCAGGTTGCAGTGTCCCAGAGTACTATGACTCACTGATTGCCAAACTGGCCACGTGGGGCGTAAATAGGTCGGACGCGATTCAGAGAATGAAGATCTCACTGGACGAAACGGAGATCATTGGTCTTCCAACCACTATTCCCCTGCACAGAGAATTGATGCGTGACGAAAGGTTCGCACGCGGGGATTTCGACACAACTTACCTGAACGAGTTCTTGCCGCGTCTGAACTCAACCATTCTGCAATACGAGAAATTCGCGGCAGCAGTAGCGGCTGTTGGAAAGGTGAAGTCTCCCTCGAAACGAAATGGCATGAACGCGGCCAAACCGTCAAGATGGAGAACGATGGCGAGAACCCAGCTTATGGCAGGACCTAACGGAAGCGGTCGGTAAATTGCGCACCTTTAGGGTTGAAATCAACGGGTCCCTCTACAATGTCTCGGTGGACCAAGTCGGCAAAGATATGTTTCGTGCGGAGGTGGGTGGCGCAATTTTTGAAATGGAAAGCGCATCAAGCGGTGAGATCACAACGTGGCTCGTGCGTCATGCCGATGAAACCGTTCGCGCGGAAACTATGCCCTTGCCAAACGATCGAGTGGATGTCTGGCTCATCGGTATGCCGTTCCCAGCGGTTGTACAGGCAGTTGGTACCGGTGGCTATTCAGTATCGCCTGAGGTTCACAGGCAGAGGTCGATGGGTGGGCAGGTTCGAGCACTTATGCCAGGGCGCATCACAAGTGTACTAGTCAAGGAAGACGAATTGGTGAAAGAAGGTACTCCGTTGCTCATTCTTGAAGCGATGAAGATGCAGAACGAAATCGGGTCGCCCATCTCTGGCAAAGTGAAATCGATATCGGTTCATGAAGGCGCGACGGTAAAGAAAGACTCGATCTTGATTACGATTGAATGAGGCACCTTCTGAAAGGGGAATGCCTATCCAAGGGCGGTCGATACGCCTACCCTCTTAGCCGGCTGACGATTTCGCGCGTTGCTCTGGATCGGTTCAGCGTGTACAAGTGTATTCCGGGCACTCCGTGCTCTAAGAGCTCTCGGCATTGTCGTGTGGCATACTCAATTCCATACCGCTGCACTGCCTCATGGTCCTCTTGAATCGGTGCGAGATCACGAACCACTTGTTCGGGAATCGATGCACCACAAATCTTCGTGAATCGCAAGATCTGTTGGTAGTTCGTTATGGGCATGATCCCTGGAATAATCGGTACGAGGACACCTTTTTCGCGCATTCTCTTCTCGAAGTTGAAGAAAAACTGGTTAGCGAAAAACAGTTGAGTTATTATGAGATCGGCTCCAGCCCTAACCTTCTCTTCAAGATGCCTCCAATCTGTCTCTTTGTCTGGAGATTCGATATGCCCTTCTGGGTAGCCGGCGACCGCTATGCATAATGGGTATGACCTCCGGATGAACTCTGTCAGTTCGCTTGCGTACTGAAATCCATCAGGATGAGGAATGAATCTCTCTGCTCCTCTTGGTGGATCTCCTCGCAGGGCGGCTACGTTTTCGATTCCTGAAAGAACAAGTTCATCGAGAATTTTCTTGATTTGCGGCTTTGAGTTACCGACGCAAGTAAGATGAGCCATGCTTTCAAGACCTACCTCGCGCTTTGCTCTCGTTACAATCTCTATCGTCTTATCCCTCGTTCCCCCGCCTGCACCATAGGTAACGGAAATGTATCCTGGGTGCAAGTTCCTGAGGTCGCGGAGGGTGAGATAGAGTTGAGTCATTTCCTCCTGCGTTTTTGGAGGGAAGAATTCAAGAGAGAAGACGGGGTCACCGCGCTTGATAATTTCGGTAATTCTCATCTGCGGTTCGATCGCTTTCCTAGGAGATTGAATGTCTAGCCAGCTCGGCACCTTTCACAATGTTGGTTAGTTTCGCATACGCCACGTCCCATGAGCGGGTACGGAGTCCGCAATCTGGGTTAACGTAGATTCTCGCAGGGTCCCCCAGAATTTTGGAAGCGTATTCTATCCTATTCTTGATGAGCTCGGGGCTTTCGATGTCGTCCACGTGCACGTCAGCGACTCCTAGGCCAACTTCTCTCTTATCGCCAAACTCGTTCAGCAGGTTCAATTGGTCATAGGCTGATCTCTTTGAATCGTCACGGTTTGCGAATTCGAGTGCTAGTTGGCTGCAATTCTTGAGGCCTAGAATGTGCGGGTAGAGGAGCTGATAATCACTGAAGCAGATGTGGACACTTAATTTACACGGGATTCCCGCTGTGCACTCGTTGTATGCATCAACGAAGAATGGTACTTCGTCGGGTTTAGTTGTGAGTGCGGGTTCATCCACTTGAATCCACTCCGCGCCGGCGTCGACGAGAGCCTTGAGGTTAGGCTGGATGATCTGTTTGGCAACATCCATGACGAAGTCCCTCTTCGCTTCAAACTTCAGCTTTCTCAAATCATTGTAGTCCGCCGCTCGGCGCTTTTGATAATATTCGTTGAACGACCATTCTGCGATTGTGTACGGCCCCGTTATTGGTACCTTAACTTGACGCTTTGCATGCTGTTTGACAAGTAGGAATTCGTCAAGGTGGTAGGCTTGCCGGAAGGCGACTTTGGAAACACAGGCTGCTTTGCGATAGTACCTACTATCGAATGATCTCACATGCCCATAGAATTCAAAACCACCCGAGTTCCTCACGGGGTGTTCGTACATTTCTATTCGGTTCTCTTCGCCATCGTATACGTAGTCTAATCCCGCGGACTCCAGGTAACGTATCGTGAATATGGACGCGAGTTCCCGAAGACGTGCCTGCTTTGCGGCCTCCTTCGGCTTTGCTAAGATGGCTCGAGTTTCTGACTCATTCTCAAACCCCGAGATTTTCGACCATTTTGAGAGGTGTTCAAAGCCTGATGGCCCTACGTCGGCGTTTCTGAGATAGTTTAGTAGCCAAGGCGCTTTAGGTAGGCTTCCGATCTCCTCCACCGGGAATAATTTGCCACTCATCTCTTTAGGCCACCAGCATTTTTGTTTCTCCTAGAAGTCGCACCTTCTTTTCTGCCACGGCCTCAGGCAGGAAATCCAAATCGCAATTTGGTGTAAGATGAATATCGACAGGCTCCAAGCTCTCTCTTACGCGCGAAACAAACGTCGTGAGCTCCTTTGGTGATTCGAGAAGAGAGTTCCTCCCATCAACACATCCGCACCCCAGGACTTTGTTGAAATCGTATTCCTTCAAACTGTCTATGGAAGTGGCATAGAAGTCTATTCCAATTGCATCTACAGGATAATCGAGAAGGGTTTCGATTACTTGGCTCGCGTCACCAAAGTAGGTCTGTATGATACTTTTCCCACTAATCCCATGGGCACAAGCCTCGTACGCGTGTTTCGTAATTTCCAACTCCGCCTTTGTTCTGCCGGGGGCGCAAATAGATGGTTCGTTAAACTGGAAATATTCATACCCTCTTTCTTGCAGAGCAGCAACTATCGCTCCCAAAGCACGACCGAGATCGCTTATCAAGTCTGGGAGCGATGAGTAAGCTCTGTTCTCCGATAAATGAGCGAACGTGAATGGACCGGGAAGTATGGCTTTCTTGTGTGAACCTTTGCCCAAGAGGTCGCTACGGAAGTATTGTTGGAAGTCATTGCTCTCGAGGGTGACTTTCTCGACGATTATTGGTTTTCGGTAGAAGCTGTTATTGTCGAACCATCGTGTGAGACTTCCAGGGTCAATCCCGCTTAGAAGCTGACTGAATGGTCTAAACAAGTCCTGCCAGTTTATTTGCCCATCAACGAAGGAATCTAAGCGGGAATCTCGCTGTAGCTGAACGAGTACGTCGATGTCATGCTTGAGAACACTATCAACTTCAGCTTTGGGCAGATTTCCGCGCACAGCGGCCCGGGTTGCAGCAATGAGTTTCTCTGAACGCGGAAAAACGCCTGTTAAATGCACTTCCACCATGTTGAGTAACCCGACAAGTTTTCAAACCCGTCAGCCCGTTATTCCCATATTAATATTCTGAGGCTTGAATAATTCCAATAGGAATAACGGGTTTTCGGGCGAATCCACTCAATCAGTTCAACGCTTTGAAGAAGTACCGGGGCCACCTCGGCCAGTCCTTCGGTATTGTGCTTTCGAAGTCTACTTGTAGCTTCAGGCCAATCCTCAAGTCCTCAAGCTTAACGTATCTAATCATCCCCGGCAATTGCGGCCCTTCTGTGAGTTTTACGATCCCTACTGCGTATGGAGCCAATGCTTGGAATTGAGTTGGTGGAAAGTGAATGATGGTGTAGGTTATCAACTCGCCTTTGCCTTGAAACTCAACCCATTCGAAATTGTATCCGAAGCATTTGCCGCATATGGCTCTTGGAGGCCACATGACGGCGTGGCATTTGCTGCATTTTACGCCCATCAGTTTTCTTTGACCGCAGAATCGATAGAAGTTCTCTATGATCGGAAGAATTACGCCATTTTCATCACGAATAAATGAATCCTTATCCGTTTTGGATTCAGCCATCGATGATGCCACCTAATCTCCCCTCTTGTAGATTTGCACGACACCGGTCGAGGCTGACCCACCAACATTCTCTGTCAAACCTACCTCTGCTCCAGCCACCTGTCTTCGCCCCGCTTGGTTGGTCAGTTGGAGGTAGATCTCACACGCTTGGGCGGTGCCCGTAGCGCCAACCGGGTGGCCTTTAGCCTTGAGCCCGCCACTCGTGTTGGTAGGTAACTTTCCACCGAGATGTGTCACGCCCTCGTCTATTAGACGCCCCCCCTTGCCTTGTTCGCAGAACCCCAAGTCTTCATAGGCGATGATTTCAGCGATGGTAAAACAGTCATGCAACTCAGCCACATCAATGTCCGCGGGGCCCACACCTGCTCTTTTGTACGCCTGCCCCGCTGCGATTCTTGTTACTTTCATGCTGCTGAAGTTCTCACGGTCGAAAAGACTCAGTGTATCCTGAGCCTGGCCGGAGCCGATGACATTTACAGGGGTGTCCGTGAATCGCCTTGCTATGTCTGGAGATGTCATCACTAGGCAGCTGGCGCCATCTGACCTTGGGCAGCAATCATATAGCTTCAAAGGCCAGGCCACCGGTCGAGAGGTGAGAACCTCGTCTACGGTTATACGCTTCTGGAAATGTGCCTTAGGGTTTAGGACCCCATGATCATGATTCTTAACCGCCACTTTCGCCATCTGTTCCTCGGTTGTTCCGTAACGATGCATATGGTCCACCGCCATCATACCAAAGATCCCTGGGAATGAGATCCCATGCCACTGTTCAAAAGGAAAGTCGGATGCCATGGCGAGAATTTCAGTGACACCGGTAGTGCTTACGTGAGTCATCTTTTCGACGCCGCCAACCAATACGACATCATACATCCCGGATGCTATGGCGAACAAAGCGCTACGCATAGCTACGCTAGATGAAGCACAAGCAGCTTCCGTTCGAAAGGCAGGAATTGGCGTGAGCCCAATCCAATCCAAGAACAAAGGTGCCACGTGAGCCTGGTGCTCATAGGAGTCGCTCATCATTCCGACGAATAAGGCCTTGACGTCTCTTCTAGGGTTCAGATTAGGACA
>Ga0074046_10003293_pt1 | contig 13590 bp, 12 predicted proteins | sample BogForMeECP23OM3_FD_94441 | JGI IMG/M metagenome (GOLD analysis project Ga0074046, IMG submission 94441) | Bog forest soil microbial communities from Calvert Island, British Columbia, Canada - Bog Forest MetaG ECP23OM3 | ecosystem: Environmental > Terrestrial > Soil > Wetlands ...
AACCGGGACCAGGCAGGACGCCGGGCCAGACAGGCTCGACTACGGTTACCCTTACCGGTCTCCCGCACGCCACCGTCCCGTCACCCCTGAGCACGAGCCTAGATGTACCGAACGACCCATAATCAGCGGCCCCGGACGTAGAAGAGCCCAACTCCATAGCTGCACGTATCGGCGGCTCGGGTGCTCAGAATCCAGAGGTAATTGTGACGGATGGTGACGGCAGGGTCGAGGGGGCCTGCTGGCCGCTTAGGAACGTTGAGAATAGCGCATTCCCCTGTCTCAGGTTTGTTGCGACCGTCCGGTTCAGAGCGACCCGTTGTGCGTTCCCGGCGGCAATCACCGCCGCAGCCGGATGCGGGAATGACGGGTGCGGCCTGCGTCACGCTCGGGGAGGCACTAGGACCGTGATGAAGTCGCGGGTCCAGCCGGTAAGGTACTGGCTGGCCGGGCGAACCTGGCCTGGAACGGCAGGTGCGAGCGCACCGCCTGCTGTGCGCGCGATGTCGAGCTGGACCCAGCCGGGGTTGATGTCGAGTTCCATGCCGGTCAGCGCCCCGCTGCGAGCGAGCGCCCGGGCGAGGTCCTGGGGCGTGGTCGACATGCTCGCCGCTTACGTGAGGTTCCCGGCCCTGTCCTGGCCGAGGGCGCTGCGGGCCACGTACTCGGCGTTTTTGATCGTGCCGCCCCATCGCCACCACAGTGCCGCCTGCCGGGTCGGCTGTCCGTTCAGCACCAGCGGCCACAGATTCTGCCGTACGGTATACGGCGCCTCGCCGCGGGCAGGCGCGGTGACCCCCCACACCCCGATCCGGGCGTGCCCGGCACTGTCGATGATGAGGCTGGCCAGACCGTGCTGCAACGCCTTGAACACGTGCCCTTCCTGCTCATACCCGCCCGCATGCGAGCGCATCAGGAAGCCGCCGTTAAAGGCGGCGAGCAGCCGCCCGCGTTCCGCGGCGTCTATCCTCGGTCCGGCCCGGACCAGGCGGCTGTACGCCGACACCGGGTCCACGCTGCCGTCGTGCAAGATGTACCGGACCGAACCGCGGAAGACGGCCACCATGATGACCGATCCATCGGCGGTATGCACCCGGGTCAGCCCGACGGCGGGTTCGACTGGATGACCGGCAGGCCTGGTGACCGGCGACGCGGCCGCGCGCGGGGTTTGCGCGGGGCGCGACGAGGCCGGCGCCGACGGTGACACCGCCGTGCAAGCCGTCGCCACCAGGACGACACCAAGGACGCCGATCAGACGGACCCACCTCACCCAACCACGATGCACCATCACGATGAAGGGATCGTGAATCAACCGGTAACCAAGCAGGCCCGGCGGACAGCCCAGGTATTCGAGGGAGATTACGAGGATCGGACTCGGCGCGTCCGATACGCTGGCGCGGTGGCGTTGTGCAGGTCGGGATACCCAGCTAAGGCCGAGGCGGCCACCGTCAGCCGGTGGATCGCGGCCTATCGTCACTAGCTGGGCTGAGCCGCATGAAGAAGGCACCGAAGGCGCTGTCGCCCCAGGTTCAGGCGTGGGTGGAGGCACGCAAGCGGTACCGTCTCTCGCACGCGCAGGTGCAGAAGGCAGGGCGCAACGGTGCGGCCGCGAACCTGCGGTGAACGACAGCGCGCACGCACGGTGGAGGGGTGATGGCTGAGAACGAGAACCCGTTCATCGCGGTCGTCCTGGCGAAACTGGAACAAGAGGACGTGGCGGCCGCCGAGGACGCCGGTGCAGCGCTGGAGTGGATCGCCGGGGATCAGGGCCTAGCGTTCATCACCCAGCAGCGTATCCAGAACTTCTGCTGGTACGAGCTGCCCGTGAAATGGTTCATCGATCTGGAAGGCAAGCTCCGGGTCGCCGAAGCGCTGGCCCGGGCGCTGGACCTGCTGCAGCTGCCGCGGTACGCCGCCGTCTGCCGGTCCCAGACGACGCGCGAAATCTTGACCGCGTACGAGATCAGCACCGCGCAGGGCAAGGCCGCCTTCCGCCGGGCCGCAGCGGTCTCCGGCATCACCCCGCCCGACCTGCCGGAGTTCCAATGGGGCGCGGCGATGGGCATGGCGGAGGCCTCGGCGTGGTCGTCGACCGCCGAGTTCCTGGAGGTGGCCGTGGCCAGCGGCGATCTCGTCCCGGGACGGCGGGGCTGGAAGACCCGCCAGCAGGAACTCACGCGAGCGCACCTGAATAGCCCGCAGCCTGAGTTGCTCGGGCAGACGCTGGCCCAGGTGATCCTCAGCGAGCGCGCCGAGACCTGGGTCAACCTGCGGCGCAGCGAGACCCGCCGCCGGATCGTCGCCGCGATCGCCAACCGGCTGCTCCACCCCGCCGAACTCCCGGCGGAAGCAGCCGCCGACCCGCTGCCAACGCTGCGGTGGCTGCTCGACCAGCTGAACGGCGGTGTCGTCCTCACCCAGACCGGCAACCTCAGCCAGAAGTTCGTCCAGCAGAACGCAGACCGGTTCGGGTGGGACTTTTCCCGTCCGCCGCGGAACGAGGACGACTTGTTCGACCTGCGCCAGCTGCGCCACCTTGCCCAGCGCCTAGGGCTGGCCCGCCGGTCGGGCCGGATGCTCACGCTGACCGACAAGGGCCGGCGCCTCCTCGCCGACCGCGGCGGCCTGTGGCGCGCGGTGGCCGCTTGCCTTCTCGACGAGAACTACTTCAGCGCGTTCGCAGGCGAGCTGTTCCTCGCCGTGCTGCTGGACGCCGACTCGGTGCCCGACACTCAGATCGAGGCGACCGTGGAGCAGGCGGTCGCCGAAGAGGGGTTTCGGGAAAGCCGGACCGGTGAGCCACCGGACGAACACCACGTCAGCCGGGCCATCCACGACACAAGTAACCTGTGCCGGGCCCTTGGCCTGCTCTCGGTCGGCGGTCACTGGCGCGACCGCAGCTACGGGCTCACGGCCACCGGCAGGGCAACCGCACTCCAAGCGCTGCGAGCGAGGGCCACCGGCCCGCGAACCATCCCGTGGCCCTGACGAGGTCTCACCTGCTGACAGGTTGCTCAGCGCCTGGACCGGGGCGCCTGGCCGGTGACGATGTACCCGCTGCCGAGTGCTACCTCGCGGACATCGATGTCCTCGATCAGCTCCTCCAGGTGATTCCATGGCCGGTCGAATCCGGCGAAGTCCCGTACGTAGGGTGCGTGCAGCATCCTGACCTGCAGGTTCAGGGCCATCATGGCCCACGGGGCCCATTTGCCGCCGCCGGCGGCGACCCATGCGCCGGGACGGAGCTTGCTCATGACGTTCTGCAGCGCGCCGGGGGACTGCAGGATGTCGTGCACGGCGCAGAACAGGGCGGCGTCCGCGGTGACCGGGATCTTCGCGTCCTCGGCCGGTGACTGCACGACCGTGACGTTGGGCCAGCCTTCGGCTGCGATGCGCTCGCGCGCGACCGCCGCCATCTCCGGTGACTCCTCAATGCCGACCACACTGCCCCGCGGGCCCACTTTCTCCTGCAGCAGGCCGCAGCACAGCCCGGTCCCGCATCCCACGTCGAGGACAACCTGTCCCTGGCTGACCGGGAGTGCCTCGACGATTGTGTCGCGATGGCGCTGGAATGCGCCTGTTCTCCGCTCGTAGGAGCGGGCGTGCTCGCTGTAGGCCGGCAGTCGCGCGGCCGGTCCGGCGGGCCGATGCGCAGCCGACCGGGAAGTACGTGGTTTGCTCATAGCACTTCGCCCCACCTCTCGGCGGGCGACCTCCTGACGTGTTCCAGCGTGTCATTCATGACAGTGTTCAAGGTAGCCGGGGTGGCCGGGCCTCCGGGTTATCCGTTTAAACGGCATGTGAACTTTCTTAAACGGCATGTGAACTTTCAGCCTTAACGGCAGGAACTGCCCACGTGAGCAGGGCCGATTATGATGCTAGGTTGCGGGAAGAGGTTCTGAATGCCGAGGCGGAGAGTCTCGTAATTGCGGTGGCTGCCTTCGGCTACCCTGCCCATGCACCTGACGGCCCGGCCACTATCGCTCATTGTTGATCTTCTTTCCGCTAGTGACGGCAGCCGGACCCGCAAGATCCACTGTCGGCTCAGCGGTATTTTCCTGGACCGAGATTTCAACCTAGCCAGGATCGGCAAATTCTGCAATCCGGGCACGATCCCATCGGCCGCTTAAGGTACTTAAGTCACAGTGCACACGAGTTGTTTCCCGAATTATCGGTAACTTTAAGTTAACTTGCTCCCATGCTGCGTCCCCAGTCAGCAGCTCAGCCGAGCCGTCATCAGCGGCTCATGGTAAATCCCTTCAAGGTCCACGTTCGCCGCGTCGATGTGCCGGTAAAACTCCGCCCGCGGCTCCGCGGACATGTACCCGGCGTCCCGCTGGTGGCCACCATGACGGCGGCCACCGAGCTCGGCCAGGTTGCGGGGGACAGGCGCGGTGGTCACGGTGCCAGCATGTCCGGTGCGTGAGCCGCGGCGCTAGTGATCGGGTGGGCGCTCCTAGGTGTAGTGGTCGTGGCTCTGGCTCAAGAGATCGTGGCTCTTGCAAAAGACCCGGCCGGTCCCTGAGGCTGGTGTCGGGAGACGGCCCCTCCCCACGAGATCAGAGGCTGAGCTCTCGCCCCGCGCCGAGCCCGTGCGGGGGCGGTGCCGGCCTACCTGATCGGGTGCCCGTGCCGGTAGAGCAGCCGCAGCCGGCGGAACCGCGGTAGGAGGTAGTGGTGGCAGTAGCAGTAGGCATCGATCTTGGTACCACCAACTCGGTCATCGCCGCGATGGAAGGAGGGAAGCCGGCGGTGATCCCCAACGCCGAGGGTGCCCGCACCACGCCCTCGGTCGTGGCCTTCACCGAGCAGGGTGAGCGTCTGGTCGGCCAGCTGGCCAGGCGCCAGGCCATATTGAACCCGAAAGGCACGATCTACTCTGCGAAGCGGTTCATCGGGCGGCGCTACGACGAGGTCACGAGCGAGCTGAACGCCGTGTCGTTCGACGTGGTGCCCGGACCCGACGGCGCCGTGCGGTTCGATATCCGCGGCCGGCAGTACGCACCGGAGGAGATCTCCGCGCTGGTCTTGCGCAAGCTCACCGAGGACGCCGCGAAGTTCCTCGGGGAGAAGGTCACCGAGGCCGTCATCACCGTGCCCGCGTACTTCAACGACGCGCAGCGGCAGGCCACCAAGGACGCGGGACGCATCGCCGGCCTGGAAGTGCTCCGGATCATCAACGAGCCCACGGCCGCCGCCCTCGCCTACGGCCTGGACAAGAAGAAGAACGAGACCGTCCTCGTGTTCGACCTGGGCGGCGGGACGTTCGACGTCAGCATCCTGGACATCGGCGACGGGGTAATCGAGGTGCGCGCCACCGCCGGCGACACGCATCTGGGCGGCGACGACTTCGACCGCCGCATCGTCGATTACCTCGCGGATGAGTTCAAGCGGGACACCGGCATCGACGTGCGCAGCGACCCGCAGGCCCTGCAGCGGCTGTTCGAGGCCGCGGAGAAGGCGAAGGTGGAGCTGTCCTCGGTGACCCAGACCACGATCAGCCTGCCGTTCCTCACCGCCGACGCGACCGGGCCCAAGCACCTGAACACGACGCTGATGCGGTCGAAGTTCGACCAGCTCACCGCCGATCTGGTGGAACGCACCACCAAGCCGGTCCAGCAGGCCATGGCGGACGCCAGGCTCACCGCCGCCGACATCGACGAGGTGATCCTGGTCGGCGGGTCCACCCGGATCCCCGCCGTGCAGAACCTGGTCCGGCGGCTGACCGGGGGCAAGGACCCGAACATGACCGTCAACCCGGACGAGGTGGTCGCGCTGGGCGCGGCGGTCCAGGCCGCGGTCATCAAGGGCGAGGTCCAGGACGTGCTGCTGCTCGATGTCACGCCGCTGTCCCTCGGCATCGAGACGCTCGGCGGGGTCATGACCAAGGTCATCGAGCGCAACACCACGATTCCTGCCCGCCGCACCGAGGTGTTCAGCACGGCCGAGGACAACCAGCGCGCCGTCGACATCGTGGTGCTCCAGGGCGAGCGTGAGCGGGCGGCCGACAACCGCGTGCTCGGCCGGTTCCGGCTGGAGAACATCCGGCCCGCCCCGCGCGGCGAGCCGCAGATCGAGGTCACCTACGACATCGACGCGAACGGCATCCTGAACGTTTCCGCCCGGGACAAGGACACCAAGGCGGAGCAGCGCATCACCATCAGCGAGAGCTCCAACCTGGACCAGGCCGAGGTAGACCAGATGGTCGCGGACGCCGAGCAGCACCGTGCCGACGACCGTCGGCTGCGTGAGCTGACCGACGCCCGCAACCAGCTTGATTCCGTGGCCTACCAGGTGGAACGCATAATCACCGAGCGCGGCGGCACGCTGCCCGTGCACGAGAAGGCCCGGGCCGAGACGCTGGTCGCCGATGCGCGGCAGGCCATCGCCGATCAGGCGCCTCTCGACCGGCTCCGGTCGCTGACCAGCGAGCTCCAGCAGGTCTACCAGAGCCTCGGCGTGGCCGGGCCCTCCGGCCCGGGCGGGACGGGTCCGGGCCCATCCGCAGCAGGCTCCCCCGGCCAGGGATCCGGCGACGATGACGTGATCGACGCGGAGTTCACGACTCATGAGTGACCAGCCGGGTGAGAGCGATCCGCGGCCAGGCCGCGGCGAGCCGTCATCCCCCGGCGGGCCGCCATCCCCCGGCGGGCCGCCATCCCCCGGCGGCCCAGGTGGCTCCGAGCCCGCCCTTGACGCGCTGCAGGCCCGGATCGCCGAGCTGGCGGACCAGCGGCTGCGCGCCCTGGCCGACCTGGACAATACGCGTAAGCGATGCGCCCGGGACATCGAGCGGGCGCGGTCCGAGGAGCGGGCCCGCGTCGCGGCCGAATGGCTGCCGGTGCTGGACAACCTGGACCTGGCGCTGGCGCACGCCGACGCCGACCCGGCCGTCATCATCGACGGGGTCCGGGCGGTCCGGGACCAGGCGGCCGGCGTGGTGCAGCGGCTCGGCTTTGCCCGCCGGGACGACGTCGGCGCGGTCTTCGACCCGTCCCGGCACGACGCCATCGGCTCCCGGGCCGGTACCGACGCTAAGGCCGGGACCGTGGTGGAGGTCCTGCGGCCCGCCTACGGCGAGGGCGACCGCCAGCTGCGGCCCGCGCTGGTGGTGGTGGCAAAGGACGACTGATGGCGCCCGCCCGCGACTTCTACCAGGTCCTGGGGGTAGACAGGACCGCCACTCAGGATGAGATCCAGCGGGCCTACCGCAAGCTAGCCCGCGCCCACCATCCCGACGTCAATAAGGATCCGGCGGCGGAGGACCGCTTCAAAGACATCTCCGAGGCCTACGACGTCCTGTCCGATCCCGATACCCGGCGCCGCTACGATGCGTTCGGGCCGGACTTCCGCCGGGTTCCCGAGGGTGTCGACCCCGAGACCTGGAATCGCGCCGCCGCTGGCGGTGCCCGGCGGAGCGGCGCGGGTCCCGGGCGCGGCGCGGGTCCCGGGCGCCGGGCGGCCGGGCCCACCGGGGACACCGGCTTCACCACGGAATTCGGGGAGGACATCGACCTCGACGACCTGCTCGGCGGGCTGTTCGGCGGCCGGGCGGGCCGCGGCTGGGGACCCATCCCGGGCGCGGACACCGAAGCGACCATCGAGCTGACCGTGGAGGAGGCGTTCCGCGGCACCCGGCGTTCGGTCACCATCGAGGCCGGCGGCCAGACACGGACCCTGGAGGTCACCATCCCGGCCGGCGTCACCGACGGGCAGCGGATCCGGCTGGCCGGCCAGGGGGGCCGGGGTACCGAGGGGGCCAGTGCCGGCGACCTGTACCTCATCGTCCGCATCGCCCGGCACCCCCGGTACCGGGTCGAGGGCCGGGATCTCCACGTCGACCTGCCGCTCGCCCCATGGGAGGCGGCACTGGGTACGACCGTCACGGTCGACACCCCGGACGGCGAGGCCAAGGTGAAGGTGCCCGCAGGCAGCTCAACCGGCCGCCGCCTGCGACTGCGTGGCCGCGGCCTGCCGAACCCCCGCGGGACGCCGGGTGACCTGTATGCCGAGGTCCGGATCATGGTCCCGAAGAGGCTGTCAAAGGAGGAACAGCGCCTGTTCACCGAACTCGCCGCCACGTCCGCCTTCAACCCGAGGAAGCCCTCATGAACCAGGACGCGCCAGACAACCCGCGGGTGACCGTGACGTACGCCCTGTGCAGGCCCGCGCGCCTGGACCTCGAGTCGTTCGCCCGGGTCACCGGAACGCACCCGGACCTGGTCCGCCGGCTGGTGACGCTGGGCGTCCTGGACGCGGAAACCGACGCGGCCGGGCGGCTGTGGTTCGCGCCGGCCCAGCGCGCGGCGATGGCCCGGGCTCAGCGCCTGCGCGCCGGGTTCGGCCTGAACTATGCGGCCATCGGCCTGGTCGCTGATCTGCTGGACCGGATCGCGATACTCGAGATGGCCGCGCGCCGCAATTCCTTAGCCAGTGGAGGCCAGTTAGACCGTGGAGGCCAGTTGTGGACCCGAACAAACTGACGCAGAAGTCCCAGGAAGCACTGCACGACGCGCAGACTAAGGCGCTCCGCTTCGGGCACACCGAGGTGGACGGAGAGCACCTTCTCCTGGCCCTGCTCGACCAGCCCGACGGCCTGGCCCCCCGGCTGCTCACGCAGGCGGGCGTGGATACCGGCCAGCTGCAGGCCGACCTGGAGGCGGAGCTGGCCCGCCGCCCGCGGGTCTCCGGCCCGGGCGCGGCCCCGGGCCAGGTCGCCGTCACCCAGCGGCTGTCCCGCCTGCTCGACACCGCGGAACGCGAGGCCGGCCGGCTCAAGGACGAGTACGTGTCCGTCGAGCATCTCCTCATGGCCATGATCGACGAGGGCGCCGCCTCCAGCGCAGGCCGCCTGCTGCAGCAACGCGGCCTCAGTAAAGACCGGTTCCTGGAATACCTGACCAAAATCCGCGGCCAGCAGCGGGTCACCTCCGCCACGCCGGAGAGCGCCTATGAGGCCCTGGAGAAGTACGGGCACGATCTGGTCGCCGATGCCGCCGCGGGCAGGATCGACCCGGTCATCGGCCGGGACGCGGAGATCCGCCGGGTGGTGCAGATCCTGTCCCGCAAGACCAAGAACAACCCGGTCCTGATCGGCGACCCGGGGGTCGGCAAGACCGCCATCGTCGAGGGCCTGGCCCAGCGGATCCACCGCGGCGACGTGCCCGAAGGGCTGCGCGACAAGGTCATTTTCAGCCTCGACATGGGATCGCTGCTGGCGGGCGCGAAGTACCGCGGCGAGTTCGAGGAGCGGCTGAAGGCGGTCCTGTCCGAGGTCGCCGCGGCCGCCGGGCGCATCCTGCTGTTCCTGGACGAACTGCACACGGTCGTCGGCGCGGGCGCGGCCGAGGGGGCCATGGACGCGGGCAACATGCTCAAGCCGATGCTGGCCCGCGGCGAGCTGCACATGATCGGCGCCACCACGGTCGATGAGTACCGCCAGCACATCGAGAAGGACGCGGCCCTGGAACGGCGGTTCCAGCCGGTCCTCGTCAATGAGCCGTCGGTCGAGGACGCCATCTCCATCCTGCGCGGCCTGCGGGAGCGGCTGGAGATATTCCACGGGGTCAAGATCGCCGACAACGCGCTGATCGCCGCCGTGACCCTGAGCCACCGGTACATCTCCGACCGGTTCCTGCCGGACAAGGCGATCGACCTGGTGGACGAGGCGTGCGCGATGCTCCGCACCGAGATCGACTCCATGCCGGCCGAACTCGACGAGCTGACCCGCCGGGTGATGCGGCTGGAGATCGAGGAGGCCGCCCTGTCCAAGGAGACGGACAGGGCGTCGGAGTCCCGTCTGGCTGACCTGCGCAAGGAGCTGGCCGACCTGCGGGCGGAAGCCGACGCGATGCGGGCTCAGTGGGAAGCCGAGCGCCGGGCGCTGCGCAAGGTCCAGGCCCTGCGGGAAGAGCTGGAACAGCTCCGCCAGCAGGCCGAGCAGGCCGAACGGTCCTACGACCTCGAGCAGGCGGCCGAACTGCGCCTCGGCCGGCTGCCGGAACTCGAGCGGCGGCTGCAAGCCGAGGAGGACCAGCTGGCCCGCAAGCAGGGCAGCGCGCGGTTGCTGCGCGAGGTCGTCACCGAGGAGGAGATCGCCCAGATCGTGTCCCGCTGGACCGGCATCCCGGTGAGCCGGCTGCAGGAGGGGGAGCGGGAGAAGCTGCTCCAGCTGGACGAGATCCTGCACGAGAGGATCGTGGGCCAGGACGAGGCGGTCCAGGCGGTGACCGATGCCATCATCCGGGCTCGCTCAGGCATCAAGGACCCGCGCCAGCCGATCGGCTCGTTCCTGTTCCTGGGGCCGACCGGGGTCGGCAAGACCGAGCTCGCCAAGACGCTCGCCGCCGCGCTCTTCGACACCGAAGACAACATGATCCGGATCGACATGAGCGAGTACCAGGAGCGGCACACGGTGAGCCGCCTGCTCGGGGCACCGCCGGGCTACGTCGGCTATGAGGAGGGCGGCCAGCTGACCGAGGCGGTCCGGCGCAGGCCGTACTCGGTGGTGCTCTTCGATGAGGTGGAGAAGGCGCACCCGGACATCTTCAACACGCTGCTGCAGGTCCTCGACGACGGGCGGCTCACCGACGCCCAGGGCCGTACCGTCGACTTCCGCAACACGGTCATAATCATGACCTCCAATATCGGCTCGGAGTACCTCCTGGACGGCGTGACCTCCGAAGGGGAGATCAAGCCCGACGCCCGCGACCGGGTGATGAGTGCCCTGCGCGGCAATTTCCGCCCGGAGTTCCTCAACCGCCTGGACGACATCGTGCTGTTCAAGCCGCTCACCCAGCCGGAGATCGAGCGCATCGTGGACCTCATGTTCGACAGCCTGCGGGAGCGGCTGGCCGCCCGGTCGCAGACGCTGGAGCTCACCGAGGAGGCCCGGCGGTTCATCGCCGAGCAGGGCTTCGATCCCGTCTACGGCGCCCGCCCGCTGCGCCGCTTCATCGCGCGCAACGTAGAGACCCGCATCGGGCGCGCGCTGCTGGCCGGCGACGTCACGGACGGCGCCGTCATCCGGGTGGACGCGCCCGGGGGCGAGATCACCGTCAGCTACGAAAACCCTGGGTGAGCGCACCACGGCCCGTTCGGAAATATCTAATTCCGAACGGGCAGCGGTGCCGCGATCCCGGCCCCCGTCAACGGTTCGCGGGCGGACGCGGTGCCCGGCTGAAGTACCTGACGGCGGGGGCGGCCGCGGGGCCGCTTCCGCGCGATGATCGCGCCCTGCGCGAAGATCTCGCCGCCCCAGACCCGTACTGCTCGCGGCGTTCGATCGCGCCTGCCAGGCAAAACCCGCGTAGCGGGCAGGGCTGGCAATGCGCCCTGGCCAGATCCAGGTCGGCCGGAGAGTCCGAGAACCACGCGAAGATCCGGACATCGAACGAACTCATGAAAATCCCTCCCCTGGAAGCAACGGAAACCTCGCGATTTCCAACTGATCACGTGAGGGATCTTCTCGTTACACACGCCTCCGCCGCATCATTCCAGAGGTGCTCGCCGCAGACGCTCGCGCCGGACCTGGAAGGACCGACTCCGGCGCGGATGACGAACTAAGCCGACGCCTCCGGCCTGGGGGCGCGGGTGTTCACGCGGTGAGCGCGTCGGTGTAGTCGATGAATGTGGTGGTGGCCTGGTCGAAGTCGGCCACCAGGCGCAGGTGCCCGCCGATGGCGGCGACGTAGGCGGCGACCGATTCGACTTGCATCTTCTCGATGTCGCCGTGTTCCATCCGGGAGACCCGGGCCTGGCTGACGCCCATCGCCCGGGCGACCTCGGCCTGGGTCATGCCGCGCTGCTTGCGCATCTGGGCCAGGTGGTAGCCGATGTCGCGGGCGTTGCGGACGTCGCGGGCCGCGGCGCGGCGGGCCGGATCGTCGATGCCCGGGTCGGCGCGGCGGCGCTGGTCGAGGGTGGTCTCCCACCGGTAATGCTCGGTCATCGGATCTCCTCGGGCGGGGTGGCCAGGAAGCGGGTGTAACGGTCTTCGGCTAGCTTGATGGCGTCGCGGTACCATCGGGTCCAGTTCCCGGCCTTGTCGCCTGCCACGAGCAAGATGGCGCGGCGCCGCGGGTCGAAGATGAACAGGATCCGGATCTCGGTCTTCCCCGCGGACCGGGACGTAGCTCCTTGAGATTGTGCAAGCTGGAACCGCTGATCCGGTCCACCGCCGGGCGGCCGAGCGCGGGACCGCGTTCGGCGAGCAGCTCAACCGAGTCCCGTACCAGGCTGGCGCTAATGTCATCCAGGGCCATGAACCAGTCGTGGACCTCGGGGACCAGGATGATCTCCCAGCTCACACTACGATTATAACCTGCGGGTTAACCCCGGTGCTACAGCTGCCGGCAGCAAACGATTCGAGCGGGCCAGTTGGTCGTGGGACGACCATGGGACAGAATCCGGCCGTTGCCGCAGGTTGTGATGCTGCTGTTCGCGTAGCCGGTGACCCGTGGCACTCCCGGTTGTCTCGTGGACGCCATCGCGAGCGGCTAGAAGCGTTGCGCCGAACCGGCTCGCAGCTCTGCCTGATCCTTGGTTTCGATCACGATCTCCGTTCCGTTCCGGTATTCCACGACGCCCCTCCATCGGTCATTCCCATCTCTGGACGATCGCCTCAAGCCACGCTCCCGCTACCAGGACCCGGCACGGCTTGGGAGGGGTCTCGGACGGCAGGTGACCGGCGAGAACATCGAAAAATCGCTCCTTGCCCCAGGTGTTCCGGTTGCCGATGACATAGAGGCGTCGTCGCCTGGCGCGGCTGACGGCCACGTTCAGAAAGTTGGCGGACTAGGTCGCGAAGCGCCGCGAACCGGGGCTCCCGGGGTCGCCGCCGAGGCGGCGCGGAGTTCGGCTACCACGGCGACTTCGACTGGGGCGGCGTCCGGATCGCCCGTGCGGTGCGCCACCGGGTGAACTGGCGGCCATGGCGATATGACCACCAGGCCTGCGAAGCTGCGGTGTCGGCGGCGCATTCACTCGCGCCGCTCGCCCAGCTCGCTGGCGAGCCGGCGGCGACGCCGTGAGACCCGGAACTCGCCGCCGGCATGCGGCACCGCAACGTTCGCGTCGAGGAGGAACTCACCCTCGACGCCCTGCTCCAAGATCTCAGTCCCTGGGGAACTCGGCGCCGCCCACCCAGGTAGATGCATCGCGCCCAGCATGCGTCAAGGATCAGCCCGCGAGTCCGTTCCTCGGAGGCAGGACTTGTGTTGTCCCGAAGAGTGCTTCGTGACCGCGGGCGGCCGCGACGGTTCGTACACCCGCTCGGGCGATGAGGTCGCGGGCCATCGGCTCGACCTCGCGCAGCGTGCGCGCCTGGGTGGTGCGGGCGACCTCGGGCACGCGGATACGCCAGGCCTTGCCGTCCCAGTCGACTTCAGCGTGGTAGGTCCTCAGTTCCGCCACCAGCCTTTCCCTAGCTCAGCTTCGCATTCGTGAAGGATGTCCTCAGTGGTCCGCTGCCCGATCTCGGCGTGCCGCGGGATCGGGATCTTCACCGATCCGAGCCAGAACGTGTCATGCTTAGCGCCCTCGACCTGCTTCCACTCGACGCCTTGTCGCCTGGCTTCCTGCGGCACCCGCAAG
>Ga0074046_10003294_pt1 | contig 13587 bp, 15 predicted proteins | sample BogForMeECP23OM3_FD_94441 | JGI IMG/M metagenome (GOLD analysis project Ga0074046, IMG submission 94441) | Bog forest soil microbial communities from Calvert Island, British Columbia, Canada - Bog Forest MetaG ECP23OM3 | ecosystem: Environmental > Terrestrial > Soil > Wetlands ...
GCGGTAAGAATCGCGCACGCGGTCGCGGAAAATCTTGGTCGCGAACACGATGAACGGCAGCACGGCAAAAGTGATCAGCGCCAGCTTCCAATTCATGCACAGCATGATGGCCAGGATGCCCACCAGCACGAACAGATCTTCGAAGATCGACACCACGCCGGACGTGAACATTTCATTCAACGCGTCGACGTCCGTGGTGACGCGCGTGACCAGGCGGCCCACGGGATTCCTGTCGTAGAACGCGACGTGCATGCGTTGCAGGTGGCGGAAAATCTGGCTGCGCAGGTCGAACATCACCTGCTGTCCGGTCCACTGCATGAAATACGTCTGCAGGAATTCGAGCAGGAAGGTGAGCACCAGCACCGAGAGGTAGATCGCCGAAATCTGCGCAATGCCGGTGAACGGGCGCGGGCTGAGCCAGTTCCACAGGCCCAAGGCCGCTCCCTTCACCGGAGCCAGGTAGCGGTCTACGGTGACTTTGATCAGGTACGGGCCGATTACGTCGCAGAGCGACTTGAGAACGATCGAGGCGAGGGCAATCGTGACCGGCCAGCGGTAAGGACGCAGGTAGACGAGCAGCCGCCGCATCAGCCGGCTGTCGTATGCTTTGCCTAAGATTTCCTCTTCCTGGGCCATCGTTTCTAGGGTGATCGTTCTTGGACGAGCTTCTTCTTGGACGAACCGGCCTCGAAAACGCTATCACAACAGGGTACCTCAAATAGATGGCCAAGGCAGCCGGGAGGATGGAAAAGGTTTAGAGATGGGATAATCGGGTCGTGCCCCTGGGAATCTACATTTCCGTGCCCTTCTGCCGCACCAAGTGCAGCTACTGCAACTTCGCGTCCGTCGTGTTTTCGCGGGCGGTGTTCGGGCGGTATGTGGACCGGGTGTGCGCGGACATCGCCAATGCGCGGCAGGTAGCGGCGGAAATGGGCGGGCAGATCGAGCGGGAAGTGGATTCGATCTACCTGGGCGGCGGCACGCCTACGGTGCTCGAGCCTGCACAACTGCAGCGCGTGTTCGATGCCTTGCGGGCGCAGTTCTCAGTAGGGCCCGATGCCGAGATTACAGTTGAGTGCGCTCCGGGCACGCTGTCGCCGGGCATGCTCGATGGTCTGCTGCGTTGCGGCGTGAACCGCGTGAGCCTGGGCGTGCAGTCTTTTGTGGATGGCGAAGCGGCCGCGGTGGGGCGGTTACACAAGCGTGCGACTGTGCTCGACGACGTTGCCCGCCTGCGCGCCGCCGGAATCACGAACATCAATGTTGATCTGATCGCCGGATTGCCACATCAGACGGCCGAGAGCTGGCAAGCGTCGTTGGCCGAAACCATCGCCACAGGCGTGCCGCATGTGAGTGTCTACATGCTCGAAGTGGACGAAGATTCGCGGCTGGGACGCGAACTGATCGCCGGCGGAACCCGCTACCACGCCCATTTCGTACCTGACGAGGGGGCTACGGCGGATTTCTATCTTGCCGCCTGCGCGAAGCTGGAAGCTTCCGGAGTGATGCAATACGAGATTTCCAACTTTGCTCGCGCCGGCTGCGAGTCGCGGCACAACCTCAAGTACTGGACCCGGCAGCCGTATTTCGGCTTTGGTGTTGACGCACACTCCATGTTGATTTCGAACTGGGAAGGGCACGACTTTAGTCGTGCCGATCCGACGACAAAAGGTGAGTTGGGCTTTAGGCCCTGGGGGCGCGCAGAAGCAGTCCGATTTTCAACCGCAGATTCGCTGGAAAAATATGTTGCCGGCGCGCCGCTCGAAAAAACGGCGGTGTCACCGGCGTCGGCTTTCGAGGAGAGCTTTTTCCTTGGCTTGCGCCTGAACTGCGGCGTCGATCTTCGGAAGATTGCAGCCCGCTTCGGGCACGACGCACTCGACGCCGTGGGGCCCGCGATCACAGAACTCGCCGCTGCCGAACTCCTGATCGAAGACGGCCATTTTCTTCGCCTCACTCCACGCGGGCGCCTGCTTTCGAATGAGGTGTTCCAGCGCTTTCTTGCTCCTGCCGGTTTCTCCACTCTCCTCTGAAAACCGGGGTATAATGCCCAGAACTTTTCTCGACTGGGGGAATCCATGGGCCTGTATTCGCACTACGACGGCGCACACAACCATCCGGTGAACCGCGTCCTGCACATGATTGCCATTCCGGTCGGCTTTTCTTCTCTGATCGTGGTGTGGTTTCACTGGGTCATCGCGCTGCTGCTGATCCCTGCCGCCTTTGCCCTGGCCTGGCTGGGCCATCTCATCGAAGGCAACAAGCCGGCCTTTCTCACCAATCCGGCGCACGTGTTCGTGGCTCCCGTCTGGATGGCGCGGAAGATTTTCGGCGCGGGGCCGAAGAAGGCTTCGTAACTGATTTGCCAGACCATCCGGTCGGTTGGGTGCGGGGTCGAATCGACCAGAATCCCCAGCACTGACGCGCCTTTTCTCACTTCTCCTTCTTCTGGCCAGCGGTAACTTTTCCCCCCTGGTGAGGCTATGATCTAATCCAGTTCTCGACTGGTTTGAGTTGGAGCGCCGTGAGCGCCAGTCAGCCCGTGCGAGACCCTTGCGGAGGAACCTTGGATTTCCAGCTGAACGCCGAGCAGTTGCATCTGAAAAAGAGTGTCCGCGAGTTTGCTGAGCGCGAGATCAAGCCGCATGTCATGCAGTGGGACGAAGCCGCCGAGTTTCCGCTAGCCACCATCAAGGAACTGGGCAAGCTGGGGCTGATGGGAACGATTTTTCCTCCCGAATGCGGCGGCGCGGGCATGGGATATGTGGAATATGTCACCGCGATCGAAGAGTTGTCGCGCGTGGATGGGTCGATCGGAATCATCGTAGCGGCGCATACGTCACTCTGCACTAACCACATTTTCCTCGCCGGCAACGAGGCGCAGAAAAAGAAATATGTCAGCCAGCTGGCGACCGGGGAATTCATCGGAGCATGGGGACTGACCGAGCCGTCGTCGGGCTCGGACGCGGGCAGTGCCCGCATGACCGCCGTGCGCCGGGGACGCGAGTGGGCGCTGAACGGCACCAAGACTTTCTGCACCAACGGCCACTATGCCGATGTAATTGTGGTGCTCGCCGTGACCGACCGTACGGCCCACACGCATGGGCTGTCGGCTTTCATCGTGGAGAAGGGCACGAAGGGATTTCGTCCGGGCAAAAAGGAGAACAAGCTCGGACTGCGGGCCAGCGACACGGCGGAGTTGATCTTTGAAGATTGCGTCGTGCCGGCGGAGAATCTGCTGGGCGGCGAAGGCCAAGGGTTTCCCGACGCCATGCGGGTCCTCGATGGCGGACGCATCTCGATTGCGGCCCTGTCGCTGGGCATGGCCGAGGGCGCATACGAGGCGGCGCTGAAATATTCCAAACAGCGCAAGCAGTTTGGCAGGGCGATCAGCGATTTTCAGGCCATTCAATGGAAGCTGGCCGACATGGCCACCGAAATTGATGCGGCCATGCTGCTCACGCTGCGCGCGGCTTCGATGAAAGACGCGGGGCTAAGGACCACGCAGGAATCGTCGATGGCGAAGCTCTTCGCCAGCGAGGTGGCCGTGAAATGCGCCAATGAAGGCGTGCAGATTCACGGCGGTTACGGATTCATCAAAGACTATCCGGCGGAAAAGTTTTATCGCGACGTGAAGCTGTGCACCATCGGCGAGGGCACCAGCGAGATTCAGCGGATGGTGATCGCCAGGCAATTGTTGAAGGATTAACGAGAAGTGGATCGCCCCATACTGTGACTCTCCCCGGACGAGGGCGTCCGGGGCTCCACAGTTTGTGGAGGGGCGGACGCCTCGTCCGCCCGTGCCGCCTTCGTTTTGTAAGACTCATCGTCAGGTGCCAGCATCGCCGAAGTATAGAACAACGTAGGAGTCCTGCTTTACACTGTTCGTTTGAATCCCGACCTCCAGTCCTGGATCTCCTCGCTGCGCTCCGGCGATGCCCGTGCGCTGGCCCGCGCCATCTCGACGGTCGAAAACCGCGTGCCGGGGTGGTCCGATCTGCTGAAGGCACTGTTCCCATACTCCGGCCACGCGCGTGTCATCGGGCTGACCGGCCCCCCGGGGGCGGGGAAGAGTACGCTGGTGGACCAACTGGCGCGGCTCTATCGTTCGGAAGAGAATCCCCACCCTTGCCGGAAAGAACGCGGCAAGGATGGGGCACCCCACGACAACCGATGCACGATAGGAATCATCGCCGTCGACCCGACCAGTCCGTTCAGCGGCGGAGCGATTCTGGGCGACCGCATCCGCATGCAGCAGCACTTTTCCGACCCGGGCATTTACATTCGCAGCATGGCCACGCGCGGCTCGCTGGGCGGGCTGGCGCGCACCACGGCCGACGTTGCCACCGTGCTCGATGCTTCCGGGCATGACGTCATCCTGATCGAAACCGTCGGTGTTGGGCAGGACGAAGTGGAGATCGTGCGCCTGGCCGACATCACCGTCGTGATTCTCGTTCCCGGCATGGGCGACGATGTGCAAACCATCAAAGCTGGCATCATGGAGATCGCCGACATTTTCGTGATCAACAAAAGCGACCGCGAGGGCGCCGAGCGCGTGGAGCGCGAGATTCGCGCGCTGCAGTCGCTGGACACACGCCACGATGGATGGACGCCTCCGATCGTCAAGACCGTGGCCAGCGAGGGAAAGGGCGTGACGGGACTGGCCGCCGCGATCGCCGAGTATGAGACTTATTTGCAGAAGGAAAATCGGGCTTTGAGAAAGAGCGTAGAAAACTGGCAGGAGCGCCTGGTCGAGATGCTGCGCGACGCTATGCTGGAAAAGGCGCGTGAGCGACTCGGAGATGGGAACGTGGCGAGGCTGGCCGCCGAGGTTGCGGAACACAAGCGCGATCCGTATACGCTGGTGGAAGAGATTGCAGGGAAAGTGGCAAAGCATGGAGCCCCGGACGCCCCGGTCCGGGGGGCGAAAAGATGAATAGTGGGCGGACGAGGGCGTCCGCCGCTCCCGAAGATTCTATGTTTCAGATTGATCATCTCGGCATCGCGGTGAAGTCGCTGGCGGCGGCTAAGGCGATTTATGAAAAGCTCGGCCTCAGCGTCTCGCCGGAGGAAACGGTCGAGCAGGAACAGGTGCGGTTGGTCATGGTTCCGGTGGGTGAGAGCCGGCTGGAGCTGCTGGAAGCGACTTCGGAGAATTCGGCGATCGCGAAATTCATCGCCAAGCGTGGCGAAGGGCTGCATCACGTCTGCCTGAAGGTTCCGGACCTGCCAGCGGCAGTCGAGCGGCTGAAAAAAGACGGCGTGCGCCTGGTTTCGGAAGAAATCAAGACCGGCGCCGGCGGGCACAAGTATGTGTTCGTGCATCCCGCGAGCACGGGTGGCGTGCTGCTGGAACTGGTGCAGGCATAAAACCAGGCCACGGATTTTCACGAATTCACGCGGATAAACCGGAAAGCGGATAAACCACACAGGTCAATGCTTCTTCTCGTTACTGACACCTCGGGCAAGCACGGCAGTGTGGCGCTGGCGCGCGCCAGTTCATCGCCCGATGAAGTGAACGTGATCGAATCCGTGCCGCTCGCAGGCGGAACTTTTTCCGCTCAACTCGTGCCCCAGATCGCTGCCCTGCTGGCCAGGCACGGGTTCAACAAGACTGATATTGAGGCTTTCGTCGTGGTGTCCGGGCCGGGCTCGTTTACCGGCCTGCGTGTGGGGCTGGCGGCGATCAAGGCGCTGGCCGAAATTCTGCACAAGCCTATCGTACCGGTCTCTTTGCTCGAAGTGGTAGCGGTCGCGAGCCGGGCTTCGAGTAAGCTCCTGGCAGTGCTGGATGCCGGGCGCGGTGAACTGTACGCGGCGGAATACCAGGTTGCGGGCGAAGCTGCGCAGCTTCTCCAGGAGCGGTTGCTGGCGAAGGATGAATTCCTAGCGATGGCTAAAGGTCTGGTTGTGGCAACGCCCGACGAAGCGCTGGCGGGAGTGGTGCGCGACGGTGGCATCCAAGTTCCGCTCCCTGGCGCTCGGATGATCGCACGCCTCGGCTGGCGTAAGCTTCAGGCCGGCGAAGTCGTCGCGCCGGAGCGGTTGGAAGCGAACTACATCCGGCGGTCCGACGCAGAGATCTTCTCCAAAAGATCGGGAAATTGAGTCCGGTGAACCTCAGTCTCGTGAATATACGCGCAGCCATTCCCGCTGACATCCCCTTCATGATCGATTTGGAGCGAGCATCTTCGACCGCGGCCCACTGGACGGAACAACAGTATCGGCTGCTGTTCCAGAAGGCCGGAGAGGCGGCTGAGAGGCTCGTCCTGGTGGTTGATATGCTGCCCGGCGGCGGCCCCGCTGCAGAGGGCAGCATTTCCCCAAGCCTACGAGGTCTCCTGATTGCCCGCCATGTTGCGGGAGAATGGGAACTGGAGAACATCGTGGTTGCTTCCACCGCCCGCCGAGAAGGACTAGGGAAGCAACTTCTGGACGCTCTGCTCGCGCGGGCATGGGAAACAAACAGCGAAGCGGTGTTTCTCGAGGTCCGCGAATCGAATACGGCGGCGCGGTCTCTATACGAACGGGCCGGATTTCGCCAGACTGACCGCCGGAAGTCCTACTATGCGGAGCCTGCCGAGGACGCCGTCTTGTACCGCCGGGTCCTTAGCGGCCCATTCTCACAATGAGACTGCACCACTTTTTGGCATTGCCCCGGTTTTTGGGCTATGTTAACTTCGCATTCATATCCCGGTTTGGAGGTCTGGTGGATGCTGACTCCGAGAGACCATCTCCTGACCAATCATGAGGAGTTCCGCAGATTGGCTCAGGAGCACACACAATACTCTCAACGTCTCGAAGTACTCACCCAAAAAAGATATCTCAGCGAAGACGAGAAGCTGGAGGAAGTCCGGCTCAAGAAGCTCAAACTGCGCCTGAAGGACCAGATGGAGTCCATCGAGCGGCAGTTCCGTCAGCAGTACGGCGTAAACGTAGCCTAAGAATCTAGCCAACCCCACGCGGTTTCGGCCGCGCGGGCGGGATTGTTTCTTCCACTGGGCGCGACGAAGCGCCTTTTTTTATTTACATTTACAGGACTTCGGCAGGATGGACTGCGCCTGCTCACCGGCTGCGGGCTATAATTGAGCGACTCCCCATGGTTCGTGATGGCTACTTCTACGCCGCACCCCTGATTGCCGCCGGTGTCCTGCTCGGCTGGCTGGCCAGCTCCCTGTGGGCGATTATTCCGCTGTTGCTTGCATTTTTCTTCTTGTGGTTCTTTCGCGATCCCGAGCGGGCCATTCCGCGGGAGGAGGGTGCCGTCGTTTCTCCTGGGGACGGCAAGGTCACCGATGTTTCGACGATTGCTTTAGGAAACCGTAGCCAGACGCGGATCAGCATTTTTCTCAGCGTGTTCGACGTGCACGTCAACCGCTCGCCGGTCGCAGGGGTGGTGCGCGAGATCCGCTACCAGCGCGGGCAGTTTCTGAATGCGATGAACAAGGTTTCGGCCGAGCAGAACGAGCAGAACATTGTCACCCTGGAAGGTGACGGCCAGAAGATGGTGTTCAAGCAGATTGCGGGCCTGCTGGCGCGGCGGATTGTGTTCTATCCCAAGGTCGGCGACCGGCTGGAGCGCGGCCAGCGAGTGGGACTCATCAAATTTGGGTCGCGCGTGGATGTATTGCTGGACGCCTCGGCCCGGGTCAGCGTGAAAGTGGGGGATCGAGTGAAGGGCGGTGCCAGCGTGCTGGCCTACGTGCAGCCACAGGCAGAGCCGGTGGCCGCCGGAAGCACTGCTTCCGCCGAGAGGATGCGTTGATGGACCAACCAACCCCCAAGCCCCGGCAAAGACTGAGCAAGGGGATGTACGTTCTCCCGTCGCTGTTCACTATCGCCAGTATGGCGGCCGGTTTCTACGCCATTCTGGAGGTCGTGCACGCCACCGCCAGCGATTTTTGGCACCTCGACAACGCAGCCAAGGCAATTGGGTTCGCCGTGCTGTTCGATGGTCTGGATGGCCGCATCGCCCGCATGACCGGCACCAGCAGCGACTTCGGCCGTGAACTGGATTCGCTGGCCGACGTCATCACCTTCGGGGTGGCGCCAGCGATGCTGGCTTGGACCTGGGGATTTCACCTGCTGCTGCCCACAGTTCTACTGACGGAATGGCACATCAAGCTGACCCAGTTGGGCGCGATTGCCTGCTTTATTTTCCTGATGACCGGGGCGAGCCGCCTGGCTCGCTTCAACATCACGCTCAATCCGCAGCCGTCAAATCCGGGACGGCCGGGGAAGAAGTACTTCGTCGGTTTGCCGATCCCGGCGGGCGCGGGGGTGATTGCAGCCATCGTCCACTTCAAAGCCGGCGAGCCGATCGTCTCCTGGTACATGGCGCTGACCTGGGCCATGATGGTCATCACTGTGGGCTACCTCATGGTAAGCACCTGGCGCTTCTACAGCTTCAAGGACATTGACTTTCGCGCGCGGCGTCCCTTCCGGCTGGTCGTCTTCCTGGGAGTGCTGATTGCGGCGATCTGGTTCTTCTCGCGCCCGGTGCTTTTCTTTATCGCCCTGCTGTACATGGTCTCGGGCGTTTTTTGGCGCCTGCAGTGGATCTTTCGCCGGCGAACCAGCCCTCCTCCACCGCCTTATAAAGAGGCTTCGCAGACGTCATGAGCGAGCCGGTGAAGTCCATGTCTTCCTCCCACGCTACGACGGCTCGCGGCAATCTTTACCGCGCGGCCATTGTGGGGGCGGCCTCGCTCAAGGGCAAGGAAGTCGCTGAAATGCTGAACGAGCGCGGCTTTCCCGCGGTGGATGTGCGCCTCCTCGATGATGACGAATCTCTTGGCCAGCTCGAGGCTATGGGGGACGAGATCAGTTTCATCCAGAGCGTACGCGCCGAGCAATTTGACCGCGTGGATTTTACTTTCTTTGCCTCCGATGCTGAGTGCACGCGGAAGAACTGGAAGCGGGCTCGCGATGCCGGTAGCGCCATCATTGATCTCTCGGGGGCTTTGGAGGACGAAGCCGGGGCCAGCGTGCGGTCTTTGTGGGTTGAGCGGGAACGCGGGCAAGTCGCACCTCCCGATCTGCAGCCAGGACCGTGCGTAACCGCGCACCCGGTCAGCGTGATGCTGGCCTTGCTGTTATCGCGGGCTGGGAAGGCGAGTGCCATCCGGCGCGCCGTGGCCGCCGTGTTCGAACCGGCTTCCGAGCATGGGCAGCGCGGCATGGATGAACTGCACCAGCAGACCGTAAATCTTCTGTCGTTTCAGCCCTTGCCCAAGGACGTCTTCGACACGCAGGTCGCCTTCAATATGGTGGCTCGCTACGGGCCGAAATCCCAGCCGTCGCTGGATTCTGTAGAGGCGCGCATTCTCCGCCACTATCGCAAGATTGCCGGCGAGGATGCACTGCCGCCTTCCCTCCTGCTTCTGCAGGCTCCCATCTTTCACGGTCATGCGCTGGCCGTTTTCCTGGAGATGGAGAACGCGGTGAATGTACCGGCTTTGTCTCAGGCGCTCGCCGGGGATCACGTCAGCGTTCCGGGCGCGGATGAGGACTCGCCCAGCAACGTGACGGCTGCGGGACAGGCGGATATTCTGCTGTCGGTGAAGAGCGACCCGGTACAACCGAATGGAGTCTGGTTATGGGCCACCGCCGACAATCTTCGCATCGCGGCCGTGACCGCAGTGGAATGTGCAGAAAGCATGACAGCCACGCGCCCGACGGGGAAGATTCAATGAGAGTCCTGAGCCCTGGGTCCCGAGTCCGGAGAATCGGTAGCGAAGGTTTTTCCTCGCGACTCTGGACTCGCGACTTGAGACTGCTGCCGGTCTCGCGACTCTTGGTGACGCTCCTGCTCTGCACGAGCTGCGGCTATCACACCGCCGGGCATGCGGTGCAACTTCCGGAGACCGTGAAGACCATTGCTGTGCCGCCCTTCAAGAACGAGACCCCAACTTATCGCATCGAGCAGATGCTGACCGCTTCCGTAGCCCGCGAATTCACCATCCGAACTCACTACCGAATCGTCAGCAATCCCGGCGACGAGGCGGACGCAACCTTAGCCGGTACGGTGCTTTCCACCACGGCATCTCCTTTGGCCTATGACACTTCCTCTGGCCGGGCCGCCAGTGTGCTGGTGGTGGTCAGCATGAAGGTGGCGCTCTCCGACCGCAACGGCAAGGTGTTGTATCAGAATCCGGCATACCTGTTCCGCGAGCAGTACGAAGTTTCCCAGGATCTGCAGAGCTTCTTTGAGGAAGACTCACCGGCTTTGCGTCGCCTCTCGCAGGATTTCGCCCGCACGCTGGTGTCGAACATTTTGGAAGGCTTCTGATGGTAGAGTTGAAATCGTCGTTGGTCGCTAGTCGCTGGTCGTTGGCCAAAGACGAACTGCCAACGACTAACGGCTGACGACTAACGATCCCAATGCGTGCTTTCGCCCAGGCCGAACGCTTTGTCAGCGAGTTGGAATCGCGCAAGCTGCGTCCGGCGTACGTGTTCGTCGGCGACGAAGCGTTTTTTCGCAAACGCTTTCGCGACGCGATCCTGGAACACCTGGTTCCCTCCGACCTGCGGGACTTCAGTCTGTTCGAATTTGATCTTGCGGAAACCGGTCTGGCCGAGATTTTCGACCGCGTCCGCACTCCCTCTCTGATGGCGCCGTTTCAGGTGTTCTTCGTGCGGGGCGTGAAAACTCTTTTTGGCCGCGGCTCGAATGAAGAAAAGCTGGCCGTCATCGAGGAATACTGCAAGAACCCGAATCCCGATGCGCTGATTGTCTTTGTCGCCGACCACATCAGTATTCCCGCCGACGTTCGCCGCATGGAGATGCAGGACAAAGAGCGCTACCAGCGCATCCGCGAGACCATGGGCCAGTACTGCGGAATCGTCGAACTGGCGAGGGTGGAGGAAGGCGAGGCGGTGCGCTGGATCGCCGATTACTGCTCCGGCCGCGGGGTGAAGATCGAGCCCGACGGCGCCCGCGAACTGGTGGACGCGCTGGGCGGGGACATGATGATGATTTCGAGCGAACTGGAGAAGCTGATTCTCTATGCCGGTGAAAAGAAGCGCGTCACGCTGGGTGATGTCGAAACCATGGTCTTGGCCGCTAAACAGCGCTCGCTGTACGAGTTGACGGACGCGATCTCGAGCAAAGACCGCGTGCGCGCCCTCGAAGTCCTGGATGCGATTCTGGCCTCAGGGGAAGGCGAAGAAGCTGCCATCGGGCACATCTACATGCTGGCGAAGACCTTCCGCCAGATGCTGGTAATTCTGGAGCGCAACGTGCGCGACCAGCGCATGCTGTGGGCGGCGCTGTGGCAGGGCTTCCGCGTGCCTCCGTTTGCTGCCGACGACATCATTAAGCAGGCCCGCCGATACAAATCCCGCCGCGAACTGACCCGGGCCATCCGTCTGGTGGCGAAAGCCGATCTGGCGCTGCGTTCCAATCCCGTGAGCAAGCGCATGGTGCTGGAGCGGCTGGTGATGGATTTGACTTCAGAGCCAAAGCTTGAGACGCCGGGCTGGATGCAGGATCAGTTGCCGGTGTGAGAACGGCAGCTGTCAGCCATCAGCCTTCAGCCCACAAACATCCCGCTCGGTGCGTTATACTCCCGCCCGAAAGGCGATTCCCGCCGCGATGCGATGGTAAGTCAGGGTGACGTCGTCTCCTATCTTGAGATGTGCGCCGATTTCGGCGTTAATCTCCAGCGAGGGATGAACTATCGCCTAAGGGGCGACGAGAGCATCATCCTGATGAGTCTCCGGCGCGGCGCGCCATACGCGGACCGGATCGAGGACGGTGGGCGAGTCATCATCTACGAAGGTCACGACATCCCTAGAACCCAAGGAGGGCCCGACCCTAAGGATGTTGATCAACCGGAATTCTTGCCTAGCGGACGGCTGACGCAGAATGGCTTGTTCCTGGATGCAGTCAGACGCTTCAAATTGGGCAGAGCGCCAGCGGAGCGAGTCAAGGTTTTCGAAAAAATTCGTGCCGGCATCTGGGTGTACAACGGTCTTTTCAAACTGATAGACGCCTGGCAAGAAACCTCGGATCGCCGCCAAGTGTTCAAGTTCAAGCTTGAGATCACCGAACAGGCAACCGAGATCGGGACGAGCTCAACTGCGGCAGCTGACGACGATCGAGTAATACCAGCGGCCGTCAAGATCGAAGTGTGGAAACGTGATAGAGGGAGCTGCGTGAAGTGCGGGAGCAGGGAGAACCTTCACTTCGACCACATCATTCCCTACTCCCAAGGCGGTTCTTCGAAGGACGCGGAGAACATCCAAATCTTGTGTTCGAGGCACAACCTCGAAAAACGAGACAGAATCGAGTGAACTACTCCGAGCCGACGGCGGATAGCTGATGGCTGACGACTACTTCATCGCATTGACACGTGCGGCCAGGCGGGACTTGTAGCGTGAAGCGGTGCTCTCGTGCAGCGTGCCCTTCTGAATGGCCTTGTCGACGGCCGAAACGGTCTCGCGGTACATCTGCTCGGCGGCGGCCTTGTCGCCCTTCTCAATGGTCTCGCGCAACTCGCGCAGCTGGGTGCGCAGGCGGGAAGTGTTGGCGCGGTTGCGGACGGTCCGGCGTTCAGTCTGGCGGGCGCGCTTCAGCGCGGAAAAGTGATTTGCCATGTCTGGTTCGTTACCTTCGTGTGTCTAGAGAGATATTCGGGGTAGGTCCGAAACTTTTATTATAGGGGAGCAACTCTCGACTGGTCAAACAGATGGGCTTCAGACGAGCGGTGCCAAACCCATGAGCGACGGACTCGATCGCCTCAAAGTGTTGATCAACTCTTCAACGCCCATCGTGGTGATGGAGACGTCAGAAGAAGTGCGTGCCATCAACATGGTGCGGGCTGCCTGCGCGGAACTGAACATGGCGACCTTCGAGTGGAGCATCGCCGACGGACTGCTACGCTCGGGAACGGGCGCTCCGCCGGAAGGCCAGAAAATGTCGCTACAGGCTCGCATCGACCAGACCACGGTCTGGAATCAGAACAGCCGCAGCCAGACGCAGACCCGCACCGCGCTCAGTCCCGGCGGGGGAGAAGCCGACAGATTGGCGCGGGCAGTGATGTCATCCATGGGAGCCGATGCCGTGCCTGCCAGCGGCGGCGGTTCAATCTACAACACGCGCGAACCGGTGCAGGCCTTGGCCAACATGGAGTCCACGACGGTCGAGGCGGTATTCATCCTCAAGGATTTTCACCGCCACATGGACGACCCGGTCGTGGTGCGGCGACTGCGCGACGTAGGGCAAAAGTTCTCGGCCAATCGACGAACGGTTGTGATCACCGCGCCAGAAATTACCGTCCCGGCAGAACTGGCGACGCTGGTGGAGTATTTTGATCTGCCGCTGCCCGACCGCGAGCGGCTGCACGAAATTGTTAAAGAGACCTTCACCCGGCTCTCCAAGAGTTATACACTGAAGCTGCAACTCGATGCGGCCGGCGTGGACGCGATGGCGGCGAACCTGCGCGGACTAAAGGAAGAAGAGGCCGAGCGCGCCATTTCGCAAGCGCTGGTGGCGCGATACGCGCTGTGTCCTGAGACCATCACCGATGTGCTGGAGGCGAAGAAACAACTTCTGCGGCATTCGGGGATGCTGGAGTTCATCGA
>Ga0074046_10003295_pt1 | contig 13586 bp, 13 predicted proteins | sample BogForMeECP23OM3_FD_94441 | JGI IMG/M metagenome (GOLD analysis project Ga0074046, IMG submission 94441) | Bog forest soil microbial communities from Calvert Island, British Columbia, Canada - Bog Forest MetaG ECP23OM3 | ecosystem: Environmental > Terrestrial > Soil > Wetlands ...
CCCTTGAAATCAACCGTTATGCAATCAAGGAAGTCCGGCATCAACGCAACCGTTTCAGGAGTATCATACCCATTCGACACGAAGATGTTGATCAAGCCCGCCTTCCTGGCTTGCACACCAATATCATGTGCGAACTCCATGAAAATGGTGGGCTGGTTGTAGGTATACGCCAGTCCTTGACAGCGGTAACGTTTAGTCATCTCCACCACCTTCTCCGGCGTCACATCCAAACCCTCAATTTTACGACGCTGACTAATGTCGGAGTTCTGGCAATATGAGCAGAGCCAATTGCAACCTGTCGTTGCGACTGAGAAGATTTTCGTTCCTGGCATGTAGTGGGTTACAGGTTTCTTTTCGATTGGGTCTATGTGGCCTGCGATGATTTTTCCGTAAACGTAGAGCCACAACTTACCATTCAGGTTGCCACGGATTCCGCAGAGGCCGATCTTTCCCTCTGGAATATTGCAGTATCGGGCACAGGCGGTGCATCTGACTCTGCCGCCGGGAAGCTGTTGGTATAGAGTCGCCTCTTTACCTGTCAATGCCGCCACCACAACGCATGCTGATGCTTGGCCGAATTGAAATCCATCTGAACGATTCTCACTGAAGCTATGGCAATGGCCTTAGAATAAACCGTTCCCTTACCAATCATGAATAGGCCCGTAGCCGCAGTTAAATTCGTAGACCGCAACGCTCAAGGTAAGGATTATGCGGGTGCAGGGACGTGAGTGAAGATCATGCTAATGATTCTTGATCTGCTGAACTTTCTGTTCATGATGGTTGCCGCCGTCGGCCCGCTGTATATAGCATTCAGAGTGAGAAAACGGAGCCAGCGACTCTTCGCGCTCGCAATTCTCTTGGGATCATTCACCCTCATCCATGGGTGCTATCATCTGCTTCAATTCTTAGGCGTGAACTTCCTAGCCGACGTAGTCTTCTATCCGCTAAGCGCGGTACTACTGCTGTGTTTTGGAATCTTCTATTGGAAGGCGGGCGTCTAGTTTGATCGGCCTCTTCCAGAATTACGTGTCCTATGGTGGCGTCGGTTTCTCAGCTGATGCAATTGCTGAACTCATCACTTTAGTCACTCTAATCATCTCATTTGTGCTCTTTCTGTTTCTCGCAGTCAGATTTCGTCATTCTGAAGGCGGCATCCTTGGAAGCTTCAAGTTACAACTCTCAATAGCAATCTTAGTTTGGATTGTTGGAGAAGTTTTCGCGTACACGAACTACTTAGCTGATTGGAGCATGTACGTTCATACTTGCTCGATGGCTCTCTTCGCGCTCTTTCTGGTCTACAGGGTCAGAGCGTTGGTAGGGAAGTGATCCCTGTGGAACGCGTCTCCACAGGTGTTATTGGGCTTAACCAGTTACTGAGAGGGGGTTTTCCTGCAGGCTCTATGATCCTCGTTGTAGGGACGCCGGGGTCTCGAAAGAGTACGCTCGGAAAGCAGTTTTTGTTTGATTCCTTAGCAAAGGAACGGCCCGCGGTCTTGGTTGACACATTTGAACCACTCGAACTGGCTAAGGAAACAATGGTATCATTCGAGTGGGATGGCGGCCTTCTTGATCGAATGATTTTCTTCGACTGCTATTCATGGAGAACTGGGACAGCGAGAGAGAAGTATTCAGGAAACCCGGCAAATCTCACCGAACTAAGCATTGCCCTAAGTGACCTTCTAAAGAACGAAATCAACCACGAGTCTCGAGCCAGGTTGGTAATCGATTCTTTCTCTGACTTCCTCACTCATGCCGGACCGGAACAGGCACAGAAGTTCCTCGAATCCGTTAAGGCGAGGTTGGCAGAAAGAAGGGTCACTTCAATTGTGATCCTTGAGGAGGGGCTTCATGAAGACAGGGTCAATGCTGCGGTTGAGTACATCACAGACGGAACCATCAAAATGCGGTATGAAGAACGGGGTCGCTCCTTGATGGTCAGCCGCATGCTGGGGACACCCGCCACAATTAAGTGGATACCGTTCACTCTATCGCGTGGGCTTGAGATGGCAATAGCGAACTACTTCAGCTGATGCACCTAGACGGGCTGAACTCTCAGAAGGTCCGTGGTTCCTCCCGGTGATGAGGGGTCCCCGCAGACTACGACGATCTTGTCTCCTTCTCTCACCGTTCCACTATTCTTTGCGGCGGTCTTCGCGGCCGTGAATATTTCAGCCGTGGTACCGAATTTCTTCACTCGGTACGGGTATACACCCCAAAGCAACGAAAGCCTATTCATGACTGGGACATTGTGTGTGAGTGCGATTATCGGCACGGATGAACGGTATTTTGAGACCCGGTGTGCAGTCAGACCGGTTCTGGTGTTTGCGACAATGCAACCCGTCTTCAGAGCAAAGGCGACTTCGCAGGCTGAGAAACTGATAGATTCCTGAACGATCGGCTTCACACTAGGTCTCCGTGCATCTAGCAGCGTTTCGTAAGCTAGGTTCTTCTCCGTCGCGGCGGCTACTCTCTTCATTACATTAACTGCTTCAACCGGATACTTACCAACAGCGGTTTCCTCAGAGAGCATCACAGCGTCTGTGCCGTCGATTATGGCGTTGGCGATATCGGTAACTTCTGCTCGCGTGGGCGTGGGGTTGTTTACCATTGATTCGAGCATCTGGGTAGCTGTAATGACTGGTTTGCCCGCAGCATTCGATTTACTGATGATCTCTTTCTGAAGGATTGGGATGTCCTCTACATTCATCTCGACGCCTAGATCGCCTCGGGCCACCATGATGCCATTCGCGTGTCTCACGATGTTATCGATATTTTCTACCGCCATCCTAGTTTCGATCTTTGCGATTATCCAAGCGATCGAATCAGCTGCCTTCACGATCCGCTTGGCCCGGAGTAGGTCTTTGCTTGTAGTCACGAACGATATGCCAACAAAATCCACGCCATTCGCCAAGGCGAACTTGAGGAGGTCTACGTCTCTCTTTGTCAATGCTCCGGGCTTCAAGCCTTTGTCTGGCAGGTTAACGCCCTTCCCCGACGAGAGGGAACCGCCTGTGACGATTCGGCAGACCGCCTCCTCACCTCTCGAGGAAAGAACTTCCAACCTTACGGTCCCGTCTTCAAGGAAGACTCGATCTCCTTTCCTCAAATGTTTGAGAATTGAGGGGTGGCTTATGGAAACAATTCTTTGGTTTCCTATGAGGCGGCGGGCTGTAAGAATTAGCTGCGAACCGCTTTTCAGATCAACTGGTTCAGGTGAGACTCGGCCAACTCTAATCTTTGGCCCCGGCAGATCCGCTAGAATTCCTATCGCTGTCTTCCTCTCTCGCGCGACTGTTCGAATCAGTCGGATTTGAGCAGCGTGTTCCTGGATTGTTCCGTGAGAAAAGTTGAGCCTCGCAACATTCATTCCCGCATCAACCAATCGACGCAGGACATCTCTTGATGAAGTCGCAGGACCGATTGTGCAGACAATTTTTGTCTTCGTCTTCTGAGAAGCCATCAGGGTGTTCACAGCAGGCCCTTGCAAGCCTCAACTCTATCAATATATTGAACGCCAAAACTAACGCGGAAAGCGATGGCAAGCTTGGCATATCCAATATTATTTGTAGTCCTAGACGGCGTCGGCGATAGGCCCACGCCAGAATATGAGAACGAGACCCCTCTGGAGGCGGCAACGACACCAAACCTAGACAAACTCACAACCAAAGGAAGGACCGGAATAGTTTACACAGTCAAACGGGGCGTGGCCCCGGAAAGTGATGCGGGGGTTTTCTCTCTTCTTAGCTACGATCCTACACGTTTGGAGTTGTCCAGGGGCGTTGTAGAGGCAATAGGGTCAGGTATCGAATTCAACACTGGCGACTTGGCGCTGAGGTGCAATTTCGCAACCGTCCAGGGAGGCCAAATTGTAGATCGGAGAGCAGGAAGGAATGTCTCATCAGAGGAGGCTGCTCAACTTGTTGGAGCGGTTAATACCAATGAAAAACTGAGGAACCTTATCGACTTCGAACTTAAGTCCACCATTGGACACCGATGCGCACTTGTCTTTCGAGGCAAAGGCCCGCGCCTGTCAGCGGCAATCTCGAACCTCGACCCCGCGTACGAGCGGCGGGGAAAGATAACGATCGCCAAAACAGACGTCAAACTTCCGACCCCAATTCCAAAATGCGTCCCACTCAACAGGACTACGGTAGCTCGCCGTACGGCAGAGATGCTGAACCAGTTTGCCGCCCTAGTCAATTCGGTGCTGGAAAACCATAAGGTGAACCTGAGTCGAACAGCCCGAGGTGATCAACCAGCCAACTTTCTTCTGATGAGAGATGCGGGAACGAGGACGCCCAAGGTTAGGACTTTCAATCAGAAATTTGGATTCCGAGGCGTGGCCGTAGCCGACATGCCTGTTGAACTTGGTATAGCCAAAGTCATCGGAATCGACACCCGAATCTTTCCACCTGACAGGTCACTGGAAGGGTACTCTCAGCGAGGGGTGGAAGCGTTGCGACTGATGAGTGAGTACGATTTCGTTTACGTTCACTTGAAAGGCCCAGATGAACCTGGCCACGACGGGGACTTTGAAGGGAAGAAGAAAGCTATTGAAGACATTGATGCGGCTTTCTTCTCGAGACTTGGCGAACTAAGTTCAAGTTTTCTTTGCGTAACTGCAGATCATTCAACTCCCTGCCTTGCGAAAGGCCACACAGATGACCCGGTCCCATTACTCATCTCCGGCCCGGGAGTTCGTAGTGATGGATCGATGCGATTCACTGAAGCCTATGCCCGGAAAGGAAAATTCGGGACGATAAAGCACGGATACGAGATCATGAGAATACTCCGGAAGTTGGCAACATCCAACACTTAGTTGGTCGGCGCGTCTGGCGCAACGAACGACCAATGATCTATGCCCTTGAGTATCTCTTTGAGGATCTCTGTAGCCCTTCCCTCGTCCAATGTTAGCAGAAGCTTTCCTAGATGTTTGCACATATTCTTGGAAGCTACGTTGTTGCGCCAGTCTTCGCAGTCGTGGAAAATTGTGTGGTTCGCGACATCGATCCGAACTGAATAATTCTTAACCTTGCCCTCAATTATCTCCGAGCTCTCTTGAGATATGGTGACGAGCGAATCGTCGATCTCCCTGGCACGTTGAAGCCTAGGGGCTCCCAAGAATAATCTCAAGAGCTGGTCCAATGAGCGCTCCTCATTCCCGGCTGACGCAGCGGGGGAGGGGCGTTTGCGTCGTCCCGCGGTCCCGGTTTTGGCGTTTAGTTTCTGTAGAGCTTGATCGATTCGTGAATCAATATACTGCTGCTCTTCGGATGAGTACTTGTTCCGGTTAGGAAGGTCATCGAAATAACGGCGCGCTGCCCGCGCATGCCAAGAAGTATGTAGCGGGTACCTCCAATTCTCTGGATCGGCGTACAATGACTGGTCCTTTGGATAACCGGCCGGGGGGCCGTCACGTCCGAATGGCTTCTTTTCCGGCTTCCTTCCTGCCAAGCGTCTAATCGCCCGTTGAATATGTAGTCTAGAGTACTTTGCCTATAGAGCAATTATAATACATGCCAAGAATCTTTCTGCGAATAGGCTCATTCCGGTATACGATAGATAAAAGTCGAGAAAGGGTTTGACTTTGAGCCATGAATTTTTCACCGCACCCGAAATGTACCTGAAGACAATCTACAACCTGGAAACCAAGACCGGATCGGCACGAACTGGAGACATCGCCAAGGTTCTCAAGATAACACCAGGCAGCGTGACAAACACCCTGGAAGTTCTCGAAGGCAAAGGCCTGGTGGCAAGGGAACCATACAAGGGCGTCAAGCTGACTGAGGAGGGCCGGAAGATGGCGTTGTCCGTATTCAGGCGACATAGGCTGGCAGAGCGATTGCTCATTGATGTACTGCATCTGGGTTGGACCGAGTCGCATGATGAGGCATGCAGGCTAGAGCATTCTATAAGCGAACAGCTCGCCAACTCAATCCAAAAGACCCTTGGGGATCCGCAAACATGCCCTCACGGCAACCCGATCCCTGACGAGAAAGGCTCCATAGCTCCCCTCAAGAGCGAAGCCCTCTCAAACCTCCGAACTGGCGAAAATGCAGTAGTAACACAGATTCCCGACGAAAGCAGCGAGCTCCTCCGCTACCTCGCCACACTGGGAATGTTCCCCGGCGTGAAGATCGCGGTTGAAGAGAAGGCCCCATTTGAAGGGCCAATGATGGTGAAAGTGGGAGACAATTCCTATCCCCTCAGCCTAGACGTTGCCTCCGGCATCTTCGTGACTAAGGAAAAGTAGACAAAACTCACACGGAAGCACCGGCCCCGCCTAGGACCACCGAGGAGAGGCTAGTGTAAACCTTATCCCCCATCAAGGCTCCCGCCAAACTTCCCAGAACCAAAACAAAGACCGGGAACTGGAACCCAAACGACCAAGGGAACAGGTAAACCGTGAAAGGGTAGTAGGTCGCCCAGAAAAACACGCCCGCGATTAGCGACGAAAAAATTATCGCCCGCCTGACCAGGATGATCGGAGTCAACACGTACAAGATCAACTCAAACAAAGCGATGGGAAGAAGTCCCCAAGGTATGTAGAGAGGAGATTCTGCATAGGCTACAAGCAGGAAGTAAGTTAAGGCGTTGAAAACAAGTCCTAGGGCGATGCCTGATCCGAGCTTCGGCATTACTCTCTTCACTGGGACGAGCACGAATGTCGTCGTAAATGCGAGCAAAACTGCGACCAACCAGTTCACAGGGAATGAGCGGAATATTCCTCCGAGATAAATGAAAGAGCCAGAAGCGGCGAGCCATATCGCGGAGAAACTCAACAAAACGAATAGAGCAACTGTCCGTCGCCTTGCAGCCGACGCAATGACGAGCCCGTGGTTAATCATCCCATACTCAATTACCAACCCGATCACCATGCCAAGGTTCACGGTTAACATTCCAACCGTGAGGAGAGCATGGGCAGGAGCGATCCTAGGTTCGCTCAGGAAGACGCTATGCACGATTTCATTCCAAATGCCCGCGGTAATCTCGATTAGGCAACCAAGCCCGGCGAGCTTTAGCCCTGCGACGTTCGCAAATCGAATCGGGCTGACCGAAGCGGGAGGTTGTTTCGGAGAGTACCGGAGGCCTCGCCAAACTCCGATTATCGTTATAGCAATTGCTGCATAGAGCGTCAGGTGTGCTGGGTTCCACCATGGGTCTACGTTTCCGAACAGAAGATGTGAGAATACGTCCCACCATCCCGCCAAGACTTGAATGACAGCGCCGAAACTCGCGATCAGATAGCTTGATTGGCGGGACGCATAAGCCAAGTAATCCTCTCCTTGGACTAGAGGAGCCGTAGGTCTTCCTTAACGGTCGTCAGTACCACGTGTGTGTTGCTTCGGTCGACAAACGGCATGCTGAGGAGGCTCTTGGTGAACTTGCTTAGTTCCTCACGACTCTTGAATTTGGCGAGAACAACGGCGTCAGTCAGGCCAGTTACATCGTAGACAGCGCAAGTGTTCGGTAGCTTTCCGATCGCTTCCTCCATTTCGAGCAACTTACCTTTAGAGACTGTGATCTCAGCTAGGACAGTCAATTGGTAACCAAGTTTATCGTGATCAAGGACGGCCGAGTAACCTTTGATTACACCAGACTTCTCGAGTCTACGGATTCGGGTCAGGACGGTTCCTACCGAAACTCCTGATCGGCGTGCTATGGATCGATAGGATCTGCGGCAGTCACGAAGAAGTTCATTCAGTATCTTTCTATCAACTTCATCTATGTCCAATCGTCCAATAACCGCCAGGTTTGAGCCTTTTTTCTGAACGCTCATCCACAAATATAAGGTTACAAGATACGAACGTCCAGTAAATCACCCAGAATAGTTATATTTGTTCAGGCGCATTCGTGCGGTTTCATTACAGATGGCGGGGATGGAACACTAAGTTTGCTAGACGACCCCGAAGCAACCCGCCAAAATAGTATCATTGATCCGGCACGTGGCACCTCCTATCGGCGCTACAAGATCGTTACCAAGCCTGCTCCACCGCGGAAAAAACTTCCACCACCATTCGATCCACGAGTAAGCAAGATAGGGCTTGCAAGAATCCTTCTGAAGGAAACACTCGGGTATGGATTGAAGCTGCGCGAGAAAGAATACAGACGTGCTCTTGTGAGTAGGCCATGCATTTACGGAACGTTCAGTGGCCCGTTCGGCGGATTCCACCCCATTAAAGAAAAATGCACAGGGTGCATGAGGTGCGTCCAGGAATACCCTGGCATATGCTCGGTTGACCGTAACCCGGAATTTTACCGGTTCGCTGACTCTTACTGGTCTTCAGAGGGGGCTGCCACAACAAGCGGTTCACCTGTCGCCACAGTTCTGTACGAGGCTGAGACAGGGAAGATACCAATCAAAGGGATGGGGTACAAGGGACCATTCTCCGGCCCAGGCTGGGATTCGATCTGGACTGACATGTCCGAAATTGTGAGGCCAACAAGGGATGGGGTCTATGGTAGAGAATTCATCTCAACACTAGTAGATGTCGGCAGCAAGAGGAAGTCCATCCAATTCAACCATGAGGATGACCACCTTTCCAAAACTACTGAAGTATCGTTACCGATAATTTTCGACTATCTACCACCCAACCTCAACAGTCATAGCATATTGGAATCAGTTGCGGGGGCGTCCCTTCGGACTGGTACGATCTACATAGCAACACCCGCTCAAGCAAACCAGCTGCAGGAAGGAGACCGTGACCAACGCGTTCCTCTAATTTCCAGTGATGAAGTGGGTGAAGCTGCCGGGTGGCTGCGTGATGCACGCTTGATTGAGCTGGCAGGCTACGATTCGTCAACGGTTGAGAAGGTTCGAAGCATCAACTCTACCGCTCCAATCTCAGTTCGCTTACCGTTGACAATTGACTCTGCCAAAACGGCAACCGATTTGGTTCGAAACGGAATCGATATCATACATCTCGTAGCCGACTATCACGGACAATCTTGGGACACAGATGAACCGTCACATGCCAAGGACATGATTCGAAAGGTCCACACGACACTCGTTACTGAATCGCTCAGGGACGATGTTACTCTCATCGCGAGTGGTGGAATCACTAGGGCCGAGCATGTTCCGAAAGCAATTATCTGCGGGGCGGACCTCGTTGCCATTGATACAACAGTTCTCGTAGCATTACAGTCAAGATTTCTCGGTGAATGCGTCTCGGCTGAATCAGGGCGCATCTCCGCTGAGAAGTTTGATTCGAAATGGGGTGAGCAGCGACTCGTTAACCTGCTCTCATCATGGCACGATCAACTCATCGAAATACTCAGCGCCATGGGCATACGCGATGTGAGAAGGCTACGCGGGGACGTCGGCAGGGCGATGTTCAACGAAGAACTTGAGAAGGAGGCGTTCGGAGATATCACACGCAGAAACTGAAACCATCGAGAAACACACGAAGCTAATCCACCGCGGCCTCCAGCTTCTACCCAGCCTCAAATATGGTATGCCTGGAGCCTTCGGAAACAAACGTTGGACACCGGAACTAATCTTCGCAACATACGAACAGGCAACAACGGGGAAACTGCCGGAAGCACTTGAGTATAAGGTAGGGGACTCGGGGGGCGGCTTCGACCGACTCGACTTCAAGAACATTCACCCCGACACCAGCCTCCCTGACGACGAGTTTGATCTCTCGATCGATCTGAACCGTCGAAGTTCCGGCCCTAAGATTTCCATCCCAATCCCGATCTACGGGGCTGGAATGTCCTTCGGGTCCATCAGCCTCAATTTCATGCTCTCTCGAGCCATGGCGGCGAAACGCCTTGGTACCTTCACTTGCACCGGTGAAGGCGGCTACCCTCCTCCACTCTTGGAGTACAAAGATAACGTGATCACGCAGGTCGCGACGGGGATGTTTGGTGTACGCGAAGATACGATTCAGGCCGCGAAGATTGTTGAGTTCAAGTATGCTCAGGGCGCGAAACCTGGATTGGGCGGGCACCTGCTAGCTGACAAAGTAACATCCGAAGTGGCGAATATGAGGGAGTCCCTGCCCTTCACCTCACTCTACTCCCCCTTCCCATTCCACAGCGTCTACTCTGTTGAGGACCATAGGAAGCATGTGGATTGGATTCGGGCCGTAAACCCCCGCTGCTTGGTCTCTGTCAAGGTGTCAACCCCAGTTGACGTCGACATGGTTGCCATCGGGAGTTACTACGCAAACGCGAACATTCTACACGTTGACGGGGGATATGGAGGCACCGGGGCGGCCCCTGAGATCGCGAAGAAGAACATTGCGATGCCGATCGAATATGCGATCCCGAAAGTTCACCGCTACCTTGTTAGCGAGGGTGTTAGGGATGAGATTGTGGTGATGGCGAGCGGAGGAATAAGAACCGCATACGATGTCGCGAAAGCTATCGCGCTTGGGGCGGATGGTTGCGTCATCGGATCAGCTGAGGCAGTGGCTGTGGGTTGCACTCAATGTGGGAACTGCGAACGCGGCAGGGGCTGCCAAGTTGGAATCACCACCACCGACCCTGAACTCAGCCAACTCATAACTGTCGAGTGGGGTGCACAGAGAATCATCAACATGTACTCTTCCTGGGCGAAGCAATGGCGGACGATTCTCGCAAGCCTCGGACTGCGTTCAATCAAAGAGCTCAGGGGAAGAACCGACCTACTCGTCTACGGGTGAGACATCATGGACATGGCATCAAAAATCGTAGCTTCAAGAAAACAAATGGCAGAAGGTCTAACCCTTGCCCGCAAATTGGAAGCGGAGGGAGGTTGCGGCGTCGTCGGCGTTGCCTGCTCCGTTCCAATCGCTGGAAAACACTTCCTCACCGCGCTTCTGCAGATGAAGAACCGTGGTAACGGGAAGGGCGGAGGGATAGCGGCACTCGGGCTTTCCCCGGAACGTCTCGGAGTCTCCAAAAGCATCCTGCAGGAAGATTACCTAATCCAGATTGCTTACCTAGACTCTTCAGCAAGCAAAGCGGTGGAAGACGAATTCATCTACCCCAACCTAAACGTGGACTCAGCGGCATGGCTGGAGACGGTTGAGGATTATAGAACGATTCAGGGTTTAGAGGTTAAGCCGCCCCAAGTGCGCCGCTACTTCTGCAGAGTGAAGGAAGATGTGCTTGGGCGGTTCATGCAGAGTTCCGGTTTAACTAACCGAACCGTAGCTGAGGACGAGTTCATCTATCAAAACAGTTACGCGCTCAACAGAAAATACTACGCCTCTCTCGGCGAGAAGAAAGCGTTCGTTCTTTCACACGGGAAGGACATGATGGTGCTGAAGATCGTGGGGTGGGGCGACCAGGTCATACGCTACTATAAACTGGAAGATTTCGAGGCACACGTGTGGATAGGGCATCACCGTTACCCTACCAAGGGAAAGGTGTGGCATCCAGGTGGCGCTCACCCATTCGTAGGTCTGCATGAAGCCTTGGTTCACAATGGTGATTTCTCAAACTACCATTCAATCACTGAGTACCTAGCGCAGCGAAACATCTACCCTCTCTTTCTAACCGACACGGAAGTCGCCGTCTACCTTTTCGACCTCTGGAGGAGAGTCTACGGGTACCCGATGGAATATTTGATCGAGGCCATGGCGCCAACGACCGAACGAGACTTCTACATGCTCCCCGAAGAGAAGAGGCGAATTTATCGTGAGATACAAACCACCCACATCCACGGATCCCCGGACGGGCCATGGTTTTTCATAGTCGGCAGAAGCGAAAACGGAGGCGACCAACTTCACCTGCTAGGCATAACTGACACATCCATGCTGCGGCCTCAAGTCTTCGCTCTCCAAGACGGAGAGGTGAAGATCGGGTTGATAGCGTCTGAGCGCCAAGCAATCGATGCTTGCCTAACAAGCTTGGCTGCGGAAGACTCTCGGTTCGCGGGTAAGGCGGATCTTTACTGGAACGCACGCGGTGGAAGCTATACTGACGGTGGCGCCTTCCGTTTTACTGTGGACCGGACATCAGGGAGACCTAACGTGAAATGTTTCGATAAGTTTGGCCGAGAAGTCTCAATTACAAAAGATTCCAACGACAACTTTCTAGATCACGTTAAGATGATGACGCCGCAGACTCTCTCAGGAAAATTGAGTTCAAATGAGCTGAATGCAGGTTCGCTTGAGAGATTATTGGACAACTTGGAGGAGAAGTCGAGGAAAAGCGAGGATGACAGGGTACAATCGTTTCGGTATTTGACTTGGCTCCTCGACAATCTACACCGAATTCCAAATGGTCAGCAGGGTTGGATCCGGGCGAAGATTGAGTCAAGTCTCTTCCGAATACTTCGTGGATTCCCCCGGCTTTCTGCCTCAGAAGGTTCATGTTGGCTATTGACGGCTTACGCGACGAAGACTGAGTTCAGAGCACCCAAGTCCGGAGAGGAGGTATTGTTGTTAGATGTTTCGAATTTCGCTGCAGAAGGTGATGAGTCAGCGTCCTCCGCTGTCGTTGCGTCTTACAAACTGGGGTGGAAACGTGTAGTTTCGTTTGATTGGCGTGGGCAACGGTTTTGTGGTGCGGGGTTGGGCGCGCAGAGCGAAGGTTTCAGGTTGGATGTGTTCGGAAACCCTGGGGACTACTTAGGGTCTGGGCTTGATGGCGCCGAAATCTACGTTCATTCCGCCGCCCAAGATCAAGTAGCTCAGATAATGAAGAGTGGGAAACTTGTCATTTACGGAGATGTGGGACAGACGTTCATGTACGCCGCGAAGGGCGGCGAGGTCTATGTGCTCGGCAACGCCGCGGGCCGCCCGCTCATCAACGCCGTCGGTCGGCCTCGAGTTGTCATCAACGGCACATGCCTAGACTACCTAGCCGAATCTTTCATGGCCGGTGACCCATTGAACGGGGGCGGGTTCGTTGTGGTTAACGGAATAGGGTTTGATGGTGGTCGGATTCGCGAACTCGAGGTGCCATATCCAGGAGGCAACCTCTTCTCACTTGCCTCGGGAGGCGCGGTCTACATTCGCGATCCCGCCGGCAAGGTGGGCGTTGATCAACTCAACGGAGGGCAACTTGGCAGAATGGGCCAAGACGACTGGCAACTAATCCTCCCCTACCTCTTAGAAAATCAAGAATTGTTCGGCGTTAAGATCGAGGACGTGCTGAGAACCGGCTCCCAGCCCAACGAACCTGAGAATGTCTACAGAAAAATCGAAGCCATTCCCCTGAAGACCCTCACAACCCTACACAGTTGAGGAACCTGTTTCAATCCGACGGTTAGCGAAGAAGTTTCGGTAAATAGAGGAAAAAAGGATAATGTGGCGGTGTTACTTTGGTGGTTACTTTGCTACTGCGGGTACGGGTGCTATGTCTTTGCCACATTTATCACAGAAGGTCGCGTATCCGGGGACTTGTGTCTTGCAGTTTGGACATGCCTTCAGTCGAAGCTGTTTGGATCGGATGTATTGGTGCATACTCTTAGTGAGTTCGGTGTAGCTCAGTAGAGCTCCTTTTGGTTGACCGGTGAGCAACGAGAGCGTGTCGTCTGCCATAATCGACTTCTGTGTAAGCATACTCTCTCTAGCCATCAAATCACCTCCACGCAATCAAAGCGACCTAAATGCGGAGCCAACACGGTCTTCGTGTAACGGCTTCGTTAC
>Ga0074046_10003298_pt1 | contig 13573 bp, 11 predicted proteins | sample BogForMeECP23OM3_FD_94441 | JGI IMG/M metagenome (GOLD analysis project Ga0074046, IMG submission 94441) | Bog forest soil microbial communities from Calvert Island, British Columbia, Canada - Bog Forest MetaG ECP23OM3 | ecosystem: Environmental > Terrestrial > Soil > Wetlands ...
CTAGAAGGTGAGCGTTTTCCTGTGAAGCGCATCATGAGCCTCTCATGGACATCTGCAAGAAGCGTTCAAGTCCAAGCCGTCAGCGAACTTGCGAGTTCAGGCTACGCTGCACAAACAACTACTACCATCGGTAGTACTTAGTTGGACGTTTTTTGAGACCGACAGCCGTTCCCGATTACTCACCCCTAATCTGCGTCTTTAGGATTTGCCCAATGCGATGTTCAGGTCGGCTTGACAGGTCATCACCGGATGAGCCCCGTCAACTCGCGCTGCCGATGCTGTCCGACACCAAGCGCGATTTCTGCGGACAGCTCGGCATCCTCGACGAGAGCGATGGCGTCGCTCAGCGCGCGACGTTTATCGTTGATCCCAACCGCATGATCCGGTTTGTGCACGTCACCGACCCAGCCGTCAGCCGTGACCCCGAGGAGGTGCTCAGAGTGGTGTCTGATTTACAGGAAGCACGTCCTTTGTGAGTCTTTACGGCGCGAAGTAACTGGAGATGTCGAGGAGCAAGTCGGTGATGTCGCTCGGATCGTTCTGATTCACCGGGTTGGCGTAGGCATCCACTTTGCCGTTCGTCGCGCCCGCGAAAACAATCGCCATGTTGGAGGTGATCACGCCATCGTAGGCATTCAACGTCGAGACAACCGGCTGGTTCTGTCCGTCAGGCCACAAGGCCAGGTAGTCCAGCGGGCCCTGTGGTACCACCGTCGCATTGAACACATAAGCCATTGACTGCGATGGCACACCGCACGGGCTCCTCAGCACATCCACGGGAGGTTCCAGCTCAAACTGGAAAGGTCCGTTACCGCCTGACGACAAACGCGTATCCAGCGCGCGGCAGGGTACGGTCGGATACAGCGACAGTCCACCCGGCCCTGGCGCTCCGAAGTAGCCGTTGATGTCAATGATCAGGTCGGTGTCATCCGAGGGGAACGTCCGGATCACGCCGTTCAAGCCTGTGGGCACGATGGCTCCATTGGCCGTGACTTGTCCCCCATAGGAATTCAGAGTGGAAACCAAAGGACAATTCTGGCTGGGATCGGATGGGGTTGGGCAGACGGTCAGATAGCCCAGCGAACCATGCGGGACAGCAGTGAAGTTCAGCGAGTAGGCTACCGGGGTCACGCCTGATGGGAAGCAGGAGGTCGCTTCCAGCACGGGAAAATCGCGGTTCACCATGCCCATCAGGTACGGTCCTCCCAGCGGTCCGTCAGGATTGCGGGTATCGGCCACACGGCACGGCGTCAGCGGATAGAAGGCCAGCGTGGATTGACTCGCCGGAGGGAAGTAGCCGTCGATGTCCAGCAGCACGTCGGCGGTGTTGGCTACAAAGACGCTGACTGCTCCACTTACTCCCGCCGACACGATGGCAGCGTTGGCCTTGATGCGGCCATCCGAGTTCATGGTGGAGACGTCGGGCTGCCCCTGGCTGGCCGGCCAAATGGTGAGATAGCCGACCGGACCATTCGACGGGATTAATGTGACATTGAGCGAATAGCTGGCGGCCGTGGCAAGACTGAACCCCGGACAGAACTTTCCGGATTGCGCCAACTGAGGGAGATTAAACGTCTGGAACGTTCCCCCCTGAATCGGGCCTCCACCCCCGCTTCCCAGCCGCGTGTCCACCAGGCGGCAGGGAGTCACGTTGGTAAGTTGCAGAGTGGTGCCCCCGGCAATCACGGAAACCGTCCCGTCGGCAGCATTGGGAACATAGATGGTATTGGTTGCAGAGTTGACCGCCACGCTGAAAGCGCCATCCCCGGCCGCGACTGGCACGGTGGAGTTGGTCGCCCCGTCGATGACGGCTACCGTCCCAGCACTACTGCATGTGAGATCATTGCCGCACTCATTGGGCACAAAGATCTGGTTGGTTATCGGATTGACCGCCACCAAGTTCGGGTAGGCTCCAACGCTGACGGTCTTGGTGTTATTGCCTGCGCCGTCAATGACCGTCACTGTCCCAAGGCTGCTGCAGGTGAGATCGTTGCCGCAAGCGTTCACGACGTAGATGTGGTTGGTCGTGGCGTCAACTGCGAGACCAAAGGGATAGGCCCCGACGTTGACCGTCGCAGTACTGTTGTTGTTGTTCGCGTCAATGACCGTCGCTGTCCCGAGGCTGCTGCACGTTATATCGTTGCCGCAATCGTTCGAGACATAGACCTTGTTCGTTGTGGAGTTCAGGGCAACGTAGTAGGGGAGAAAACCGACCGTGACGGCCGCAGTGTTGTTGCTGACCCCGTCAATCACGGTCGCCGTCCCAATGCTGCTGCATGTGATATCGCTGCCGCAGTTGTTAGCTACGTAGATCTGGTTGGTCACCGAGTTTACCGCCACAGAATCGGGAACATAACCTACGGTGACCGTAGTCAGGACGTTATTGGTGGCCCCGTCGATTACCGTCACCGTCCCGGTGCTTTGGCACGTGGGATCGTCGCCACACTCATTTGCCACGTAGATTTTGTTTGTCCCAGAGTTGACGTCCAACGCATAGGGATAAGCTCCAACGTTAACGGTGCTGGTGTTATTGGTGGTCCCGTCAATCACGGTTACCGTGCCGAAACTCCCGCAGTTAACATCGTTTCCGCAAGCATTGGCGACGTAGATCTTGTTGGTTACCGGGTTCACTGCTACAGCATAAGGGTAAAGTCCCACGTTGACGGTTGTTGTGTTGTTGGTCGCCCCATCAATGACCGTTACCGTTCCCGGGCCCGGGCACGGGGGGCTGTCAGGAATGCACCAGAGGTTTGTTACATAGGTCTTGTTGGTCGCGGTGTTTGCTGCGATGCCAACTGGATACATCCCCGCGGGCACCGTCGCGACCACAACCTGTGCGACCGCACGAGACGTCATACCTGCCAAGCTAATGACAAGGACGAAAAACCGGATACGGTGCCAGGCCTGCAAATCACTTCACCAGTCGGAGATCTAAAGATTGTCGCGAATGGTAGCACACCAAGAAACCCATCTGATAGGTTTTTGTTCTGTTGCCCGAATTGCGACTTAAGGGCCGTCCTGTAGCGGATGCGAAGCGCTGAAAGCCACGGGTGAACCGTAGATCTCATCACTTCGCTCGGCAAGCTCTTGCTCTCGGGTGAAACGCCTCGATCGGAACAGCAAAAAGTCTAGAGGCGACGTGCGACCATCCCTCCTGAGGCTTACAATCCTGGAGACGCACTGTATCAACATCATGCAAAAGAAAAATCTTTCGCTCGCCCTGCCTCTGCTGCTTGGTTTATTCATCCTTTCGGCCACCCTGGCTGCCCAAGACCGTGCGGTCATGCCCCAACCAAACACCGTTTGGGTGGGCGCCGACGGCAAAGTCGAATCGGAGCCCGACACTGCGCTGGTGCAGTTCAACATCTCGGCGCAGGAAGAAAAGTTGCAGGACGCCAACCAGCGCGCAACCCAAGCGGCGGACCAGGTACGCCAGCTTTTGCGCGCGAATGGAATTGACCCGAAAGACGCGCAAATTGGCCGCTTCGCGGTGCAGCCGGTTTACGACTACAAGAACCCCAAGCGCAAGCTGGTGGGCTATCGCGTGGACACCGACATCAGCGTCAAAATAACGGACTTCAGCAAAGTGGGGCCGATAGCGGAGGGACTGGCGAACATGGACGTGACCAGCAATCAGTCGATCAGCTACCAACTCGATAATATTGACGCGGCCAAGATCAAGGCAGTAGAAGATGCGCTGCGCCGCTGCCACGATGAAGCCGGCGCGGTGGCGCGCTCAGGTGGCCGCACGCTGGGGGACCTCTCATACGCTTCGGTGGATACCCTCGAGCCAAATCCGATACGACCGATGGCGATGATGCGAGAGGCCGCGCCGATGGCCGGCCCCGCTGCGACTCCTCCTCCCACGGCGGAGTTTGGAGCGCAGAAGATAACCGTGACCGCGCACGTGAATGCGCTCTACATGCTGAAGTAGGTTCTGCCGCGACTTTCGTTTCGCTCTGGCGTTTGAGATTACTTAGGGAGAGCAGATTCGTTCCGGAGGAAGAATGAAGCCAACTTTACTCCTGCTGGCAGCTGTCATCGCGCTCAGTCCCGCTCTGCTCTGCGCGCAGGACGAGCCCCAACTAACGCCACGCACAACCACAGCTAAGACCGACAACTCCGGTGCTGGCCCGACCGCAGTTTCCTCTTTATCAACTCCGCAGCAGAACGCAAGCGAGTCCATCACAGTGCCTGCGGGTACCAAGGTTCCGCTCATCCTGAAGCAGGGCATCACCACCAAGAACGCGCACGTTGGCGATCCGGTGTACGCACAGACTTCGTTCCCTATCACGCTGAATGATCGCATCGTGATCCCAGCGGGAACGTACGTTCAGGGAGAAGTCCGGCGAGTGCAGCGTCCCGGCAAAGTGAAGGGCCGCGCGGAGTTGCAGATGAACTTCACCTCCATGATCTTCCCCAATGGCTACACCCTGATGCTGCCAGGCGCGGTGCAAGGAACTCCCGGCGATAGCGGAACGAAGGGCGTCAAGGACAAGGAAGGTACGATTGAGGGCGACAGCAGTAAGGGAAAGGATGTTGGCACCATTGTCGGGACTGCCACAACGGGAGCGGTGATTGGCGCAATTGCCGGCGGTTCCGAAGCAGCTGGAGTTGGCGCGGCCAGCGGCGGCGCTCTGGGATTGGCCACTGTGCTGCTGACGCGCGGGCCGGAAGTTAACTTGGGGGTTGGTGCCTCGGTGGAAATGGTACTGGAACGCAGCCTGACCATCGAACAGAGCAAAGTGAACCGTGCGGGTCAGTAGATCAAGTACTTCGCCCGCACCTGCATGAACTGCTCGAGCGCGTCGCGCCAATCGTCGGCAATGCGGTGTGGGTCTTGTCCTGCCTGAATCGCAGCGAAAATTGCTTTGTTCACCAGCAACTTGTTCATGGGAGCTATGTCGAAACCGAGCGGCGAGAGTTGATGCAGCGCCGCCGCAAGCTCAATGCCCAACTCTGGAGCGTCCAGGCTTTCGCGGTCGGTGATGATGATATGGATTCCGCTGCATGGTTGGCGAGCATAAGTGCCACTGGTCGGCGTAAAGTTCGTGGCCACAAACCGCACTCCCGCGATGTAGCGAGCGTTCAGGTAGCTGGCGAGTTCCTTGCCGTCAATCCACGGCGCGCCGACTATCTCGAACGGGGTGTCGGTGCCACGTCCAACAGACAGATTCGTTCCTTCAATCAGCGCCACTCCCGGATAAAGCGCAGCTGCCTCAAGACTGCGAAGGTTTGGCGAAGGGCTCACCCAGACTTGTCCTGTGGAATCGAACCAGTCGCCGCGCATCCAGCCTTTCATCGGAACCACGGTGAGGTTGGCGTTGATGTGCTTCTCCCCGTTGTACAGCTTGGCCAGTTCACCGATCGTCATACCGTGGCGCACTGGAACGGAATAATAGTTGACAAAGCTCTCTTGCCCTGCGTCGGATAGCGGCCCTTGAACGTAGGCTCCGTTGAGCGGATTCGGACGATCAAGCACAACAATCGGTTTGCCAGCCTTGGCCGCAGCTTCCAAAAAATATCCGAGCGTGGTTTCGAAGGTGTAGAAACGCGCACCCGCATCCTGAAGGTCATACACCAGCACGTCGAGGTTGCGTAGCACGTCCAGCGAAGGACGGCGTTTGACATCGGTGTCACCGTAAACACTGTAGATGGTTATGCCGGTCGGCCCATCTTTCGTATCGCCAATACTGGTTGTGTCAGCGGTTCCCAGCGCTCCGTGCTCAGGGCTGAAGATGGCCGCCAGTTTTAGTCCCGACGCGCGCGCCAAAACATCGATCGTGCGGCGACCGTGCGAGTCGATACCCGTCTGATTGGTAACCAGTCCAACCCGCGGCGTCGCTGAGCCTGGAATTTTGAAGGCGTCGAAGTCGCGCTGCTCCAGCACATCGATGCCATTCAGAACTTGTCCATTGCGCACAACCACCCGTCTAGCGGCGGTCGCCACCTCGTTGTAACCGGTAATGCGCGACACCCGCATCTGCTGCTCATCGCTGGGCGTGAGCTGCAACGCCGCGGCTACGGCCGTCGCGACTTCGGTGCGTAAGGCAATCAAATTCCCGTACTTCACTTGCACTGCGTTGGTCAGCAGGATGATGTAGGTATTGGTCGTGGGATCGATCCACAGCGAGGTGCCGGTGAAACCGGTGTGACCGAATGAGCCGACAGGCAGCAGATCGCCGCGGTTGGAAGAAAATGGCGAGTCAATGTCCCATCCCAATCCGCGAACATTAGTCTGGTTCGGCGGCTGTTGCGGCGTGGTCATCTTCTCGACGATCCATGGCGACAAGATGGGCGCGCCACCGTTCAGCAATGCTTGGGCAAACTTCGCGATGTCGTCAGCGCTGGAAAACAAACCTGCATGGCCGGCAACGCCGCCCATGGCGCGCGCTGTGGGATCGTGGACCGTACCGCGCAGGATCGCGCCGGTTCGCTCATCGTGCTCGGTGGGAGCGACGCGCGGCGTCCAGGTCTCCGGCGGATTGAAGGTGGTGTTAGTCATACCGAGCGGGCCGAAGATGTAAGTTTGCGCGTATTGATTGAGCGGCATGCCACTCACACGCTGCACCAACTCGCCGAGCACGATGAAGTTGATGTCACTGTACAGGAACACCGCACCCGGCGGATTTACCAGCTTCTCGGCATTAGCCCGCGTATAGGCTTCTTCGGGGCCGTGCCAGTATGGCTTCAGGTCGAGGTCGGGCCGCAGGCCGGAATAGTGCGTTAACAACTGCCGAACGGTCACATCGTTCTTACGGTTCTGGGCAAAGTCGGGTATGTATTTCGCCACTGGGTCGTTCAGCTTCACCTGCCCAAGTTGCACCATGCGCATCACAGAAGTCGTGGTCGCCAGCACCTTGGTTAGCGATGCTGTGTCAAAGACGGTGTCTGGCGTCATCGACTCCTTCGAAGGCTCGATCGCGCGGTTGCCGTATGCCTTGCGATAAACTACCGCTCCGTTGTGGCCAACTAGCAGGACGGCTCCGGGCGCACTTCCTTTTTCCACGGCGTCTCGCAACAACGCATCAAGAGGAGCAAACCCCTGCTGGTTAGTGCTAGGAGTCGCAGGCGCAGCGGTGTTCTGCGCCGCAATTGACACGCCGATCAGCAAGACAGAAATGAACGGAACCAAGGCGACAGACGCCCAGCGGAGACGAAGACTCAATGGATACGGACCCTTTCTAGTTCGACGGAGCGCCCAAGTTTTGGGGAGCAGGCTATTATAAGTTGCGCTCGCATCCGGCACATCGGTGAGGGTCTCTGAGCCAGCCATCACAACAGTTCGTCGCACCACTCCCCGCTTTCGATAAACAGGAAAAGCAGTTTGCGCGGGCCTTCGCCATGCTCCGCGAAGCGGTAGAGCAACATGCCTTTCCCGGCGCCACTCTCGCCGTCACGCATCGGAAATCGCTGATCGCTTCGCAGGGATTTGGACGCTTCACCTACGACGAAGACGCGACGGCCGTTAGAGCTGAAACCATCTTCGATCTAGCTTCGGTTACTAAGGCTGTCGCGACGACCGCTATCGCGATGGTTCTTTATGAGCACAGCCGCTTGAAGCTCGACGCGCCTTTAGTGAATTTCCTGCCCGAATTTGTCTCGCTCGCCCCGCGGCATCAGCACGCCGCGCGGGAAGCAGTTACCATCCGCATGTTGCTGACACACTCGAGCGGACTGCCGGCTTACGAGAAGCTCTTTCAGTTCGCGCAATCTCGCCAGGAACTGGTTCGCGCAGCTCTCACCACTCGGCTTATCTCTCCGCCCGGCACATGCACCGAATACAGCGACATCGGATTCATCCTGCTAGGCGAGGTACTGGTGCGCCAGGCTGATTTGGCGCTAGACCTTCTCGCGCAGCAGGAAATCTTCACACCGTTGGGCATGACACGCACACGCTTCAACCCACCACTGGAATGGAAGGCCGAAATTCCACCAACAGAAGATGACCAAGCTTTCCGCAAGCGCATCGTTCAGGGCGAGGTAGATGACGAGAACGCCTACGTGATGGGCGGCGTCGCGGGACATGCCGGTGTTTTCTCGTCAGCAACCGATATGGCTCGCTTCGCAGAATGTATGCTGCGCGGTGGCGCTTCATTATTTCAGCCAGCGACGGTGAAGCTTTTTACCCATCGCGAAGAGACGCCCGCCGGCACGTCACGAGCGCTCGGATGGGACACGCCTTCCCTGCTCGAATCGTCTTCGGGTACGCATTTCTCGCGGACATCGTTCGGACACTTAGGCTTCACCGGCACTTCCCTTTGGATTGATTCCGGCCGTCAACTCTCAGTGACGTTGCTGACCAACCGAACCTGGCCGAACCGGGCGTCGCAGGCGATCCAGCAGGTGCGGCCTCGGGTGCACGATGCAATTGTCGAGGCGTTAGAAGAGCCATAAAGCACAAACCGGTGTGGACGACGACTTGCTGGTCAGCGTGCATCTAAGAAACAAGAGGTTAACTCTGTAGGAACATGCCTTTACGAAACCACCGTTGCAACGTCAAATGCTTATAATGCGAAGTAACGAAAGGGCCTGAACTGCAATCAAAATGACTGTTTACTCTTCGTTGCTTGCCTCGGCCATCGGCGGTGAAATCTCCAGTCTCATCGAAACCAGCGGTCTCGTCGCCAAGACGGTTCTCGTCATCCTGCTGCTGTTCAGTCTTGCCTCATGGGCCATCATTTTTTCCAAATGGGGACTTTTCCGGCGTGCCCGCGTGCAAAGCAACCGCTTCATGCGCGCGTTTCGCAAGTCGGAGCGTCTTCAAGATGTCGCGGCGGTCGCGGAGCAGTTCAAGCCTAGCCCGCTGGTGGCCGTCTTTGAAGGCGCCTACGAAGAGCTACGCAAGCAGGCTCCTTACGCGATTCGTATGACATGCTTGCAACGCGCCACGCAGATTGCCGCTTCGGAAGAACTGACTCGTCTCGAAAGCCGCCTGCCTTGGCTGGCAACGACGGGAGCGGTTACGCCTTTCATCGGGCTTTTCGGCACGGTGTGGGGCATCATTGATGCCTTTCACGGACTGGGTACGGCAGGCGCCGCAACCTTACGGGCCGTTGCACCGGGCGTCTCCGAAGCGCTCGTCACGACTGCCGCTGGATTGTTCGCCGCAATTCCTGCGGTCATCGCGTACAACATGTTCACTCAGCACATTCGCGAGTTCGGTGCTCGCATGGACGACTTCAGTCTGGAACTGGTCAACGAGATCGAGCGCGCCCAGAGTGGGAGCTCTCGAACCGTCGAGAGCGTGGAGCGGCGTTAATGGCATTCACCAATCCACAGGGACGAACACAGACCTCCCTGTCCGACATCAACGTTACCCCGTTGGTGGATGTAGTGCTCGTACTGCTGGTTATTTTCATGGTGACCGCCCCGGTTTTGCAGTCGGGCATTGAAGTCGCAATCCCGCACACCAAGACGGTGAAGGAGATCACCGAAGAGCGCCTGGTCATTACCATTGACCGTCAGCAGCGGGTCTTCTTGAACAACGAGCCAATCAACATCAACCAGATTGGCCCGCAATTGCATCAAAAGATTCGGGATCCCGAGGGCCAGTCCATATTTGTGCGTGCTGACGAAAATGTTCCATTTGGTGCATTCGCAAGCGTGATGGACGCAGTGAAACAGTCCGGCATTACCAACGTGAGTATCGTCACTCAACCGCTGGAGAAGAATGGCAGCCGACCTTGACATCTTTCCGACCGAGGGTAATCTTCGCGTTCCCCTGATCGGCTCGGTGGCACTGCACAGCGCTTTGTTCGCGTTGGCGCTTTTCGGCAATCTGATTCCAAGCGGTCGGGGTGAAAGTTGGGGAGGTACCACCGGAGGTGGGGGCGCTATGAGCGCCACGTTGGTCAGCAGCATTCCACTGCCGACTCCACCGGTTGAGACCCAAAATGTGCTGGCAAATGAATCGAAGGGGCTGGCGCAATCACAACCTAAGGAAAAGCCGAAGGAAGAACCCAAAGCGATTGCAATTCCGGAACGAGAGACTAAGCGCACGGGACCACGCGAGTCCGCGCAGAAGAAGCCGCCGCCAAAGGAAGTGGCAAGAATCGAAGACAACCGGATTCCGTTTGGTCAGGGCGGGCCGGTTAGCGGTCCTTACGGGTCGTTCTCGGCTGGGAGTACGAAGGGCGGACTAAGTTTCACTGGCGGCACAGGAGACTTCGGCAGCCGCTTTGGCTGGTACGTGGATGGAGTGCGTCGCAAAGTATCAGAAAACTGGCTGAAGTATGAAATCGATCCGCGCATTGACGCGGCGCGTAGGGTGTACATCTATTTCGAAGTGACGCGCTCCGGCCAGCCGGTAAACATCCGCGTGGAGCAATCGAGTGGTATTCCGTCGCTCGACCAATCCGCAATGCGAGCATTGCAGCGGATCGACACTTTCGGTCCGCTTCCGCCGGAATACGCCGGCAATTATGTCGCAGTTGAGTTTTGGTTTGACTATCGCCGTTAGCCAGCATTTATGGAATTACCGATGACCAAACGTCTCGTCGCCATCTTGTTTGCAGTATTCCTGTTTGCCACCTCCAACATTTTCGCCCAGGATTGGATTCGCACCGGCACCGGCCTCGGTGTGGAAAAGATCCGCCTCGCGGCGCCCGACTTCAAGCTGGTAACCAACGATCCCCAAACCCAAGGCCTGGCTTCCACCTTCAACACTACTTTGTGGAATGACCTGCAATTCGCGGGGATCTTTGACATGGTCTCGAAGAGCTTCTACCCTCTCTCGATTCCGGGGGCTCCGCAGGACGTGCACCTTGCGGACTGGTCTGTTCCTCCGCCCAACGCGAACATGCTGGCATTTGGCAACGTTGGAGTCCAAGGCGGTTCCATCAACGTCCAGGGTTGGCTCTACGACGCCAAGAATACGCAGTCTCCTCAAGTGCTCGGCAAGCAATATCGTGAAGAAGCCAGTAATGCCAATGCGCGGCTGATCGCACACCGCTTCGCCGACGAGATCATCTTCCGCCTGGGCGGCGGCATTGCTGGCATCGCGGAGACGAAGATTTACTATGTCAGCAATCGGGGAGGCTCGAAAGAAATCTGGCAGATGGATTATGACGGCGCGAACCCGAAACAGCTTACCCACACGGGCCAGATCGCGCTCTCGCCACATGTGTCGCCCGACGGCTCCCGCGTCGCCTTTTCGGGAGTAACCAAGGAAGGCTGGCAGATTCAGATGTATTCGCTGGAATTGGGCAGGCTGGTCAGCTTCCCCCATTTTGGCGGCGACAACTATTCCCCGGCCTGGTCCTCGGACGGACAGAACCTTGCCTTCTCCTCGTCCCGTACCGGAAACACGGAAATCTACAGTGTTAGCGCGGCCGGCGGAACTCCTCGCCGCCTCACTGAGAGCAAAGGGCCGGATGTTTCACCGACGTGGAACCCGAAAACCAGCGCGCAAATTGCCTGGGTAGGCGGACGCTCCGGGCTACCACAGATCTACACCATGGCATCTGATGGAACCAACGTGGTACGCGTGACTGACCAGGGCTATGCCGTGTCACCTTCCTGGTCGCCCAACGGACAGTTCCTGGCCTTTGCCTGGGTTCGGCATTACGGGCCGGGCGAACCCGGTGCGAGCGACATCTATGTGATGGACATCGCCAGCAAACAATGGGTGCAACTGACGCACGATGGAGGACGCAACGACTTCCCATCGTGGTCACCGGATGGGCGGCACATCGTATTTCAATCGAGCCGCGGCGGACATGTGCAGATCTATAGCATGCTCGCGGATGGAAGCGAGGTCCGGCCATTGACGGCGGGGGGCGAAAATACTCAGCCGAATTGGAGTTTCAAGTAATCTGAAAAGGGCGCCGGAAGGAGCACACTTCGGCCCAACCGTGAACTGATGCGGGTGCTCTCGCAAGTAAAGGGAGGAAGAGTTGAAGCTTACAACAGGTCAATGGATGAAGGTCATTCTCGCACTGGCCGTGGTTTTGGCCGTGAGTGCTTGCGGTAAGAAGCAGGTTGCTACGCCGCCACCGGCGCCGCCACCGCCGCAACTGTATCCAACCTCCACGTTGACGGCCAATCCCAACACCATCTCTCCGGGACAGTCCACCACGCTGACATGGACGACTCAGAACGCCACTGATGTCACCATCGATCAGATCGGTAAGGTCGATCCCAGCGGTTCCCGCAGCCTGCAGCCTACTCAGTCTACGACATACCATCTGGTGGCAAAGAACGCAACTGGAACCCAGGAAGCGACAGCGCGCGTAACCGTGGTACAAGCTGCAACTCCACCTCCGGCGGAAACTACCTCCAACGCCGGTGAGGCGTCGCTGTTCGCGCAGAACATGAAGGACGTGTTCTTCGCCTATGACAGCTACGACATCGAGTCGCAGTACCAGAGCGTATTGCAGGCGGACGCGCGCTTTCTGAAGCAGCATCCCGGCATCAAGTTCACCATCGAGGGGCACTGCGATGAGCGCGGCTCGACTGAGTACAATCTGGCGCTCGGCGACAACCGCGCGAATGCCACTAAGCAGGCATTGATACAGATGGGTATTTCCGGCGATCGTATTCGCACCATCAGTTATGGCAAGGAAAAACCCTTCTGCACAGAAAGCAACGAGTCGTGCTGGCAGCAGAACCGCCGCGGGCACTTTGTGTATCAGCAATAGCGAGGCGTGGATTTACCGGGCGGCATTGGGTTTGTCGCCCTGTGTTCATGGCGCTCGAACGGGTGACTTTCTCCCGCTGGTGTAGTCTCTTCATTAGGGGCAATCTTAGGAAGAGGAAGCGATTTTATGCGACTTCGGAACAACTTCATCTGGCTGGCAGCGGTGCTCATTGTGGCGACGGCAAGCCCCGCATTTGCGGTCAGCAAAGAGATCATCCAACTGCAAACCCAGGTGCAGGCGCTGCAGGACCAGGTATCCCGCATGCAGCAGTCCATCGACATGAACATGGGCGCCATGCGCAACCTGATCGAGCAGAGCACTGACAGCGTCAACAAGATGAACGCTGCGGTCAATGAGCTGCAGACCAAGATGCAAGGCCAGATCTCCGACAGTAACAGCCGAGTCGAGCAGCTCTCAGGACAGATACAGTCGCTGCACGATTCGGTGGACGAGCTGAAGTCTCGTCTGGCCAAGGTGAGCAAGCAGCTCGACAACATGCAGCAGGGCGGGCAGAATCTAGCTGCCGGCCAGCCCGGCATCACAACCGCTCCGGGAGGGGGTTCACCTCCCAGCGCAGAGCCAAATCCTAACGCTCCCCCGCCGGACACGCTTTATAACAATGCCCTGCGCGATTACAACTCCGGCAAATATGATTTAGCTTCAGGAGAATTCGGCGATTATCTAAAGTATTACTCGAATACCGAGCTGGCGGGGAATGCTCAGTTCTATCTGGCCGACATTGAGTACCGTCAGGGCAACTTCGAGGCTGCGGTCAAGGATTACGACAAGGTGCTGGAACAGTTTCCCGGCGGGAACAAAGCGGCGGCGGCACAGTTGAAGAAGGGCTATGCGCTGCTGGAGCTTGGACAGCGTGACGCCGGCGTGCGGGAGTTGAACAGCCTCATCGCGCGTTATCCGCGTTCCATCGAGGC
>Ga0074046_10003299_pt1 | contig 13568 bp, 14 predicted proteins | sample BogForMeECP23OM3_FD_94441 | JGI IMG/M metagenome (GOLD analysis project Ga0074046, IMG submission 94441) | Bog forest soil microbial communities from Calvert Island, British Columbia, Canada - Bog Forest MetaG ECP23OM3 | ecosystem: Environmental > Terrestrial > Soil > Wetlands ...
GCTGCCGTGGCTGCCGTGGCTGCCGTGGCTGCCGTGGCTGCCGTGGCTGCCGTGGCTGCCGGACGGTGCCGCCGAGGTCGCCCGCGGGGTCGGCCTGGTGGCCGGGGAGGACGGATCCGGCGCGGTGTGGGTGCACGGGATGCTCACGTTCTGCTGGGAGCCGGGTGATGAGGCCGGGAGGCGGCTGGCGGCGCTGCAGCTGGTCCAGACGGGCGCGGCGAAGGTGAAGGAGGTCGCCGCGGCGTGGGACGCGGACCCGTCGACGGTGTGGCAGTGGAAGAAGGCGCTGCACGCCGGGGGCGTGGCCGCGCTGATCCCCGGCAAGCGCGGACCGAAGGGGCCGTCGAAGCTGACCCCGGAGCTGACGGCTGCGATCCGGGAGCTGTCGGCGGCGGGCATGTCGCAGGCCGTGATCGCCGCGCGGACCGGGGTGTCGGAGTTCGCGGTGCGCACCGCGCTGGGCCGGGTGAAGGCCCGCCCGGCCGCTGGCGGAGAAGAAAGAGAAGACGATGCCGCCGGCAGCAGCGGGGGCGGCCAGGAGCAGGGTGAGCTGCCGGTGCTGCCGGATCCGGTGCCGCGGGACGGCGAGCGGGCGCTGGCCCGGTTCGGGCTGCCCGGCGAGGGCGCCGCCCCGGTGTTCGCCCCAGCCGCGAAGGTCCCGGCGGCCGGGCTGCTGCTCGCGGTGCCCGCGCTGGCCGGAACCGGGCTGCTGGAATCAGCCCGGCAGGTGTACGGGCGGCTGAGGAACGGGTTCTACGGGCTGGAGCTGGTCCTGGTGGCGTTCGTGTTCCTCGCGCTGCTGCGCGAGCCGCGCGCCGAGGGCGCCACCCGCGTCCCGCCCGCCGCCCTCGGCCGGGTGCTGGGCCTGGACCGGGCGCCGGAGGTCAAGACGCTGCGCCGCAAGCTCGGCGAGCTCGCCGCGGCGGGGAAGGCCGCGGACCTGCAGCTGGCGATCGCCCGCCGCCACGCCCGCGACCGCCCGGACGACATCGGGCTGCTCTATATCGACGGGCACACCCGCGCCTACTTCGGGGAACGCGACGTGCAGAAGATGCACATCGCCCGGATGAAGCACCCCGGTCCCGCGACCGAGGAGACCTGGGTCACCAACGGCTCCGGGGACCCGCTGCTAGTCGTGATGGCCGAGCCGTCGGACTCCCTCGCCGCCCAGCTCAGGAAACTGCTCCCGGACCTGCGCCGCATCTGCGGGGACGGCACCGAACCGCTGCTGTGCTTCGACCGCGGCGGCTGGTCCCCGGACCTGTTCGCGCACGTCATCCACGCCGGGTTCGGCCTGCTCACCTACCGCAGGGAACAGCCCGGCAAAGACATCCCCGACGTCGATGAGGACAAGTTCGCCGTCGTGGCGCACACCGGGGACGACGGCCGGCAGCGCAGCTACGACCTCGCCGACACCCGGATCGAGCTGCCCGTCACCAGCGGCGAGCACAAAGGCGAGGTGCTGGACCTGCGGCAGGTCACCCGCCGCGACAAGGGCCGCCAGATCCACATCCTCACCACCCGCGGCACCGCTGTCCTGCCCGCCGCCGGCGTCGTCTACGCGATGACCGGCCGGTGGCGGGAAGAGAACTACTTCCGGTACGCCCGCGCACACTTCGCCCTCGACGCCCTCGACTGCTACGCCGCCGCCCCCGACGACCCCGGCCGGATGATCCCCAACCCGGCCAAGAAGACCGCGGCCGCAGCCGTCAAGCACGCCCGGGGCGCCCTCGCCGCCGCCGAAACCGCCCGCGAGGACAAGCTCGCCGCGCTGCGCAGCCCCGCCCCCGGCACCACCGCGGTCATCACCAACCAGGACCTCCGCGCACTCGGCGCACCCGTCGACGCGGCACGCCGGAAGCTCGAAACCGCCCAGGCCGAAGCAAAAGCCACCCCCGCCAAGATCCCGCTCGGCGAGCACAACCCGGACATGGTGCGGCTGGACACCGAGACCAAGCTCATCACCCACGCCATCCGGATGGCCGCCTGCAACGCCGAAACCGCCCTCGCACGGGCACTGAACGGCCGCTACGCCCGCGCAGACGACGAAGCGTACGCCCTGATCCGCGAAGCCCTCGGCACCAGCGGCGACATCATCCCCGGCGACGGCACCCTCACCATCCGGCTCGACCCGCTGTCCGCGCCCCGCCGCACCCGCGCCATCGCCGCCCTCTGCGACCAGCTCAACGCCAGCCTCGCCCGATACCCCAGCACCCAGCTCACCCTCCGCTACGAGATCAAAAACCCCGCATAAACCATCTCCTATGTCAGGAGTCCTGGGCACAGCACCGCGATAAGCATCGTCCGGTTGCTCCCTGGTGACTCGTGGCCCGCTAGCGCAGACCGGGGCTTCTTCCAGGCACCGGTCATGGCCGATCAAGCGTAAAAAAGACACGCACATCAAGACCGGGGCGAAACAGCACGTCACAGGCCTCGCAGATGTCCTGTTGCCGAGGATCTGGCCCGTCCGCTCCCTCGCCATGTATCAGGTCGCCTGGGCAGGCCTCCGAATATGCATGAGCCGCGCGCATAAGAGAAGGACACGTGTGAGCGGCGATATGGCCACGGGCCAGGCTGGGCCGGATCTCCGCGGCTCACAGATGATCGCGGGCACAACAAGGCGAAGGGAAGTTCTCGTGAAGGATCTTAAAGGTCGCACCGCCCTGGTCACCGGGGCATCTGGAGGGCTGGGAACGCACATTGCGCGCCGTTTGGCGCGCGAAGGCATGAACGTCGTGGTCTCGGGACGTCGCGAGGACGCGCTCGCCGCCGTCGCGGGCGAGCTGTGTGAGCTTGGCGTCAAGGCGCGGGCGGTGCCCGCAGACCTATCTGATCTGAGTCAGATCGATCCGCTGATCGAGCGCAGCGAGGCTATGTTCGGCCCCATCGACCTGCTTGTGAACAATGCCGGCGTGGAGATCACAAGCGCCTTCACCTCGTACACTCGCGAGGAGCTGACCTCGATGGTCGATGTCAATCTCACCGCGCCGCTGCTGCTCACCCACCGGCTGGTCCCAGGAATGCTCGCGCGGGAACGTGGCCACGTCGTCTTCATCTCCTCGGCGGCGGGCAAGCTCGCCCCCGCCTATCAAGAGCCCTACGCCGCTACGAAGGCTGCCCTCATCGGGCTCACGCAAGCGCTGCGCTCGGAGTACCTCAACGCTTCAGTCGGCTTCTCGGTCATCTGCCCGGGCTTCATCGCCGGTGACGGCATGTACCAGCGGATGGCCGAGGAGGGCGTCAAGTCCAACCGCCTGATGGGCGAGACGACAACCAAAAAGGTCACGGACAAAGTCGTAGAGGCAATCCGACGCGATCAGCCGGAGGTCGTCGAGACGGGCGCTCCGATCAGACCGATACTCGCACTCAACCAACTCACACCCAGGTTCGTCGAGCGTCTGGTGCCGCGTTTCGGCCTCACTGAGCTGTTCCGCCGCGTCGCGGTCTCGCGGGGCCGCACAGCTTCTGCGGGCCGGATCGGTGTTTGAGGCTGCGGATCGGGCCTTTGCTGCCCGGTCCGCAGCCTCACGGTGCGCCGGAACGCCGGCGCCACGGCTGTGGAAGCATAAAAGGTCCGGGCAGCTGGTCGCCGCCAGCTGGTGCATGGCGTCGATGACGCGGGGCAGGTCCGGCGAGCCAGGACGATAGTCCGCGTGGCGGGCGCCGTCGATGTACTCGAAGGCGAGCACATCCCACCCGGCGGTTTGATCGTGCCAGAGCAGCCGGGGCGCAACTGCCCGGACGTGCGGGTTGATCATTGCCTCGCGTCCCTGCCGGGTCGATCCTGGAGCCTCGCGATCCCTGCATATCAGCCATGAGCGGACGTCTCCGTGAGATGTTTGACGCAATTGTGGCGGGACGTTTCCGCGGAAGCGCTTTGTGAAGCAGTGCACAAGCCGCTTCCGCGGAAACGCCGGGCAGGATGATCGGTATGACCATGGTCTACCTGGTGCAGCATCGGCGGGTAACTGGACTGGCTTACCGGGGGGCTCGCACAAAGGTCCGTTCGGCCCGAAGATCGCGGGTCGGACCAGGGCCTTGAACTCTTCCTCGGTCAGGTACCGGTCGGCACCCGAAGAGCAGGCCGTCGCGAGCTGGTCGAGTGCGGATCGCAGCTGCGGCGGGAGCGGGACGGGCGGGTCGGCGGTGGCCCAGCGCCTGACCGCGACCTGCGCCGCGGCGGTGACCGCGCCGGCCAGGACCTGCGGGTACATGTCCTGCTCGACATCCATCCCGGTTCTCGCCGCGATCGCTTCGGCCAGAACCTCCTGCATCGCGGAGTTGACCTTCAGGTACTCGCCGCGGATGGCGGGCGCAGTCAGGACCAGCTTGAGGCTGGCCAGCCACTCCCGGTCCGGCGGCTGGTCGGCGCCCTCGTAGTGGGCCAGCATCGCGTTGACGAGAGCCTCCCACAGCGGCTCGCGGGCCGGCCGGGCCAGCAGTTCCGCGCCGATGCGCCGGGCCCGGTCCGTGCCGAGGGCGCAGATCGCCTCGTACTTGCTGGAGAAATAGTTGCCGAACGTCCGTACCGACACATCCGCCTCGGCCGTGATGTCCTCGACGGTGACGTTCTCCAGGCCCCGCTCCACCGCCAGCCGGATGGCGGCCGAGCTCAGCGCGCGGCGCACGGCGAGCTTCTTACGCTCCCGCAGCCCGCCCCGCGCGCCAGGGCCACGCCCAATAACCACGGACCGAAGCCTACATACTTTCCTGCTGATCAGGAAAACTTGCATGATCGGCAATAATTTGGATATGTTCGGCCGAACGGGCCGAACGGGCCGAACGGGCGGAACGAAGGAAAGCACATGGACATCAAGGGCGTGTGCTACGACGTGGGACGGGCCTATTCCGGCTACTTCCTGACCCGGCGGGTCTTCGAGCCGGCCACCACCCGCCGCGAGCTGCAGATCATCCGGGACGACCTGCACTGCAACGCGGTCCGGTTCCAGGGCACCGACGTCGGCAGGCTGATCACGGCGGCCGCCGACGCGCTGAAGCTGGGCGGCCTGCAGGTCTGGCTCTCGCCGGAACTGTTCGAGAAGAGCCGGGAGGCGACCCTCGCCTACCTGGTCCAGGCGGCCACCGCGGCCGAGCCGCTGCGCGAGCAGTTCCCCGGCCAGCTGGTCTTCTGCGCGGGCACCGAGTCGACCCTGTTCACCCGGGGCATCGTCCCGGGGAAGACGGTCAACCAGCGCCGGGCGAACATCCGCCGGCCGGGCCTGCGGTCGGGCCCCTACGCCCAGGAACTCCAGGCCTTCCTGGCCGAGGCGGCCGAACGGGTCCGCAAGGTGTTCCACGGCCCGCTCACCTACGCCTCGACCATGTTCGAGGTGGTCGAATGGAGCCTGTTCGACTGCATCGGCGTCGACCACTACCGGAACTCCAAGGTCAAAACCGCTACGCCGCGCCCCGGCTGAAGCGCGGCAGGCACGTCCGGGACGAGGGGCACCAGGCGCGTGAGCTGACCAAGACGCTCGGCATCCTCGACGCCGAGGGCGTGGACGGCGCCTTCGTCTGGACCTTCGCCGACCCCTGGCTGACCTACAGCGCCGAGCCGCGGCACGACCTTGACATGACCGCCACCAGCCTGGTCAAGACCTACGCCCGGCGGGTATGGGAGCACCTATCCCGACCTGCCCTGGGAGCCCAAGCAGGCCTTCAGCGCCGTCGCCACCTTCTATGCCACCCACTGAGCCGGCTGCAAATCGTTCCGTGAGTCCGACACGACCGGGCCGGCCGCCGGCGAAGTTGCCTGGCCGCCGTACCGATCGAGGCCAAGGCGGTGGCATGCCCAGTCATGTGCGACGGCGGCCAGGCGTTGCTTGAACGGCTGAGGATCGTTACGGGCGATCTCGTTGTACAGCCGGGTGCTGGCGAGAGCAAAGACGTCGATGGCGGCGGACGGGGCATGCCGCCAGCCTGGGCACTGGGCGGCCAGTGCCTCGGCCTGGCTGGCGCTGTGGCCGGCCGCCATCGCCCGGATCAGGAAGCAGGCCGCGTCGATGAATGCCGCGCCGCGTGTCGGCCAGGCCCAGTCGATGATCCAGGTGCGCTCCGGACCCAGGAGGATGTCAGCGGGTTGAAGTCGGTGTGCAGCAGCGCATCGCCGTCGAGCAGGTCCAGGTCGGCGTCGCGGTCGACGTAGGCGGCCCAGCGCTGCCGGGCCTGTTTCACTGGCTGGTCCGGGCAGCTGATCGCCGCCAGCTGGTGCATGGCGCCGATGACGCGCGGCAGGTCCGGCGAGCCCGGACGATAGTCCGCGTGGCAGGCATCGCCGATGTACTCGAAGGCGAGCTGCAAGCGGTCTCGGGGGGCCGCCTGCCTGACGGCGGCGGCCGTCATCCCCACTGTCCGGGCTGGTAGTCACCGCCTTGGTTCTGGCTGATGACGTTCAGCCGGTTGTACGCGTTGATCATGGCGATGGTGCACACCAGCGCGGCGAGCTGGTCGGCGTCATAGTGCTTGGCCGCGTTCGCCCAGACCTGGTCGGTGACGCCGCCGGCGGCGTCGGCGATGCGGGTGCCTTGCTCGGCGAGCTCGAGCGCGGCCCGCTCGGCGTCGGTGAAGACCTTCGCGTCCCGCCACGCCGCCACCAGGTGGAGCCGCACCGAGGTCTCCCCGGCGTGTTCGGCGTCCTTGGTGTGCATGTCGACGCAGACCGCGCAGCCGTTGATCTGGCTGACCCGGGTCAACACCAGGTTCACGGTCGCGGGCGGCAGGGTCCCCTTCGGTACGGCCGCCGCCGCCGAGTTGAGGTGCTTCGCGAACTTCTGCAGGATCTCGGAGCTGCTGTAGTCCAGACGTGCGTCCATGGTGATCTCCCTTGCCGTACTTTCGGGTACGTCCCTAAAGACACGGCGGGCCTGACCGATGTGACATGCATAAGGCGGCGCTGCCTACTTGAAGCCCGCGCCTCAGCGCAGCGCTTAGCCAGGCGGGGTGGAAGGTTCTCCTCTACGAGGAACCTCACGCTGGCTCTCGGAGGCGGTAGATGTGTACGTTAGCGGCTGCGGCCGCGTACTCCAGGGCCTGCCTGATGTCCTCGCGCTCCAGGTCGGGGTAGTCCGCCAGGATCTCATCGAACGTCCAGCCGGCCGCGACCAACCGCACCACGGTCTCCACCGTGATACGCAGGCCCCGGATGCTTGGCTTGCCCTCCAGCATCTCAGGCTCGACACTAATTCGGTCGAATTTCATGCTGTCTCCTCCCTCTTTGATACTGCCACCTCCGAACAGGGCACGCGAGGTTGTACCCGCCCGTTCGGCGCACGATTAACGAGCCGGACAGCCGCGAGCTCGTTAGCTGGGCAGGCGGTTCAGGCGGGATCGAACCGGACCGGCGGGTTCGGGGGCGAGCGGAACAGCAGCCCGTGGATGTGCGGGTCTTCGGCGGCGGGATCGAGACGCAGCCCTGGCAGGCGGTCGAGCACCGCGTTCAGCAGCACCCGCATCTCCAGCCGGGCGCCGGGCGAGGTCGCGGCGATCACGCTGCAGGACGGCGAGTTGGCCGGGTATGCCTTTGTCGAGCCAGATGAGGTGGCCGGGCGGGTCAGCCCGTTGCTGGCTCGCCGGATCGCCGCGTGCGCGGACGCGATCCGAGCCGGGACGGTGATCTCGCTGGAAGACGGCTGCACGGTGACCTGATCACCGGCCCAGTGTCCTGGCCACGATGATGGCGTGCGGGCACCCCCAGCGCTGACCTCAGCCGCGGAGACCGCGTATGGGGGTAGCTCGCGCGCTCAGTTGCCCGGCACCCCTGATGGTAATCTCGCCGATGCAGACGTCCATGCCCTCTACCTCGCCGGCGAAAGCGTGGCCGTCACGGCTGGTGACCATCGCGAAGTCGCCATGGAACCAGCGGTCAGGACAGACCACCGAGATGGTGAGCGTGTCCTCGTCGGCTGCGATTTGGCCGGCGGTCAGGCTGCTCGCGATGCTGTGCGGCACCGTGTCCGTGATGCCGTCGACGTAAGACTGTGACATTATCGCTTGTCTCCCTTTGCGCGGTTTGCTGAGTTAATGCAGCTGGCTGGCTGTGCCAAGAGAAATTTCGGGCGGTGCCGCTAATTTCCGCTGCGGAAATTAACTAGTCGCATACGCGCCCCTACCTGCTGATGCAGGTCTCCCTCTAGCCTCTGGGCGATGACATTTCCATTTTTCCCAAGCCCGTTGCGCCGAGGATTCTCCAAGCCTATGCGCAGGACGGCCAAAGACAAGGCCGGGGTTGCCTGGAGCCTCCTGAAGCCTCCTGCTGCAGGTCAAATCGAGTTCGCTGACCTGCGGAAACGCGACTCGAAAATTATTAATTCTTGTCGTTATCTACCCGGTCGAGCGTGCGGAAAAGGCATCCGCTGGGTACCGCTGCTCTGGCCTGGGACTGATGTTCTCCTCGATCCAGGCGATGAACACGGCGGAATTGTGCCACTCGGGACAGCCGGTGATGCCTAGGCCGCCATAGGCATGCCTGTCGATCTCTAATTCATGAATTCTTAATTAAAGAGTGCCCGGGCGTTGGCGTATGAGTCGCCCCAGCCAATGTCCGCGCCAGCGCCAGCCGCTGCCACTGCGCTGTCGACAGGTCGGTCCCGCCGATGAACGTCGGCCTGCGAAGGTCATCGCGGCGCTGCACCGGGAGAGACGCGCCTGGTGTTCCGCGCCGAGGTCAGGTTGGGAAGAGCCGGATCTTGACGCCGATCGAGTCGGCGATGCGGGTCAGGTCGCCGGGGTCGCTGGTGACCACGGGGGCCTGGTGGCGGAAGGCGGTCACGATGACGATCGCGTCGACGACGTCGGCGGTTCCGGAGGCGGCGCAGGCGATGCCAGCGGCGCGGCCGGTGCGCTGGTCGTCGGGGAGAATGTCACAGGCTTTGAGTACCCGGGAGATCTGGTGCTGGGGACCGCCGCACCAGGCCTGGGCCAGGACGACGACCGGGACGAGCGGCCGGATGCGCGCGCTGGTGAGTTCATCGTGCAGGGCGAGGAAGTCTGGGTTGTGCCGTTCGGCGGCTAGCAGCGCGCCGGTGTCGTAGACGATGGCTGGCATTACCCAGCGGCCCGCTGGGGCTCGTCATCGATCAGCCCGGCCTCGATCAGGAACTGGCGGGCACGCTGGCGGGATGCAGCGGGGAGCGGGCCATGCTCGCTCTCGTATTCGGCCACCAGTTCACGGGCGGCGGCACGGCCGGCGGCGTGCAGGGCGGCGGCGCGGGCCTTCTCGGTGGCGGCCTCGGCCAGCCATGCGGACACCGGCTTGCCTTCGTCGGCTGCGGCAGCCTTGATCGTTTCCTCGATCTCGGGAGGGACTGAGATCGACAGCTTCCGTACGGTCATGCTGCTATGATAGCGCGTGGTAGGAATATGTTCCTACCACGCCTCGGGCGCGTCGGTCTCCCGCCGCAGCGCCTCCTCGATCGCCTGCGGCACCAGGCCCGCGCCCAGTCACCCTGGCGTTGAGGTTTGGGGCGGAGCATGCTCTCTTCGTGGAGGGACGGCCAGGGAGCGGCCAGATCGGGATCCTCGGCCCAGTCGAGCTGCTGGGCGACGGCCCGGTCCCGCTGGGCGGCGTCAAGGAACGCTGCCTGCTGGCCGCGCTGGCCGTGCATTGCGGGGAGGCGGTCAGCGCTGCCTCCCTGGTGGACGCGCTGTGGGCAGACGACCCGCCCCGCACAGCCACCAAGACGCTGCAGAACTATGTGCTCCGTGTCCGCCGCGCCCTGGCCCAGGCGAAGGGCGCCACCATCGTCACGCTGCCGGACGGTTACTGCCTGCGGACCGCGCCGGATGCAACCGACGCCGGCCTGGCGGAAAGCCTGATCGCGCAAGGCCGCCGGGAGATGGCGGGCGGCGATCCGGCCGCGGCCGTCCGGCTCCTGCGGCAGGCCCTGGACTTGTGGCGCGGGCCGGCGCTGGGGGAGTTCGCAGATCGCCCGTTCGCGGCCGCGGAGGCGATGCGGCTCGAGGAGCTGCGCGAGGCGGCGCTGGAGGACCTGTTCGACGCCGAACTGGCGCTGGGGCACCATCACGAGGTGGTCGGTGGCCTCGAGGCCCTGGTGACCTGCGGCCCGTTGCGTGAGCGGCGGTGGGGCCAGCTGATGCTCGCGCTGTACCGGGACGGGCGTCAGGCGGAGGCCCTCGATGCGTTCGGGCGGCTACGGCAGATCCTGGCGCGGGACCTGGGCGTCGATCCGGGCGCTGAGCTGCGTCGCCTGCACCAGGCGATCCTGCAGCAGTCGCCCCGGCTCGGCTGGCGTCCGCCACCGCGGCCCACGGCCGGGCGGGGGTATTTCGGCTGCGGCCGCGAGATGTCCCGTTTGCTGAGACGCTTCGACGAAGTGGCCGCCGGGCAGGGCGGCGTGGCCCTGCTGGCCGGTGAGCCCGGGATCGGCAAGTCCCACGCGCTGCAGCTGCTCGCCGACCAGGCGCGGGCCGGTTCGGCCTTCGTGCTCGCCGGTCGCTGCGTGGAAGGCGCGTGGGCGCCGCCGTTCCGCCCGTTCGCCGAGGCGATCGCCGGCTACGGCGAGCTGGTGAACCCGCAGCAGCTCCGGGCTGATCTCGGCCTGGCCGGTCCCGTGCTGGCCCGGATCGCGCCGCGGCTGGGTGAGCTGCTTCCGGATCTCACCCCGCCGTCAGCCCTCCAGCCAGACGAGGAGCAGTTCCGGCTGCTCGACGCGGCGGCGCAGTTCTTCACGGCGGTGTCGGCCCGCGGGCCGGTGCTGCTGATCCTGGACGACCTGCAGTGGGCCGATGCGGGCACGGCGATGATGCTGCGGCACGTGGCCCGCAGCTGCGGGCACCGCCCAGGCCGCACTGGCCGCCCTCGATGAGCTGCTGGCCGCCGGATTGATCCGGCCCGCCGGGACCGCCGAACGGTACGAGTTCGTGCACGCCCTGGCCCGGCAGGCGATCTACGACACTCTCAGCCCCTCCCGGCAGGCCCGGCTGCACCGGCGTCTGGCGCAAGCCCTGGAGGCGGCTAGGCAGCGGGTCCCCGCCTGCGCCGAGCCCGCCGAGATCGCCGCCCAGTACGCCCGCAGCCAGGCCCTGCCGGGTGCGTCCGCCGGGGTTGCCGCCGCGCTCGAGGCCGCGGACCTGGCCCAGGCCGCCGGAGCGCACGAAACGGCCGTCGCGTTCCTGGCCACCGCCGCCGACCTGGCCGGACCTGACGACGAGCGGCTCACCACGGTCCGGGCCCGGCTCGGGCTGAGTCTGGCCTGGGCGCTGCGGTTCGACGCGGCTGTCAAGACGGCCCGCGACGCCGCGGAACGGATCGCCCAGGCTGACGGCCCGCCCGCCGCCGCGGCCTACCTCGCCGGGGTCACCTCCGCGCTGAGCACGGCGGGCAGCAGCGCACACGCCTGGATGCTCGCTCCGGCCGGCCTGGCGTACGCCGGTCCGGCGCGGGACGAGGCCTGGGCGGCGCTCACCCTGCTGGCCCTGGACCGTAAGGAGGCCACCGACCCGGAGTACGTCGGCCTGCCCATAGACCAGCCCAAGCGCCGGCAGGCCCTGACCATCTTGTACCGGTCACCCCGGGCGGTCTCGCGCAGCGTCGACCTGGCCCGGTACGCGGTCGGGGCCATCTACGGCCGGCGGGACAGCGTGCCCGCCGAAGCGGCACAGGATCCCACCGTGCTGCTGTACCTGCTGGGCGGGCTGCGGCCCGCGCTGCCGCTGTTCGAGGAAGCGGCGGAGCAGGCCCGGATCCGCGGCGAGCTGGCCCGGGAAGTCCACTGCCGAGCGAGCATCGCCCGCGCCCTGGCCGCTCTGGGCGACCTGGACAGCGCACGGGCGGCGCTGTCGCAGACCCGCGAACTGGCCCGCCGCATCCCTGCTACCGGCTGGAGCTGGGAACGGATCCACCCTGCTACCGGCTGGAGCTGGGAACGGATCCACGTGGAGGGCGCCCGTGACGCGCTGACGCTCGCCACGGGGGAGGACTGGACCGGCATGCTCGCCATGTTCGACGAACTCGTCAGCACCGAGGACCCGGTGCCACGCTGTGTGCGGTGCCTGCCGGGCCGGGGACGACATGCGCTGCGTGCAAGGCCCCAACCTGCCCGGCCTGATGTGCGCCGGCGGCATGGCCGAGCTGTTCAAGACCACCGCGCGGGCCGTCGTCAAGCTTCTCGCCGGCGTGCAGCCCACCGAAGTCGCCGCGCTCGCCGACGCCGGCCTGACCGCCTACCACGCGGTCAGGAAGGCCGTCACGGCGCTGGGCCCGGGTTCGTCCGCCGTCGCCGTCGGCGTCGGCGGACTAGGCCACATCGGCATCCAGTGCCTGAAGGCCATGACCGCAGCGCAAGTCATCGCGGTGGACACCAGCGAGGAAGCGCTGAAGCTGGCCCTGAGCTGCGGTGCGGACCATGCGGTCATCGCCGACGGGGACCAGGCCCAGCAGGTCCGCGACCTCACCAGCTCGGGCGCCGATGCAATCTTCGACTTCGTCAGCGAAGACCCCACGATCGGCGATTCCGTCGCCATGCTGCGCCCAGGGGGCACGTACTACCTGGTCGGCTATGGCGGCACCGTCACGCTGCCCACCATCCAGCTCGTCCTGGGTGAGATCACAGTCGCCGGGAACCTCATTGGTACCAACCCGGATCTAACCGACCTGATCGCCCTCGCCCAGCAGGGCAAAGTCGTGCTCCACTCGACCGGCTACCCCCTGGACGCCGCCAACGAAGTGATCGACGATCTCCGCCACGGCCGGATCCGTGGCCGGGCCATCCTCATCCCCTAGCGGGGCGTTGCTTGGCGAATTCGGCCATGTACGTAGGTTTGAGGTAGCCGTCCGTAGCCGTGTGATCGTCCGGGATACCAAGGACCGAACGGGGCCGGTTCTCCACTTCACTCCGGCGGCCTGGCGCGAGTCCCGGCTCTGGCGAGAACGTCGGCAGTGGTGATCCGCTCGATGAGACTCGGGCACGCAGCGGACACGGCTGGAAGGGAAGCCTGCACCCGGCTGGGCCGGAACCGCGGGCCGCGGTGACGTGGCTGTTGTCCGCTGACGCGACTGGCTGCGGTTGAAGTATTTCCGGTGTTCCGGCTAGCAGGTAGACGGAGTTGGGTATGCCTGCGGCAAAGACATGAGCCGCCATGGAGGAGATCTTCAACAGAAGCTGACAAGGAGGCCGAGACAATGGCTAGCACCACCGGCCAGGAAGAGTTCCTGGCCGTCATCCGTAAGAGCCAGGAGGCCGTGATCGCCGCGGTCACGAACTTGGCCGAAACCGTCAGGACGGCCAGTCCGAAGCTGGCGTCCGTTTATGCGCCGCTCACGGACAATCTTCCCAAGCCGCCGTCGGTCAGTGTGCCTTTCTTGGACAAGCTGCCCGGGCCAGAGGACGCCGTGGCCAGCGCCTACGACTTCGCCGAGCAGCTGCTTGCCAGCCAGCGGAAGTTCGCCGAGGACCTGCTGAAGGCGAAGCCAGAGGGCGCCGTGGCCGGCACCTACGACTTCGCCGAGCAGCTGCTTGCCAGCCAGCGGAAGTTCGCCGAGGACCTGCTGAAGGCGGCGGCGCCGCTGATCCCTGGCCGCGCCGAGAGCGTGTCGGCGACCGAGACTTACA
>Ga0074046_10003300_pt1 | contig 13563 bp, 9 predicted proteins | sample BogForMeECP23OM3_FD_94441 | JGI IMG/M metagenome (GOLD analysis project Ga0074046, IMG submission 94441) | Bog forest soil microbial communities from Calvert Island, British Columbia, Canada - Bog Forest MetaG ECP23OM3 | ecosystem: Environmental > Terrestrial > Soil > Wetlands ...
CAAAATCGAGATTCCGGGCGTGCGCGCGAATGGCTTGCGAAAGCAACCCGTGGGGAACCGGATCCGGTTTGGGTCGCTCCCGATGGCACGGTATCGCCGGATTGGCAGGCAGTGGCGCCGAAATCCGGCGCGCTAGGCGTGTTCGAATGGAAAATGCCTCCGGCATCGGCTACGGGCAGCGCCGACGAAATTATGGCGGAAATGTCCGCTCTCGATGTCGCGGCCATCGAAGCAGAGGCGATCCCCGCTGCGCCGCCCGCACCTGCGCAAGCGGATGAGGGGCAGGAAATCGTTCTGCCCGCAAAAGCAAACGTGCAGCTTCTCCCGCCTGAAGCACCTGCTGTGCCGGCACGGTCGCAGGCCGGACGGGCCGAAACTGAAGCTTCCGATGAAAGCAGTAAAGAGGAGAAGAAGCCGCAAGACGCTGAGCTTGCCCCCGGGGACGTTGTGCGGATGGTCCCGAATACGGCATCGGCAGGCAAGCCAAAGCCGGCAATCCGCAAGCCCAATATTTTTGTGCCCGGCCCTGCGCCGGACGACCCCGGCCCAAAGTCTTCCGACAGCGATGAGCTTACTACGCCGCTCAGCCGGTTCCGCCGCCCGTCGTGACCGCGCAGAATGTCGAATGTCTTGCGTAAGGAGCCTTGCGCCAGGGATGGTCAGTTGATATGGATAGCGCTCCGGTTTGGAACCGTAATGCCGCTTTAGCTCAGCCGGTAGAGCACATCATTCGTAATGATGGGGTCGCGTGTTCGAGTCACGCAAGCGGCACCACCTCAATCCCTCGCGCGGTCCCTGCTGAATCAAACCGCTCCTTTAGACGGTAGAACAACGTTCGGTTTGCTTCGCGGCAGATTGCGGCCATCGGTGCCGGCAGCGGCTTGCCGCGATGGCAATGTACTTACGAAACCTTTGCGGCCGCGCGCATCAAGCCCCTTTTGGAGCACCGCTCGCCCTCGGTTTGCGGGTGTAACGGAGCAGTTGAATCCTCTCAACCGTCGCAATGCCGCCTGCAAGCATTTGGTCGAGTATCTCCAAAAAAGCGTTCACCTTTCCCTCGCTATCGATGATTTCGACAACAATGGGAAGGTCCTTGGCGCTGCGCAGAATTTTGCCCGGATTGAGACCGGTTGCGCCTCCGTAGCCCATATAGCCGCGAAAGACAGTCGCGCCGGCGAGCCGCGATTGCTGCGCCTGGACCACGATCTCCTCGTAGAGCGGGCGCCCCTTATACTTATCGTCCTCGCCTAAGAAAATGCGCAAGCGTAGCGCCGTTTCCTGATGACGCATGCCGTCTCTCCCCTCCTCCAGCGCCCGCACCGCGAATCCGGTTTGAAACCTACGTATAGCAGACCGCGTTTCCGGTTTATAAAAAAAATTTACTGCTATACGCTGAACACAAAACGCCGTGTTCCTTCCACTGTTGTGCCCTCTAACGTGCCCTTTTGCCACCGTAGAGGTAATCCCAGGGCAGGCCCATTCGCAGGCAGGATTGCACCGCCGGGCTCGATTCGAGCACGATCCGGTCTGCCGCTGCGCCCGCGCGCTTCACGGCGAACTCTTGCCACGTGTGCAGGCATAAGTCATCGGTTAATCCTAAGATTTCCCGTGCCCAAGCGGGGGTTAGAGTGACGGCAGCGCGCACGAAAAGCGGTTGCACCGGCCGGAATATCCGCGGCAGAACGGGAGCCTTGCGCATGATTTTGAGGAACTCAAATACAATTGGGGATGGTTCCAATCGGCCACGCATGGTTTCGAAAAGCGCGAACGCCTCCGCCTCGGAGGCGGGCGATTCTGTAACGCCGTAAAGCGCCGCGGCTGGAGCTCCCTCGCGGTAATGGCGATCTCGATCTTTTGCGCTCAAAGGCTCCACGTAGGCATGGTAGGCTTCGGCGAATCCGAAAGCCGCGGTGGCATGGACCCAGTTCAGAAGCTCTGGATCGCTCGCCGCATAGGCTTCGCCCGCAGGCGTTACGCCGCGAACGCGTTCATGCATGCGCCGCACCTCAGCGATCATCTTCTCAGCTACGCTTTGCGGGCCGTAGACCGTGATCATCGCCGCGAGGCCGGTGCGCCTCACGCGCCGCACGGGATCCGCCCGGAAACGGGTGTACTCCCATACCCCGGTACGGACGCGCGGCTCGGCTAGCTCCAGAATCACAGCCGCGAGGCCGCCGATAAATAAGGAAACCGGGTTCTTGAAGATGCGCCAGGCAACCGAGTCAGGGGCTGCAAACGCAGGCTCGCCCGCTGGCTGGCTGAAATCGATGGCGGGGCCGCCGTCGGGCAAAAGCAGGGCGCGCGACGCTTTGTCGAGCCGGTTTACAAGCGGCCGGTGGATTTGCAAGCATTTTCCTGCTGTTGGCATTTCTAGTGCGGCCTTGCGGATTGCGAATGCCTTTCTTCTCTTCAGAATGGCGGCAGTTTCGTGCGCTGGCTATTCATTATAGGCCGGCTAGGCGTTGTAGAAAGTTGCAAAAGAGCACCTTCGCGCCGGGAAAGCCACTTATTGGTCTTAATTCGGAACGAAGCCTGTAGACCAATTTTGGACCTCGTTTCCTTAGACCCTTGTGGATTGGCGGGCGATGTGCAATCTCAGTGAAACGAACCGGGTGTGAAACACCCGCGGCAGCGGTGAACCGCTGCTTGAGCAAGATCGCCGCAAAGCGGCTAACGAGAATCCGGTTATAAAATGCAAGTTACAGAAACTGTTTCGGACGGGCTGAAACGTCAATTGAAGGTGATCGTTCCCGCGGGGGAGCTTAAGGCCCGCGTAGAGACCAAATTGGAAGATCTCAAGACCAAAGTGCGCCTGAACGGCTTCCGGCCGGGCAAGGTTCCGCTCGCCCATGTGCGGCAGCTTTACGGCCGCTCCGTCATGGCGGAGGTTGTGGAGCAAACGGTCGGTGAGACGAGTGCGAAAGCGTTGGCTGACCGCAAGGAGCGCGCAGCCTTCCAGCCCGATATCAAGCTTCCCGAGGACCAAGCCACAGTCGAGCGCATCATTGAGGGCGCGTCGGACCTAGAATATACGATGTCGTTCGAGGTTCTGCCCAAAGTCGAGCTTGCCGATTTGAAATCGATCTCGCTTGAGAAAGAAGTGGCAGAGCCAACCGCAGAGGATGTGGAAAAGCAGATCGATCGCTTGATGCAAGCGAACGCCGCCTATGAGGCAAAAGACGGCCCCGCTGAGAAGGACGACCGCTTGACCATCGATTTCAACGGCAGCATCGATGGTAAGTCTTTCGAAGGCGGCACCGGCGAGGACGCCTATGTGGTCATCGGATCGGGCCGTTTCATACCGGGATTCGAGGACAAACTTATCGGCAGCCGCGCAGGCGAGCAACGCAACATTACCGTGACCTTCCCCGCGGACTATCAAGCCCAGCATCTAGCGGGCAAGGAAGCCGAGTTCGATATTAAGGTTAAAGAGGTGGCCAAGCCTATCGAGTCGCAGCCCGACGACACCTTCGCGAAGTCGCTTGGGCTAGAGTCTTTCGAAAAGCTGCAAGAGGCCGTGCGCGGCCAACTTCAAAGGGAACTCGACAGCGCTGCCAAGAACAAGCTCAAGAAGCTTCTCCTCGATGCGCTCGACGAGGGGCATTCCTTCGAGCTTCCCCCCTCCTTGATCGAGGCGGAGTTCGAAGGCATCTGGCGCAATGTCACCCGGCAGATCGAGCAATCGAAAAGCAGCTTCGAAGCCGAGGGCACGACCGAAGAAAAGGCCCGCGAGGAGTATCGCAAGCTGGCTGAGCGCCGTGTGCGCCTCGGGCTCGTACTCTCGGAAATCGGCAACGAGAACCAGATTCGCATATCCGACGAAGAATTGCGCCGCGCCATGATCGACCGCGCGCGCCAGTTCCCTGGCCAAGAGCGGCAGGTCATTGAGTTCTACCGGAAGAACCCGAACGCGCTGAATGAACTCAGGGCGCCGGTCTATGAGGAAAAGGTTATCAATTTCGCTTTGGAGCTGGTCAAAGTCAGCGAGAAGAAAGTGACCCCGTCCGAACTCTTGGAGTTTGCCGCCGAGCAGGAACGCGAGCAGGCTCTGTTCGCGGATGACGATGAGGATCATCATCACCACGATCACGGCCATGAATGCGGACCGGACTGCGATCACGAGCACGGCGAGCACGATCATAACCACGGCTGAGGGGAGGCGGAGCACCCCGCCTTTTCTTGCTAGTTGCGCTAGCGCTCGAAGCGCCCCATCTATGGCATGCGGACGCGGTAGCGCTGTCCGAATAAGAGTTGGTAAGGCGTTCCAGCCGCCCGCAAAAAGCCGGGAGCAAATTTACGAAAATTTCTGCACGCCGCGGCTCATTATGCCTGGGAGAAACGCATGCGCGATCCAGTAAACTATTATACGAACCAGCTTGTGCCGATGGTTGTCGAGCAGACCAACCGGGGCGAGCGCGCCTTTGACATCTACTCCCGGCTTTTGAAAGAGCGCATCATTTTCGTGACCGGGGTGGTCGAGGACATGATGGCCTCTCTCGTCACGGCTCAGCTACTGTTCCTTGAATCGGAGAATCCGAAAAAGGAAATTGCGATGTACATTAATTCGCCTGGCGGCCAGGTAACGTCGGGCCTTGCGATGTACGACACGATGCAGTTCGTCCGTCCGCCCGTTTCCACGCTATGCGTCGGTCAAGCCGCGTCCATGGGATCGCTCCTGCTCGCTGCGGGCGAGCATGGGATGCGCTGGTCGCTTCCTAATTCGCGGATCATGGTGCATCAACCCTCGGCCGGTTTCCAAGGGCAGGCGAGCGATATCGAACGGCACGCCGAGGACATCCTTAAAACAAAGCGCCGCTTGAACGAGATCTACGTCAAGCATACCGGTCAGCCTTACGAGATCATTGAGCGCACGCTCGATCGCGACCACTTCATGACAGCGGAGCAGGCGAAAGCCTTTGGTATTATCGACGAAGTGATTACGAAGCGCTCCGCTTCCGAGGAAACGCAATCGGGCCGCTCCTAAAAATAGGCGGGACGAAGCGGCCGGAAGCCCAGCCGTTAACGGCGTTGAAAGCATATCCGGTCCAACCTGTCAGAATGCTCACGCGAATCATAGGACGTGCAGAATGGCGGCTGTAAGCTATGGACAATCGGTTCAGAAGCCGTAACTATAGGACAGCGTACAAGGAAGCGAGGCACGGACGAGGCAAAGCTGAGCATGGCAAGGTCGGGAAAAGCCCGATTTCGGTCATCGGTCAGGCGCAATCCAAGGCCAGACTTTCAGGTATGTGGGTGCTAAGGTAGGTCTATGACGAAAGACAGCAGGGGTCACGACTCCAAGAATACGCTCTATTGCTCGTTCTGCGGCAAGAGCCAGCATGAAGTCCGCAAACTCATTGCAGGGCCAACGGTTTTCATTTGCGATGAATGCGTTGAGCTTTGCATGGACATCATCCGCGAGGAGAACAAGAACTCCTACGTGAAGTCGCGCGATGGCGTTCCGACCCCTCAGGAGATATGCGTCGTTCTCGACGATTACGTGATTGGCCAGGATTACGCCAAGCGCGTGCTCTCTGTTGCCGTTCACAACCACTATAAGCGCATTAACCATTCGGCAAAGAACAACGATGTTGAACTAGCGAAGTCCAACATCCTCCTGATCGGGCCGACGGGGTGCGGCAAAACGTTGCTGGCACAAACGCTGGCGCGCATCCTCGACGTGCCGTTCACCATGGCCGACGCCACTACGCTGACGGAGGCGGGCTATGTCGGCGAGGATGTCGAGAACATCATCCTGAAGCTTTTGCAGGCAGCCGATTATAATGTCGACCGCGCACAGCGCGGCATCGTGTACATAGACGAGGTCGACAAGATCAGCCGCAAGTCCGACAACCCCTCGATCACGAGGGACGTGTCGGGCGAAGGCGTTCAGCAGGCGCTGCTCAAGATCATGGAGGGAACGGTCGCGAGCGTCCCGCCTCAGGGGGGCCGCAAGCATCCGCAGCAAGAGTTCCTGCAAGTCGATACGACGAATATCCTCTTCATCTGCGGCGGTGCCTTCTCCGGGCTCGAAAAGATCATTGCCCAGCGCGGAAGGTCGACCTCGATTGGCTTCGGCGCGAAAGTCGCCTCCGTGGATGAGCGCCGCACGGGCGATATCCTGCGCAGCGTGGAGCCCGAGGATCTCTTGAAATTCGGCCTGATCCCCGAGTTCATTGGCCGTTTGCCTGTGCTTGCCACCTTGGAAGACCTTGACGAACCGGCGCTCGTGAAGATCCTGACCGAGCCGAAAAATGCGCTCGTCAAGCAATATCAGCGCCTCTTCGAAATGGAAGGCGTGCAGCTCACGCTTTCCGGCGAGGCCATGAAGGCTGTAGCGCGAAAAGCCATCGACCGTAAGACGGGCGCGCGCGGCCTTCGCTCGATTATGGAATCGATCTTGCTTGATAGCATGTTCGAGCTGCCCAGCTTGAAGGGCGTCGAGGAGGTTGTGATTAGTCCCGAAGTCATCGAAGGAAACGCGAAGCCCTTGCGGATCTACGCCGAACGCTTAGATGAATCGAGTGCATGATGGCTTGGTTTGTTCCAGACAAACCAGCCTTTATGTCACGGTGGTCTCTCCCGCATTTTCTCGCAACACTAGCCCGGCGCGCATCGGGTACGCCTCCGTGCGCATCGGCTTGAGCTTTTCCACTGGGAGTATGAAGCTCCTGTTTAGCTATGGCAGGCTGAATAGGGGCCAAACGGCCGGAAAAGCAAAACGGCGACAGTACGCAGCGGACCATACCGCCGCCCCGCTCAAAGGAGACTGACATGACGAACCCATCCTCAGAACAATCGAAAACGTCCGGTCCCAGCGAGATTTTCCCGGTACTGCCGCTTCGCGATATCGTTGTTTTTCCTTACATGATCGTGCCTCTTTTCGTCGGCCGCGAAAAATCCATCAACGCCCTCGATGAGGTCATGCGCACGGACCGGCAGATTTTGCTCGCAGCGCAAAAGAATGCCGGCGACGACGATCCCGAGCCTTCCGCAATCTACACGATGGGCGCGCTTGCGACCGTGCTGCAGCTTTTGAAACTGCCAGACGGTACGGTTAAGGTGCTGGTCGAAGGAACGGCGCGCGCCAAAATCAAGCGCTTTGCTCCCAATGAGGCTTATTTCGAGGCCGAAGCCGAACGCGTCGAGGAATCGCTCGGGAATCAGGACGAAATCGAAGCCTTCGCCCGCTCTGCGGTGAGCCAGTTCGAAAACTACGTCAAGCTCAACAAGAAGATCTCGCCCGAGGTCCTGAGCACGCTTTCGCAGATTGACGACTATTCCAAGCTCGCCGATACCATCGCGTCGCATTTGGCCATCAAAATCGGCGACAAACAGGAGATCCTGGAGCAGCTTTCGGTTTCCGAGCGGCTGGAACGCGTCTTCACGCTGATGGAAAGCGAGATTTCCGTCCTCCAAGTCGAGCGCAAGATCCGCAGCCGCGTGAAGCGCCAGATGGAGAAGACCCAGCGCGAATACTACCTGAATGAGCAGATGAAGGCCATTCAGAAGGAGCTGGGCGATTCCGATGAGCGCGACGACATCGCCGAGTTCGAGGAGAAGATCGAAAACACCAAGCTCTCGAAAGAGGCTAAGGACAAGGCCGTTGCCGAGCTGAAGAAGCTCAAGCAGATGAGCCCGATGTCGGCCGAGGCCACTGTTGTTCGCAATTACCTCGACTGGCTACTCTCGATCCCGTGGGGCGTTAAGGGCAAGGTCAAGAAAGACCTCGACGAGGCGCAAGCAACCCTCGATGAGGACCATTACGGCCTTGAGCGCGTGAAAGAGCGCATCGTCGAATATCTCGCCGTTCAGAAGCGGACGAATATGCTGAAGGGGCCAATCCTTTGCCTCGTCGGCCCACCCGGCGTCGGCAAGACCTCGCTCGGCAAGTCCATCGCCAAGGCGACGGGCCGCGAGTTCGTGCGCATGTCGCTCGGCGGCGTCCGCGACGAGGCGGAAATCCGCGGCCATCGGCGGACCTATATCGGCTCGATGCCCGGCAAAGTCATCCAGTCGATGCGCAAGGCCAAGAAGTGCAACCCGCTCTTCCTGCTCGATGAGATCGACAAGATGGGCATGGATTTCCGCGGCGATCCGGCGTCAGCGCTGCTCGAGGTGCTCGACCCGGAGCAGAACCACGAGTTCAACGACCATTACCTAGAGGTCGATTACGACCTTTCCAACGTGATGTTCGTCACAACCGCCAATACCCTCGATATTCCGCCGGCCCTCAAGGACCGTATGGAGATCATCCGTCTTGCGGGCTACACCGAGGATGAGAAACTTGAAATCGCCAAACGGCACTTGATGCGCGGTCAGATGGAGGCCCACGGGCTCCAGCCGGCTGAGTGGACGGTATCCGACGATGCCATCGTCGAGATCATCCGCCGTTACACCCGCGAGGCCGGCGTGCGTAGCCTCGAGCGCGAGATTGCTAAGCTCGCGCGGAAGGCCGTGAAGCAGATCGAAAGCGGCAAGGCGACGGCCGTGCATATCACGGGCGAAAACTTGCGCGACTTTCTCGGCGTCCAGAAGTTCCGCTATGGTGAGGCCGAGCTGGAAGATCAGGTCGGCGTGGTCACCGGCTTGGCTTGGACCGAGGTCGGCGGCGAACTGCTGACGGTCGAAGGCGTCATGATGCCGGGCCGCGGACGGATGAATGTCACCGGTAACCTCCGCGACGTGATGAAGGAGTCGATCCAGGCCGCGAACGCGTACGTCCGCAGCCGGGCGGTTGCCTTCGGCATCGAGCCGCCGATGTTCGAAAAGAAAGACATCCACGTGCATGTGCCTGAGGGAGCAACCCCCAAGGATGGTCCTTCGGCTGGCGTCGCCATGGTAACCGCGATCATCTCCGTGCTGACGGGCGTGCCGGTTCGGCGCGATGTCGCCATGACTGGCGAGATCACGCTTCGCGGGCGCGTGCTTCCCATCGGCGGCCTCAAGGAGAAGCTGCTCGCAGCGCTGCGCGGCGGGATCAAACGCGTCATCATCCCGGAGGAAAACGCGAAGGATCTCGCGGAAATCCCGGATAATGTGAAGAACGCGCTAGAAATCATCCCGGTCGCCCGGATGGACGAGGTGCTTGCGATCGCGCTTGCGCGCAAGCTCGAGCCCATCGAATGGGACGAAGCGGCCGCGCTCGCCGCAGCTCAGATGAAGGGACTTGCAGCCCCGCTGGCGACAGATGGGTCGAGCGGAAGCGTGCTTCCCCACTAGCAAAGCCTAAGCAGAGTTCGCAAAAGTGGCCTTCCCGGTTTTGCGATAAAACTCTGCGAAAACAAAAGATCTTAAGCTGAGGGGACGGGCTTTTCCGTCCCCTTATGCATTCCGGGACACCGTATTCGCGCCGTAAATCTACCAGTTCGTTCTATCGTCTATTTTTTCAAATCGAATCTTTCCCTCGCGGCGCCGGCGGTCTAACTCCCGTTTGCTCCACTGCCCGGTGGCGACACGCTGAGTGAGCGCGAAATCGTCCCAGACAAAAGGCTTTCCGGCCCAGTAACAAACGAGCATGATTGAGCATGAAACCTTTCCTCGTATCGCTCGTATGCGCTTGACTTCGCTTTTAACGGCATCGACATTTTCCGCCACATCCGCGCGGAAGGAGCCGCTCAAAATCAGCTGATAGGGCTCCGCCGGAAATGACACCGAAAGTCCTGCCAAAAGAAGCACGATTGAAACCAATCGAAGCCCACCGGCGCTAAGACCGATGGAGGCTGCGATGCTTGGCGCTTCGCCGAAGGCGACGCCAAGGCCGAGCGCCAAAGCGAAGAGAAATTCGAAATAAGCATTAACGTCCACGCCCTCGCCAAATATTTGTATGAAACCGTTGGCGAAGGTGAGCAGGAGCAGGGATGCGATCCTTCCCGCGAGCCGGTTTTTGCGGTCAGCGAGGAGCCAGGCCGTCACGATCATGACGCCTGGGAGAAGCGCTTGAACGGGGGGAAGCCGAAGATAGGCGTTTTTTATGGTCATTTCTCGCGGCAACATAAGCTGCACAATAAAGTCGCTGCCATAGACCGCACGGCAGATCAGTAAGCAGAGGGCGCACGCCGTAATCCCGAACACCGCCGCACGCGCAGCCCGGCGCCAGTTCGCAAAGGCGAGCCATAGTATTGCGGTAGCAGGAATTGCAACGATGCTGTGCTTGATGAACCCGGCCAGCACCATCAAAAAGATCGCTGGTTCGGTGGCCCGACCTCTTTGCTCTCTTGCCATGAACCAAATAAAGCCGCCGCACATGACTGCGAGCCCCAAGAGATGCGGATCGTTCATGCCCACATAGCCTGTAAAGGCCACCGCCAATGTTCCCGCAAACCAGATTGCCGCAACACAGGCTGCCAACTTAGGCATGCCGAGAATGAGGACGCCGCGAAAGACAAGCAGGGTTAGGGTAACGGCCGCCAAGATAGAAATTATTCTTCCTGCGTAAATCACCTCGAAGCCGAGCAAAGAAAGACCATGCATTAGATAAAAATAAAGCGGGGGATAGTTGTTCGTTATGAGTTCTTCTGAAGCCGGGTAAAGGTGGTTTATAGAGTGGCTATGCCACGCGTTCCAGGCTTCGTTCGGATCAATTTCCAAAGGTAAAAGGGCACGGTAAAGACAAAACACAAAAGCTATTACGGCTAATATAGCGATAAGTGCGATACAAACGTATGTTACAAAGCAGGTTATTTTCATAAAGTTCAACTTCACTTTCTTGCTGCCGAGCACCCTAATGCCGGCGTGGCGCCCGTTGCCCAAGATGCTGCCCCCGCGTCCGGCATTCCCCCCTTTGAAGGCACAGCCTGTCAAAAGCCCTCATGAAACCCGGGCTTGACAGACTGGAACCCAAAAGCTAAACCGCGCGAACCGGTGAGACCTAGTTACATCGTGCGGCCCAAATCATCAATATGCCTTGTAAGCTCACCCTAAACAGAGAACTCGTATTCATATTGCTGGCTTCCCTTACTACAAAAATAGCAGTTATAATACTGCTTCCGAACCTTTACCACGCCGATGAAAACTTCCAGCTCTTCGAGCAAGGCCACCGGCTTGCCTTCGGCTATGGAATTAAGCCTTGGGAGTTCGAAGACGGTATCCGCTCGCTCGTCTTGCCGTCAGTGCTGTCAGGCATATTCAGGTTCGTCAGCCTCGTATCGGACAGCCCGGAAGTCTATATCGGGGTGGCAAGGGGTGTTTTGGCGTTCTTTTCTTTATTGGCCGTCGTTGCGATATATTATTATGCACTGACGATTAGCAGAGTTCACGCGCTCGTTGCATCGGCGGTGCTCGCCCTCTGGTATGAGGCGGTGTATTTCTCAATTCGCCCCCTCACCGAGTGCGTAGCGGCCACGGCCTTAATCTGCTCGGCTTGCGCAGGGTTGCTGGCGGTCCGGAGCGGCCGGCACCGCCTACTGATGCTCAGCGGCTTTTTTGCCTCGCTAGCCGTGATGCTACGCTTTCACATCGGTCCCGGCGTCTTCGTTTTGGCAATCTGGATTTGCCGCCTCGATGTGCGGCACCGATGGCTTCCGTTCATCCTGGGAGGGTTGCCGCCGCTCATTCTTTTCGGCGCGTCCGACTGGCTTGCCTGGGGCGCCCCCTTTTCATCCTTCATTAAATCCTTCCAGATCAACGTTCTCGATGGGAAGGCCAAGCATTTCGGAGTGGAACCGTTTTATTGGTTTTTCACTGAGGCCTGGAGAAATTGGGCCGCCTGTGTCCCGCTCTTCGCCGCGCTCATCGCGTATAAGTTCAGGGAAAAACTGCCATGGATTCTCGTTGGCGCATCCATCGTCCTTTCCCATTCTCTCATCGCGCATAAGGAGTACCGGTTTATTTATCCGGCTTTGATGTGTTTCGTCATTGCCGCGGCGATCGGCTCGGCGGATGTCTTGCAAAAAGCGATCGCCGTTCTCCCAAAAAGAAAGAAGCTATTGACGGCTCTTACACTCTTATTGTGGTGCACCGCATCGGCCGCGCTTGCCCTGTCGCCGCCCTTCCTCCGCAACTGGAAGCGGTCGCGGGAACTCGTTCAGGCCTACTATTTTTTGCATACGCAAAAAGACATGTGCGGCCTTCTAACATACGACACGGGGTGGTGGGACTCCGGAGGTTACGCGCATCTGCATCGTAACATTCCCATCTACGACAACCTCACGGCCGATTTCGAGACGGAAGATGTCACGCCGCTCGCAAACTACGTGCTTGTGCGGGACAGCTCCCTTGGAGAGTTCGGGAGTAAATACAAAAAGGTGCGATGCTTTAAAATGAAAAAAGACTCCCTGTGCGTTCTGAAAAGGCGCGGGGCATGTAAGCTCCGCCCAAAAATTGTGCCGCTCGCGCTCCAGAGGAGGCTGGGAGAGGACTAGAAGGCTACGAAAAAGTGTTCTCGACTACCAATGATATCGGATCCGGTTGAATACTTCCGCGTCATCCCGTGCGCAGCTCACGGCACGCAACGCAGTTGAGCGGCTAAACTAACACGCGTATGATAAGCGCTTTCACTGCGGTGCACATTCATGCTTTACGATGGCCGCGAAGATTATATCCGGCGCCAGGGGCCCAAGAGGGTGCCCTTGCCCAAAATAGGGGTGGCGCTTTGGCTCGCTGCGCTCTTGGTTTCAGCAGCCCTGCTCTGCGGATCGCTCCAACGTGACCAGCCTGCTGAAAAGGACGAGTCCTTTAAGCTGGTCTTTTCGTGGGGCTAACCGGCGCGTGCCCAGTTTTTTAGGCCACTGGACCTTCTAGCCGTGCCGCCAGCTAAGCGGGGCGTAACCTTGGCGGTTGCGTAATCTGCTCGCCCTCGATTGACCATAAGACAAACAACACCCTGGCGCGATCGGCGTTGAACGAAGCTCTGGCCTTCACGGTGCCGGTGTCAGTGGGGTTGGGACATCAATATCGGGGAGCCGGCGTTGCGCAGCTCGGAGAAAATTTGATCCAGAAATTTTTTCGGAATGTTGTTGGCAGCGGCGGCGCCGGCGATCAGGATCAGTGGCTTGCGAATTGTTCACGGACGGCGAGGCATATTATCTGGCGCAATCAGGGGTACGTTGTGCGTGTCCTCACTGCCCGGTCGCAGCAGCAGGAATGTTTGCAATCGTGATGCAAGACTGCAAGAAAAGGGTCAATCCATGCCACTTCAGCTGTGAGTTATGAGGGCCGGTTTCGCCCGTGATTTCAACGAGGCCGCTTAACACTCAGCTGCGGAAGCGGTGCCAAGTTCGCCACGATCAGAAACTAAACATATCAAAAAGGTCGCCGATGGCGGGCATGTTCGCCGGGACGTAGGCGGTGCGCTCATCCATCACCGGATTGGGCAGATTGTCCCGGCTGCGCGCGGTCAGCGGCGCCAGCCCCCAGTTCCGCTCGATGAACTTCACAACGGACGCGTGGTCGCTGTAAGCGTGCACAATGCGGCCGCCTTTCGTGTACGGTGACACCGCAATAAACGGAATGCGCGGCCCGTCGCCGAAGAAATCGAGCGGCTGGATGAAGCCGGAGTCGTAATACCCGCCGCCTTCGTCGAAGGTGAGGAAAATCGCGGTGTCCTCGAACAGCTCCGGCTTG
>Ga0074046_10003301_pt1 | contig 13562 bp, 9 predicted proteins | sample BogForMeECP23OM3_FD_94441 | JGI IMG/M metagenome (GOLD analysis project Ga0074046, IMG submission 94441) | Bog forest soil microbial communities from Calvert Island, British Columbia, Canada - Bog Forest MetaG ECP23OM3 | ecosystem: Environmental > Terrestrial > Soil > Wetlands ...
GATCTCTCCCAAGGCAAACTCACCCCTATCACTCTTAAATCCGCGCCAGAGCAATTCCACGAACTCCTCGAAATCGAAGGCATCTCCCCCGCACCGTATGTCGGCCGCTACAAATGGATTCTTCTGGAACGCTCGAACGTCCTGCCCTCCGACGAACTCGAAGCCCTTGTTCGCCAGTCGTACGACCTGGTTGTGGCAAGAGCGCCAAAGAAGAAGGCCGCGAAGCGAAAGGTCAGAGGTGAGAGGTAAGAGGTCAGAGGTTCTGATTTCACCTCGGCAATCTGACCTCATACCTCTGACCTCTCCGATTTCCTCCGCGCCTCCGCGGTGACTAGTTTGACTCCCCGCAACCCGCTAAGCTAGCCTCGTACTTCGCCCAATCCATGCGCATTCAACGCACTTTCCCGATCCTCTGCATCTTGTGCGCTCTACTTGCCGCCACCGTTGCGGCCGCGCCTCTGCGGCCCACGCACGCTCCGCACGCCATGGTCACCAGTGTTCACGAGCTGGCCTCGCTTGCCGGGGAGGAGATACTGCGCTCGGGAGGCAACGCCGTCGATGCTGCGGTCGCTACTGGCTTCGCGCTTGCCGTTGTCCATCCTCAAGCCGGAAATCTTGGCGGAGGCGGGTTCCTGCTTCTTCGCAACGCTGCCGGGGAAACTCATTTCATCGACTACCGGGAAAAAGCGCCCGCGGCCGCTACAGAAAACATGTACCTGGACGCCCAGGGCAACGTGCTCCCAGACTCCAACAAAGAATCCAGCGTCGTCGGGTACAAGTCCATCGGCGTCCCCGGTTCGGTGGCCGGTCTGGTTTACGCGGAGAAGAAATATGGCAAGTTGTCGTTGGAGAAAGTGATGGCTCCCGCCATCAAGCTTGCGCACGATGGCTTTCCGCTGGCCTATGAAGACACGCGGGATCTGAAGGACGAGTACCTCGCCCAGTTTGCCGAATCCAAACGCATCTTCCAGCGTGACGGAAACTACTACCAGCCCGGCGAGCTACTGAAGCAACCCGAACTCGCCCGCACGCTGGAACGCATCGCCAAGAATCCGGACGACTTCTACCACGGCGCCATGGCCCGCGAACTGGCCGCGGCCATCCACAAAGGTGGAGGCCTGATTACCGCCGCCGACCTCGCCGCCTACGAAGTGAAAGAACGCGAGCCCATTCGCGGCTCCTATCGCGGCTACGACATTATCAGCGCTCCGCCGCCATCTTCCGGGGGAGTGGCACTGGTCGAAATCCTCAATATGCTTGAAGGTTTCGACCTCGCGAAGCTCGGCAACCGCTCCGGCGACGCCATTCACCTTGAGGCCGAAGCCTTCCGCCGGGCCTTCTACGATCGCACCGACTTCATGGGCGATCCCGACTTCGCCAAAGTGCCTGTGGCGCAGCTCATCGATAAGAAGTACGCCGCCGCATGGCGCGAGTCGATCGACCCCAACCACGCCAGCGTGAGCAAAGACCTGAAGCGCCCGTCGTTCAGTGAACTGGAACGCGTCGCGCAGTCGCGGCTCACAGCTCTTCGCGAATCGGAAAATACCACCCACTATTCCGTAGTCGATGCCGAAGGCAATGCCGTTTCCGTGACCACTACGCTCAACGATTCCTTAGGCTCGCGCGTCACCGCCGAGGGCTTGGGCTTCCTGCTCAACGACGAGATGGACGACTTCGCCGCCAAACAAGGCGTCCCCAACGCCTATGGACTCATCCAGGGCCCCGCCAACGCCATTGGCCCCGGCAAGCGTCCGCTCTCCGCCATGACCCCAACCATCGTGCTCAAGGACGGTAAACTCTTCCTGGTTCTGGGCTCGCCGGGCGGCCCCACCATCATCACCACCGTCGCCAACATCCTCATCGGCGTGGTCGATTTCTCGCTCGACATTCAGGAGGCTGTCAACGCGCCCAGGTTTCATCATCAGTGGCTCCCTGATGGAATTCTGGTTGAGGACCGGCTCTCTCCCGATACAATGAATGTACTGCGCTCCAAGGGACATAAGCTGAAGGTCGGGCATTTCTGGGGAGACGGCGAGTGCATCATGGTTGACCCCAAAACGGGCGAGCGTCTCGGCGCGAGCGACGGACGCAACAACGGGAAGGCGGTAGGTTACTGATGCTGAGGGCGGTATCGACATACGTTTATGTAAAAGAACGGCTCCATCCGGGCTTGCTCGACGAACTGGTCAAGGCAGGAGCGCAGTCGATTGAAATCTTTGCCGCCCGCCAGCACTTTGACTACGCCAATCGCAAGCAGCATGTCCGCGAAATTGCCGACTGGTTCCGCTCCACTGGCATTCCACTCAACTCTGTGCACGCTCCGTTGTACTCCGACTACGAGTGGGGACGCACTGGTGCGCCGCCCGTCGATATCGCCTCTACCGACCGGGCGCACCGCATCGATGCCATGGACGAGATCAAACGCGCCCTGGAAACCGCCGAGCACATTCCATTCCGCTTTCTGGTGCAGCACATCGGCAATCCCAACGACGCTTTCGACGAAAAGAAATTCGAAGCGGCCATGACTTCGGTCGAGCACCTGCGGGCTTTCGCCAAGCCGCTCGGCGTCAGAGTGCTGGTGGAAAATATTCCCAACGAAATGTCCACGCCTGAACGTCTGGTCGAATTCATCAAGACCATGCATTTCGACGACATCGGCGTCTGCTTCGATTGCGGGCACTCGCACATGATGGAAGGAATTCCCGAAGGGTTTGCCATCCTGAAGAACCACATCTGGTCGACCCACGTGCACGACAATAACAAGGACAAAGACTCGCACCTCTGGCCCGGCAGCGGATCGATCGACTGGAAACAGACCATGGAATTGCTGCGCACCGCACCGCAAAAGCCGCCCCTGTTGCTGGAAATTGATGGTGATGAAAAGAAGAATCCCGGCGAAGAGTTGGCCGTAGCCTTCCAAAAACTGGAAGATTCGTAATTCAACCGCAGAGATCGCAGAGAGCGCAGAGTTTCTTGGCTAATCAGGTTTCCCCTGTGTTCCTCTGTGCTCCCTGTGGTGAAGATCTTGAAGTAGCGCAGCGCTCGAAGGGATCTTACCCGTTTTCCCTCTGCGTGCTCAGCGTTCTCCGCGGTTAAAGGTTTTGACTTATGCCAGCACCCATCAGCACGATCGCAGAAATCGGTAAACACGAAGGCCAGTCGGTCATCATTCGCGGATGGCTCTACAATCTTCGCGAGAGCGGCAAGCTCCTTTTTCCCCAATTTCGCGACGGCTCCGGCATCATTCAGGGAGTCGTTCCGAAGAACGCCGTCCCGCCCGAAGTTTTCGACGCCATCAAAGGCCTTACCCAGGAATCCAGCGTCATCGTCGAAGGCAAGGTCCGCGCCGACAAGCGTGCTCCCGGAGGCTATGAACTCGACGTCTCGAACGTCCAGGTTGTGCAACGCGTGCCCGAATCGACTCCCTATCCGATTACTCCCAAGGAACACGGCGTCGATTTCTTGATGGAGCACCGCCATCTCTGGCTGCGCTCGCAGCGGCAGGCCTCCATTCTTCGAGTGCGCGCCGAAATCATTCGCGCCGCCCGCGATTTCTTTGACAGCAACGGGTTCACGCTCACCGATCCGCCCATCCTGACGCCCGCCGCTTGCGAAGGAACCTCCACGCTTTTTCCCGTGGACTACTTTGAAGAACAGGCCTACCTCACACAATCCGGACAGCTCTACATCGAAGCCACGGCGATGGCGCTGGGCAAGGTCTATTCGTTCGGTCCAACCTTCCGCGCTGAAAAATCGAAGACCCGCCGCCACCTCACCGAATTTTGGATGGTCGAACCGGAAGTCGCCTACGCCACGCTCGACGACCTGATGGAACTCGCCGAGGGCTTGCTGACGTTCTTGGTCAAGCGATGTCTCGAGCGCCGACGCCCCGACCTCGCAACCATCGGCCGCGATCTTGGGAAGCTCGAGAAAATCGAGGCGCCCTTCCCGCGCATCACCTACGACGAAGCCGTCATCAAGTTGCAGGAAGGCCATTCGCAAGGCGTGCTCGAAAATAAATTCGAGTGGGGCGGAGATCTCGGGTCGCCCGACGAGACCTATCTTTCATCGTTGTACGACCGGCCCGTCATGGTCCATCGCTATCCGGCCAGCGTGAAAGCGTTTTACATGGAGCCCGATCCGCAGCGCCCCGACCTCGCCCTGTGCGTGGACGTGTTGGCCCCGGAAGGGTACGGCGAAATCATTGGCGGCTCGCAGCGCATGGCCTCGCACGACTTGCTCCTGCAGCGCATTCACCAGCACAATCTGCCCGAAGAAGCCTTCAAGTGGTATCTTGATCTCCGCAAGTACGGCAGTGTCCCCCACTCCGGCTTCGGCATGGGCATCGAGCGCGCCGTAGCCTGGATCTGCGGTCTGGAGCACGTGCGCGAGACCATCCCCTTCCCGCGTATGCTGCATCGGCTGTACCCGTAGAGCAGTTGTCAGTTATCAGTTCTCAGTAAACCATCGATACTGCGAACTGGGCTAACTGACAACTGACGACTGAGAACTCACTATGCCTCAACGAAGCAGAACGTTCACCAGCATTACCCCGCGCCAGATCCGCGTGATTGGCGTTCCTCTTGATCTTGGCCAATCGCGCCGCGGCGTTGACATGGGGCCTTCCGCCGTCCGCGTTGCCGGACTCGAAGCCCGCCTCGAGGCGATCGGCCACATGGTTGAAGACGCCGGCAACATCGCGGTCGCCATCCCCGAACAGAAAAAAGCAGGCGCCGCCCACGCCAAGTACCTCAAGGAAATCACTGCCACCTGCACCAAGAGCGCCGATCTGGTATTGAAGACGCTCGAAGCCGGCAAAGTTCCTCTCGTCCTGGGCGGCGATCATTCTGTCGCCGCCGGCACGGTGTCAGGCGTGGCCGAGTTCTACCGCCGCAAGAACCAGAAAATCGGACTGCTCTGGATCGACGCCCACACCGACATGAACACTCCCGACTCTTCCCCCAGCGGCAATGTGCACGGCATGCCGCTCGCCTCGCTCATGGGCCTGCCTCCCGTCGAACTGGGCAGGATCTACGACTTTTCGCCCAAAGTGCGGCCGGAAAATTGCGTGCTTGTCGGCATCCGCGATGTTGACCACTTCGAAAAAGAACACATACGCCAATCCGGAGTCCAAGTCTTTACCATGCGCGATATCGACGAACGCGGCATGCGCGCCGTCATGGAGGAAGCTCTCCGCATGGCTGGACACGGCACCGCCGGCTATCACGTCTCGCTCGACATGGACTGGATCGATCCCGAAGACGCGCCCGGAGTGGGCACTCCGGTCTGGGGCGGCGCCACCTATCGCGAGGCGCACCTTGCCATGGAAATCGTCGCCGACCACGGACGCATGTTGAGTTTTGAAATCGTCGAAGTAAATCCCGTCATCGACCAGCGCAATCAGACCGCCGACTTGGCCGTCGAGTTGGCGCTCTCGGCATTTGGGAAGAAGATACTCTAGCGGCTGCTAAGGCCTTTAAGACTTGTCATCCTGAGCGAAGCGAAGGACCTGCTTTCTTGTCCGTGCAAGAGACAGCAGATCCTTCGCTTCGCTCAGGATGACAATTTGATGAGATGTTTAGCCTGACTCCCCCCTCACTGCACGTCGGATACTTTTCCATTGAGAAACGTCACCTTCAGATCCTTGTAGACATAGATCTGCTTGGCGCCCAGATTGACGATCTTGTCTGGCGTTCCGAGCGCGGCTTTCACTTGATCGGGGGTCTGACCTTTTTCAATCTGCTGGGGTTCGGGCGGGGGCGCTTGTTGTTGCGCTTGTCCTCCACCGCCACCTTGCTGATTTCCGCCTTGCTGGTCATTACCATTACCATTGCTGCCCTGCTGTCCGCCCTGGTCGCCGCCACTGTCATCGATGGTAAGCAGTCCGGCGATCGTGTCTTCCACCTGGGAGGGGTTGGTGTTGGCCAGCGTTCCTTTGGGGAACTGAAAAACCACGTCGGCCTTGTAGAACGTCTTCGGATCGGTGTTGTTACAGGAATCGCAGGCGATGATGCCGATGACCACCTGGTCTTTCTCCAAACTGACGGCGAGCTTGGAGGGATAGACCTTTGTGTCCTTCTGGAAAAACTGGGTGGTTGGCGCCTGTTGCCCAATTTTACTCATGAAGTGGCCGAAGACCTTTTGCCCAACCGGATTCGGGGAGTGAACCGCTCCGCTTTCATATTTGGTGGAGAAAATATTCTGGTCGGAATAAGGCACACCGAGGATTCCGCCCTTCTTGACCACCAGGATGGTGCCCTCCTCCACTACGGCAGCTCCGCCTGAGTCGGCACCCATCTTTACCAGCGTATATTGCGCTTTGAGCTGGTCTTCGAGTGAAACCTGCGCGACCACGATGCCGGGCGCGATCCCGACCACAATCAAAGCGACAACCATGACAATCATCCCGATTCTCTGCCGCATTTCAACCTTCCTCCTGTAATTCTGCTCTTCCGATTCCCGAGTGGGCAGGAGCGTCTTCCGGTGATTCTCCATTCCGCTAGAAGAAGCCGGAAACGTCGCGTTCCTTACACGACGTTCCCGGGTCCAACGATTCAGCCCGCCAGCTTCACTGTGGCTGCTTGGCTTCCGCCTCCGCCTGGTCAGCTTCCTGTTGTTGCGCTTTCAAGTCGCTTTCTACGCTCGTGTCCGGCGATGGTGCGGGGACTTCCCCAGCCTGCGTCTTGGTGTCGGGGGCAGCCGGTAATCCGTTCTTCCCCTGCTTGTCGGCCAACTCCTTCAGTCCGGCATCCATCTGGATCCGCAGTTGATTGTGCATCTCCTGCAGGTCGTCGACGGGCACTCCTACGGTGGCGCCGACCGCACACTCATCCTTCTTGCTGCTCTTTACGGTTGCGTCGACCATGTTGTCATCGTCCGGTTTGTCGCCGGTACGGTAGACCACATCGCCAGGAGTAAGCGAGCATTCCACGCTATCCGACGTGGTCAGATCCTCGTCGGTGGAGACTACGAAGATGCGAATCTTAGGATCGAGCGCCGCCGGCACCTGGTCCCCGCTCGGAGCATCCTTCTGACCGTTTGCCGCCGCATCCTTTTCCGCGGCGATCTCGTTCTTCATCTCGTCGGCGAGCTCCTTCTTCACATCAGCACTGAGTCCGGTTGCATTGCCCTTCGACGCCGGTGCTGCTGCGCCTAACATGTATTGGCCATAGGCCGCCTCGAGGTTCGCGGCAATCAGCGGATCGGTCGTCCACAACGAAGCGATCATATCCGACGACTCCGGCCCCAGCTGCAGAGGCATCAGTTCGCCGTTGTCGCCTCCGGCAGCCGCCTCCTGCTGCGCCGCGTAAGCAGCTTGCAAGTGCGCCGCAATCAAGTAATCCGTCAGCCAAAATGCAGCCGTCGGATACACTGGATAGGGCTGATAGTAAGGGCCGTAATACCCGTACCAGGGCGCCCCGCCCCAGCCCCAGTTGTAATAAACCGGTGCGGGCCACGGATTGTAGGCCCATCCGTAGTATGCGGGACCATAGTAGAAGGAGGGCGCGTAACCGTAATATGGACGGCCTCCATAGTAGTAGTTGCGGTACCCATAAGCGTAGTAGTGTCCGCCCCTATAGTAGGTTCGCTGGGAATACTCCCGGCCGCCATGGCGATAGTAGGCGCGCTGGCTGTATCCCCCGTGTCGCCCGTAGCTCACCACCCGGCGTCCGTTGTGCATGCTCTCAATATGCCGGCCGCCATGTGCTCCGTGATTGATCGTCATCCCACTCTTGGTGTGGATCGTGCGCACCTGGCCATCCTTGCGGAAAGTCGCGCTCCCGCCGCTCTTCAGGGCGACCGTCTTGCTTCCTGCTGGCTGATGCCGGTTGGCGCCATTGTTCCCGCCGGCCGCACCGCCCTTGTTCGCGTTTGCTCCACCGGGTCCGCGGTTGTTTGCGCCAGCCGTGGCACCCTTGTTCGCACTCGGTCCACCGGGTCCGCGGTTGTTTGCGCCAGCCGTGCCACCCTTGTTCGCACTCGGTCCACCGGGTCCGCGGTTGTTTGCGCCAGCCGTGCCACCCTTGTTCGCGTTTGCTCCACCAGGTCCGCGGTTGTTTGCGCCAGCCGTGCCACCCTTGTTCGCACTCGGTCCACCCGGTCCGCGGTTGTTCGCACCGGCTGTGCCGGGCCGCGGCGCCCCTCCGGGGCTTCCCCCCGGATGCTGCGCCGGAGCGGGATGCGCGGCCGGAGCGGAGGCATGGGGTGCGGATGCGTGAGGTGCGGGAGCAGGCGCACTCGGCTTTTTGTTTTGCGCCAAAGCGACTGCGGTTACGGTGAAAAGCACTAGCAAGAGGGACCATTTCGGCAGAACGTTCTTTTCTCGGATGCTCGAATTCATAGACACTCCTGTGAGATGCGAAGCCCCATCCTCATCAATCCATAAGGGAATCAAAAACAGCCCAATTTCATTTACCGCTTAATCCCACCCTTGGATTTCTTCGACGAGAACCCCTTGGGTCCGAATGCCATGGGGGGAGGGCGGGGCACACGGCCTTCGAAGTTCCGACAATTTCACACCCGTTTCACTGTGCTGTCAAGCAACCGTTGGAAAAATTACATTGGTGCACGCTCCGTAAGCGCAACCGCACCGTCTAGCCACCTCCGAGAGTAACTACGGTAATTGGGGAGTGTCCCGCCGTTCGCCGATAGAGCTAATTGACACAATGTTGACGCATGGGCACATTCGGAAGGTACTGCTGGCTCTTTTTGTCTTGACGTACGCTTCGGCTGCCGAAGACACAAATGATTCCTCGAGCCTGCCTACATACCGCAGCATCGTCTCTGAAGTCCGGGTTACATTCTTCGCTACCGACGAAAACAATCATCCGGTTGCATCGCTGACAAAGTCGGATGTTGCGGTTGTCGACAGCGAATTCGTTATCCGGAATTTCCGGAGCTTCACCCCGGCGGATGAAACCTCGCTCGACGTAGTGGCGTTAGTCGACCTGAGCGAATCGGTGGCGCCGCGCTTGCAAGTTGCAATGAGCGCGGTGCTGCAACTGGTTGCACGAGAGCAATCGATCGCCGATGACAACATCGCCGTGCTGTCTTTCGGAGGAACGTTTGAAGGAACGCCTGGAGGAGGGGTGGGTAGCATACATCCTGCCATCTTCTGCTCCAGCGGTTGCCGTGCTGCCGGAGCGACCAACAGGCCCCTGACGGTGAAGAACAGCGGCGCTACGCCACTGTTCGACGCGTTGCTCTTCGGGGCCGATTTTCTCTCGCATCATCGCCGCACCGGAGCACGGCCGGTACTGATTCTGTTTTCGGACGGAAAAGACACCATCAGCATGCATTCTGCACGCGAGGCGCTGGATGCGGTATTGAGTGATGGCGCCCTGGTCTACTCGGTGGATACGGGGACGTCCGGGCACCCGTCATCGAAGCAGAAGGCGGGCAGCATGTTCCTGCGGCAGGTTTCCGACGCTACGGGTGGGCGCTATTTTTCCCTCCTCCGCTTTTCCCCGAACGACGGCGCAGACAACGTACTGGACGCGGTGCTCGAGGATCTGCGCGCCTCCTACGTGGTGACCTACGATCTACCCAGCCACCAGGCTGGATTTCATTCTCTTTGCCTGATGCCAACTCACAACCTCAACTTCACATTCCACAGCCGAAACGGCTACTACTACGAACCCAGCGTTCGCTAACAGGAGATTCATGAAATCCTTACTGTTGTTAGTCTTGGTTTTGAGCAGCGTTGCAGTGGTTTGGGCCGCACCGCTGGGTATCTATCAACATGGAACCGTGGTTCGTATGCGCATGGGCGACTGCACGCTGATGCACCGGGGCTTCATGAACCAGTTCGGCCCCCCGCAAGCCGCAGCGGCGGAGGAAGGTTGCCCGGAATACACCCTGGTGGCCGATAAGGTCGTGTTTCTTATCGTGGGCAAATCGTCTAATCAACTGGTACCGCTCGCGGAAGTCATCGATTTCCGTTTCCAGAACAAAGATTTGGCGGTCCGCGTGGATGACGCTCGCCACGAATCCAAGTTTGCCATCAAGGAGATGACCCTGCGTTCGGAATGGGAGCGCATCCAGAAGCACATCGAGTATGAACTGAATGATTCGTCGCACCAGCCTGTGGATACGTCGATGGCGTTGCGAACCCGGGAATAACTGGACCGCGAGCAGGAACACGATCTTCTCAATCGGTCGTCTTTGTGGTCTTCACCTTTCTTAACCACAGGGGGCACAGAGAAACACAGGTGAAATCATCAGAGTGAATCAGTCATTCCCCTGTGTTCCTCTGTGTCCTCTGTGGTTAGCGCACTGCCCGAACCAAAGCTGGGATTGACGGGAAACGCAGCGAGCGCCAGACTGAAAGGGCATGGCAAAACTTCGGGTTGGCATCCTCTTCGGCGGACGTAGCGGCGAGCATGAAGTGTCGCTGCTTTCGGCAGCGTCCGTTCTGGAGGCAATCGATAAAACAAAATACGAAGTGGTTCCCATTGGAATCACGAAAGACGGGCACTGGCTCGTGGCGGAGCACGCCGAGAGGCTGTTGAAGGGCGAAAAGCACGCGGGCGGGGGCGCCCACGCCACACCGACACATCTTCGGGCGGGCGATCCGGAAGCGACCCCGGGGGCGGCGCTGCTGGCTCGAGGCGAATCGGTGATCGTTCCTCCGGAACCCGCGCATCGCGAAAGCGGAATGTCTCCCTTTCAAACCGACGCGAATCTGCGGCGCGCCGCGGATCGCGCCATCAACGTGGATGTCATCTTCCCCGTACTCCACGGCACATTTGGCGAAGATGGGACGATTCAAGGTCTGCTCGAACTGGCCGACATCGCCTACGTTGGCGCCGGCGTGCTTGGCTCCTCCGCAGGTATGGATAAAGACATCATGAAATCGTTGTTCCGCGCGTCGGGATTGCCCATCGTAAAACAGGTGACGGTGCTGCGCAGCCAATTCGAGGGCCAGCCGAAGAAAGTGCAAAAGATGGTGGAAAGTAAGCTGAAATATCCCGTCTTCGTGAAGCCGGCGAACCTCGGGTCGTCGGTGGGAATCACGAAGGCGCACGATGCGAAGGAGCTCGGCCCGGCCATCGCGGAAGCGGCCAAGTTCGATCGCAAGATCGTGATTGAGGAAGGTGTTGGTGGAAAGAAGCACAAGGCGCGAGAGCTGGAGTGTGCGGTGCTCGGCAACGACAACCCCAAAGCGTCGGTGGCGGGAGAAATCGTTCCCTGCAAGGAGTTCTACGACTACGATGCGAAGTATCTGGCGGAAGGCTCCGAACTGGTGATCCCCGCAAAGATCACTAAAACGGAAATGAAAACGGTGCAGAGGCTGGCGATCGCGGCGTTTCAAGCGGTTGATTGTACCGGCCTGGCGCGCGTCGATTTTCTGATGGACCCAAAATCCCGCAGGATTTTCGTCAACGAAATCAACACCATGCCCGGCTTCACCGCGATCAGCATGTACCCGAAGCTGTGGGCGGCAACGGGAGTGCCCTATCCCGAGTTGATCGACCGACTGATCCAACTCGGTATCGAGCGGCACGAGGACAAGAAGCGGAATCAGTACAGCCGCTGATTTTCACCGCCGAGTCGCCGAATTCGCCGAGAAAGTCTTTTTGGGCTTTCTAACCGATACTGTCCGATTCCGTGGTGTGCTCTGGGATCTCTGCGGTTAAGCCTTGGTTCGTCTCGGCGTATTCTGCGTCTCGGCGGTGAAAATCTATAGTGAAAATCTATAGTGGACAGACCGGGATATTCGTGGTACCCGACGGCCCGTTTCGCGTTTGACACTGTTCCAAAGCGGTTGCTATAGTCAAAGGGTCCTTGTTGGACGTGATTTCGAACCAGCTGGAATTGTCCCGGGTCGTCCGCCAGGTCGGCCTCAACGCAACCTAAAGACCACGCCAGCAGTCCGCTACGCCACGTCCCGCATGTCGCGCATGCACGCGCGTCGACATAGAGGCTATGAACTTGTTCGACGACACCACCGTCCGTAATCCTGAATCCAGTCTTGAAACCATGACATCTGCCCACGACACTCACACCGGCGGCTCGGCCGTAGTAGACGCGCCCGAGCAAGCACAACCCTCCTCCGCGGAACCACTGGCTTCCGCCCCTGCCGCTCCTGAAAAGGACGCTCCTCAAAACAGTATTTCTGAAACTCCCGCACACGAGAATGCCGCAGTCGCCAGCGATGACTTTGCTGCCGCGCTCCAGAGCTTCGAAACTCAGACCGAAGAAGCGGTCGGCGAGGATCATGTAATTAAGGGTACCGTGGTCAAGCTGACCGCGACCCACGTGGTCGTCGACATCGGGGCGAAATCGGAAGGAATGGCGCCGATTGCGGAGGTTCTCGATCAGGAGGGCAAGCCAAAGTTCCAGCCCGGCGACGAAATCGACGTGATGCGGGACAAAGGCGAAACCGAAGAGGGCTACATCAACCTCTCGCACCTGAAGGCGCAACGGCTGCGTTCGTGGGACGAGATTGAGCGCGCTTACAACGAAAAGAAGCCGATTAAAGGCGTCGTCGTGGAACGCATCAAAGGCGGCCTGACCATCGACATTCACGGCGCGCATGCCTTTCTGCCGGGTTCCCAGGTGGACTTGCGTCCGATCCGGAATCTGGATGGGATGAAGGGCCAGACGATGGAAGTTGCCATCATCAAGCTCAACAAAAAGCGCGGCAACATCGTAGTCTCGCGCAAACAGCTTCTGGAAGAGGAGCAGAACGAGAAACGGGGCAAGACGCTGGAGCACCTGCAAGAAGGCAGCGTTCTCACCGGGATCGTCAAGAACCTGACCGAGTACGGTGCGTTTGTGGATATGGGCGGAATCGACGGCCTGCTGCACATCACCGACATGTCGTGGGGACGCCTGACTCATCCCCGCGATCTGGTCAACGTCGGCGACCAGATTCAGGTGAAGGTGCTGAAGTACGACAAAGACAAGCAGCGCGTCTCGCTGGGCTTCAAACAGCTCACGCCCGATCCGTGGCTGGATGCGGAGCACCGCTACCCCGTGGGCGCGCACGTCCACGGACGGGTGATCAGCGTTACCGATTACGGCGCTTTTGTAGAACTCGAACAGGGCATTGAAGGCTTGGTCCACGTGAGCGAGATGACGTGGTCCAAACGGATGAAGCATCCGTCGAAGCTGGTCAATGTAAACGACGAAGTGGACTGTGTAGTTCTGAGCGTCAACCCGACCGAGCGCCGGATTTCGCTGGGTATGCGGCAACTCGCGTCCAACCCCTGGGATACGCTGCATGACAAGTATCCGGTGGGGGCGACGGTCGAGGGCAGGGTGCGCAATCTGACCGAGTTTGGCGCTTTTATTGAAATCGAAGACGGAATCGACGGTCTGGTGCACGTCAGCAACCTGAGCTGGACGACGCGCGTCAAGCATCCTTCCGAGGTGTTGAAGAAGGGCGACAAGGTCAAGGCCGTTATCCTGGCGATTGAACCGGACAAGCGCCGCCTTTCGCTGGGCGTGAAGCAGATGCAGCCCGACGTTTGGGATTCGTTCTTCGCGCAACACCGCATCGGCGACATCGTGCATGGCAAGGTTCTTCGCGTGGCGAACTTCGGCGCGTTTGTCGA
>Ga0074046_10003302_pt1 | contig 13561 bp, 11 predicted proteins | sample BogForMeECP23OM3_FD_94441 | JGI IMG/M metagenome (GOLD analysis project Ga0074046, IMG submission 94441) | Bog forest soil microbial communities from Calvert Island, British Columbia, Canada - Bog Forest MetaG ECP23OM3 | ecosystem: Environmental > Terrestrial > Soil > Wetlands ...
CATTGGATATTCGAGCTGGACGTCATGGTCCCGGCAGAGCCGCAAAAGCGCCTGCCCCTGTTCCGGATAGACGAAATCGCTCAGGCAGCCGCCGAATAAAGCCACCCGATAGCGAGGGTTCTCAACGTGCCGGTTGATGCTCTCCCACATGTCTCTTAAGGGGACTTTGGCGATTGCGGGCAGCCTGCGGAAGCTGTGCTCTTCGGAGAAGAGAAACGGCAGATGCCGCAGATACTGTCCTTCTACAAAGGGCTTTTGAGCAAAAGCCGCCCTTCGGAGCAGAAAGTGAAACAGGCGGCGGTTTTCGAGCGCCTTTTTTAGCAGCAGGTTCTTGACCGGCTTTTTGCCTTCTACATTCAAAACCGTCCTGTGAACTTCTTTTATAAGGTGAGGCAGGTCGATCCCGGCAGGACAGACCGACTTGCAGGCCTGGCAGTTGAGGCAGTTTTTGACTATGGCTCGAGCGTTTCGCCGACCGTGATAAAAATAGGTCATGACCAGCCCAATGGCGCCGATGTAAACATGGCCGTAGTTGTGGCCGCCAACAAGTTTGTAGATGGGACACACATTCGCGCAGGCCCCGCAGCGGATGCACCCGAGGGCCCGCGAGAAAACGGGGTCCCTGGCAAGCGCAAGACGCCCGTTGTCCAGAAAAACTATGTGCATTTCCTTTTTTGAATCGGGCGAGGCTTTACATTCAGTCGGGCCGGTTATCCAGGTCACGTAAGTGGAGATGAGCTGGCCCGTAGCGTTGCGAGGAAGGGCTTTCAGTATGCGCAGGGCCGATTTGAGATCGGGGACGAGTTTATCGACACCTACCAGGGCGACGTGGACACGCGGCATCGTGGTTACAAGTCTTCCGTTCCCCTCGTTGGTGACAAGCCCTATAGTCCCGGTTGCAGAGATTGCGAAATTGGCCCCGCTTATTCCCATATCCGCTTCGAGAAATTTCTGCCGGAGCTCGCGCCTGGCTATCTTCACCATCCCGTTAATATCGTCCGGGTCCTGTATCTCTCCGGTAACTTTGCTAAAGAGTTCGGCAACGTCCATGCGCGACAGGTGGATGGCGGGCATCACCATGTGCGAAGGACCTTCCTTTCGCAACTGGATGATCCATTCGCCCAGGTCGGTCTCGGTGACCTCGAAGCCTTCTTTCTCCAGGTGGTCGTTGAGGAAAGTCTCTTCGGCGGTCATGGATTTGCCCTTGACGATCTTTTTTACCCGGCTCGCTTTTGCGATCGAGGCAATCATAGAATTGGCCTCGAAAGCGGTCCTGGCAAAATGGACCTCAACTCCGGCCTTTTCAGCCTGTGCGGTAAACTCCACCAGCAGTTCAGGGAGGTGCGGAATGGACTGGTCCTTACCCTCGGCAATTTCGCCGGCTAAGGCCTCGAAGTCGATTCCCGCGAAGGCCGCCGCCCTCGAACTCCTGTAGGCCGTGGCGAAGTTGTCCAGCGTGGTAGCCAGAAAGCTGTTCCGTAGGGCATTCTTAAGGTCCTTCCTGTATGTTTTCACGTCATGAGGCGTTTTTATCATCGCTTTTATCCTCGAGAATCAGGAGGTGCAATTCCTGTGGGCCATGCACCCCGATCGTGAGCACCCTCTCGATATCCGCCGTCCGGCTTGCGCCGCTTATGAATGCAAGATACCTTGGACCGGCTTTGAGGGCAGAGGCAAGTTCATCTTCGAGCGACATCGCGTCCGGCACGATCCTCGATTTCGGCAGAATAGCAACATGGGTTTCGCACAGCATCGTGGCAATTCGGAAATCCTCTGAAGTGGAATCCATCACCAGAGTGGCGGTCTCGGCGATCCCCCAATCGGCCATAGTAAACCCGGTACTGATTTGCCCGATATTTTTCCTTAGATTTTTCGTTAGCAGGTTGAGGCCGCCTGCTTTGCATGCGGCTTTCAAAACCGAGAGGTCCTTCCCGGAAACTCCCGGAGCCGCTATGCTCGATCCACCCCGCCGCACGGTCACATCAACCGCGTACTGGCAGGCGCCCCGGATGTCCGCCACCTCGGCCGTTATGGTCTGCACGGCCCTGGCTCTTTCTTTTAGCAGTGTCAATTCTTCGTCTTGTCTCATGGGTATTAACCTCCCCTATGAGGATGAGCCGGCTGGCACAAAGAGCGAAAATGGAATTCAATTCGGCTTCAGCACTCGAACTTTCGGGCGGTGACTCTTTGTGGACTGGAAGTAATTATATCGGCTGATCGAAAGTTGGTAAGATTTTTTTAAAATGGCGGGACATATTCCCGCCACCTTTGTGAACGCTCAAGGCAGCATTGCCTTCAGCACATATGCCTGTAAAATCGTCAAAATGCTGATCAGAAGCACCATGGCGATGCTGTGTTTGAGCGTAAACCGGAAAATGCTTCCTTCCTGACCGACCAGGCCGGAGGCTGCTGTGGCCACTGATATGCTTTGAGGCGAGATCATCTTGCCGCAAACGCCTCCCGATGAGTTGGCGGCAACGGTAAGGGCCGGGTCAACACCGATCTGGGTCGCGGTCGTTTTCTGAAGAGAGGCGAAAAGAGCGTTGGAAGAAGTATCGGAGCCGGTGAGAAAAACGCCCAACCATCCCAGAATGGGAGCAAAAAACGGAAACAGAACGCCGGTCGCCGCAAACGCCAGTCCCATCGAGGAACTCATACCCGAGTAGTTCATTATGTAAGCAAGACCAAGAATCACTGCAATTGTCAGAATCGGGAAGCGCAATTGCCTGGCGGTTCTCGCGTAGCACGCAAGGGCGCGTCCCAAACCATACTTCGGAATTACCACTAGCGATAAAACACCGGCGATCAGGATGGCCGTCCCGGCTGCCGAACCGATATTGAGGGCGTATTGGGCCGCATAAGGCGAGTTCTTTGCCACAATCGGAGTGGTTTTTATTACCAGATTGTGCAGACCAGGCCACTTTAAGATCGTCCCCAGAGGCGCAAGGATCTCCTTTACCGGGTCGAGACCCCATAGGAAAACCATGATCGCCAGGAAGAAATAAGGGGTCCACGCACGAAAGATCTGCCCGGAGCTATACAGGCAGGTGACAGGACCGGCTGCCGTTTCCTCGGGAAAATGAAAGGTCTTCGATGGCTTCCATACCCTGAGAAAAAGACCCAGGCCGACAATGGTCACAATTGCCGATAGAATATCCGGCAGGTAAGGTCCGACATAATTTGAGACGGTAAACTGCGTCACAGCGAAGCATAACCCGGCTACGATAAGAGCGGGAAGCACCTCCAGCGAACGCTTGAAGCCGCACATCGTGACGCTCAGCCATATGGGTACGATAATGGAAAGAAAGGGGAGCTGCCGGCCGACGATTTGGCTTATACGCATCATGTCCAGGTCGGTGACCTTGGCGGCCACCACGATCGGGATACCAATCGCACCGAAGGCCACCGGCGCTGTATTGGCGATGAGACAGATCCCGGCGGCATACATCGGGTTGAAGCCAAGGCCAACAAGCATCGCGGCCGTTATGGCCACAGGTGTGCCAAAACCCGCCGTTCCCTCGATGAACGATCCGAAAGCAAAAGCGATGAACAGGGCCTGGAGACGGCGGTCATCGGTTATACATGCCAGGGAATTTCGAATTTTATCGAACTCCCCTGATTCCACCGTCATGTTATAGACCCATATAGTGTTTAACACGATCCACACGATTGGGAAAATCCCAAACGCCGCGCCCATCAATGTCGCATTCAAAGCCAGCCCCACCGGCATTCCCCAAGCGACAATAGCGAGAATCACCGCTGAAGCGGTGCCGAATAGCGCCGCCCAGTGTCCGGGCGACCTCCTCACCGCCAGCATATAAAAAAGGATATACAAGGGAATTCCGGCAACCAGCGCGGATAACGCCAGATTTCCCAAAGGATTGTAAACCTGTGTCCAGTTCATCCGATTTCTCCTTGTCGGTGAAGGCCCATGCTTGCTCTTCGTTTGGCTTAATGCATCGAATTTTTCCGGGTTCCTGTTTCACAGCCGAAATGGCTTTACAATTGGTAATACCATTTGAATCGACGCCCACTTGTAGCAGAGACGATTCCGCCATGTCAAGAATTATTTCCACTCACAGCCTTGATATATATCTTGACAAAACCCCTCTCAGCACTGTACTATCAATCGATCAGAGGACTCATCACACCAAGCCGAAACTTATTATATCATTGGTCTTACCATACCTTTGAACGGGTCGCAACTCCGGATGAAAGGGAAAAACAAATGGGCGGCAATAAACTGGTCAACAAATTTTGCGAACTTCTTGGAAAAGAAAACGTATTCCGGGACGAAGCGGACCGCATCGCCTATTCCTACGACGCCGCCGTGCTGGATCCATCCCTTCCGTCGATCATTGTGCGGCCAACCACAAGCGAGGCGCTTGGCCAGGCGGTTCGTCTCTGCAACGAAAACGCTTTGCCGGTAACCGTGCGCGGCTCAGGGACCAATCTGAGCGGCGGAACCATTCCCAGCGCCGGCGGTGTAGTAATACTGACTACGGCCTTGAACCAAATCCTCGAGATAAACGAAGAAGACCTCTACGCCGTGGTGCAACCCGGCGTGATAACCGCCAGATTCGCAGCAGCAGTCGAGTCGAAGGGCCTGTTCTACCCGCCCGATCCCGGCAGCCAGGCGGTATCCACTCTGGGCGGCAACGTGGCTGAAAACGCCGGCGGCTTGCGAGGGCTCAGGTACGGGGTGACGCGCGATTATGTGATGGGCCTCGATTTCTTCGACGTTAACGGCGAGTTGATAAAAACGGGCGCAAGGACGGTTAAATGCGTAACGGGTTACAACCTTGCGGGTCTGCTCGTTGGCTCCGAGGGAACGCTTGGAGTTTTCAATAAGATAATTTTGAAGCTGATTCCCATGCCGGCCGCAAGCAAAGCCATGATGGCGATTTTTTCCGAAGTCTCGAAGGCCTCCGAGACCGTTTCCGCAATCATCGCCAATCGAATCGTTCCGGTAACCCTCGAGTTCATGGACAACTTTACCATACGTGCGGTGGAGGACTTCGCTCATGTGGGGCTTCCGGTCGATGCCGCCGCCCTTCTGCTTATAGAGGTCGATGGGCATCCGGCGCAGGTTGAGGAGGACGCCGCAAGGGTCGAAGAGCTGTGCCGGCAGATGGGGGCAATGCATGTTCGGGTAGCGCAGGATGCACAGGAGCGCGATAAGGTTTGGGAAGCCCGGCGGGCTGCGCTTTCGGCTTTATCCCGAATCAAGCCTACAACCGTTTTGGAGGATGCAACCGTTCCGCGGAGCAAGATTCCGGAAATGATTCGTTCCATTGACGAAATAAGCCGCACATTTGATCTCACGATTGGCACCTTCGGCCATGCCGGTGATGGAAACCTCCACCCGACCATTCTTACCGATCGCCGCGATAAGGAAGAATGGGCCCGGGTCCAACAAGCGATCGACGCCATTTTCGATCGGGCGCTTGCCCTTGGTGGCACCCTGTCGGGAGAACACGGGATCGGAATTGCCAAATCCAAATACATGGAAAATGAAACTGGCCGCGCCACCATCCTCTATTCACGCCGGATAAAGGCTGCACTGGATCCAAAAAACATCCTCAACCCCGGCAAGATCATTGGAGAATGAGCATGTACGATATGAAAAAACTTGCTGCGCTGGTCAAGGAGCTTGAGGACCAGCTTGTGGTCTGCATGCGGTGCGGGATGTGCCAGGCGGTCTGCCCGCTTTTTGCCGAAACCGGCCGTGAGGCTGACGTAGCCCGGGGGAAACTGGCTTTACTCGACGGCCTGATTCAGGAAATGTTCAAAGACCCAAAGGGCGTAAACGAACGCATGATGCGCTGTCTGCTTTGCGGCTCGTGTGCGGCCAACTGCCCCAGCGGCGTGAAAGTGCTCGATATTTTTCTCAAGGCGCGCGCCATTCTTGTTGGCTTCATGGGGCTGCACCCGGCCAAAAGGATCGTTTTCCGCGGCATGCTTGCCCATCCAAGACTTTTCAACAGCCTTGTAGAAACGGCGAGCAGGCTCCAGGGGTTTTTCGTAAAGCCGACCGATGACCTTCTCGGCACGTCTTGCGGCCGCTTTTTCTTTCCGCTGGCAGATAGGCACCTGAAAACGTTTGCACCCGATTCCTTTCACTCGATCGTGGGCCGGCTCGACACGAACGGCCCATCGGGGCTGAAGGTTGCCTTATTTGTGGGCTGTATGATCGACAAGATATACCCTAACATTGGACATGCGGTCTTAAGCGCCCTCGAGCATAACGGAGTCGGGGTTCTTGTCCCTGTCGAGCAGGGCTGTTGTGGGATACCGGCGCTTTCATCGGGAGATCTCAAGACCTTTCATAAACTGATGCGCTACAATCTTGAGAGATTCTCACCCGGCGACTTCGACTGCCTTGTGACCGCCTGCGCCACCTGCACATCCACCATAAAGAAGCTCTGGCCAATGTTTGCCGACGATCTGAGCGGGGTGGAAAAATCCCGAATGAAAGAACTTGCCGAAAAAACCCTGGACATAAGCCAGTTTCTGGTGGACAGGACTGGCGTATTCACAGCAGCTTCCGCCTATGAGGGGGAAAAGGCCCTCCTTAGCTATCACGATCCCTGTCATTTGAAAAAATCCCTTGGGATAGCGGCCCAGCCCAGAACGCTTCTCCGCGCCAATTCCCATTACGTTTTCAAGGAAATGAGCGAACCGGACCGGTGCTGCGGTTGTGGGGGAAGTTTCAACCTTCAATATTATGGCATTTCGGCTTCAATCGGTAAGCGCAAGCGTGACTCTATCGTAGAGTCGGGATGCTCGACGGTTGCGACGAGCTGTCCCGCATGCATGCTTCAGATAAGCGATATGCTCTCTCAGGCGGGTGAGCGCATTCAGGTAAAACATGCAATCGAAATATATGCCGATTCACTGGAGTGAGGTTTTGATGCTGACACCCATTAAACCAAAACGCATTTCAGACCTGGTTTTTGAACAGTTACGCGATCTCATCTTCAAAGGACGAATCAAGCCGGGTGATCAGCTCATGACTGAGCGCGAACTCGCCGAAAGCCTCAGCGTCAGCCGTCCCACGGTAAGAGAGGCCATAAACAGGCTGGTTGCGCTTCGGCTGCTCGAGCACAGGCAGGGACAGGGCACTTTTGTCGTTTCTCCTTCTGCGGAAAAGATTTCGCTCGGCGTCCCGTACGACCGGGATGTAAGTTTGGCAGACCTGCTTGAGGTCAGGCTCGGTATCGAATGCAATGCGGTAATGATGGCCGCCCGCAGGGCGACCGAAGAAGACATACGGGATATGGAAAAAAGCCTCCGGGACATGGAAACCCAGATAGATGCCGGAGGATTGGGGAGCGACGCCGACGTCACGTTTCATATGGCCATCGCCTACGCCACAAAGAATATGGTTCAGATACACATAATGAAGAGTTTTTACGATCTGCTTTTTTACGGCATCAAGTCAAACCTCCAGTACTTATATACCGAACCTGCCACTCTCGAAATGATCACCCGGCAGCACAACAATATTCTCAAAGCGGTTCGGGACCGCGATCCAGACGCCGCGTACAGCGCGATGCGCGAGCACATTATATTCGTTCTCGATTTCGTGCATGAAAAGAAGGTTTTTTAACCTGCCGCAAACCGTGAAATATTACTGATTATCCAGCCTGAACAGTTCGTTGGCCCTGGCAAAGCTTAAAAGATAGCGGCCCATGACGATCATCTGTGTCTGGTACTCCAGGAGGGCTTTGCGCTTGGTGGCCACTTCCTCGGATGTGAGGGGAAAGGAGATCCACTTTTCTTTATGAGGATATGTCTCGGGAGGATCAAGTTTTGACCAGGTCCCCGCACCTTGGGCCATCGGCCACTCACCATAATGAATCAGGTAGATAAGCCAGGTGGGTCTAAATTCCGGATGTTCTTTATTCAAATGTTTCCATGCCTGCTTAACGAAAAAGTGACTTGAGGCGTGGTCCGGGTGTGTATCCTCAGGCGCGCTCGTCGCCAACATGTTAGGCCTAAAATCTGAGAGCACCCGTTCGATCTCCATTTGCAGGCCCTTACCGGTGTAGCCTGCCTGAGGGACAACAAGCGCAAGAGCCGATGGACGGTTTTCCCTGGTGGTAGGAGATGTGTAAGCCTTCTGCTTTGCGCCGGGCTTCGAACGAAGGGCGGTCAACCCGCCGTCCGGAAAGCGAAGGAAGATCACATCGCTTTCCTTCATCCCCAACGTGGCGAGTGCCTTCAGGGATTCGTACATGCGGTCTTCACCATACTCGCGGAAGTCCCTTGCGGTGGGATTGGATATATGATCCCCCATTTCCACTGCTTCCGGGAAGCCGTCTCCGTTTGTAAGAAAGACCACCCTCACGCTTCCACCTGTTTTGATGACGCGCTGAATGAGGCCTGCGGCTCCAAGGCTCTCGTCGTCAGGGTGCGGCGAAAAGACCATAAGACGCGTGTCCTTCGAGATGAACGGCTCTATGGCCTTGGGTTTTTCCGCCAGAGCGCATGCAGGGGCCAGTGTAACAAACGCGAACAGAAGCATGAATAACACTTGCAGCACTTCGACCTCCTCCAATTCTGCAGCCTGGCCCCTTGGGGGCGCAGCCCAGGACGTTCCGGCGTTCCATCGACAGCAAACCCGTGCTCCCGGTGAAACCCGGTTACTCCTTTAGCCGGACTGCACGAATTTTATATTAGCATCATGCAGGGCATCGTCAAGGACAACGCTCACAGGTGTGTTAATAGCTGATTAACGCCCGCAAGGGGCTGCGCTGCAATTCCTTCACGGGCCGCTCAACTTTGCCGGTCTCCGTGTTCATTTGAGAAAAGGCTGAGGTACTGACCATATCCTTCCTTTTCCAAATCCTCTTTGGGGATGAATCTCAGGGCGGCTGAATTCATGCAGTACCGAAGGCCGGTCGGCGGCGGTCCATCATTGAACACATGTCCAAGGTGCGAATCGCCGTGCTTGCTTCTAACCTCGGTTCTCACCGTGAAAAAGCTCCGATCTTGTTTCTCCACGATGTTGTCCGGCTCAAGAGGCCGCGTAAAGCTTGGCCATCCGGTTCCGGAATCATATTTGTCGAACGAACCGAAAAGTGGTTCGCCCGAAACGACGTCCACATAGATCCCTTCCCCTTTGTTATCCCAATACTCATTTCTAAACGGGGGTTCGGTACCACCCTTCTGAGTCACCTTGTACTGCAGATCGGTGAGCTTGTGTCGAAGGGTCTCGTCATCAGGTTTCAAGTATTTCACCACGTGTACGCCTGATTCGGCGGTTTCTGATTTTGATTGATCGACGTGCATATCTTTACCCCATACTTTTGCAATAAATTGATCCCGTCCGGACCTGTATCTGTAATACTGGTAGCGCACCGGATTTTTTTTGTAATAGCCCTGGTGGTATTCCTCCGCACTGTAGAATTTCGAAAACGGCACGATCTCAGTAACAACGGGCTTATCGAAACGACCGGAACTCTCCAGTTTGCGCTTTGACTCTTCGGCGGCTGCCCTCTGCCCCTCATCATTATAAAAGATGACGCTGCGGTACTGCTCGCCCCTGTCAACGAACTGTCCGCCAGGGTCCGTGGGGTCAATATGTTTCCAGAAAGCATCCAGCAGTTCCTCGTAGCTTACTTTTGCGGGGTCGTAAATGACCTGAACGGCTTCCACATGTCCCGTTTTTCCGGACGAAACCTCCTCATATGAGGGATTTTCCGTGCGGCCGCCCGCATAGCCCGATATGGCCTCAACGACTCCGTTCACTTTTTCGAAATCGGCTTCGACACACCAGAAACATCCTCCAGCAAATGTAGCTCTCGGTAACCCGGTATATTTTTGGTCCACGACCAAACTCTTTTCGATCTGCTTGCCGTTCGAAGATCCCAATCCCAGCAGAGCAAATGCTGCCAATACGATTAACGCCGCCAGCAAGATCACTTTCATTGCAATATCTCCCATCAGTTTGCACCCCTCCTGGTTTCCGCCATGGGGCCGGTTAAGTGTAACTCCTGTTTGGATTAAAGTAATTCATGAAGGTAATGAAAGCGTCAAGGGAATGTAAAGATTAGGTTAGGTAATGATTTCAACTCTTATTTCAAACCCCGCCCTGCACGTTGGGTTAAACGGCTGCAGCCGCGCAAGCTTGCGGAAAGGCAGCAGGAGTTTTAAAGTATGCTCCGGATTGCCAAGTGATCGGTGAAAAAACCTGAGAGTGAGACTCATGGCAAAAACAGGCCCCGTTCTCATCGTTGAGGATGACAATAAAACCGCTTCGCTCATCAGTCTCTATCTTAAACGTGAAGGATACGAGACAGCGGTTGCCTTCGATGGTGTCGAAGCTTTGAGGCTGGTCCGCCAGAAAAATCCTGTAGTTGTCATCCTTGATCTCATGCTGCCGAGGCTTGACGGCTGGGAGGTGTGCCGCCGGATACGGGAATTTTCGGATGTCCCGATTCTGATGCTAACGGCAAGAGGTGAGGAATTCGACCGGGTCCTTGGGCTGACAATTGGCGCAGATGATTATGTGGTCAAACCGTTCAGCCCCCGAGAGCTTGTCGCTCGAATCAAGGCGGTGTTGAGACGAACAAGTATTACCGCCGGGGAAAGGTCCGATAAGCTCAAGGTTGGGGGGCTGCTGCTGGATGCTCATAAGCACGAAGTTACCGTAGATAATCGCCGCATTGTCCTCACTCCATCGGAATTCAAGCTGCTTCGATTGCTCATGAATGCGCCGGGGCGGCTCTTTACACGAGAACAGCTCTTGAATGCGCTCTATCCTTTGGGTGAGCAGGTGGTTGATCGAGTGATAGACGTGCATATAGGCAAGCTGAGGCAGAAACTCGAAAAAGACGCCGCCAACCCCCGATACATATTGACAGTACGAGGCTTCGGGTACCGGATTGCCCAGGACGATCAAGAGGAATCTTTTCCATGAAACAGGGCATGCTCTTGAAACTGCTGGCAATCAATGTACCTGTGGTCGCACTGGTATTACTTGTCCTCTGGCTGGTTCTCGACACTCTTGCGGCCGATTACTTCTCGATTCTCATGAAGGAGTACCAGATCAGTCCTACAGATGCACACCAGATGTTCATCCACTCCGTACACCGCTATCTTCTTTGGACCAGTATCGGCGCACTGGTCCTGGGCGCACTGTTGAGCTTCCTGCTGACTCAAATGGCGCTGCGGCCGCTTTACCAGATGATAAAAACAACTCGCCTGATTGCCAGGGGTGATTATTCCTCCAGAGTGCGGGCAGATTCGCGCGATGAGATCGGCGAATTGGCAAACGCTTTCAACCAGATGGCCGCGAGCCTCGAACGCGTCGAACAACTCAGAAGGAACATGGTTTCGGATGTCGCTCACGAGCTTCGCACACCTTTAACAAACATCAGAGGATACCTGGAGGCGCTTCAAGACGGTGTAGTCCCACCGACGCAGGAAACCTTCCAACTGCTTCTGGAAGAAACACTGAGACTGATTTCCCTTGTGGAAAACTTGCTGCAGTTGGCCCGGGCCGATGCTGCAAGATTGACTCTTGACTTAGAGAAGACAGATATTGTCGAACTGGCGTCACGCGCTTTGAAAAAATTCGATCTTGAATTCAGACAAAAAGATATCCAGGTCAGAGCGGAACTGGCTGAAACCGCAGCTCCGGTGCTGGCGGACCGCGAAAAACTCAGCCGGGTGATAGAAAACCTTCTGAAAAATGCTCTGCAGTATACGCCTGAAAGTGGGTCCATATCGGTGCGCACAGAGAGATCCGGCCAGGCGCTGAAATTCATTGTCGAAAATAGCGGCCCGGGGATTGAAGCCAAAGACCTGCCATTTATTTTCGAGCGTTTCTATCGGGGAGAGAAATCCCGTTCCAGAGACTTTGGAGGCACTGGAATAGGACTCGCCATAGTAAAGGAAATCCTGGAAGCCCACGGGGGAAAAACAGGGGTGGAAAGCGCTCCCGGCAAAACTCTGTTCTGGTTCAGCCTGCCTCTCGGGGACCGCATGCAAACGATCTTCTCCTGATCGACCAATTCTTTATCAAATCTTGACCTTTTCTTTAAAATTTCCTCACCGCGAATGGTTACCTTTGAGGTACTGCGCAAAAGCAGCGGTCATCAGACACACGGTTTACATGCGAAAAACCGGTGAGCTTCCGGGCAAACGGAGAGAACAGAAATGACTTCCCTGCCAAAGAGATTAACTGAGTTGGTCCTCGCTCCAGGGAGCAGGCTCATTTGGCTGGCGCTTGCCGGGTTTTTTCTGGGCAGCGCGCTATGTCCATTCAACCCTCCGGCCCAAGACGGACCACAACCGGTCAAACAGGGGGAAATAATGAATAGTGCATCAGAAATCCGCACTGACATCGAGAATGAACACTTCAACCGCTCGGCTTCGTCGACAGGGGAAATCGAAACCGCGACGTTTGCTCTTGGCTGATTTTGGGGTCCTGATGCCCAGTTTGGCAGCATCAAAGGAGTGATTCGTACGAGGGTCGGCTATACTGGCGGCAATAAAGAAAATCCAACCTACCGTGCTTTGGGTGCCCATGCGGAGAGTATAGAGATCGATTATGACCCGGCCGTAATTTCATACGGGGAATTGCTTGAAATCTTTTGGAACAGCCATGATCCTGGAAGCCGCCCGTGGTCGAGGCAGTATATGTCCGCAATCTTTTACCACAATGAAGAACAGAAAAAGCTGGCGGTTGAATCCATGAAACGGAAGGAGGCAACGACACATAGGAAAATATACACTGAGATATCGCCTGCCGCCAGGTTCTATCGGGCGGAAGGCTACCACCAGAAGTACTACCTGAGGCAGAGGCCGGAATTGATAAAAGAGCTCAAGGCGATATACCCGTCCGATGATGACTTTCTGAATTCGACGGCCGCAGCACGCCTAAACGGCTATCTTGCCGTAAAAGGCGCCTACGCGGCCCTTCAGGCGGAGCTTGCAGACCTGTTGCCGCCCGGGGAAAGCAGAAAGCTGCTGGATATTGCCCGAGGCCCGGACCGTTGATCGTTGGGTGCAGGCAATCGGCGGGCTGGAGGTTCAGGATTTTTGTCAGGAACCGTTGATCTCGGCACCATTCTGATTGACATTGGCGATGAACGTGTATAAAAACTTGAGGGGCGAAACGCTTGTGATCCAGCCAGTTCACTTTCCAAAGGCTTCTTGGCTTCAAAAAGTACGTTTTTATGGGTTATTACAGGCCGCCATGCCTAATTGGGGAGGAGGTGATTATAGTCGATTACTGATTCATGGCGTGGTTCGATGCTAAAAGTCGGGGTTCCATCCTTATGTTTTTGTTTCCTACCAAAATGATAAAGGAGCTATTAAGATGAAAAGTCGCAGCAGGTTTTTGGCAATTTCTTTAATCGTTTGTCTGTCAATCGGCATTTTTGTCGCAGTTGGATATTTACAAGCTGCTGAAGACCAGGGATTACAGGAAGGTAAGACGGCGATAATGGAAGGCGCCAAGAAGATGATGGATGGAAACAAGATGATAATGAATATAATGGCGCAGAAAGGAATGAAAGACGCAGAGATGACGGCGGCCGAGAAGAAG
>Ga0074046_10003305_pt1 | contig 13558 bp, 9 predicted proteins | sample BogForMeECP23OM3_FD_94441 | JGI IMG/M metagenome (GOLD analysis project Ga0074046, IMG submission 94441) | Bog forest soil microbial communities from Calvert Island, British Columbia, Canada - Bog Forest MetaG ECP23OM3 | ecosystem: Environmental > Terrestrial > Soil > Wetlands ...
ACCCGGCCGGTGAGCCCAAGGAGACGAAGAGTCGCGCTTCATGCCCTTGAGAATGCGCGATTCTCGCCCTCACGCCAAAACCAAACTGCCGTTTCTAGGTTCAACGGCGACGATCAGCGCGCCCGGGCCCTTGTCGCTCATCCGGCGGCTCGCGTCTCGCGCCCGGCCCCTCGCATCCGCACGTTCGCCCGGTACTCCCGAGGCGTCATGCCCTTCTCCCGCCGGAAGGCGCGGTTGAAATTGGAAATGTTCTGGAAGCCGCACTCGAAGCAGATTTCGGTGACCCCGAGGCTGTCGCTCTCCAGAAGCGTGCAGGCCTTGGCGATGCGGATCTTGCGCACGCAGTCGACGAAATTGGCGCCGGTCATTTTCTTGAAGTGGCGCGAGAAGGTCGATTCGTTCATGCCGACGATGGCGGCCGCCGCCGACATCCGGACGTCGTGGACGTTGGCGAACATGTATTCGATCACCGCGCCGATCTGCGCGTCGGCGCCGCCGATCGCCTCCGGCCGGTAGGTCTCGCTCGCGAGCACGCGTCGCGCTTTCGCCGCGACCATCCGCTCGATGAGGGCGATGAACAGGGCGATCCGCGCCAGTCCATGGCAGTCGCCAATCTTCAACAAAAGTTCGCCGCAGTCCCGGGCGTCGTCGCCGAAGAACTCGATCCCGCGTCGCGACTCCTCCAACACCGGCAAGAGATTGCCGAACTCGGGAAACACCTTTCGCGCGTCCTCGGTGAAGCGCGACGAGAACTGCAGCACGACGTCGCGTCCCGTGATCCGCTCGCCGGGATTGAGGTCGCTCACCCAGTGATGGGGGAGGTTGGGACCGACCAGCAACAGATTGCCCGGCCCGAAAGCGCCGATGTGGTCGCCGACGAACATTTTTCCGGAGCTTTCCGCGATCAGGTGGATCTCGTATTCGGGGTGATAGTTCCAGCGCGCGAGCGCGCTCGGATAATCGTGCCGGTGCCAGCGGAAGGAGGTGGCGGGATCGCGGACGATCAGCTCGAAATCGGGATCGGCGAGCGCGGTTCGGGCGTTCTCGGCGGCGGCCCCGTGAGGATCGGCGCGAAGCGACGGACGCCGGCTCGTCGGGAGACGCGGGGCGGAGGACGGGCTGACCTGGGCGCCATCTCGCATTCGGGCGAACCTTCTCCGGGTCCTCGATCGGGGGACGCTACCACGCGGCGCCGAGGTTTTCGAGTCCGGCGGCAGGAGCGCCGAGGGTCCATGGATCCCGCCCGAAAGGGCGGGAGCTTCCTCAATTCCAGCGGCCGCGGCGCGCGATCAGGGAGGCGATCAGCGCCGTCCATCCGGTCTGATGCGAGGCGCCGAGGCCCTCGCCGGTTTCGCCGTTGAAATATTCGTAGAACAGCGGGCGCTCCGTCCACGCGGAGCCCGGCTTGAACAGCGCGCCCGGCCCGTCCGCAGGTCTCCGGCCGTCCGCGCCCTTCAGGAACAGCCTCACGAGCCGGCGTTCGATCTCTTCCGCCGCCGCGCCGAGATGCGCGCGGGCGCCGGCGCCCGTCGGAAGCTCGATCGTGAAGTCGTCGCCGAGGACGCGGTACAAAGCGCGCAGCGATTCGATGGCGAGCAGATTGAGCGGGAGCCAAACCGGGCCGCGCCAGTTCGAGTTGCCGCCGAACAGCGGAGTCGTCGATTCCGCCGGCTCGTAGTCGAGGCGCTGATCGACGCCGCCGAGACCGATGACGAGCGGATGGTCGCGATGATAGCGCGACAGCGAGCGCAGCCCGAAGGGCGACAGAAACTCGCTCTCGTCGAACATGCGCGCCAGAATGCGCTTGAGCCTCGGCTTGTCGACGAGGCAGATCAGCTCCGTCTCTCCGCCGCGGGTGAAATAGCGCACGAATCCCGTCAGGTGCGGCATGTGGTCGATGAACCAGCGCACCCGCGTGCGGACGTTCGGCAATTGCTCCCACAAGGAAGCGGGGATCTGGCAGGAGGCGAACACCGGCAAGAGCCCGACCATCGAGCGCGCCCTGACGACGACGGTCGAGCCGTCGGGTCTGCGCAATCGGTCGTAGAAGAACCCGTCGGCCTCGTCCCACAGATCGTTCATCGCCGCCGCGATCACGGCGAAATGCTCGAAGAATTTGATCGCAATGTCCTCGTAGGACGCATCATGGTTGGCGAGGCGCAGCGCCATCTCGAGCATGTTGAGACAGTATTTCGCCATCCAGGCCGTGCTGTCCGACTGCTCCAGCACGCCGCCCCCGGGCAGCGCCGCCGAGCGGTCGAACGGCCCGATGTTGTCGAGTCCGAGGAACCCGCCTTCGAACACGTTATCGCCGAGCGCGTCCTTGCGGTTCACCCACCAGGTGAAGTTGATCAGCAGTTTGTGAAAGGCGCGCGCGAGGAAGTTGAAATCGCTGCTGCCGTCGATCCGGAACACCGTCAGCGCCGCCCAGGCTTGAACCGGCGGATTGACGTCGGAGAAGTCCCATTCGTAGGCCGGAAGCTGCCCGGTCGGATGCATGTACCATTCGCGATACAGCAGCAAGAGCTGATGCTTCGCCGCGGCCGGATCGACGCGCGCCAGCACCACGCAGTGGAAGGCGAGGTCCCAGGCGGCGAACCACGGGTACTCCCACTTGTCCGGCATGGCGATGATGTCGTGGGCGTTCAAGTGCCGCCATTTGCAGTCGCGCGCGGTCTGGCGCCCGGCCGGCGGCTTCGGCTCTGTCGGATCCCCGTCGAGCCAGCGCGTGACGCTGAAATGGTAGAACTGCTGGCTCCAGATCATGCCGGAGTAGGCCTGCCGCATGATCCCGGCTTCCTCATCGCCGGTGTTTGCGGGCCGCATCGCCGCGTAGAATTCGTCCGCTTCGCGCTCACGCGTCGCCAGCGCGTCGGTGAAGGATTCGGCCAGATCGAGGGAAGCGCTGCCGTCATCGCGCCCAAGCCGCAGCCGCAATTCGACCTCGCCGCCCGGCGCGACGGTCAAGCGATAGCGCGCCGCCATCTTCGTGCCGCGCCGGTCGGGGTTGACCGTCGTTGCGCCCGAAACGACGTGATCGTTGATCCCGTCCTTCGGGTAGCGCGTCTTCAACGCGCCGCCGTAGAGAAACGGGATGTTGGTCTCATTGTCGCAGAACAGAAGCTCGGGCGGCCCGCCGCTTGGCGCCGGCCCGGCCGCCAGACGCCAGGCTGCGCCGGTTTCGTCGGCGGCCGTCGCCAGCGCCTGGTCCGGGCGCGGCGACGGGGCCGCGGCGATCTCCGGCCGCGGCGCTCCTTCGTCCCACGACCACCGGTTGCGCCACCACAGCGTCGGGAGCACGTCGAGCGTCGCCGCGTCCGGGCCGGCGTTGCGGACGCGAATGCGGATGCAGAGGTCGAACGGCGCGGCCTTCGCGTAGTCGACGGCGACTCGCCAGTAGCGGCCATCGTCGAAGACGCCCGTGTCGGCGAGCTCGTATTCGCGGTCGTTCCGGTTGCGACGCGCGTTCTCCTCGCGCAGGCGCGCGTAGGGGAAGGGGCCTTGAGGGTAATGGTAGAGCCAGCTCAGCCAGGACGCGGTTGGCGCGGCGTCGACGTACCACCAGTATTCCTTGACGTCCTCGCCGTGATTGCCCTCCGGGCCCGAGAGGCCGAACAGCCGCTCCTTGAGGAACGGGTCGCGCCCGTTCCACAGCGCCAGCGCGAAGCACAGCGTCTGGCTGCGGTCTGAGACGCCCGCGAGCCCGTCCTCGCTCCAGCGATAGGCGCGCGACCTTCCGTGCTCATAGGGGAAATAGGCCCATGCCTTTCCGTCGGCGCTGTAGTCCTCGCGCACGGTTCCCCAGGCGCGTTCGCTTAAGTACGGGCCGATCGCCTTCCACGCGCCGGGGCGGTCGAGGGCGCTTTCAGCGAGCCGCTTGTGTTCGGCGGTGACGGGCGCGGATGGGGGCGCGGATGGGTCCGTCAGCTTGTCCTCCTGCCGCTCTCGGCGTTTCAGCCGAGAATGGCGTCGGACGCCTGCGACGACAAGAAAAAAGGGACGCCCGCGCGAGCGCCCCTTTCCTGTTAAGACCCAGCGGCTGCGGTCAGGCGGTCGAGTGCGCCTTGCGTCCCAGCGCCGCCTGCGCCGCGGCGAGGCGGGCGATCGGCACGCGGAAGGGCGAGCAGGACACGTAGTCGAGGTGCACCGACTCGCAGAAGGCGATCGAGGCCGGATCGCCGCCGTGCTCGCCGCAGATGCCGAGCTTGATGCCGGGCCGAGCCGCCCTGCCGCGTTCGGCGGCGATCTTGACGAGTTCGCCGACGCCGACCGTATCGATGCTGACGAACGGGTCGGCGGGCAGGAGGCCCTTGGCCGTATAGATGCCGAGGAACGATCCCGCGTCGTCGCGCGAAATGCCGAGCGTCGTCTGGGTCAGGTCGTTGGTGCCGAAGGAGAAGAATTCGGCGCTCTCGGCGATGTCGCCCGCCCGGAGGGCCGCGCGCGGCAGTTCGATCATTGTGCCGACCGAGTAGGGCACCGTCACGCCGGTTTCCTTGGCGACCGCCTCCGCCGCCGCGACGATGATCGGCTTGACCAGATCGAACTCCGGCCTGCCGAAGATGACCGGAAGCATGACCTCGGCGGTGACCGGGTTTCCGGTCTTCTTGCCTGCGATGACCGCGCCCTCGAAGATCGCGCGCGCCTGCATCTCGGCGATTTCCGGATAGCGGACCGCGAGACGAATGCCGCGGAATCCGAGCATCGGATTGAACTCGTGCAGTTCGGCCGAGATGGCGCGCAGCTTCTCGGCGGGCACGCCCATGCCCTTCGAGACCTCCTCGATCTCCGCGTCGGTCTTCGGCAGGAACTCGTGCAGCGGCGGGTCGAGCAGCCGAATCACGACTGGAAGGCCGCTCATGATCTCGAACAGATCCGCGAAGTCCTGGCGCTGCATCGGAAGGAGCTTGGCGAGCGCGGCGCGCCGCCCCTCCTCGTTGTCGGACAGGATCATCTCGCGCATCGCGACGATCCGGTCGCCCTCGAAGAACATGTGCTCGGTGCGGCACAGGCCAATGCCCTCGGCGCCGAACTCTTTGGCGTGGCGCGCATCCTCGGGCGTCTCGGCGTTGGCGCGCACTTTCATGCGCCTTACCGCGTCGGCCCAGCCCATGAGGATGGCGAAATCGCCGCTGACCTCCGGCTTGATCATCGGCACCGCGCCCTGGATCACCTCGCCCCTCGCGCCGTCGATGGTGATGACGTCGCCCTTCTTGAGCGTGACGCCGCCGGCGGTCATCGTCTCCTTCACATAGTCGATGCGGATCGTGCCCGCCCCCGCGACGCATGGCTTGCCCATGCCGCGCGCGACGACGGCCGCGTGCGAGGTCATGCCGCCGCGCGTGGTCAAAATGCCCTCGGCGGCGTGCATGCCGCCAATGTCCTCAGGCGAGGTTTCGACGCGAACCAGGATGGTCTTGCGGCCGACCTTGCTTGCCACTTCCGCGTCGGCGGCCGAGAACACGATCGCGCCGGTGGCTGCGCCGGGAGACGCGGGCAAGCCGGTGGCGATCGGGGCGGATTTCGCCTTCGGATCGAGCATCGGGTGCAGGAGCTGATCGAGCGCGGCCGGCTCCACCCGGGTGATTGCGTCCTCGCGGGAGATAAGCCCCTCGTTGGCCATCTCCACGGCGACCTTGAGCGCGGCGCGCGCCGTGCGCTTGCCGTTCCGGGTCTGCAGCATCCAAAGCTTGCCGCGCTCGACGGTAAACTCCATGTCTTGCATGTCTTTATAGTGTTTCTCGAGCAGTTTCGTCGTCGCGACGAACTGATTGAACACCACGGGCATGAGGGCTTCGAGCGAGGGCTTGTCGGAGCCCGCGGCCTTGCGCGCCCTCTCGGTGATGTTCTGCGGCGTGCGGATGCCGGCCACCACGTCCTCGCCCTGGGCGTTGACCAGGAACTCGCCGTAGAGGGCGTTCTCGCCGGTCGACGGGTTGCGGGTGAAGGCGACGCCGGTCGCCGAGCTCTCGCCCATGTTGCCGAACACCATGGCCTGCACGTTGACGGCGGTGCCCCAGTCGGCGGGGATGTTGTTGAGACGGCGATAGGTGATCGCGCGCGTGTTCATCCAGGACGAGAAAACGGCGCCGATCGCGCCCCAGAGCTGGTCCTTCGGCTGCTGCGGGAAGGGTTTGCCGGTCGCCTCCTGCACTTTGGCCTTGTATTCGACGATGACCTTGCGCCAGTCGTCGGCCTTGAGGTCGGTGTCGAGCGCATGACCCTTGCCGTCCTTGTAATGCTCGATGATGTCCTCGAAGTTATGGCTGTCGACGTCGAGCACGACGTTCGAGTACATCTGAATGAACCGGCGGTAGCTGTCGTAGGCGAAGCGCTCGTCGCCGGACGTCTTGGCGAGAGTGAGCACCGATTCGTCGTTGAGGCCGAGGTTGAGCACGGTGTCCATCATGCCCGGCATCGAGGCGCGGGCGCCGGAGCGCACCGAGAGCAGCAACGGATTGTTGGCGTCGCCGAAGACATGCCCGGTCTGGCGTCCGACCTCGGCGACTGCGGCGTCGACCTGCGCCACGAGATCGGGCGGGTAGGTCTTGTTGTTGGCGTAGAAGTAAGTGCAAAGCTCGGTGGTGATGGTGAAGCCGGGAGGCACCGGCAACCCGAGAAACGCCATTTCGTGCAGATTTGCGCCTTTGCCGCCGAGCAGATTCTTCATCTCCCCCCGTCCTTCCGCGCGTTCGGCGCTGAAGGAATAGACCCACTTTGACATTGTTCGCTCCTCAAGTGAGCGCGTGCGTCCCGAGGGCTCAGCTCCGCGCGTGCAATCCCAAACCGAAACTCACCCAGCCTGCGCCGTGGAACAGGAGATCGACGCCGAGGAGGGTTCCCAGGACGTAGATGCTGTCCATTGGCCAGTGGCTGACGATGACCAGGCCCAGAAGAATTGTGACAGCCGCTGCGACGAATACCAGCAGCCGGGGCTGAACGGGCGGTAGCCGAAAGGCTAACACGAACCGGACGACGCCGGCGGCGATCAGGCCCGCGCCGAGCAGCAGCGTCAGAACGGCCGAGGCGAGTACGGGGTTGACGATGCAGATCACACCGGCGGCCAGATAGAGAACGCCGCCGATCACCCAGAGGAAAAACAGGCCCCACTTGCGAGAATGCATGCCGATTGCGATTTCGGCGGCGCCCCCGATCAGGAATAGGACGCCGTTCAGCGTCACCGTCGCGATCGTGGCGACAAGCGAGAAGGCGAGCGCGGCGAATCCGAGAACGACCAGCAGCACGCCGAACGCGGTGATCGACGCCCACTTCGTTTCCAGGCGTTCGATCGCCTGCCCAAGGCTGTGCGTCGTCATTCCGGCGTTCGCCATGGCGTTTCCTTCCGCAGCCCGCATCAGCGCGATCGCCTCAGTTCGCCGAGCACCTGCGCGGCGTATTCGACCATCGGCACGATGCGGCCGTAGTTCAGCCGCGTAGGACCGATGACGCCGAGGACGCCGGCGATGCGATGGTCGCCCCCGCGCAGCGGCGCGGCGATCATGGACGACCCCGAGAGCGAGAATAGCTTATTCTCCGAACCGATGAAAATCTTGACCCCGTCGCCGGTTTCGGCGCGATGCAGAAGTTCGATGACGTCCGTCTTGGTTTCGAGGTCGGCGAACAGCGTCCGGATGCGCTCGATGTCCTCCGCCGCCCGGACGTCGCCGAGAAGATTGGCCTGGCCGCGGACGATGAGCTGGTCGCGCGCTTCGGAGGCGCCCGCCCACGAGGCGAGGCCGGCGTCGACCAGCCGCGCTGCGATCGCGTCGAGTTCGCCGCGTGCGCGCCGCCGATCGGACTCGATCTCCGCCATGACCTCCGACAGGGTGCGCCCGATGATCCGGGCGTTCAGATAGTTGCTCGCCTCCATGAGGGCCGAGGCGGGCAGGCCGGCGGGCGTGTCGATGACGCGATTCTCGATCGAGCCGTCTTCGGCCACCAGCACCGCCAGCGCTTTTTCCGGCTCCAGGCGAAGGAACTCGACGTGCTTGAGCGCCGGGTCGGACTTGGACGTGAGCACGATCCCGGCGCCGCTGGTAAGTTCCGAGAGGACGCTGGTCGTCTCGGCGAGCGCGCCCTCGTATCCGCCGCCTTCGGCCCCGGCCCGGACCTGGGCGTCGATCCGCGCCCTTTCCTCCCGGCCGAGGTCACCGAACTCCAGGAGCGCGTCGACGAAGAAGCGCAGGCCGTGCTGGGTGGGGAGCCTCCCTGCGCTGGCGTGGGGGGCATAGATGAGGCCGAGCTCCTCGAGGTCCTGCATCACGTTGCGGACCGAGGCTGGCGAGAGGGTGATCGGCAGCATGCGCGACAGATGCCGGGAGCCGACCGGTTCGCCGGTCGTCAGATACGATTCGACGATGCGCCGGAAGATTTCGCGGGAGCGCGCGTTCAGGTTCGCAAGCGCGCCGGGTTCGGCGGCAGGGCGGTCGGCGGGTGGGGCCATGGCCGGAGGACAATGGCTGGAAGGGCGGTCGTGCGCAAGGCGATCGGCCCGCGCCCGATCGTCGCGCGCGACTCAGCGCCGCGCGCACCTCGCCCCGTCACCCGTGCGGGTACGCCGTCTGCCCCGTTGCCCGCGCCGCACGCCGCCGCCTAGACTGGCACCGTTCCCTTTTAAGGATTAACGCGCCCATGTCCATCTCCGCGCCCCGCACCGGCGGGCAGATTCTCGTTGACCAGCTCGTCGCCCAAGGGGTCGAGCGCGTCTATTGCATCCCCGGCGAGTCCTATCTCGCCGCGCTCGATGCCATGTACGACGCGCCGATTGAGCTGACCGTGTGCCGGCAGGAGGCGGGCGCGGCCATGATGGCGCTGACCGAAGGGCGGCTCACCGGCCGACCCGGCGTCTGCTTTGTCACCCGGGGCCCGGGGGCGACCAACGCCGCCCACGGCGTCCATATCGCAGAGCACGATTCCGCCCCGATGATCCTGTTCATCGGCCAGGTCGAGCGGGCGATGCTGGGACGGGGCGCTTTCCAGGAAATGGACTACCGCGCCTTCTTCGGGTCGGTCGCGAAATGGGCGACCGAAATCCACAGCGCGGCGCAGATCCCCGAGATCGTCCAGCGGGCCTTCCATGTCGCGATGCAGGGACGGCCGGGCCCGGTCGTGATCGCGCTGCCGGAGGATATGCTGCTCGAGACCGCCGCGGTCGCCGACGCGCCGAAGGCGGTCGCCGCGCCGATCTGGCCGGGGCTCACGCAAATGGCCGAGCTGCAGAAGATGCTGTGGTCGGCCGAGCGGCCGATCGCCATCCTCGGCGGCCCGGGCTGGACCGACCGGGCGAGCGCGGCCTTCGCCCGGTTCGCGGAGCGGTTCGACATGCCGGTCGCGGGCTCCTTCCGCCGCGCCAGCGCCTTCGACGGCGAGCACGACAACTACGCCGGCGAGATCGGCCTTTCAGCCAATCCGAAGCTGAAGGCCCGGATCGAGAACGCCGACGTCGTCCTGCTGGTCGGCGGCCGCATGTCCGAGGCGGCGGCGCAGGGTTACACGCTGTTCGACATCCCATCGCCGCGCCAGCGGCTCGTCCATGTCCACGCCGATCCGCTCGAGATCGGCCGCAACTATCACCCGACGCTCGGGATCATCGCCACCTCGCCGGAATTCTGCGCCGCGCTCGAAGGCGTTCAGCCGCCGGCGACGATCCCGTGGTCTGACGCAACGCGCCTGGCGCGCGCCGATTACCTCGCCTGGAGCGAGCAGGCGCCACCGAACCCCGGCCGGGTGCAGGTGAGCGAGATCATGTTCGCGCTCAGGCGGAGCGTTCCCGAGGCGATCTTCGCCACCGGCGCGGGCAACTTCGCCATCTGGGTCGGCCGTTTCCTGCGATTCCGCCGGATCGAGCAGCAGCTCGGGCCCACGTCCGGCTCGATGGGCTACGGCTTGCCGGCCGCGATCGGCGCGGCCCGCGTCTTTCCCGGCCGGACCGTGGTCTGCTTCGCGGGCGACGGCGACTTCTTGATGAATGGGCAGGAGTTCGCCACCGCGGTCCAATACCGGCTTCCGATCGTCGTCGTTCTGATCGACAACGGCATCTACGGGACGATCCGCATGCACCAGGAGCGCGTCTTTCCTGGGCGGGTGATCGCCTCCGACCTGCGCAACCCGGACTTTGCAGCTTACGCGCGCGCCTTCGGCGGGCACGGCGAAACGGTCAAGGAGACGGCCGAGTTCCTGCCGGCCTTCGAGCGCGCGCTCGCCTCGGGCGCGCCGTCGATCGTTCACGTCAAGATCGACCCGGAGGCGATCACGCCGGCGACCACGCTCAGCGCCATTCGGGCCGCCGCGCTCGCCAAGAGCGCGGGCGCGTGAGAGCGTTTGCGCCGGCTCGCTTCCTGCCTCCGATCCGCCTGCGAGGGACACGGCGATGAACGTTGACGAAGCGCTGCGTCAATTCGCCGAGGGCGACGGGCTCCCGCGCGAAGCGATGGCCTGGGCGCTCGCCAATTGGGAGGCGGCTTCGCCGCGCTTCGTCGCCCGGCTCAGGGCGTTCGCCTTTGGAGGCGATCGGACCGAAGCGGCCGAGAGCCAGGTCTTCGCCATCGTCCACCTTTGTGGCCAGATGCGGGAGACGCGCGCCTACGAGCCGCTTTGCCGCCTGATCGCGGACGACGCCGACATCGAGATCTGGCTCGGCGACGCCATGGACGAGACGTTGCCAGGCGTCCTCATCAGCGTGTTCGACGGAGACGCCGGTCCGCTTCTGACCGCGATTGAGTCGCCCGCCGGGGACGAATACGCCCGGGGCGCCGCGCTCGCGGCGCTCGGCTATCTCGTACGGGCCAGGGCGGCGATGAGCGACGACGGCATGCGGGCCTATCTCCGCCGCATTCGGCGCGAGATGGCGCCGCGCCGCGACTCGGTGATCTGGATGACCTGGGCCTCGACCGTCGCGAGCCTCGGCTATAAGGACATGCGATCCGAGGTCGCAGCGCTCGAGCGCGACGGTTACATTCCCGAGGGCGATTTCGACCGCGAACAGTTCGACCTGCGAATCGAGCGCGCGCAATCCGACGCCTCGGGGCTGGCGGCCTTCGCGTATGATCTGATCGCGCCGCTCGATGACGCAACGTCCACCCTCCTCTCGCTCGCCGGCGTCGAGGCGGCTGCGGCGGGGCCGCGGCTCGGCGCGCTCGTCCCGAAAGGGGAGCGCGGTCGCTTCTGACGCTTGGCTTTTCAGCCCGGGGCGTAGGCGGCCGGATCGAGCGTCGCGGGCCGGCCGGGCAGCGACAGCGCGACCTCGCGCGCGGGCGTCCGGGCGACGATCCGGCCGCGGCGCAGGACGGCGAGGCGGGTCGCGCGCAGCCTCACGGCCTCGATCGGATCAACCGCCTGCAGTAGAACGAGGTCGGCGTTCGCGCCGACCTTGAGGCCATAACCTTCGAGCCCGAGAATCCGCGCCGGAATTTCGGTCACCGCGTCGAACGTCCAGCGGATCGCCTCGCGGCTCGTCATCGGCGCGCCGTGGACCGCCATGTGGGCGACGTCGAGCATGTCCGCGCCGCCGAGGCTGTACCAGGGGTCCATGACGCAGTCCTGCCCGAGCGCGACGGGAATCCCGAGCGCGCGCATTTCGGCCACGCGCGTCAGGCCGCGACGGCGCGGATAGGAATCGTGACGGCCCTGCAGCGTCAGTTTGATGAGCGGGTTGGCGACCGCGTTCATGCCCGATTCCGCGATCAGCGGCAGGAGCTTCGAGACGTAATAGTTGTCCATCGAATGCATCGAGGTGAGATGCGATCCGGTCGCCCGCGCGCCGAGGCGAAGCCGATGCGCTTCGGCCGCGAGCGTCTCCACATGACGCGACATCGGGTCGTCGCTCTCGTCGCAATGGAGGTCGACGGGCAGGCCGCGCCGGGCGGCGATCTCGCACAAGGCCTTCACCGAGGCCGCGCCGTCGGCCATGGTGCGCTCGAAATGAGGGATGCCGCCGACGACGTCCACCCCGAGGTCGAGCGCGCGTTCGAGATTGCGGGCGGCGGTCGGCGAGCGGAGATAGCCGTCTTGCGGAAAGGCGACGAGCTGGAGGTCGAGATAGGGCTTCACGATCTTCTTGACGTCCAGCAGCGCCTCGACCGCCAGCAGGCGGTCGTCGCAGACATCCACGTGGCTGCGGACCGCGAGCAACCCTTGAGAAACGGCGAGGTCGCAGTAGCGGAGCGCGCGCTCCGCCACCGCCTCATGGGTCAGATGCGGCTTCAGCCCGCCCCACAGCGCGATCCCTTCGAGCAGCGTGCCGGACTGGTTGAGCCGCGGCAGGCCGAGCGAGAGGGTCGCGTCCATGTGGAAGTGGCAGTCGACGAACGGCGGCGACAGAAGAAGCCCACGCGCTTCGATCGTCTCGCCGGCCTCGGCTTCGAGCTTCGGCTCGATCGCCGCGATGCGGCCGCCGGAGACGGCGACGTCCTGTCCCTTGCGGCCGTCCGGCAGGCTCGCGTCGCGGATGATGAGATCGAAAACCATCGCGCCTCCCTAAAGCGCCGCTAATCCACACTAACGCCGCTCCGGCCGGCTTCGCCGTAAGCTGGGCTTGGGAAGCGGTTCGAGGTGAAGCGGATGACGAGGACGGCGAACGCCAGGATGAGCGTCGCGGCGGCCAGAATCAGCACACCGAGGTCGGCGCCCGACCGCTCCTGGACGAAACCGATCATGTGCCGGGTGAGGGCGGTGATGCCGACGTAGAGCAAAAAGCGCACCGGCATGTGCTTGGTGCGGAAATAGATCCCGACCATCGAGCCGATCTCGAGATAGATAAACAGCAGCAGCAGGTCCTCGATCGAGGGGGAGCCCTTCTGGATCATCGCGTAGAAGGCCGCCCAGGCCGCCCACACCGTCGCGGCGCCGATCGCGAACAGTCCCAGCAGGTGGAAGGCCTCGGTCAGGAACAGTCCGATCGGATCGGCGAACGCCCGCATCTTCTTGTCCGCCGCCCATATGCGGGGTGTCGGGTCGGCCATCGCGCGGCTGCCTCCCTGTCTGGCCCGGAACGGCCGAGCCGCCGACGCCCATAGAGCGCGACGACGGTGAGCGAAGTCAACCTTCTCTCGCCCTCTCTCGTCCGATCGGGCCGCCGCTTGAGGCGGGCGGCGATTCGCTGGGCTTCATCACGGGCCAGCGCGAAGCCTGGATCCGGTGGCCGTCACTTCTGCCCGGCGTTGTTCGCCTCGTTCACGGCCGTCACCACCTTCAGCGTCGCCTCCACGACCGCTTCGGGCCTGTCGACGAGCGGGCGGCGAGGGCTGCGTGGCCGGAGATCCAGGCGGCTTCGACTCCGACGATTTCAGCGGGAGGGACGCCCGGAAACGACTCCGCGACGCCGCGGCTCAGCACGATCAGCGGCTTGTCGCCGAAGTTTTGCGTCGCCGCGTCCAGCTCGGCCGAGTTCGCGTCGATGTGATCCCTCTCCGGCGTCGCCGCCTCGAGCTCCCAAACCACGGCCTCCCAGGTTTTTGCGTCGGCGAGCCGCTTGCGCTGAGCCGCTGCGAGCGCGGCGTCGAGCCTGTTCGGGGCGCGGGGCGTGTTCGCGCAGCCCTGCTCGACCAGGGACGAGGGCCTC
>Ga0074046_10003306_pt1 | contig 13557 bp, 13 predicted proteins | sample BogForMeECP23OM3_FD_94441 | JGI IMG/M metagenome (GOLD analysis project Ga0074046, IMG submission 94441) | Bog forest soil microbial communities from Calvert Island, British Columbia, Canada - Bog Forest MetaG ECP23OM3 | ecosystem: Environmental > Terrestrial > Soil > Wetlands ...
ATCGACAGCATTGCCCATAAAAAATATTGCGGCATGCCCAACGAAAGAATACTGAATAATTTTAAACAGATTTTCAGCACAGCAAAAAAAGACAATAAAATACTTCTTCCGAGGACACCGCTTATTCCTGATATTACCGATACGGAAGCCAACATCAGCGAAATCGCGGCGTTTCTAAAAAACCTTAATATTACCAAAGCCGCCCTGCTTGCGTACAATCCTTTATGGCACGAAAAAAGCGATAAAATCGGGGTGGACGATCCCTATCAAAAAAGCAAAACCATGACTTCTTTTTCGGAGAACTCCATCGTGGATCGATGTAAAAACATATTCGCGAACGCCGGTATTAAAAGTTCGGCGTGAATCGGGATATGAGCCGGCAATTATTACGCTGAAGGCTTGCAGCGGATTAAAGAATATATCGATAAGTAAATTAAAATGAGGAGAGACATTATGGCCTTCTTTTCCAACAAACTCGCCTTTATTACCGGAGGATCAAGCGGTATCGGTCTGGAAACGGCAAATTTACTGGCATCGCAGGGATGCAGTCTTGTTCTAATTGCCCGAGGGAAGCCCCTGCTGGATATAGCATGCCAAGCCATCGAGTCGCGCATGGATAAAACTTCCCAGAGTGTCAACGCCATATCCATTGACGTGGCGGACAACAACGACGTACAGCAAAAAATCAGCGCCGCTGTCGAACGGTTCGGCATTCCCGATATACTGATAAACAGCGCGGGCGTCGGTTCGGGAGATTATTTTGAAAATATTTCTTATGACCGGTTTGACCAATCCATGAAAATAAATGTGTACGGCACCCGAAACACCATCAGCGCCATACTCCCTTTTATGAAACAAAAAGGCGGCGGCCATATCGTCAACATTTCTTCCATGGCGGGACTGATCGGCATGTTCGGCTATTCTTTGTACAGCGCAACGAAATACGCCCTTGTGGGGTTTTCCGAATGCCTTCGCAGCGAACTAAAACTCTTTAATATTAAGGTTACGCTGATCTGTCCTCCGGAAGTCAAAACACCCTTTATCGAAGAAGAATCGAAAACCCTCCCGCCGGAAGGACGTGCCGTAAAAATATTTGCCGGTTTATTGAAGCCCCAGACCGTGGCACAGGCAATTGTCCGCGGTATCAAAAGAAATAAATTTCTTATTATTCCGGGTATTGCCGCCAAATTTTTATATTTTCAACACCGCATCAGCAACGGTTTTTTCACGCGTACGCCCTCAGACTGGATTGTGAAATTTGTTGCCCGGCGGTCAAGGAAATAGAAATCATGCCCATCCTTCAGCCGCCAGCGCGTCATGCAGTTCATCAGGATGGTGACGGCACTGGAATTCAAGGCGGCTGGACTCGTTGTGCGCTTTACTGTAAGGCAAACCTTCCGCCATGCGGTTGCGTTCGTGCAACTCATGCAACAGCACAAACCCCCTTTCCTTCTCCTCTATATCGTTGTCGATCCAGACCTCGTTCTTTGGAACGAATTCATAAACGTGGTCATGACCTCCGGCGGTGAAATCAATATCGAATACGCTTCGCACCAGCCGGCCATTGACAATCCATACGCTTACGCCATCCTCCAGTTTCTTCCATAGGCTTTCGTGCACCGCTTTAGCATCAGGCAGTTCTTTCCCGCGATGCGTCAGTTTTCGGACATCTCCGGCTCGCCGCCTTACTTTGCGTTCAGCCAGATCGGCCTGCGTGATTGCATCGTCATATGACGCGCCTTTCGCCATAAGATCATGTTCCACCAGTAAGTGATCGATGAAGAAGACATGTTCGTCAGGCTTTGCTTCCCGGTCAAGCCAGAACTCATTTTTGGGTATGTAATGAAATCTGTAGTGCTGGCCAAAGTTCGTGAATTCTTCATCGATGTGGCCGCGGATGTATGCGCCGTCAACAATCCAGACCTGATAATCACCCCGCGTTTCATCCTTCTTCAGATACGGTGGTTTGAGCGTCTCTGCCATAGAATGTTCTCCTTGTCATAAAGATTTTTGGCTATGCCATGCCGCTGTTTGGTGCCGGCTTAAGGCAAGTTGTTATATTTCTTGTTTGGATTGAAGGAAATGACATAAACCGTCATCCAAACCATCCGGAACGATAAGCCACCCACCAGCTAAAAATGAGAATCGGGATGGTGGCGATAATTCCCCACATCAAAGGCAGAATCAAATCGGCGATCAATCCGAGCACGATAAACAACCCCCAAAATATCCTACGCTCCATATATAGAACCTTTCAGGAGAAGGGGCTTATGTGTCTGCAAATACCCCTTTAGAAACTCTTATATTCTTAATTATAAATGTACGAATGTCTATCAACCGGCTTTTTTCACAAGTTTTAATAAAATGTTGTTTTCTTTCAAAAGAAAGATAGGGAATTTTCGTTTGTAAGTCAATTGTTTTCTCTCGCGAAATGTTGCGTCGATATGCGATGATAGAGCGCACGGGTAATGTATTTTTTAAACACAATGAGATCAGAATTCCTCACATCGTTACCAAAACAAGTCTTAACAAAGTTATGGCAATTATTTTTTAGAATCTTGTTTATTTGTTGCATTATCCGGCGGATTTAATTACAATCTGTAATAACATTGCGTAAATCCTATGATTTGGTGAGCACAATGGACAATAAAAACAGATACGATATTAAATACCTGTTTGAACCTCAAAGCATTGCCATTATCGGAGCTTCTCAGGATAAAAAGAAGATCGGCTACGCCATATTTAACAATATAATTTCCGGCGGATATAAGGGGAAAGTATTCCCCGTAAGTCCTAAGGGCGGCGATATTGACGGGCATAAAGTATTTACGGATGTTCTGGAAATCCCGGACGATATTGATTGCGCGTCAATTGTGATTCCGTCGGGTCTTGTAAAGAACGCGGTAAAAAGCTGCGCTCAAAAGAAAGTCAAATTCATTCAGATAATAACTTCCGGATTTTCAGAGATTGGAAACGTCCGGGAAGAAAACGAGATTGCTGAAATTGCCAAGGCAGCGGGAACGCGCATCGTGGGCCCGAATATGTTCGGCCTCTACTCGTCGGCAGCGTCGCTAAACTCCACTTTCTCCGCTGCCAGAATAAATCCTGGCCATGTTGCCATACTTACGCAAAGCGGCGCGCTGGGAATCGCGATGATCGCAAAAAGCTCTATTGCCAACATGGGACTTTCCACCATCATCTCGATCGGAAACAAATGCGATGTTGACGAAGCCGACCTTCTTGATTATCTCATCCATAATGACAATACAAAAGTTATATTTATATATATCGAAGGCGTAAAGAAGGGGGAGCGGCTGATTGAAACCCTGAAAGCCGCCACCGGTAAAAAGCCTGTTATCGTCATAAAGTCGGGAAAATCGAAAAGAGGAGCGCAGGCCGCCGCTTCGCACACGGGATCATTGGCGGGCTCTGATGAAATATTCGACGCTATCATGAAACAGTGCGGGGTGCTCCGGGCCGAATGCCTTGAAGATGCGTTCAACTGGTGCCAATTCATGATTTCCACCACTTCTCCCAAAAACTTTAACAGTGTGATAGTGACAAACGGAGGAGGCGTCGGAGTTATGGCTACCGACGCGTGCGAAAAGTACGGGGTTCCATTATATGATAATCAATCCGCGTTAAAGAACCTGTACGATGCTGTTACACCTTCGTTCGGATCAACAAAAAATCCTATCGATCTTACAGGAACGGCCGACGCTGCGGATTACACGCGCGCCCTTTCAATCGCGGCCGAGTCCGGAGAAATGGGTTCCACAATCGGGCTTTACTGCGAAACAGCAATTATGGATTCCGGTAATCTCTCTCAGATGATAACCGATACTTACACGATCCATAAGAAAAGCGGCAAATCCATCAGCTATGCTCTGATTGGCGGTGCGCAGGTTGAAGGCGCTATAGAGTCTCTGAGAACCGCCAGCATTCCTGTTTTTAACGATGTGGAGCAGGCCGTGTCGTGCATCGGAGCATTCTATAGATACTACAGATATATCGATGAAGTATCTTATAAATTTGATGAATACGAAATAGACGTAATGGCGATCGATAAGATTATAGACGGGGCATTAAAGGACGGGAGAACCTTTCTTCTGGCAAACGAGGGAGCGGCTGTAATGCGGATTGCGGGCATTACAATGCCGCAAAGCAGAATCGCACACAGTATAGACGAGGCGGTGAAGTTCGCTGAAGAGATCGGATACCCGGTCGTGATGAAGATTGTATCGAAAGACATTTTACATAAGAGCGATGCAGGCGGGGTTTTACTGGACATTGATAACAAAAAGGAAGTTGTTGATGGCTATGAAGTGATCATGCATAAATGCAGGGAGTATAAACCCAACGCTGTTATTGAGGGCATTGAAGTCGCCGAGATGGCAAAGAAGGGCGTTGAGCTTATTGTCGGCGCGAGGAGAGATCCGTCATTCGGCCCGGTCGTCATGTGCGGGCTCGGAGGCATTTATGTGGAAGTGATGAAGGATATATCGTTTCGGGCTATTCCCATAAACCGCGGCACCGCGCTTTCCATGCTCGAAGAAATCAGATCTTACCCTTTGCTTCTCGGCGCGAGAGGAGAGGAGCGGAAGGACATTGAGGCTGTTATAGATATAATCATTAAAATAAGTTCCATTATTAAAAAATGTGAAAGGATTACTGATATAGAAATAAATCCTGTAGTTGTGTATGATATTAAAAACGGCCTCAAGGCTTTAGACGCGAGGATTTTGATTAGTAAACCGAAGGAGAATATACAATGAAAAAAATAGTTGTTTCTTCAATCAGAAGCAATGCCGGCAAAACAAGCATCATCGCGGGAATAATCTCTTCGCAAAAACATAAGAAATTTGCTTACGCCAAGCCATTGGGTGACAGATTGATCTATCGCAGAAAACGAAGCTGGGATTACGACGCGAGTTTAATGGTCAGCCTTCTTGAGCGCGAAGGCGAATTGGAAAGCCACTATGAGAAGATTACGCTCGGCTTTGACCATTCCAAACTAAGATACATGTACGATCAGGAAGGTATAAAGACAGCTCTTTCAGATATCGTAACAAATATCGGAGGCAAAAACGATGTGCTTCTTATTGAAGGCGGAAAAGACTTTTCGTGCGGAGCGTACGTCAATCTTGATCCGGTATCCATTGCAAAATATATTGACGGCACGCTCGTAATTGTCGTGAGCGGCGACAACGATTCCATTATTGATGATATCAAATTCATTGAAAAATATATGAAGATAATAGATGCCGATTTCGGCGGCGTTATCATCAACAAGGTGACCGATGTTGAAGCATTTGAGAATTTCTTTGCACCGAGTATAAAGGAGATGGGGATTAATATTATCGGCGTTATCCCTTATGAAGCGCAACTAACCTACTTTACGCTTGATTTTCTGGCGGAAAAGCTCTTAGCCAGAGTGCTTACCGGTGAAGAACACCTTAAAAAAGTCGTTAAGAGCATAATCATCGGCGCACCGTCTGATACCTGCACGAATAATGATCCGCTTTTTACCAAGCAGTGCGTAAACAGGGAAAATCAATTGATGATAACCGGCGGCGAAAGGAGCGACATGATACTTGCAGCCCTGGAACGGGACACCATCGGTATTATACTCACCAACGATATCGTTCCCCATCATCATATCATTTCCAGAGCTAAAGAGAAAGGCATACCTATCCTTCTTGTAAACATGGACACGTTCATAACCGCCAAGACTATTGATGATATGGAAGCTCTGCTCAAAAAAGACGATACGGAGAAAATTAAGCTTTTGTCTGAGTTGATTGAAAAATATACGCGTATAAAAGACTTCTTGACATAGATACCGGGCAACCCTGCGAGATAAATCTAACCAGGGATACCCGATTGCTCTTCTATCTTAACATGCGTGCCGTCAAATCCCTTCTCCATCATGCTACGCTATTTTATTCTTTAACCAGCGTCCATGTTTTATCGGGATTGTACAATTTCATCTTCTGAGCTGTTTTTACCGTGTCTGGTCCGAGATTCTTCTGGTAAACCTTTCCCTGTTGATTGACAATAAAAGTCATCACCCCCGATTTGCCCCAGTTCGAGGGAAACGCCACCAAAGCAAATCCTCCAACCATGTTGCCATTTATGATGTAATTATAGCTGCCCCCCGGCACTTTCTTTCCCTGTCCTGTCAGTATCCTGAAATAATAGCCATGAAAAGGCGATGGTTCGGATTCCTTGAAAGCTGCCCTATTCTTCTTGTAGCCCTCATGCCACGCTTGTGCCACAAGCTCACCAAGGGGACTCCTTTCCTGGCCCGGCCTCGATCTCCAGAAAAGACCATTCCTCTTACCGGGATCGCTCCGTAGTTTCTGCGCATACGCAAATATACCGTCGCCATCCCAGTCCTTAAGCACATACTCGCGCTGTGCCTTGACGTAGACGCGGCAGACCAGAATGGCCGTAAATTCATCTTCCCCGATGCGGCGGTTCAGAATCTCTTCTTTACCCGCCTGGGTATCGAAGAACCACTTATCATCATGTTTTACTATGGGAACGGGAAACGGCCAATTCTCTTTGCCGATGTGAAGGATCTCTTTCGAATCATTTTCTCTTACAAGATCGCTTTTTTCATCGAGGTGTTTGGCAAATTCAACAAATTCGACAGCATCCTGCACTTCATCGCCCGAACGAAGGTCTTTTCCATACGGCCCGAATATCTGCTCCAGCATAATCTTGTCATTTGCCTTAACAGCCTCAGTAAGCGCTTTTACGGCATCTTCTGGGGATAAGAACAGTTTCTGTGACGGTGCGGCGACTGCCGGCATATTCCATGTAAAAATCAACATCACTATTACAAGAAGCGCAGCAATAAAAATCGTTCTACGCAATGAATGAAATACTGAATTTAGCTGAATTGTTTTTATCATATTTTCCTTCCTTTCCTTACTCATTTATTCCGAGTTATCAGAAAATATAGTCTGTATTACCGGTGCGATTTATCTCCGGCATTTCCCCTGGCCGCGGGAGCATTGCCTTCAAAGCCGCCTCCCCTTTCAGGGGCGCTTCTCTGTGCAGCAGGGGGAGTAAAGGAAGAATGCACCCTTTCGCTGCTCTGGCGACTGGTCTGACCGCGGAGACTCTGTCCCACGGCTTCACTTGCTTCCCTGTAACCGCCAAAAGTTACCGATGGTGTTCTGGGAGACCGGACAACCCCGCGGGTAGGACTGGTTTGCTGAGTTTGCCTGTTGACACTGGGAGCTTGTTGATCCGGCCGTTGATTGACATTCGGAATTGTTATGACCGGCTGTTTCTTGATATCCTGAGGAGGCGTCACCAATTTTGAAGAACCGAAAACCTTTGGCAAAGACGTGGCGGGCGCTGCTTTTACAAACCTTCCTCTGATTTCGGTCATCCGCGACTTCATACCCGCGCCAGTACTGACACCGGGGTGCGCCACCCGAAAGCTTTCAGGATTTCCGTGCGACGTATTGTGCTTCCAACTAGTGTTTATATAAGGTTTATTTTTGCTAATAGTTTCATTTCTCATATGGACATAAGGTCTTGCGTGATTTACCCAACCGGGGCGGTTCCAGCCATGATAAATAATATGGTGGCGACTCCAGTCAAAATCCATGGTCAACCAATCTCCGATTATCAGACCGGGACCAAAAGTAATGAAAGGCGCTTCGTCAGGGTCCCATCCCTGGGCATAGACAGCTGAAGGATCATAGGATGGAACGTTGACATACTGTGGCTGGGCAGGAATGATCTCAATATAATCTCCCACAATTATTATAGTCTGCCAATTGTTACTTTCCAGATTGCCGGCGTTTCTGGCCTTCCACCTGAGCCTCTGGATGGCCCCGGTTACATCTTCCGGCTGATTAAGAAAAGCATCTCCCATATCGGCGGTCCAGTCCCCATATTCAGTCATCATCTTCAGAATATCCGGATAATGGGCAATTGCCTTGACGGAGTCGTCCCAGTTCTGCGTATCAATTTCTGATATTACTCCGCCGTTTATTTGCCAGTCATACGCATCGGCAATTTCCTGCGGATACGTGGAAGCCGGCAGTATCTCGGCCAACAGAGGGTCAGGATAGAGGGCAATCGACGCAAAGAGGTTATCAAGTTCCTGATCAGTAAATAATGGCGGGGATGCGGTGTATTGATCATCCGCCCGGACATTAATTGACAGAAGAGTCAAAAGGAGAACAATAATAAAAAGCAGACAATTTTTTATGCCGTTCCTAATCATAGTCAAAACTCCTTTCTCCTTTTTCGTGGAGAATCCTCGTATATCTCAGTTGCTCTTGGAAACAAGTATGTTAAATTATAGAACATCCGGAAACAAAGTCAACCGGTATTAAATACGGGCCAGATCAGAGCAACAACCCTTCAAAAAGAATGCTGATGCTCCCGGTTTCCACTACAGGTTATCGATTTATTAATACATTTCTCTTATGCCGAGTTCGGGGGCAAACCCTCTTAACTTCACGGATCGTTACACACTTCATGACCATATCTCCTAAATCTCTCATGTAAGGAAACACAAACAGGATACCTCTCTCCTCATCATTTGAGTACACAGAAAGTATCCTGTTTATTGTAAGGATTAGTTATAATTTACTGCGCTGAAAATCCGCCATCCACGGGGAAAATACCGCCGGTAATGTAATTGGAAGCCCTGGATGCCAAAAAGACAGCCAATCCCTTTACATCGTCCTCTTCTCCATACATCTTAAGCGGAATTGCGCCGACAGTCAAATCAAGGATTGGTTTCATTTCCGGCTTGAACAAATGAGACATCATATCGGTCTTGAAAAATCCCGGCGCTATACAGTTTACATAAATCTTGTACCGTGCTAATTTAAGAGCGAGCGTCTTGGTTAAACCCTCCACTGCGAACTTGGAAGGATTATAGGCCACGGCCGGATGCTCTTCTTCATTGGAACCGCGCGAACCGTAGATCGAAGAAACATTGATCATCTTGCCTCCGCCTTTTTCCTTCATGATCCGGGCAACCAACTGAGATAAAATCCAGACACCCTTGACATTGACATCGAATATTTTTTCCCATTTATCAAGCGGGAAATCCAGCGTGGGCGCGCCCCATGTAAGTCCGGCATTGTTGATTAATATATCAATCGTGCCGAATTTATCCATGGTAGTCTTAACCAGATTTTCAATATCTTCCTTCTTGGCCAAATCGCACTTAACCGCCAGAGCCTTGACACCCAGCTTTTCCAGTTCCTGCACTTCTTTTTCCAGGCTCTCCAGCTTGCGTGAAGCAATCACCACATTAGAACCGGCTTCAGCCAAACCGGTAGCCATAAATTTACCAATGCCTCTTCCGCCGCCTGTCACGATTGCAACCTTGCCTTTTAAATCAAACAAATCCTTTATATTCATTTTAAACTCCTTATGAAATGTAGTTATATCAATCCTGAATCAAAACGCTATTTTTGTTAGCATCGTTGTCAACTCCTCGAACACTTATACCATACGCTTCGTCGCCCGGAACCTCGCTTAGGCAATATCATCTTTAATTTAGAAATGGTATTAATAATTAGTTGCCGCATAAGTTTCAAACTTAGGATGGTCTGTTTCTTAAGTATCTGCCGTTTTTTAGAATTAATAAGAACTTCTTTTTCCATGGCGAGTATATGAGGAGTAATTTTATGTCTTAAAAAAATATTTATCAAAATATATGAGGGAATTTACTGATGATAATGGCATTCCCCGAACTTTAAGGGATGATCCTATTCATCTTCACGATTAGCCGGAACAACCAGGTGGATATGACGCCTTGCAAGCATTAGAACGGGGGTGCTCCAGTCACGTCCGGATCCGTCAAGAGCGTTCAGTTCAGCATTCGCGAGCATGAGAAACTCTTGATCCTGACGGTTCAGGTAGTCGGAAAGATGGCTGCGATAACCCTCCAGAGGCAACGTTATGTCACCCTCTACCCTGTAGCGATCAGTCTCAACCACAACTCTTTGATGTCTCACTTCTACGGCGGGCATCAGAGGCGCCACCCCGGAAGAATTGCAGGTCCGTTATTAACCAATGAAAAAAAGACCGCTTGTTTGATAACATATTTGTTATTCATGTTTAAATTATAAAAAATTAGGACTTATATGTCAATGAAATATTTATTGCTGAAATATTTATTGCAAAATTATGGCATTCTGTATTGTTAATTGATATTAAGTTGTACGCGAACTGCCGCCTGGCAGGTGTTAGTTCGCAGTGGGGTAAGGACTGCTTTTATCGCGTTCCTTTTGGGGTCGCGCCCGGATCAATGGATTACGTGGCGTTAGGAAGGAGGTTTGGACATCAGATAATTTGTCGTAATTTTATCATGAATAAATAAAAGGGGCGCGGCATAAGCGCCGGTACTGGGATTGAATATTCTCGTTAAGGTATTATATTCATTATTTTTTGTGACTGACAAATATTCTCCATATACCCATACATACACCCAAAATGTTTATTTTCGTAAGTTAAGCTAAATTTTTTCAAGAGGAGTGCAATATATTCATGGCACCATGGATAACTGCCAGGACATCAACTTGGTCTGATTTTATGTGATAAATAATACGGTAGGAACCTTCTATCACTTCGCGAATCTGATTGAAATCGTATTCAGTAACTCTGCGGCCTGAGAGGGGATATTCGGCAATCTGTTGGGATCGCCGGGTAATACGATCAACCATGCGCTTGGCATACTCGGGGGAATTCTGTGCTATATGCTTGAAGATGGCATCGAGATGTCCTTCAGCCGTATTTGTCCAGTGAACTTTCATTCTGGCAGGCCATACTTTGCACGGATTTCTTTCACATCTTTTGTTCGGCCTGCTTTACTATCTGCCAACCCCAGCTCGATTACTTCACGTACGTATATTTCATGCATCAAATCATCCCATGTAGCACCTACAGGCATCTGGTCGATGATTTTGTGGGCTTCTTCTTTAATTATTGCTGTGGACATACATTTACCTCCTTCATTTCACAACCAATAGCACAAAATGGCTTAATAATCAATCACCGGCCTAATAGCCAATAGGGCGACCAAGTCTTAACCGACGAAGTGTTTTTACACTGTTATATCATTTCCTAATTGTCATGCCAAAATTAATTGCATAATTGATGAAAGGTATCAAGCACACACTTTAAGGAAGCAAGCCTCACTCGGATGAATTGAATTAATTCTGTCAGAGAACATTTTTTATATGCCGCTTCACTGTCTATTCTCGCCCTTAACTCACCAATTATTTTAGCACCAATAATCTTTCTCATGTTTAAATCCCATATGAATATGTTTTCATTGCAAAATTACCCTATTTTTTGCCTGCTGCTTTAAATGGTTATTAAATAATTATTAAAACTTAATAATTTAACAATATCAATTGCTTAATCAATTTTTGCTCCTGGATCACGGTTTATTCGGCTGCAAAAACCTCTCTTTCCTGTAAACATTGTATATATTTATTTTCATTAGTAAATTGACCTATTCTTTATTCGCTGTGTTAACAAATTGTTTACGCTTAATATTTAATCATATCAGATACTAATAATCGTTTTTTGTACCGTTTGTAAACTTGATGCAGAATTTTTCTGCGTAGGGTCTCCTGTAGAAAACCCGTGTACTCTTACATTAACCCCTTACCTGAATTATTAACCCCGGAACCGCAAATAAGCGATTATTAAATTCCCATTCCGCGCTCGAAAGAATTACTGCCCTGAGGCATTTGACAAAAGCAAACATTCATAAATTGTTTCTCGCTTCATAATAAATATCTTGAAATAAAAGTAGTTTGCGAGTAGTTTTTTTTACATCAATGGTAAAGTTTTCGATATCATTCCCGAATTATAAAATGGAGGCTGTATTATAAAATGAGCCAAGACCAGTTAAAAGTCGGTGAAGCCCAAGCGTGTTTTAATGTCTCCCGCACACATATCTTGAAATATACTCTTGAAATGTATCACAAAGGACTTAATGAACATAAAGTAATCTCGGCACCTGAAGTAGGTATGCTTGAAAACAAAGTAAACTTACAAGCTCGTAAATGGTCAAAAAAATGGGGAATAATTGAATCAAAACAAAAAGCGACTAAAGAAAAAGGGGCTAACTTAGATGAAGCAATTTCACAAACAAAAAAAGCCAATGATGCAGTAAATGAAATCGATAATCTTTTAATTTATGCTTTATCTATTGATGATACAGTAAATTGGGATAATTTGAAGAAAAAAGATAGTTATCCTGAGAAAAAACCTTCCAAACCAATTCCAAAGACTAAAACAGAATATCCCTCCGAACCTAAGAAGGAACCGATAGTATTTACTCTTATTGAAAAATTAATTAAGTCCAAAAAAGAAAGAAAAATTCAAGATCATGAAAATAAATATTTAACTGCAATTTCTGACTGGAAAAATCAAAAAGGCATAGTAGATAAATTCAATATTCAATTAGATCAAGATTACGAAATAGAATTACGGAAATGGGAAAATGATGTTTCTGAATGGGAGAAAAGAAAATCTATTTTCTTAGAAAAGCAAAAAGAATTCAATGCTGGAATTGAAAAGATGAAAGAAGCATATTTAAATAAAAACACTGACTCAATCATTGAATATTGCGATATGGTTTTAAACAATTCAGAATACCCAGAAACTTTCCCGAAAAACTTTGAGTTAGAATATAATCCCGATAATAAAATCCTAATTATTGAATATGAATTACCCTCTTTTGAGTGTTTACCCCAAATTAAAGAAGTGAAATATATTGCTACAAGAAATGAATTAAAAGAAACGCCTATACCCGAATCACAATTACAAAAAATGTTTGATGAAGCAATGTACAAAATAACCCTCAGAACTATTCACGAATTATTTGAAGCTGATGTGGTAAATGCACTTGAAGCTATTTCCTTTAATGGTTGGGTGAAAACAATAAACAAAGCTACGGGGAAGAAAGAAAATAATTGTATATTGAGTATTCAAGTAAAGAAAAATATATTTCTCGAAATAGACTTATCAAATGTTGATCCAAAAACATGTTTTAAAAATTTGAAAGGTGTGGCAAGTAGCAAATTAAGTTCTTTAACTCCCGTTCAACCCATTTTACAAATTAGTAAAGTTGATAAACGATTTGTAGATAGCTATGAAGTTGCAAATCGCATAGACAATACTACTAATCTGGCTTCGATGGATTGGGAAGATTTCGAGCACTTAATTCGAGAATTATTTGAAAAAGAATTCCAGTCTAATGGTGGTGAAGTTAAAGTAACGCAAGCAAGCAGAGATGGTGGTGTTGATGCAATTGCATTTGATCCTGATCCTATACGCGGAGGTAAAATCGTTATCCAAGCTAAGAGATATACAAATACCGTAGGTGTTTCCTCTGTCAGAGATTTGTATGGTACTGTTTGAAATGAAGGGGCAACGAAGGGTATTTTAGTATCAACCGCTGATTATGGTCCAGATGCTTACGACTTTGCAAAAGGTAAACCTTTGACTCTTATGAATGGTTCTAATCTTCTTTATTTGTTAGAAAAGCACGGA
>Ga0074046_10003307_pt1 | contig 13555 bp, 10 predicted proteins | sample BogForMeECP23OM3_FD_94441 | JGI IMG/M metagenome (GOLD analysis project Ga0074046, IMG submission 94441) | Bog forest soil microbial communities from Calvert Island, British Columbia, Canada - Bog Forest MetaG ECP23OM3 | ecosystem: Environmental > Terrestrial > Soil > Wetlands ...
AAAAACATCAAGGCGTTGATGTTTGCCGGCGCGCTGCTCGAGGCGCCCGAAAGCTCGCGCTGGTGGGGAAAGGGAGAAAAGCTGCTACGGCGAGAACTGGCGGAACAAATTCTTCCCGATGGCGGGCATATCGAACGATCTCCCATGTACCACGCGGAGGTGTTGGAGGACCTTATGGACCTCCGGGTCTTGGCCGAGGCGTGTGGGAGGACGGCTAATTCTGCCGAGCTGCTGTCGCGAGGGGTGACCCGGATGGCTGATTTCCTGCGTTGCATGCTTCATCCTGACGGTGAGATTCCGCTTCTCAATGACGCGGCATTCGGCATGGCGCGGCCTGCTGGTGAGCTCCTGGCGCGGGCAAACCCGTCAGCCAAAGCACCATCGAGGTCCTGTCCGGAGGTGAGGGTTTTTCCCGAAAGCGGGTACGCGGCGCTCCGGGCTCCGAGTTCTGAAAGCTGCTTGGTTTTTGACTGCGGACCTGTGGGGCCCGACTACCAGCCGGGGCACGGCCATTGCGATGTCCTCAGCTACGAGCTTTCGCTGCACGGCCAGCGCGTGGTGGTTGACACCGGCGCGAGCACTTACGAGCCTTGCGCGGAGCGGCACTACGAGCGTTCCACGGCAGCGCACAACACGCTGCGCATTGACGGAGAAGAGCAGGCCGAAATATGGGCGAGCTTTCGCGTGGGGCGGCGTCCCAGGGTGGGACGACTCGAAGCAGGCGAAATTAACAAGCTCTACTTCGTGCAAGGAGTGCATTACGCCTACCAGCATCGCGGCGTCATTCACTCGCGCATGATCGCTTTGACACCCAGGAACAGTTGGTTGGTGATCGACTCACTAAACGGCAAGGGGAAGCACCTCGTCGAGTCCTTCATCCACTTCCACCCGACGGTTCGGGTGGAGATTCAGAACAACTCCGCGCCTGGTGTCGCCGGCACGGGCGCCACCGGCTGGGCAATTCGATTCGGTGAACATGAGTATTTTTTGACGACCCATTGGTCTGGGGAATTGGCGGCGCGAGAAAGCTGGTACGCGCCTGAGTTCGGTCTCCGGCAGCGCCAAACAACGCTCCATTGGTCCTGGCGAGGTGATTTGCCTGTGCGCCTCGTGTACGCGTTCACGCCGGCTGGGCAAAGGCCTCCTTTCATCCCGCTGGATTTGACCCAGGAAGGCGTTGAAATTGTTCATACGGCCCTTGCCTCGAGCTGAGGAAGGTTTCCCTTCTCGCTTGAACATCCTTTACATGTCGCAATATTTTCCGCCCGAGGCTTGTGCCCCTGCGGCGCGGGTTGACAGTTTTAGCCGTGAGTGGGCCCGGGCTGGCGCGGAAGTGAGGGTCTTAACCGGTTTCCCCAATCATCCTGAAGGGACCCTGCATCCGGAATACAGGAGACTGTGGAGGCATGGGTTCGTGCGCGAGGAGCGCGAGGGAGTCAAGGTTTACCGGACGTGGCTTTACCCTTCTGCCAATCGGAGGTTGTGGGGCCGGGGGGCAAATTTCGCTTCCTTCGCGCTTTCCGCGGCTGTGGCGGGAAGCTGCGTGGCCCCGAGCAAGGGGGTGGTCATCGCCACCTCGCCGCAGATTCTGGTCGGGCTGGCGGGCTGGGTGGTGGGAACCCTGCGGTCCTTGCCCTGGGTGTTCGAGGTGAGGGACCTGTGGCCGGAGTCGCTGGTGGGGGTGGGACAAACGACTGCCGGGTCCTTGCTCTACCGGAGCGTGGGGCAGGTTGCCAATTTCCTCTATCGGCGGGCCACGCATATTGTCGTGGATGGCGAATGGAAACGCCGGCACTTGATCCAACAGGGCCTCGAGGCGAGAAGAATCTCGGTGATGCGGAACGCCGTTGAGGAGGATTACTGCTTGGATCCCCTGTCCCACAGGGGCCGACAAGCGCGTCAGAAGCTACGACAGGAACTGGGGCTCCGAGACCAATTCGTACTCCTCTACGCGGGAACGCTCGGCATGGCGCATGGCTTGGAGACGGTTCTGCTCGCCGCCGAGCGGCTGCGTGACCGAGGCGAGGTGGTCTTCCTCCTGATGGGCGAGGGGGCAGAACGCGAGCAACTGCTGGAGCGGAGCCGGGAGCTGCGCCTCACGAATGTGCATTTTCTCGGCAAGCAGCCGCGGGAGAGGGTTCCTGTCTATTTGGCGGCGGCGGATGCGTGTGTAGTCCCCTTGCGCCGAAGCGAGGTCTTCAAGACGGCTATCCCCTCCAAAATGCTTGAGGCAATGGCTGCCGCAAAACCTGTAATCCTGGGCGTGGAAGGCGAAGCAAAAGAAATATTGCTCGGCGCCCAGGCTGGGATCGCCATCCCTCCGGACGACTCCGGCGCCCTCGCAGAGGCGATTCTCAGGCTCTGCCAACACCCGGAACTCGGCCGTACGCTGGGCGCGAACGGCAGACGTGCAGTGCGCGAAAAATATTCCCGCCCGCAGCAGGCGAAAGCCTATTTGGAATTACTCGCGGGACTGGTGAGTGCGCCCCAGGGCCGCACCGTGTCAGAGCCGTCACAAACACTGGAGCTTGATCCGGAGAGCAACCCAGAAACCTTGGCTGTGAGGAAACCATGAGAAGTTACCTTGGACTGTTCATTCTTGCGGCGCTGTTTAGCCTGCTCGTGACGCCGACGGTGAGGAGGCTGGGCCGGCGCTTGCGCGCCTACGGCCAGGCGCGCGATGGCCAGGAACAGCGGCATATTCCGCGTTTGGGGGGTCTTGCGATCTTCCTGGCGACGCTTGCGGCCTGGGGCGTGTTGCTGTTGGTTCCGAATGATGTGCGAGCGCGGTTCCTGTCAGAGTGGCGCACCTTGGCCACCTTGTTGGTCCCCGGTACGTTGGTGCTGCTTGTGGGCATTTACGACGATCTCGCAGGCGCAGCCCCATGGCAAAAGCTGACAGCCGAGACGCTGGCAGCAGGCATGGTCTGGTGGGCGGGCTTTCGCATCGTTAGCCTACCCATCCTTGGACACGGCATCCACAGCCCCCTCTTGAGCTTGGCGCTCACCGTGTTTTGGATCCTCGCGGTGACGAACTCTCTCAACCTGATTGACGGGCTGGATGGGCTGGCCGCTGGTATCGCCTTCTTCGTCACCGTTTGCGTTTTTGTGATTTCGCTGATCCAAGGCAACCACTTCGTATGCATTCTGGCCATCACGCTGGCGGGCGCGTTGCTGGGATTCTTGCGCTTCAATTTTGCCCCTGCCACGATTTTCCTGGGTGATACGGGCAGCCTTTTCTTGGGATTTTTCTTGGCCAGCTTGGCCATTCATACCTCGCAGAAAAGTTCGACCTTGCTTGCCATCGTGGTGCCTTTTGTGGCCTTCGGCCTTCCCTTGCTCGATACTTCGCTCACCGTGCTGCGCCGCTTTCTGAGCGGCCGGCCGTTGTTTACTGCCGATCGGGATCACATCCACCACCGGCTGCTCCAAAGCAAGCTCACGCCACGCGTGGCAGTCCTGGGGCTCTACGCGCTGGCGGCGCTGTTTTCGCTCGGGTCGCTCCTTATCATTCGGTCCACCGGAAGCCTGATAGCGCTGGTGGCGGTGTTGGCCGGCGCTTCAGGGTGGTTTCTGACCAGCCGCCTTCGTTACGAGGAATTGTCGGAACTGAACGTGTACGTATCGCGAGCCATGCAATCGCAACGGCGGGTGCTGGTTAACGAAATCCTGATTCGCAAAGCCTCGAGGCAGTTAGAGGCGAGCCCCGCATTGGAGGAAAGCTGGCAGGCGTTGGTGGAGACCATGGAAGCTTTGGACTTTGACGGAGTCACGTGTCAGCTTTCGCGCTGGCCGAATGACTCTGCGCCCCTCCTAGCCCCCTGGTCGCGCTCTGGAGAAAAGGCATCGAAGGATTGCTGGAGCGTCTCCATCCCCCTGCGCGATGGGGAAAAAGCTGTGGGGATGTTGCAGCTTTGGCGCGCCCTCAGCAAGGACCGCCTCCTCTTCCAGTTCTCCTCGCTTCTGGACACCCTCATACCGCCCTTTGAGAAGCAACTGAAGCGACGCTACGAGGCCGAGGAAGCGAGTTCGGCGTTTGAACGGAATGTGAGGCGAAGTCCTGCCTTGCAACCCAATCTCCTGGCGAACGGAAGGGAAGGATGAAGCAACTTCTGCAAGATCTTCGCTCGCACGAATTACGAGTGGAGGAGGTGCCACCCCCTTGCTGCTTGCCGGGAGGGGTGTTGGTCAAGAATGAGGCTTCGCTGATCAGCAGTGGGACTGAACGTGCGACGATCGACCTGGGAAGCAAGACGCTGCTGGGCAAAGCGCTAGAGCGGCCGGACCTTGTGCGGCAACTCTTTCGCCGCCTTAAGACCAGTAGCATCGCGGACGTGGTTGCGACGGTGCGCGCCCGTCTGGATACCGCCGTAGCCCTGGGCTACAGCTCCGCTGGCGTGGTTCTGGAGGTGGGAGAAGGGGCAGGAGAGTTTTCCGTGGGCGACCGCGTGGCCTGTGCTGGAGCGGGGTACGCCGGCCACGCCGAGGTAAATTGGATCCCCAAGAACCTGTGTGTGAAGATTCCAACCAACGTTAACTTCGAGTCGGCCGCTTCGGTAGCGCTGGGGTCTATTGCCCTGCAGGGAGTGAGAGTGGCAGAGGCGAAGCTGGGAGAGCGGGTGGCGGTAATCGGGTTGGGACTGGTGGGGCAGCTTGTGGCGCAAATTCTCCGCGCGGCCGGGTGTGTAGTATGGGGGCTGGACCCGGACCCGGATCGCGTGAGATTGGCCCAAGAACTTGGTGTGGATTTCGCTTGCCAGAACCGAGAATGGGAACAGAGCCCGTGCAGCGCCTTATGCCAGCGCGGGGAGGGAGCCGACGCGGTGATCCTTGCGGCGTCGACCCGCTCAGCGGAGCCTATCCAGTTGGCGGGAGAGCTGGCGCGTGACCGAGGTGTAGTCGTAGTGGTGGGCGATGTGCGTGCCGATATTCCTCGCGGCCCCTATTACAAGAAAGAACTTCAGGTGCGCTACTCGCGCTCCTACGGGCCGGGCCGCTACGATCCCGAGTACGAGGAGCGAGGCGCCGACTACCCCTACGGCTTTGTGCGTTGGACAGAGAAGAGAAATATGGAAGCTTTTCTGGAGCTGGTGGCGCAGCAAAAGGTGCGTGTTGAGCCACTGCTGACGCATCGCTTCAGCATTGACGAAGCCTTGGAAGCTTACAAGCTGCTTTCAGGCGAGACCAAAGAGAGGTACGTGGGCATTCTTCTCACTTATCCTCATCCTGCCCCGCTGTCGAACCGGGTAGCACTTCAGCAACCGTCGCCGCGCCCCATTCCAACAAGGGTAACCCATGCGACCGTCGGCGTGGGATGGATTGGGGCGGGAAGCTTCAGCCGCGCGAGATTGCTGCCGAGCCTGCGGAAGGTCGGGGGCGTCGAGTTCTTGGGCTTGGCCAACGCCACGGGCACTTCAGCGCGGAGGGTCGCCAAGAGTTTCGGCTTTCGCTATTGCTCGACCGATCCCAATGAGATTCTGAACGACCCGGCCGTCCACGCGGTCTTTATTGCTACCCGGCATCACCTGCACGCCCCTTTGGTCATCGCAGCCCTCGAACATGGCAAACACGTTTTTGTGGAGAAGCCTTTGTGCGTCAATGAGGCGGAACTGAATCAAATTGCCGAGGCGTTTGCCAGCTCAGGGCGCATACTCAGCGTGGGCTTCAATCGCCGCTTCTCCCCCTTTGCCCGCGAATGCAAGAAGTTCTTCGAGGGGCGTCGTGAGCCGCTATCAATTCTCTACCGTGTGAATGCAGGTCGCTTGCCGCACGCCCACTGGATTCATGACCCTGCGCAAGGGCATGGCCGGGTGATCGGCGAAGTCTGCCACTTCATTGATCTGGCGGGGTTCTTGACCTCCTCGCTTCCCACGGAAGTCCAGGCTTGGCCGGTAAAAGGCGCCAACGACAGCGCTGAAGATGACCTTCACATTCAGGTTCTCCTTGCCGACGGCTCGCGGGCTGAGATCTTCTATCTCTCTTCTGGCGACCCAAGCGTTCCGAAAGAGCGCCTAGAAGTCTATGGCCAAGCGCGAACCGCAATTTGCGATGACTTTCGGAAAGCGTGGTTTTATTTCGATAACCACTGCCGGTCCAGGTCCCTCTTCTCTCAGGACAAAGGGCATCGAGAGGAACTGCGAGCTTTCGTTGCGGCGGTGGCGAGCGGCGGGGAACCGCCCATTCCCTTCGAAAGTCTCCGCGCCACGACTCTGGCCACTTTTCGCGTCCGCGAGTCGCTACGATGCGGCAAGGCGTTGCCGGTTTCTCCCTCTGACCCCGCCTAACATTGCTTTAGACTCGACTTCCACACCCAAAGCTTTGTAACAACCTTCCTCAGCATATCCAGATCGCCAAGCAATGGAAGTTCTTGGCGTCTGTCCGCAATTCAAAAGCGATCCCTTCCTGATTATCTGCCCTTCCTGGAGCTTGGCATCCTCTTCGGCCTTTCGCTCCTTTCCCGCCTTGAACTCCTCGGCCATTCTCTTGGCAAATTCTGATTTAAATCCTCCGCCTAAATCTCCACTCGGGAACGTGCGTCCCTGGCGGTGTGCCTTTGACGGACAAAAGCCGTCCGGACGTATGCGCCACCCGTCGGAACGATGTAAGCGCACATATTTTAGTTTGAATATTGCCCGCCGTGCTATTGGTCTGAAACTAACCGTGAGTTGAAGAAGGACACGACTGCGGCGTTGAATTGGGCATGAAAGGCAATTCGGTCGAAGCCGGGTACATCGACGCAGAGTCTCGCCCAAAGTTTGGGAAGCGCGGTGGCCATCTGCGCATCACACGGTTTCAGAAAAGCATAATGAGCGGCCTTCTCGACAGAGTGGAATTGTACCGGACTGCGCAGGGCATTCCGAATGATTTCCGTATTCGTCGCGTAAGGAACGCTCTTATCTTCCGCGGCCGCCCACAGGTCAACGGGAGCCGTTATGCGCGAAATGCTCGCGGGATCGAACTCGAAGCCAAGGCCAGGTGCGGCAATCACCGCCGCCTTGATGCGGGGATCTTTGACCCAGCCCTTCGATAGTTGGGCCGCAACAATCGGATTGGCAAAGTCTCGCGTGAAGCCAAGTTTGCAGACCAGTTCCTGCGGAACCTCGGCACAATGAGCGATCGAGCGTTTCACGTCGGGGATGCCGCCGAGCATTACCAGCGCAGTGTATCCGCCGGCGGAAAAGCCGAACATACCGACGCGAAGTGAGTCAATGCGATTGTGTCCACGCCAGGTTTTAAGCAGGTAGTCGAGCACGAGCCGGATATGCCGAGGCCGATCCACCATCCATCGTGAAGCCGGATAGCTTTCATCACGATAATTATCGCCGGTGTGGGTAACAGCGGCCACGACAAATCCGGCATCCGCGAGCGCGAGCGCAGTATCGGCATGACTATCCGAGGATCCGCCGTTGCCATGCGAGACCACGATGAGCGGTAGGTGTTCGCCGTTGACCGGGCCGTCGAGCGCCAGCGACTGTCCTGCCGGGTTGTCCCGTTGCTGCGAGATTGGCGCGGCGCTGGGATACCAAATGGAGACCTCGAGTGGCTTGTCCATCGGGTCCGGAACTGTAGCGCGCTCGAACCCTGCGGCACTGACCTGGCGGACGAAGAGCACGAACACTGCGGCAGTTGCAATTGAGGCGAGTCTCATGACGGCGCGGTCCCTTGGCTTTGCGGTTTCGATGCTAGCATGCAATCGACCGTGGTTGCCATTTTCGGCGGCCGAAGGTCCGAGTCCAGCCGTTGCAGGCAGTCGTGCTGACAGTCCACGGACTTTAGCCAGGATTTCCATTTTGACCCCCGGGCCACCGATAATATATATCTGACTGTTTCAGTTTTCAACCCTCCCGCCAAGTTCTCGACTGCATAACGTTTTCGGCGGTGACGTGAAAATCCCAAGGCGGGTAGCCACGGTCAACGCAGTTTTGACCGTGGGCTCTTCCCTTCACGACGAAGGCATAGCCTGCTGGAATGGTTTCATTGAATCAGCTGCAGAACGGGCTGGTGAAGCGGCGGAAAAATGGCCGGCGCAACGCCAGCCCGCGTAGCGGGTCCCGCTGAAGCGGGGTAGCCCACGGTCTCCTTTGACCCGCCGTGCGCGGGCGCGAGCCGTGGGAAGATCGCCCCCCACCCCGCCCCAGCCCCGTCAGGGGCGAAAGAAATCACGACCAAATGTAGCGTTCGTCGTGAGCAATGCCGTTCTTCCTGTGTCCGCTACGGCCTTGCCAGCCGTTACCGACAACTGAACACTGATAACTGAAGACTTATTTTCATCGGCGTGCCCCATCCAGATTGACGACGTGCGGTTGCCGCTGGGGTATCGGGCATGGGAAAAGCCCACCGTCGGGACTGCGCGTTGTCGGCGGCGGCTGACCATGGTTAGAAAAGAGCTGATTGTCGTGGCTTTGAAGCTGCTTCCTCCGTCGGCGTACCGAAGCGAAACTCACTAGATTTGAGGTATTCTTCTATGGCTTCGCTGGCGACCCATCGCCTGCCTAGTTCCTCGCAGACGGCGCCCGTGGTGTTGGAGCCTGCGAATGGATCTACGACGAGGTCACCGGGTTCGGTTAGCATCTTCACGAAGAACCTGGGCAGGAGAGCGGGAAACCTTGCAGGATGAATCTTGATTCCGGCCTCCCTGCAACGCGTTATATACTGATCGTTGGCGGAATTGTTTCCCATGACCAGCATCGTTTCGGGAAGGTCGGGGAAAGATGCCTCGGTGACATTGGACGGAATGGAGCCACCAGCGGCAATCCCCTTGAAGGACTGGCGAATGACATGTCCAGACGGGCGAACCGTACCGCGCAATCCATTTCGATTGAGCCGGATCATATCATTGCTGTACTCTTTAAGTACGTTCCAGTTGCTAGCTTTTGGCCATGGTGTTTTGGACAGCCACCAGACATATTCTACCGAATCTCTTATCCTTATCCGGCGGACTGTGACCCACTCCGCGGGCATTGGCATCTTGGCAGGGTTGTACCAAAAGCACTCCTGCGCTAAATGGAACCCGAGGTCTTCGACGAGCGCAACAAGAAGCTTAAAATGGTAGATGGACCGGGTCGGGACGCCCTTGTTGTAGCTTCCGCCGATGTTGAGCACAAAACTGCCGTCGTCGGCGAGCACCCGGAAGATTTCACGCGCAAATGGCAGGAACCAATCGACGTACCGTCCCTTGGGCGCGTTCCCGTACTCCTTCTTGAAGTGCAGCGCGTATGGCGGAGAAGTCACGACGAGGCTTATCGATTTCTCCGGCAGCTCTCGCAAGAATTCAAGAGAATCGGCCAAGTATGCGGCGCCAAGCTTAGTCTGGAAGTACGGTTTTCGGCGAAGAAGTTGTGCAGGGTGTGTGAGCAAAGACTCGTTCGGTTGGACCGTGCCCTCTTTATTTTGGGGACGTATGACATTCGATTTGGATGCGCTAGCCATTAACATACCTATCTTACAGCGGTTGTCGAATGAAAGATACCATAAAAGGATTTACAATGTCAACCCATTTTCGCGGGAAACCATCCCAAACTGACGAATGGGTTTCACAGGCGGAAGCAGCGCGGATGCGAGGGGTTTCTCGCCAAGCAATTGCACGCCTTATTAAGAAAGGACGATTTCGGATCCTGGAAATTGGGGGGAAGGTTCTCCTGCGCCGCGAAGATATTAGAGCCTATCGACCTGAAGCCCCCGGGAGGCCCGCGAATGAATGAAACCCTACACGGAGTCAAAGAATTCATTGACCAGTGTTCGGAAAAAGAACGGAAAGCCCTCTTTGAATATCTGAGAAGAAGGCTTCCGCGCCACCCGCTTGAGGAGCAATGGGACATCGACGCGGAAACCATCCTCACGGCCATATACCGCTCGCCCGACCTCACGCAGCGCGGTGTGCGAGGGATTCTTGCGGAAGCTGTATTCGAACGGGATATACTACCCAACGTCGAGAAGCTGGGATGGCACGTCCTGCCGACGCCGGTTGGCGATCTTCCCTACGATTTCCTCTTAGAAAGGCAGAACCAACAGGCGACGATTCAAGTGAAGCTGCAGCGAACAGAGCAAGGGCAACCCAAGCGGTACCAACCCAAGCGTTTCGCGGAAGAGCTTTATGTTGTTGAGGTGCAGAAGACTCGATCAGGAAAGAAGAGGCAGAGCGAACCCACAAGAGCGCGTTCCTCGGGCGATGAATCAACTCGGCCATACAGATTCGGCGACTTTGACATTCTCGCGGTCAACATGCAACCCACCACGCACACGTGGGCTGACTTCCGCTACACAGTAAGCCGATGGCTTATTCCGCGGCGGACGAATTCGCGCCTCATCGAAATATTCCAGCCGGTTTCGCTTGAGCCAAATGAAGTGTGGACCGACAGGTTGGACGCATGCCTTGACTGGTTTCGACGCGGTGAGCGGAGGAGGGTGCGTCAATTGCTTCGTGGCCCCGAGGCAGCCGGCAAACACTAATCTTGTAGCCCCGGTCAGTCCAGTTCTGACTACGGGCTGGCTGGGAACAAACCAACTCGCGTATGGAGGACCCACGATGGACCCGTTGGTGAACGGAAACAGCGAGATGGAAGAGCTCGAGGAAGACGAGTCGACAGTCGCTGCGGACAACCTTGACGTGTCAGAGGAGGTTGCTCCGGAGCGACGGAAGATCTTCACCGACAAGTCGGACCCCCCAATCTCCGCGTTGCATATGCGGTACAAGTCGGGCGACCTCATCCTCGATCCTCTTTTCCAGCGAAGGAAGGTCTGGGAAGACACGAGGTCTAGTCGCCTCATCGAGTCGTTGCTTCTTGAGGTGCCACTCCCCATTTTTTATCTAGCAGAGGGTGCAGACGGCAAAGAGGAAGTCATCGATGGCCAGCAGCGGCTAAGTGCCTTCTTCCGCTATCTCGATAACGAGTATCCACTGCATGGCCTGCGAGCTCTGCCGCAACTCAGTGGCCTGTACTTCAAGAATCTTGACAAGCCCCTTCAGAAACTTGTCAGGGACAGTTCCATTCGCACGATCACCTTCAAGAAGGAATCGGACGAGGGCCTGAGATTCGAGATTTTCGAGCGCCTCAACACGGGCGCGGTGCCCCTGAACCGACAGGAACTTCGGAACTGCGTTTATCGCGGACCTTACAACAACCTCCTGATAACGCTCTCCGCTGACCCCGATTACCTCTTTCTGATGGGCCTCAAAGGTCCGGAGAAAAGGATGAGAGATGTTGAATACGTCCTACGATTCGCCGCGTTCTTCCACGCCACGTACCTGAAGTACAGGCCGGCGATGGCGCGATTCCTCGACGAAGACATGAGCAAGTATCAGCATGCGGGGCAGACCGACCGCGACGAGTTGCGAGTGGGATTCAAGACTGCCGTCACACTCATTCGCTCACTTCTCGGCCCAAACGCCTTCAAACGTTTCTATCGGGGGACCGAGAAGTCTCCGAGTGGCCACTGGGAAACCAAGAAGTTCAATGCATCGCTATTTGACATTCTCATGTGGTCACTCTCCGGTTGCGATAAGAATCAAGTCATGGCCAATCTCGACGCCATCCGCGAGGCCTTTGTTGTATTGATGACAGAGGATCAAGATTTCATCGACTCGATTGAACTCTCTACAAGCGCAGCGAAGATGGTTCATCTCCGCTTCGACAAGTGGCGTTCGGCACTCGATGCCGTCCTTGCGCCGTACCCGAAGCAGCCACGGATCTTCTCCCGAGCGCTCAAGCAAGAGCTCTTTAAGGCCAATCCAACCTGCGCCATCTGTGCTCAGTCCATCTCCGATCCCGACGACGCAGCCGTTGACCACATCAAGCAGTACTGGCTTGGCGGGAGGACGATCCCCGAAAACGCCAGACTTACGCACCGCTATTGTAATTGGGCGCGCCCAAGGGCGGACCAAGTTCCTCGCAGCCCCGGGGCCTAACACGGCGCTGAATCCGCCGCTGCGGCACCTCATCTGTGCCGTGGGCTTGTCGATTTCCCGAACCCGCAAAACCCACGGCACAAGAACCATGCTGTGGCTGCCCGCTGCGCGTCAGCGTGGCTTGGCTGGCGCAGATGTGCTTTGTACCTTCCTCCCTCGGATGCGGGTGTTCCCATTGGGCGGCAGTCGCAAGCAATCAATCTCCAGCGCGCATCGGCTCCCTGGTTCTCCCGCACCCGCCCCCTTCGGTGACGGTTGACAAGTGACGAGCAATGCGAGCGCCGTTTCTGTATGGTCACGGTCGCTCGAACATTTCCATTCCTACCCGGATGAAAAGCTCCCTCCTCGGGATGAGGCTTGACCGGAACCATGAGCGGGAGTACGGTGAAAGTGTAGGAGGCAGAAGGAGCGTTCGCTATGACCATTGTTTTGCAGCCGGAACACGACCAGCTCATCGCGGAGGCGTTGCGTTCGGGCGCCTACCAGAGCTCCGAGGAAGTGATCAAGCAGGCGCTGGAATTGCTCCACGAACGCGACGCATGGCTCGCCGAGAACCGCGCCAAGATCGAAGAGGGTTGCGCCGCCGCCCAACATGGAGAACTGATCGACAGTGACAAGGCCCGCTCCCAAATGGAAGAGAAGAAACGTGCCTGGGTGGCTGAACAGCGTCAGGCATGAGCCGCCACCAGTTCACGCCGCAAGCCGCTGGTGACCTCTTCGAAATCTGGAGTTATGTCGCCCGCGACAGCGTCGAGGCAGCCAATCGAGTCGAGGAAGCCATTTACAAGGCTTGCGATTTGCTCGCCGAAGGTCCTTTGCGCGGGCATGCCCGCGGGGATTTGACCAGACATCCGCTTCGGTTCTGGACAGTCCAACCCTATCCCAATTACATCATCGTGTACCACCCCAAGACCGATCCTCTGCAAATCATCCGCATCCTTCACGGTTCTCGGAACATTGCGGCACTTCTCAGCGAGAAGGCGTAGCAATGGATCAATGATCCAATGAGTCAATTGGGATTGCCCCATTGATCCATTGAATCATTGATTCATTGAAGAAAACGACGTAATGGCCCTTCAATGACCCAATGACCCGATGACTCAATGACCCAATGACTCAATCGAAGAACTCCTGGGCTACACGTGTGAACATATTGTCTCTTGACAATACCCCGCCGCTGTGGTAGCCTACTCATGTGAAAAGCCCCAGTTACGATGTAGGGCCGCCTCCCGCCATCGCGGGAGGGCCAGGCCGGTCCCGCCTCGCGGGACCCGCCCCTACGTCGCTAATCCAACATCCCGTCCAGGAGGAACCATGTCCTTACGCAAATCACCCCAACTGACGCCCGCGTTGCTGGCCGCCGCGCGCAACAACGCCCAGCATTCCACCGGTCCGCGCAGCGCCGCCGCCAAGCAGAACGTCAAGCTCAATTCTTTGAAGCACGGCGGACGCGTCAGCGACGAAAATCGCCGCCAAGCCATGCGCACGCTGGGCGAAGACCCGCAAGAATTCGAAAACCTGAAGCAGGAACTCATGAGCGCCCTGACCCCCGGCGACGCGCTCTGGGAGAAGCAGATCGACGACTTGGCCTGGCTCTACTGGCGCCGCGAAAGGCTGGAGCGGGCCGAAGCAGGCCTGAAGCGGCGCGCC
>Ga0074046_10003308_pt1 | contig 13555 bp, 10 predicted proteins | sample BogForMeECP23OM3_FD_94441 | JGI IMG/M metagenome (GOLD analysis project Ga0074046, IMG submission 94441) | Bog forest soil microbial communities from Calvert Island, British Columbia, Canada - Bog Forest MetaG ECP23OM3 | ecosystem: Environmental > Terrestrial > Soil > Wetlands ...
GCCTTCGGCCACGGCTTTCGTTTCCATGGCTTTGGCTTCCGGGGACCGCGCGTTGTGATCGGCCTCGGTCCGGCCCTCTGGTGGGGTTCCACGTTTGCGGCGCCGTTGTACTACCCGGCGCCGTACTACGCGTACCCGGTCCCGACCGTCGCCTTACCGCCTTCGACGCCGTATGTGGAGCAGGGCCCGCCTGCTCCGCCCGCCCCGGCGTATTGGTCCTACTGCCCGAGCGCCCGTGCGTACTACCCGAATGTCCAAACTTGAGCAGTGGGCGCAGGTCCCAACCACGCCAGAATAGGGCACACGGGATCGAGTTGGCAGTTTGATCGTCGCGGTGACCGGCGCGGTCGTCCTGTTCTTCTTGCTGTGCCTGATCAAGAAGGCTCGGCAGCCGACGGAACGTGCCGGGGCGACGACCTTCGCGGGGGCCGAGCATCGTTTTGGCACATCGATTCTCGGGGGACGCTTAGATCTCGACTTGTCGATCGACCTCTACAAAGCGGTCGATTGGCAGATGAAAGAGATCTACCGCACGCACTGCATTTCTGAGCAGGAATCCGAAAAGCAGCACGCGCCAGCGTGCCAGCGCGGGTTTGCCTTGTTTCGCTACGACGATGTCGCGCGCAGCGAAGAAGATCGCATTCGAGAGATCAATCGGGCAGGCGACGGTCGTCTGCTGAAGGTCGATCTGAAGATCCGGCACCTCGATGAAGCCATATCGAACCGTGATTCTCCAAAAGTCTTCGGACACCTGCTGTACGACCAGGCGATCCGGCAAGCGTACCCGCGGAACCTCTTCGAAGTGGACCGTCAGAGCCACAAGAACCTTCTGGATCGCACCCATCTGTGCAGCGTGCTGCACCATGAGCGGTGGGGTTGCGTCCGTGGTTTTGGTAAGAAACACAGCCGTTCCCGGAACCCGCGGAAGATTCCGTTGGCGCAAGCGCTGTAGAAAGTCCTGAAGCGGCTCCGCCGAGGCGGCATGTTTGCGCTGCACGGCATCTGTCCCCGCCCGCCATGTCGTCATGACCGTAAAGACAAGCGCTCCCAGGGTCAGCGGTACCCAACCGCCCTCGCTGATCTTGAGCAGGTTCGCGGAAAAGAAGCCGGCATCCACGACCAAAAAGACTGAGCTGACGAGCGCGGCGGTGATCAAGGACCAATGCCAGCGCTCGCGCATGACGGTGTAGAGAAATGCAGTGGTGAGAAGCATCGTCGTAGAAACCGCCGTGCCGTAGGCCCCGGCAAGCCGGTCGGAACTGCCGAAAACCACTGCCAGTGCGACGGTCAGCGTCATCATGGCCCAGTTGACCACGGGAACATAGATCTGCCCATAGCTCTCGGCGGAGGTCTGGCGAATGCGCAGACCTGGGAACCAGCCGAGTTGTATCGCCTGACGCGTCAGCGAGAAGGAACCGGTAATGATCGCCTGGCTCGCAATGATCGTGGCCGAAGCGGCGAGTGCGACGAACGGCAAGACTCCCCACACGGGTACCAACCTGAAGAACGGATTTCCCTGCATCCCGGGTTCCTGAATCAGCAGCGCGGTTTGGCCCGCATAGTTCAACAGCAGGGCGGGAAGGACGATGGCGTACCATGCACCGCGGATCGGAGTGCGGCCAAAATGACCCATGTCGGCGTACAAAGCCTCTCCGCCCGTGATCGCGAGAAACACGCCGCCCAAAACGGCCACGCCTGACCACCTGCGCTCGATCAGGAGTCTAAGGCCGTAGCGTGGGTCTATGGCGGCGAGCACAGAGGGGTGTTGGATCACCCCGCGGATGCCGAGAACCGCAATGCAGGCGAACCAGACGAGCATGATTGGGCCAAACAGCCGTCCAATGCGTGCGGTTCCACGGCTTTGTACGGCGAATAGCAAGAGCAGAATGACCACCGCGGCAGGGAGCACCAAGGGAGTTAGTGCCGGCGTGGCGACATTGACGCCCTCGAGCGCGCTAAGGACCGAAATGGCTGGTGTAATGATGCCATCCCCATAGATCAGGGCGGCACCGAAAAGGCCCATGATCACCAAGATCCGGCGGCTCCTAAGGCGGTTGGCGCCAATCAGAGCCATGAGAGCGAGGATGCCTCCCTCACCGTGATTGTCGGCGCGCATCACAAGGGCGCAGTACTTGAGCGAGATGGTAATGACGAGAGCCCAGAAGATAAGCGAGAGCACACCAATCGATGTCTGGGCCGTCGGATGGCCGCCTACCGCCTGAACGATGGCCTGCATGGTGTACAGCGGGCTCGTGCCGAGATCGCCGTAGACGATACCGAGGGCGCTGAGGGCCGCCCCAGCGGTGATCGGAGGGGTGAGACGCCGGGTCGCCAGGTCTTGCTCGGTTACCGCGCTGACAGGCAAGCCGTAATCCCCTTGAAGAGACCGTACGCAACCCCTTTGTCGGCGGTACGCTGAGGTTCCATCCTGGCGCCGCTTGCTTTCGGTCGCGCAAGGATGCGCGCTGAACTGGCTGGGCGCGCCTCTGCGGAGGCCCAACGGTGCGTCTTCGAAGGGAGCGAGTCGGGCCGGCAGGGGTCTCCTGCTTTCCCAGGAGTCCTGGTGAGAAGGACGCCAGCGTGGGGAGGTCCTGCGTCAGCGGCCCGAGGGCCGCGACCAGCGCACGATAGAGCGCGAGTATGGTGTGCAGGTGGGCGCCCACCACCGGATTGCCAGGCGCCTCGGCAGCGAGAGGCCCTTCCGCGGCCTGCAGCTCTTCGCGGAAGCGCTGCCGTCTGCGTCTCCATCCTGCCGCGGCAACCGCTTAAGGAAGCACTGTGAAGAGCGTCTGCATCCCGCCTTCGATGTGCTCGTTTACGTGGCAATGGAAGAGCCACGTTCCCACGTTGTCGGGAACCATATCCGCCTGGATCATCATCATCGGCTCCAGATGGACCATGTCAGTACGCATATTGTCAAACAGAACTGTCTGACCGTGCCAATGAGGAGTGTGCACATCGTCTTCGTTACTGTTTGCGAACAAGTACCAGCGGACTCGCTCTCCCTTTTTCATCGTCAACATCGGCAGATTGCCTTCGATCAGTCCGTTGATGCTATAGAGGAGGTAGTGCCGACGGAAGGCCGGATCGGTAAATCTTAGGCCCGGTGAGTACTTCCTCCCATTCATTACGTTTGCTTCAAAATACCAACTCTCGGTTTCGTCGAAGACGGCAAACGCCACAATGAATTCGCGATCCACATCCTTGGGCGATCCATCCGCTTTGGTAGATCCTCTCGCGCTTATCACGATTGGCCCGAACAAGCCGCTATTCATATCCCTCGGCTCGACGAAGTGCGAGTGATATACCCACAATATCGAACTCGAATCCCCCGGCCCCGGGCCCGCGCGCTCCGGAACCGTCCAAGTATACGTGTAGGTCTGGCCGGGTGGAACCGCGTCGCCGGTCTTTGATTCGGCTGGGGTGCCGTCGCTGTAAAGGGCGCCTTCCGAATCCTTCGCGTAAGCCAAGCCGTGGGGATGCATGCTGCATAGAATCTTCGTGTTGTTTTTGAAAACAACCTTGATCACATCCCCCACCTCGGCACGAATGAGAGGACCTAAGATGCCGAGATGTTCCCACTCCGGCGAGCGTGGCTTTAGGGTGCTGAACGTCGCATCGATGTATTCGTGATAGACGGCCTTCTGGAACGTCAAAGGGTTCGATTCTCTTTCTTCCTTCTCCGGCCCGGGTGTGCCCGTTAGGTTTCTTCCACGAGGCGCATAATTCCACACGACCTCGTCGGCCGCGATGTAGTAGGTGTGGAGTCGAGGGGGAAAGGCATTGTTGGCGAAGCTGTCGCCTACGACTCGGCCCACTTTCGAGCGAAGGCTGAGGCACCACGCGCTGCCGCTCCCGCGGTTCGTGTCCCGGCATGAAAGGAAGGGAAAGCAGAGGAGCAAGGCCAGGACGGATGTCGTGCGGATATTCAACAGACCCCTCGCCGACTGCATCACTCCACGGAAACGATCAGACCCGCGAGCGCGTCCAGGTTTGGCCTCAGATCGTATGATCCACCAGTTGGAAGAATAGTGTTCTCCGGGACGACCGGCTCGACCGGTCCGCATGCGGGCTTGTGGGTTTCGCCGCCGCTTCTCGAAGACGCCTCACGCCGCCAGGCGCGACGACGTCTCGTCTCTGATGGAGGGCGGCACGGTGACGACCCGAGCCACGGCCCGCTGAGCACGCTTCCTAGGATGTGGGAAAAAGCGCACTGTCTTCGGGGAAGGAATCACCCCTTGTGGAGGCCAGGACTCGCCGAGGACGTGTTCGTAGCCCACCCGTTTGGGCTGCCGATCCGAAGCGCCTTCTCGTGGGCCGAGGGTGGGCTGGTATTGGGGAAACGCAGAAGCCATGGGCGCGCGCTTGGACCGTGGCGGCGTCTCGCGACCCAGGCCGGGTGGACTCCGAAGGGCCAGTGGTTCAAGCGTCGAAATGGCCGAAAGCTTCCAGAAGAAACTCGGATCCCTGGGAAGCGTTAGGGTGCTGAAGCACTCCATCTTCGAGTGTGATCTCGTCCCTGAGAACGGCACTCCCCGGGTCGAAGGTCGAAGTTTTGGCAGCAAGGCGTTAGAGCGCGCGCAGAAAGTTCAAGAGATCCTGCTTCTGTGCCTCCCCCAGCTTATCGAAGTTGTCGATGACACTCGAGGCCTCAGACGCTTTGAAATGAGAATCGGGCCCGCTTCGGTGAGCGTCAATCACCCCGAGGAGATCCGTCGTTCGGCCGTCGTGAAGAAAGAAGAGCCGTTGCCCAAGACCCCAGAGCGGCGCCGTTCGGAATTCGTCCGGACCCGCATTCCCTTGTACGATATCGTCGGCAAGTCTAGGTCCCATGTGGTGCAGCAACAGGTCCGAATAGAGATTCACGGACTGATTGCTCAGCGCCGCGACGGCGGAATTTCCCGTGTGAAGCGTCGGCGTGTGACAGTCGGCGCAGCCCGTACTGATGAAGAGATCACGACCATCGGCGATCGAGGCGGCGCCTCCGGGTGTATCCTGCGACGGCGTGGGAGGGGCCAGGAAGCGCATGAAGAGCGCAAACTTTTCGATGTCGCTAAGAGTTCCTCCGAGGGTCGTGCCATCTGTATTGGTGACGCTATTCGGCGTTGACATCAACTGACAGGTGGGCGTCTCGTCACGTTCCGTCGGGAAGAGCTCATTGCTGATACCGATTTCAACATTGTATGCCTCGCCCGCAAACAGCAAGAGAGACTTGTTTTGCGCCTTCCAGCCGAAGCGCGTGATGGTGCCGTCGTTCCCGTTCAGGTTCGTTGTACCGGTATCAATGGGAATCCGATGCGGGCGACCAGAAATTCCAAGCGCAGCTTTGTGGTCGGCATTGGCCGTGTTGTTGGCAGCGATCACCTGATCGGGGATCTGCTCAACGAGACCCAAACCGAAGGTCGGCGTCGGGATGCGGAAGATCAGATTGTCGTTATGTGCTTGATTTGAAAAATCTTCTTGCCCGATGCGACATCCGCGTGCGTCACCGTTGCCATCGACTCGGTCGCTGATGACGAAGAGATTGTGCACGCCGCCGTCACGTGTGCCGTCGAGCCTGTACTTGAAGCGCGCCTCACGCACCGGGCCGTCCCCCGTCACAAAGAATGGGATCAGGTTGCGTGCGCCGAACGCTGTGGCCACGACGACCTGCGGGTTCTTCGCAGGACTGGAGCCGCCAAGTGCTGGCTGTGCGTGACAACCGCCGCAGCTATCCAGGTTAAAGCGGGGACCGAGCCCGTCCCCCAGGCCGTCCGCTTGCTGAAACTCGGCTTGGCCCGCCTGGAAAGCAGCGAGTTGCGATGCGGTCAAGCCGGGAAGGGGAGCGCCCGCCCCCGACGCTCCGCGTCGCAGCCCCGGATCGCTCGCCTGGGACTGGCCCTCGGCGCGGGGAACCCCGGCCAGGGACGACAGAGAGAAGCAGAGTGCCACGAGCACCATCTTCGTTCCACTGGGCATCCTGTCCTCCTCTCGCTGCGCCCCTTCTTGGCGGGGCTCATTGGGGGCTGCCGGTGACGCGCTCCACGGTGAGATGCGGTCGTAGACGTGGTGAGTTGGGGAGTCACAAGAAGAGCGTCGAAAGTTTTCGAGCATCAGCGCGTGATGCCGCTCACGGCGTCGTCGAGGATGCGTTCGTGCTGGGGCGGGAGTGAAGCGAGGTCGACGAGCAGGAGCGGCGCAGGGCTCGAGCAGACATGCCGCGTATCAGGAGGTGACGCGAATCGAACCGTTTCGACGTCGACGTGTCGTGGCGCTTAAAAGAGCTGCGCGTCGAGCCACCTCGAGGGTGTTTTGCGGGGAAGCGGTGAGATCGTTCGCTCCGCCGGGCAATTCCTTAGCGAATCCGGGGTTGGGCACGGGGTCTGGAACGCCTCCGCGGCGAGCTTCGCGACTGGGCGGGCGTGTCAGTTTTGCTCCCTCGATGCGGGGAGGCCATTCGGAGGAGCTGTGGATTCGCCCCGAGAAGAGTGCGAGAGGTCGCGGTTTCACCCGAGGTCCTGGTTGCCCGCGCTGGCTAGCAGCGAGCGGGCATTCCAGGCGGTGCGCGGACGCTCGAATCGCCGGGGGACCGCTTATGCCCACTGCGGGCCGATGGGGGCATGTCTTACGCTTGCGCGTAGGGCAAGTGCGCGATCCTCAGCACGGCGAAAACCGGAGTGTCTTCCAGACGCGTCAGGCTCTCGGAAGCGACTCCAGCCGGAGGCTGATCAAAGCAAGCCCCCTGCCGGCGCCGGTCGCGCACGCTGGTTGTAAAGGAGCTTGCGCAGGCGCTCGCCCTCTTCGGGCGTCAGCTTCGACGTATCCACCGTGAGGTTGCTGCCGACTGTCATTCCGCGCTGCACGCCCGGCCGCACGCCGAGCTCCGTGAACCATCGCTTGAAGTAGGGGAACTCCTCGAGATCCTGGCCTTGGGCCTTCCAATTCACCGTCCACGGGTACGAGATCATGTCCGCGATCGTGTACTCGTCGCCGATTAGGTAGCGCCGATCGTAGAGCTGGTTATTCAGCACGCCGAACAAGCGGTTTACCTCGTCGGTGAAGCGGCGCACCGCATACGACTGGTCACCCTGGCTGTCCCCGAGACGACGAAAGTGGCCGCACTCACCGCTCTTTGGGCCCTGGTTCGCCATCTGCCAGATCACCCACTGGTTGACCGCATGGCGCCGACGCAGGTCCTGCGGGTAGAAGCGGCCAGCCTTCTCGGCGATGTACATCATGATCGCACCCGACTCGAAGAGGGCGAACGGCGTACCGCCGTCCGCTGGCAGGTGGTCGACGATCGCGGGCATGCGGTTGTTGGGGCTGATCTTGAGGAACTCGGCTTTGAATTGGTCGCCCTGGCCGATCGAGCAGGGAACGATCCGGTAGGGGAGGCCGCACTCCTCGAGCAGGATCGTGACCTTCTTCCCGTTCGGTGTGGGCCAGTAGTGCACGTCGATCATGAGAGCCTCCCTTGGCTGAACCTGCTGTTCGCCAAACCGCGTATCTCTTGAAATTGCTTGGCATTCTGGATCCCGACACGAGAGACTAACCGGACAATCGAGTGACGTCGCCCCTGAGCGCCGCGCCAAGGCAAACACCCCTGGCTGCGAAGCGGAGATGGGCACGCCCCTGGCCCGGAGAGAACGCTCTCCTGACGCAGAGCATGCCGCCGCAGTGATTGGTCATCGACCGAGTCCGCGACGAGTAAGCCCATGGTGCGGGTGACGGCGCCGAGTGATCGATCGAACGGCTACGTCTCCGCGCGGATCGCCCCCGCGTTGCGGATCGGTACCCGCCCACTACGCTGGGGAGTGGGAGACCGAGTGAGCGTTTGTGACGGATTCGTTGGGACTGTTGGTCATACGCCCCTGATCAAGCTCCGCAAGGTCTCCGAGCGGACGGGTTGCACCATCCTCGGCAAGGCCGAGTTCTTAAATCCCGGTGGCTCGGTGAAGGACCGCGCGGCGCTCTACATCGTTAGGGACGCGGAAAGGCGCGGCCTCCTTCAGCCTGGGGGTGTGATCGTCGAGGGCACCGCGGGCAACACCGGAATCGGGCTCGCGCTCGTCGGGAATGCTCGTGGCTACCGCACCGTGATCGTGATCCCGGAGACCCAGAGCCGCGAGAAGAAGGAGATGCTGCGGCTCTGCGGGGCCGAGCTCCGCGAGGTGCCAGCGGTCCCCTATCGGGATCCCAACAACTACGTTCGCGTGGCCGAACGGCTCGCCCAGGAGCTGGCGACAACGGAGCCTAAGGGCTGCCTCTACGCCAACCAATGGGACAACGCGGCAAATCGGGAAGGCCACGCCCAGTCCACCGGGCCCGAGATCTGGGAGCAGACCGGGGGACGCGTCGACGGCTTTGTTTGCGCGATTGGCACGGGTGGCACGCTCGCCGGAGTGGGGATGTATTTGAAGAGCTGCCGTTCGGGTGTGGTCATTGCTGCGGCAGATCCCATGGGAGCCGCGATGTATCACTGGTTGAAACACGGCGAGCTCAAGTCGGAAGGAAGCTCGATCACCGAAGGAATCGGGCAGGGGCGGATCACGAAGAACATCGAGGGCGCGCCCGTAGACGAGGCCTATCAGATCTCCGACGCCGAGGCATTGCCGCTCCTTTTCGAGCTCCTCAAGGAGGAAGGCTTGTGTCTCGGGGGGTCGAGCGCCATCAATGTGGCCGGCGCCGTCCGGCTCGCGCGCGATCTCGGCCCGCGGCACACCATCGTCACCGTGCTGTGCGATTCGGGCACGCGTTACCAAAGCAAGCTATGGAACCCGGAATTCCTGCGGTCGAAGGGACTCCCGACTCCCGATTGGCTCGGGTAGCTCCTCCGGTTCCGCCGCCCCTTCAGGTAGGAACCGCCTCGGTGAACTTGCCCCCTTAGGTCGGACCCGGAGGTCGTCATGCAATTCGCCCGACGCGGGGTACGAACCGCCCCACACGTCGTGCGTATTCGCGAAAACCTTCGGGATGGAAGCGTAGGAGATACGGCTCTTCGACCTTACGCACATGTAGCTCCAGCCCGACAAACGCAACAAGAAAGGCGAGAGCGGCCAGGACGTTGGGCACCGCCAGCACGAGCCCGAGGAGGGTGGTCAGCATCGCGGTGTAGATTGGGTTTCGCACCCACCCGAACAGGCCCGTCGTCACGAGCTCCGTCTTCTCGTTCGGATCCACGCCGACGCGCCAAGAAGCGCCCATCTCGATCTGCGCGAGCAACGTGAGGACGATCCCGAAGGGCATGAGCGCGAGGCCTGCGGCGCGCGTCGAAGCAGAGAAGGGAGCCACGGCGATGCGTCCTCCCCCGAAAATCTCCGCAAGCGGAGCGAGAAGTGCGGCGATCCCGCCGGCTGAGAGTAGGAAACCACCCACCCCCGCGGTCGACAAGAGGGGGCTCGAGAAGGCGCGGAAGCCGTGATCTCCCGTCCGTCGGAACTGCAGCCACGCACGCCAACCGAAGCTGAGGAGCGCGAAGAGCACGTAAAGCGCAAGCGCTGCAGGCGCCATGGCATTGCCTTCAAGGCGAGCGTTCAACACGGGGAAGTGGGCCGTCACCAAAGTGTCTACTTCCCGAAGTCAGCCGGGTCTCCGGATGCCGCGAGAGAGTATCCCGGCGAGTGAGCGTAGTCGCTGTGCGGGAAGCCCTCTGCTTCGTCGTCGATCCGGGACCGGTGGCCTTAGGGCGCGAGCTTCTTAGCCCTGCTCGATGCCGCCCCACCGCAGAGAACCATACTACGACAGTGACTTGGCTCACAAGTCTGAAGGTGCTGCTCCATGGGTTTACCAATTCTCTTGATATGACCGTGCTTCACAGGCCACCTAATATCCTAGTGGGGGTGGAGCTCCACCCCCGGTCGATCGACAGTCGGGAAGGTGTCAGTGAACGACGGCGGCCCCAGCCGAACGGCTCTCACTACTGCGCTCATGCGCGCAGTCCACACACGTCTCGATCGACCTCAACTGATCGACGATCCATGGGGCGATAGGCTCGTCTCCGACGCGGAAAAGACCGCGCTCTACCAACGTGTACTGGACGGCGCGGAACCCGAGGTGAAAAGGCGCCTTGAATCCCTGCGCTCCCCGCAGGCGGCAATCGACGCGGTCTTACGATCTCATCGTACCTACGCCGGCGTGATCCTCCGATCGCGATACGCGGAGGATGCGCTGGAGGGCGCTATTGCGGCTGGCGCTCGTCAATACATCATGATTGGTGCTGGATTCGACAGTTTCATTGTTCGACAGCCTCCCTTTGCTCGCGAGATCTCGATCTTCGAGATCGATCATCCGGCGAGTCAGGCCATGAAACGTCAGCGGCTTGAGGAGTGCGCGGTGAGGATCCCGCCGAACGTGCACTTTGTCCCGGCCGATTTGACGCGAGAGTTGCTGGCGTCCGTACTCGCGCGATGCGAGTTTTCTCGCGCGTGGCCAGCCTTCTTTTCCTGGCTCGGCGTGACCATCTACCTCCCGCGAGATGCCAATCTGGCTACGTTGCGTGGCGTGGCCACCTCCGCCGCAGCGGGGAGCGAGCTCGTCTTTACCTACATCGATCAGCGGGTGCTCGAAGGACGCCGGTCCACAGCGTTGGAGACAATGCGCCTAAGCCGGGCCACGCTGGGCGAGCCGTGGATATCCGGGTTCAACCCCGCCACCCTCGCGAACGAACTGAAGGCGCTCGGACTCCTATTGGTCGAAGACTTGGGGGGGCTGGAACTTCGGGAGCGCTATTGCGCGGGTCAAACGGACGGCTTGTCGCCAGGCAGGAGTGGTCATGTTGCGCGTGTTCGCGTTGCCACCCGCTGAAGGGCCCGTTTACCCACGGCGAATGACTACGACGGACAGCCACGGAGTTTGCTCGACCAGTATCCGTATTTCTACGTACGGAGGGAGAGGTCTCAGTGAAGTTATTGGGTGCGATCGCTTGGCGGACGCGAGCCCTGCGTGGGTCGCAAGCCTTTGCGCGTCCGAGAGGACGAACGATCGGATTTTCTAAAGCACTTCGGTCAATCCATCGATAAGACCTGCGACGCAATCCCGCGTATCGGACGATTCTGTCAATGGATCTGCTCCCGGTGATCGGTGGGATGTGCTTCATCATCGTCAGCCTGGTCATCGGGGCTCCCTTGAGCGCACCGCTAGGGCTTGCGGCGGCAGGCTCCCTGTTGTTGCCCTTCCTTCTTCCGCAACCTGCAAGTGGCGCGTTTTGGGTCGGGCAAGCGGGGGGATAACCGGATGAACGAATCCGCGGTCTTCGAACGCACCTGCGCGGAGCTCGAGCAGGCCACGTCGTTTGACAGCCTGAGTGCCCGCGGGACGGTTCGCCTCGCGCTCAAGAGCGCGGGTCTTGACGCGCGGGAGGTGACCACCGCGCAGATGATGGTGGTCGTAAAACGAGTTCTCCCATCGGAACTCAAGGTTCGGGGTGTAAAGGACACAGACGATGTGTGCTCCGTGATCGCAAGCCGCGTCACTGGTTTTGAGTGTACGCCTCCGACATCGGGATCCTCCGCCGAGGACGTCTTCCGGCGCCTCGGCGGTAGTTGATCCCCGCTGTCCCCCGCAGAACCCAGGTTTCGCCACTGGGCCCCCGCAACAGCTTGGGGCTTGCTGCAGTGCATGGGTACGAACGCACCCCTCTGAGACAGCGAGCGCAGGAATGGTGTGCTTCCGGGGGACGGCATCGCCCGATGCCTCTGCTCGACGCAGTCGTCCCGATCGCGTCGTAGAACCCCGCAGCGCAACGAGGTTTCCGCATCGGCGCCGAATGAGCACGAACCGCGGTGTCCGCCCGGCCACCAGGCTTCGCGAGCCGGGTTTGGGGACGTGCGCCGACCGGATTGGAACCTCGGGTGGAAAGGCGGCGCGGTCGGGCTACGAGGTCGAGGCCTTCGTCGCGGGGGGTCCGAGGCGCGGTCTTTCCAATCGGGCCTCGCTGGCCCCCCTGACCGAGCGCGAGGGGATCCCTGCGCAGGCCACAAGGGGAGCGCCGCGCTACTTCTCACGTCCCGGCGGTGCGCGAAGAGAGGGACGGCGAGGGTCGTTCGCCAAGCGGGAAACCGGGAGAGGGCGGAGCGTGTGGGAGTCTATTGGATCGGACTCTTGGTCGGGCTCTCGATTGCAGCGCCGCTTGGTCCGGTGAATGTCCTCTGCATCCGCCGCACGCTCACCGGGGGTTTCGTCGCGGGACTTGTCTCCGGCTGCGGCGCCGCGCTGGCCGACACTTTCTACGGTGTGGTGGCCACCTTCGGCATCAGTGTCGTAGCGCGCTTTCTGCTCGCTCATGAGACCGTGCTGCGCCTCGGGGGGGGCATCGTCCTGTGCATTCTCGGTGCGCGGTCCTTTCGTGGCGAGGTGGCTTGGCCGCATTCGTCCACCGGAGCGCAGGGTCTCGTGAGCGCCTTTGTCTCGACATTTTTCCTCACGCTCACAAACCCGCTTGTGCTGCTGACCATCGCCGCCGTTTCCGCAGCGCTTGGTCTCGCCGCCGAAGAGCTCGACGGTCGCGCCGCAGCGACGGTTGTGCTCGGGGTCTTCTCTGGGTCACTCCTTTGGTGGCTGGTGCTCCTCGGCGCCGTTGGACTCATCCGAGACCGATTCGACGAGCGCGTCCTGCGCTGGGTGTACCGGGGCTCAGGCGGACTCCTCCTCGTTGCGGGATTTGCCTTGCTGGCAAGCCTTGCGTCTTCGATCTGAAGGCTTCGCAGACGCAGCGACGACGTCCTGCCGCGAAGCCCTCGCCATGGGGCGGCCGCGCACAGGCAGCGCAAAAACGGTAGAGTGGCGGGCGGGCACCGAACGATTCGGACGGTGGCGCGTCCGGGACGGGTCGGAGGTGTTAATGAACAAACACGAAGCGATCGAAGTGCTCGAGGATCTGCGTGCCCACTATGAGCATCTTGCGCGACAGTGGGGACTCACAAACGACGGGACCCTCTCGTTCGACCAGCAACAGGGAATCCGTTGTGGATATCTCTGGGAAGTAGAGGCATTACGCATTGCCATCGTAGCGCTCAAGGTGCAAGAGCGAGCGGAAGCATGAAGCCCACGCCCCGCGCTGCGAGGAGTCGAGCTTGAAGAAACCTGCGCCGTGAAGTCCCGGAGCCGCAGCCTTTGGACGCGCGCACGCCGCCGCGCGCGTCGTTTCTTCACGAAGCCTCTCGCGGCGTTCAGCGCGGCCCTCGCGCCGCCGTTCTACATGCTGTACATGCGGCTCGTCTGGTCGACGAGTCGAGTGGACCTCGGGAACTTCGGCGAGCTCCAGAACCTGTGCGACGAGTACGACGGTGCAGTTGCGCTTCTCTGGCACGAGGAGGTGTTCACCGTCGCCTACGGGTACTGGTGGGCCGGAGTCCACGGCCACACGCTGGCCAGCCGCGGTGACGCCGGCGAGGTGATCACGCGGCTGCTCCTGCGTTGCGGCTACACCGTTTTCCGCGGTGGCTCGACGACCTCGCGCTCACGTCACCGCGAAGGTGTGATTGGCGACCTCGTTGCGCACATGCGTGACCACCATGGGGTGCTCTACGGGCTCACGGTCGATGGGTCGAAAGGCCCCGCCTATCGCATGAAGTCCGGA
>Ga0074046_10003309_pt1 | contig 13555 bp, 19 predicted proteins | sample BogForMeECP23OM3_FD_94441 | JGI IMG/M metagenome (GOLD analysis project Ga0074046, IMG submission 94441) | Bog forest soil microbial communities from Calvert Island, British Columbia, Canada - Bog Forest MetaG ECP23OM3 | ecosystem: Environmental > Terrestrial > Soil > Wetlands ...
CAAACTGGTTGGTCGAAATGAACTGGTCAGTGACGTTCTTGCCGCTGGCCGTGCCGGAACCCAAAACGTTCCCGCCGTTTTCACCAGTGGTGATGGACCAATCCACCGAGCTCAGTACGTTGCCCGGGAATTCCCAGGTACCGAACATGAAGCCGGAGACCCCAACGTCGTTGGCACCGGTCTTGAAGGTGTCGCTGACGATGTAGCCAAAGTTAATGGTCCAGGCATCGGTTGTGCCGTTGATGGCGCCGTTGCTGTAGTCGGCGAAAGCCGGTACCGCAGCCAGTGCCAAGCAGAGAATTGTGAGCGAAGCAATACGCAGTCTCATGAGGGTCTCCGTCTGGGTTACTAAAGCTTTAGTAAGGGAGGTAACGTTGGTCGAAGAAGAGACGAGGGTCAGGAGGTAAGAAACGAACCCCTGCCTTGCCTAATCATCCCCTCAGCGGCGATGGCCGGAACAAAATTATTTTGCAAAACCGGAAATGGTTTCCCATTATGGGAATGAACGAACTCGAACAGGAGCGGCAGGTCAGCCACCGCGCGGCCAATAGATATCCCCGCTCGGCGCCTGGCTGCGACCTTCCGCTCCGCGCGCGCATGCAAAGCGCCTCAACTTCACACTTGTAATGCCGAGTGCGCCTCGTTCATGCCTGCAGAACGGCTCAAGTTCAAATCGCTTGTCCCGATCAATCTCCAAGATCACGTACAAACCAACCGTCAGGCTAGATCCGTGTGCTCACTTGGTAGTGTCCACCATCGGAATAATCGCCGACAACTGCAGATTGATTAGAAGGTCGATCCGGCGATCGATCTGATAGCACAACGCAGTCTTCTTGGCCGAGATCACCTTCTCGAACACTGGAACATACTTCATACGCAGCGCCAGTAGTTGCTGATCAACGTCCGTCGATCTCTTCATGTAATCCTGTGCCTGCGCGTCGGTCATGGTGTCGTAGTTCGCTGCATAGTCCTTTATCAGCGCCCAGCGAGCGTCGTTCGGTTTTATGGCTTCTTTTCTGTACTGGTCAAAGATGGGCCAGAACTTGGTTGCCTCGTCGGCGGTGAGGGTCATGTTTTGGGCCATAATCTCCTTGCGGTGTGCGCGCAGGTTCGCGCGCAGCATCTCGACGTCCTGGTCCGCCACGGAGTTCGGCTGATCACCTGCCGTCGCGGCGCTCTGCGACGCAGGCTTCTGTGCGGCCTGGCCGAACATGGATGCACTGTACACGAACAGTGCGCTGACAAGCACTAGGATAGCTATGACATGCTTCTTCATTGTTGTTATCTCCTCAGATTTTGATCAGGGTTGCCACCGGGTCAAACTGCACCACGTTTGGCATGGGCGGATTCTGACCACCATGTTGCCCCTGTCGTTGTTGACAAATTTCCCGGTGGTTCTCTTATAGACCTGCGAAGGGTCCCGCTGCAATTGGAAAACCCTCTTGAGGCCCCTGCCAGTCTTATATCCTGCGTTCGCACCGCAGGGCCCCGCGACGCTCGGGATTTCAGCTGCGGACTCTCCCTGCGCTCACGCCTGCCACGCGCCTAACTTCCCACTTGCAATGTCGAGCGCGGCTCGCTACTCTCTCCGGCATGAAGATTCTCCGATTTCTGCTACTGTTATGCCTCGGCTCGGGCCTCGCGCCGGCGCAGGACGCCAAACAGGCCACCCTCGACAAGTACGGTCCAACCGTCGAGATCACGGCCGAACCGTCGCATCATCTCAAGATTGACAACCCCTACGTCCGCGCCTTCTATGTTGACGTAGCGCCCGGCCAGTCAACCAAGATGCACCATCATGGCTACGACTACATAGCGGTTGCATTCGGTCATTCCGAGATCAACAGCATCGCCTCGGATGGCACGGTCAAGCACATTGTGCTGGAAGACGGCGCTGTCGGGTACACGCCGGCGGGCGTGACCCACGTGGCCACCGACCTTGCCGCCACGCCCTTCCGCAATGCCACCATCGAACTGCTGCAGAACCAGGGCCATCCAGTTTGCGTGAAGAATTGTGAGAACGATCCCCGGGCGAAGGATTGGCCGCCGCTAACAGCAGAATCGAAGCTCATCGGCTATGGCGACACGTTTCGCGTATCGCTTGCGACCATCAAGCCGAAGCAGACGGTCTCCACCGAAGAGCCCTTCCCGCATTTGGTCGTTATGCTGACCGACATGCAGGGGCAGAGCGGCCAAGGGAAGGAAGCAACGGATTTCGCCATGAAGGCAGACGAAATGCTATTTCATGACCCCCATCCCGATCATGGGCTGACCAATACCGGCACTCAGGACGTGCGCATGATTCTGGTGGAGTTCAAGCCGTCGAAATAATAGCCGTGGCCCAGAACCCATATCCCTGCGACCACCCGGTTCCGATCGAGCAGGAGCCGCGCCACCATCTCGTCATCGCGAATGATTTTGTGCGAGCTTTTGCGGTCGAGATCGCGCCGCACGATCGCACGCTTTGCCACCAGCACGAGCATGAGTACCTGATGTATGTGACAGGAAATGCGGAGATCGTCAGCGCGCCTCGCGATGGCGACTCAACGACGCACACCTATCACGATGGCTATTGCGAGCTATCGCCACCCGGCCTGGTACACGTGGTAGAAAATCTGGAGGACACGAAATTCAGAAACCTGCTGGTGGAGTTGCTGCCTCAGCTCGGCGAACTGCTGCGCGGAGATGAACCGAGAATCGCGGCTGGCAACGGAGTAGTCGAGGCTATCTTCGAAGAGGAACGGATATTGGTATGGTCAATAGAGATGGAACCTGGTGCGCAAGCAGAGGTGTATGGTCCGGCTATTGTCGCCACTCTTTACAACGAGCGGCTCCTTCCGAAGGGGCCTGGCGACATAACGGTGAAGCCACACAACATCAGTGATATGGCGTGGATTCCATTTGCTCGCGCATCTCTTTTGCAAAGCTCCCCGAATACATCAGAGAGAGCCATCGTGTTCCAGTTGGGATGGATCGAGGAGCAGCTTCTCGCCGTTCGAAAACGGGCCGGCGAGCCACTGAAGAGCCTTCGAACCCACGCCGAGGATTCCGAATGACTACTCTCCCGTCAGGAACTTGTACTGCGCTGCCGTCAACGGCACGACGGACAGCCTTCCCTGTCGCACTAGGGGCGAGTCGGCGAACAGCTTGTTGGCTTTGATCTCCGCCAAAGACACTGGCCGCGCAATCGCTGTCCCGACCTTGATCTTCACCGCAGGATTTCGCGGATCGGCAGCGCCCACCGATACCACCGACGCAGTGCCAACCGCGGTCTTGTGGTCTCCCGTCTCATAGATAACCAATCGCGCACCCGGCTCCATCTCCCGCAGGTGCTTCAGCGCCACCGGATTGGAAACGCCGTCCCAAATCGTGACTTTGTCCCGTTGTAGATCGGCGAATGAGTACTCCGAGGGTTCCGTCTTAAGCAGATAATCCTGGGCCATGAAAAATTCCCCACTCCTCTGTTTCCGACATTCTACGTGAACTCTTCAGGAGGACCACGTAGTTCCGATCATCGATTGGCGCCGGCACTGCTCTGTTCCGGCACAGTTGGGCAGTAGCATTTTGCGTATGCCGTAGGATCGAGCGCACCGATCGCACAGTACAGGCCGCGCACGGTGTCTGCCGGAACCTGTGCCGCGGAACTGGAAACGTTGTACAGCTTCAACCATCGGTCGCGGACTTCTTCCGTTGCCTGGATCTGGCTGTAAATTGTTCCCAGGCTGGCCAGGTCCAGCCGTGGCGCGCCCCATTCCCGGGTAAACGTGTATTCCTTCTTCCACCGGCCGCGAACTTTACTGCTCGCCTGCTTAAGGTTTGTCAGGTAGTACGTAGCCTGGTCGGCAAGGGCTCCATCGCTCCGAAAGGTCACAACTTGGAAGGCGGGATTCTGATCGTAAACCGGTGAGATGGGCGGATCGATGAGCACGAATGCCTTATTGACGCCGACGCCTGCCGTATTCACCAGCCTGAAATCGTCCGTGTGGGTGTGGCCCGCGAAGCTGGCAATGACCGTGTCGTGGTAGCTGTCCAGCAGAGCATCAAACTGCGCCGTCCAGGTAGGCACCCACATGGGCACGATCGAATCGGCGCACGAATTGGCCGCGGACGGGACATTCGTTGCCGGCTGCGCGGGATGGTTATGTGTGGTTGCGTAGCCGTCGATGCCCGGAGGGATGTGGAACATCAGCCAGACTTTCTGGTTCGCCTGTTGGGCTGCTGCGAGGTTCGAATGCAACCATTGCAGAAGATCGCTAGCGGCCGTGGATGCCACCACAGCGCATCCCTTGCTGAAATTGGTGGCGTGATAATTATTGGAGAAAAAGATGCTGTTCAGCGATAGGATGCGAACGCCCGGAATCGTTGGATGCGGCATATTGTAGCTTCCCAGGGCCTTCCAATCGCCGACGAACGATCCATTTGCCCCGGCCAGATCACGCGCCATCTCGGCCGTATCGCTTAGGAACGTTCCGCCTGCTTGAATACTGTAGTCCCCGCAATCCTCGTCGTTGTTGCCGGGCGTGACCAGGATCTTAGCGCCCGGAAATCGCTTGCGAAATTCGAGGGTCAGAAATTCGACTGTCTTGAGCACAAATGTCCGGTAGTGCTCGGGGTCCGTGTCGTGAGCGGCATTCAGGAAGGTCTTGGGGAACTCGTGCGCCAGCAAATCCCCAGTGACCATCACGAAGGCAGGATGGGGCAGCGTCTTGCGCATCTGGTCCAGGGCCGATTGCAGCAGCCACCAATTCGTGTCCTGTCCATAGGGGCTGAAGCTGCCTGGACTGGTGCGCTGCAGAATTGACTCCCATTGGATGGGATCGGCTGCCTCGAGGCTCGAGACCAGCGTGGCATCAGCCATTGGATTGAAGTGGATGTCCGAGACAAGCAGGAGCTTATTCTTGACCCCTCTGGCGGGTTGGGCGGCTGCAGCGGAAGCAATCAGCGCAACCAGCAGCGCCATGAGGCAAAGGAATTTTCCCTTGCTACCGCTGATTCTTATGCAATGGAAACCAGCAAGGTTTGGTGGAAACATTTGCCCTCAAGTCCGTTGCGACCCAGTCGGAACCGTTGCCTGCCCGCAGACCAGTTCTTCCCGACTAGCGCTTCTTCTTCAGGATCCCCAGAATCTCCTGCAACCCTTGCCGGACTTTCTTCAGATTTTCTGACCTGCCCTTCGTGGGAAAGAGTAAACCGGACTGCTGCCTCGCCGGCTTCGCTTCGTCGCGGAGATGCTGACGCGCTCCGGCAATGGTGTAACCCTGGTCGTAAAGCAGCCGCTTGATGCGCAGCACATTCTCGACATCACGCTGGCGATACATCCTCTGCCCGGTACTGCTCTTGACCGGCTTCAACAGTGGAAATTCGGTTTCCCAAAAGCGCAACACATAGGACGGCAAACGGCACAGGCGCGACACCTCGCCGATGCGAAAGTACAGCTTATCGGGGATCACCGGATCGGAGGCACTGCTGGCCTTGCGGTGTTTTTTCTTCTCAGCAGTCATGAAAGAGGCCTTCGGAGTGCCGGATGGATACTTGTAGCACGAACACTTACAGGTAACAACTCCGGCACGACCATCGGGTTTTCGGCGTCAGTTGTAATCCAAAACCCAGCTGGTTCGCGCATAGTGTGGTCGCAGGAAAAAGGCCTCCGCGAACAGCAATCGTGGAGGCCCGGCTTTTGTTGCCAAAAAATTAGCGAGGCCGATGCCTCGCAGGATAAGTTACCGCTTCTTTTTCTTGGCTGCCTTCTTCGCGGCTTTCTTCTTTGTCGCCATTGTGAATTCCTCCTTTTAAGTGAACCTTCTCCCTCGAAGGTTGTTTAAACTGCCATAGCTGCCCTACATCTTGGATGAGCAGTATGTCTAACCCAAGATATTGCGGTTACTTGGCATGAATGTCAACAAATATTTTTAAAAAAAGTATTGCGCCCTCGCCGGTTTGGTGAAATGCCGGAAATCCGCGCCAGCTGATGCAATGGAAAATTGGCTCCATGATCGTTGAATTCGCGCCGGACGAGACGTCGATCCGTGCGATAAAAACAACGCGGCGCAATGCATTCCGCTTTGACAATCGTCCGACTTCACGGCCTAAGCTCCGTGCCGCGATTGTTCGTCGCTGGTGCTTTCAACAGCATTCGGGAGACAATGGGGCGATGAGTGATTTCCGAGCGCTTTACATCGACGAAGTTTTTCGCAGCCTGCGTGGCCACAAGCGACTGGCGGATGGCGCCATCGCCCAGCTAAGCAACGAGCAGTTCTTCGCCACTCCCGATCCCGAATCGAACAGTGTCGCCATCATCATCAAGCACCTGGCGGGCAACATGCGTTCGCGCTTTACGAACTTCCTTACCACCGACGGCGAGAAGCCGGACCGCAACCGTGACCGCGAATTCGTCATGCACAACGGTGCCGAGCGCGAGGAACTGCTCACTTCCTGGGAACAGAATTGGCAACTGGTTTTTGAGACGCTCAACTCGCTTCACCCCGACGACTTGGAGCGCACGGTTACGGTTCGCGGCGAACCACATTCGGTACTACAGGCCATCAACCGTCAGGTGGCACATTACGCCTATCACGTGGGACAAATCGTTTTTCTGGCGAAACACCTGCAGGGCGTGGAGTGGAAGACGTTGAGCGTACCCAAGGGCCAGAGCGAACAGTACAACGCGGAGTTGCAGAAACAAAAAAGCAATTTGAGGTGAAGCCATGGTTCGTCTGCGATCGGTAGGTGTTCTGTCGAGCGCCAAGATCTTTGGTGTTGTCCATGCGGTAATAGGAGTTCTGGTCGGGTGTATCTTCTTAGTGATCGGCCTTGTGGGTGCTGCTGTTGCGCCCAGCCACCCAAGAATCGGGATGATCGGCATCGTCGTCCTTGCCGTGTTAATGCCGGTTTTCTACGCCGTGCTCGGTTTCGTCATGGGCGCGATCTGGGCCTTTGTCTATAACCTGGCCGCAGATTCGATAGGCGGGCTGGAGCTGGAGTTCGAGACCGTGTCAGCACCCGCGTTCCCGACGGCGCCACAGTCTGCGGGCGCGTGATTGGCCGCGCAACCAGCGGGCCGCCAGTATCCCCTCGCGTGCTAAACTTGTGCGTTTGCCCACCGCAATCCGACCCTCGAGGGGTCATCTAATGCCGAATACCATGATGGCTGTTGTAAAGCCGGGGCCCGCGCCGGGCACGGAGATTCGCGAAGTTCCCAAACCACAATTCGGCCGGACTGACGTTTTCGTCAAGGTCAAGATGGCGTCCATCTGCGGCACGGACCTGCATATCTACCAATGGGACCAGTGGGCGCAGCGCCGCATTCATCCGCCGCTCATTCCCGGCCACGAGTTCTGCGGCACCGTCGAGGCGGTGGGTGACGAGGTCACCAGCGTTCAACCCGGCGACTTCGTTTCCGCCGAGATGCACGTGGCCTGCGGCAAGTGCCTGCAATGCCGCATTGGCGAAGCCCACATCTGCCAGCATGTGAAGATCATCGGAGTGGACGCCAACGGCGCGTTCGCCGACTACGTCGTCATCCCCGAATCCAACATCTGGAAGCTCGATCCCTCCATCCCGGAAGAGTATGCATCCATCCTCGATCCGCTGGGCAATGCCGTACACACCGTGCTGGCGGGTGAGATCGCCGCCAAGAGCGTGGCTATTACCGGATGCGGCCCCATTGGGCTGTTTTCCATCGCGGTGGCGCGCGCCTGCGGGGCCACACAGATCTTCGCGCTGGAAGTGAATGAGCATCGCCGCAAAATCGCCAGGCAGATGAAGCCCGACTTCGTGCTCGATCCCACCAAGGACGATGTGTACAGCATCGTGATGGACAATACTGGCGGCACCGGCGTGGACGTGGTTCTGGAAATGGCCGGACGTACCGAGGCCATTCGAACAGGATTCAAAATCCTGCGTCTTGGTGGCCGCATGTCTCTGCTCGGAATTCCCTCCCGCCCCATCGAACTCAATCTCGCAGAAGAAGTAATTTTCAAAGGCGCGACCGTGCAGGGCATCAACGGCCGCCGCATGTACCAGACCTGGTACCAGATGACCGCGCTGCTCAAGGCAGGCAAACTGGATCTGCATCCCGTCATCACCAATAAGATCGCTATGAGGGATTTTGCCTCGGGCATGGAACTGCTGAAGACTGGCGAGGCCAGCAAGATTCTGGTGTATCCCAACGGGGCCAGATAGCTCGACAAAGAGCGGGCGATAATGGGCAGCTTAGAGGAGAAAATCAAGGGCATCGCCCAAGACGTTTATGGTGAACTAGGCTCGGGTCACAGTGAGGCAGTTTATCAAAAAGCCATGGAGGTCGGACTCCGTCTAGAACATATTTCTTTTGAATCACAAAAGGTCATTGAGCTGCTATACGAGGCACATTATGTGGGTGAGGAATATCTTGATTTGCTTGTCACTGCCGACTCCGAGCGTCTAATCGTTGAATTAAAAGCCGTAGGGAGCAGCATTTCCTCTCCCGAGGAGCAGCAACTTCGGAATTATCTCAACCATCTTGGTATTCAGAAGGGATTGTTGATCAATTTCCCCCAGCCTTCAGCAAGCAAGAAAAAGGCGGCAGAAGTGGGAAATGTGGAACCGGAGTTTCGAACAGTGCGCGGGAAAACCGCCCCTGATGTCTCGTCCCAAACAGACCCGAAGGTGCCACCGAGGACTGTGTTATAGATACCTTTGGAGTGACCCATGTCAGGCCATCACCGCTCGCACCAAGGCGCCCTCCCGCCTCGCTGAGATTTTTGGACTCTCTTATCACCCTCTTGTCATTCTGCGGCCCGCGGTCGCGGCAGTTGCTAGATAATGTTGGTCGAGCGCCTGCCGAATCAACGTTTTGATCACCGCTTGCCGGCTGATGTTTAACTCCTCTGCCGTCTTGTCTAACTCTTCGAGCATTGGCGCTGCGAAATCCACATTCACCCTTTGAATCGGCGACATCATACGGCCTCGATTGGTAAAGAAACGCGAAACGTCCTTGCCCTGCTCTGCAAGGCGCGCAATGCCTTCTGCCGATACTGGTTTCCTCGGTTTACGAATGTTCTTCATAAAGCTCTTGCTCCTGCCTGGTCGCCTTCCAGAGAGTTACGAGGTGGCAATACTCTCCCGCTTCATCATCCCGCATCTCAAAAATGACCGTGTAGAGCCGGCCTCCGACCCAGCCAATGGCACGGTGTTGCTCGGACAAGTCTGACCGCTGGTCAAGGTAATACGGATGAGAGAAGACTTCCTGCACCTCTTCGAAGCCGATCCCTCTCTTAGGATTCGCTCTCAGCCACTGGCTCTTCCGGTCGTCAAAATGAAATCGCATAATAGTATAACAGTTATACCGCACTGGCGACCGTTCGGTCAGGCTCGGTTGTTGCTTCGCCCGAACACCTTCCCCCAGCAAACGGCGCTAAAGTGTTGCTTTTGCATCCGGAGTTATTCAAGGCCAATAAGCGTCGAACTTACTTGGGAGGGGCCGTTGCGGCGGCTGGCACTTCCACACCCTTCACGGCAACCAAATACTCCACGATCAGCGCCTGATCGGCTTCAGAAATAGGCGCGCCATAAGCGTCAACCATTTTCTTGACCTCGTTTTGCCACACTGTTTTGGAGAAAGGCGGCTGCATCGAGACATAGCGCGCCGTATGGCAGAGCAGGCAGTCCTTTTCATAAACCTCGAGGTTTGGTCCTTGCGGTATCTCGGGCGGATATTTCGGCAGCACGATACTGTGCACCTGGCTGGAACCCGCCTTTGCTGCCGCTTGCGATGCGCTGGTTGAGTGCCGTTGCGCGAGTACCGCAGCCGAAACCGTCACGCCCATTGCGGCGGTCGAGAGTACCAAAGCAATTCTCCGGTGACTCATAGCTTCCTCAGAGTACGGCCACATCGAGGTGTTCGATCACGTCACGCTGATAGCCGCTGCGGTTCCATTGTGTAGTGCGTTGTGTCTCTCCGTCATTATTGGTCGCGCGCACCATCAAGCGATAGGTTCCTTTCGCCGGTGGCGTCCACTTCGCCTGCCACCTGCGCCAGGAATATTTCCCCAGGTCTGCGCCGAGAGTGGCGTCGTTCCATGTCTGCCCGCCATCCTTCGATACTTCGACGCGGCGAATCCCGGCCCCGCCGTCGTTGGCCACTCCAGCCAGTTCGTAGCTTTGCCCCGTGCGCAGCTGTTCATCGGGCTCAGGCCGGACGAAGATGGAGTGTACCGCCATGCGATTGATGGGGACCGTCACCGGCGAAAGGTGCTGGGGCTCTTCGTTCGCATCTGCGTTGTTGGGGATGCGATAGGCTTTGTCCATCCAGAAGGTCTTCAGCGGCTGATCAAGCACGCTAATGGACGACAGAGATTTGACCCAGTAAGTCGCATACCAGCCCGGCACGACGATGCGAATTGGAAATCCGTTCAGCATCGGCAGTAGCTCACCATTCATCTCGTAGGCGATCATGACCTCGCCGTCCCGGGCATGGTCGATCTCCAGCGACTTCTCGAAGCGAGGCGTTTTCGGCAGTGGGGGGACATCGAGTCCGTGCAGTCCCACCTGCACAGCTCCGGGTAGCACGCCTGCCGCATCCAGCACATCCTTCAAGCGCACCCCTTTCCACCGAGCGTTGCCCATGGCGCCGTTGCCCCATTGCCCGCCGGGAACTCTCGGTTCGAACAGGCTGCGCGAGTTGCCGGCACACTGGCTGAATGCCACCAGTGAGACGGCCTCGAACTTGGACTGCAAATCTTTCAGCGACAGACTCAGCGGTTTGCTAACGTGCCCGCCCACCTCCAACCGGAAGGTGCGCAAGTCAACCGTGGTAGGAATTCCCGAGAGGTGCCAACGCACGAAGAACGCATCGTTCGGTGTGAGATCGGTGCCAAAATACCTCAGCGGTGTTTCCAGTTGTGGCGGCCGGTCGGTCAGCAGAATTAGATCTGTCTTTTGCGGATATCGCACCAGTTTGCGATCGCCAGTGTCCGCGGGAATAGTGGCAAAATCGAAAACCGACAAAGACGCAAAATCGTCCCCAAACGCGCGGCTTACAACGGCAAGTCCACCGAGCGAAATCAGCGTCGAAATAAATCGGCGACGGGCGTGAGCCAGTTCGCCTTGAGTGTCTTCCATGGATTCACCCCCGAATCAAAAAACTGGGTGACCAAAGATGCGAGCCACATCTTTCCACGAATCCTTCGGACAATGCAAGTTCCGGTCTTGAGTAGTTTTTTCGACGCCCAGAGGACTTCGCCCCAACTGCGGCTACGGGATTCATTTCCGTGTGATGGGCGTTTATCAGCCAAGTGGATTGACATTAGTAAACACAAGCCGGCTTCGCGGTACTAATCCTTGAGACCGCCCTCATCGGGCGGCGCCCTTTTGCCGTCGCTGCTCGCTCTGCTGCATCATTTCGCTCATATCGAAAGCTGGACGTATCTCGAACGTCGACCCATACTTCAGGGCCGGATGCTGCGAGATGAGCTGAATGGCATGATTCATGTCCCGCGCCTCGAGCACACGAATGCCGCCGAGCTGTTCCTTGGTTTCCGCATAGGGACCGTCGGTGGTCGCGACTTTGCCGTTCTTCCAATATAAGGTCAACGCAGTTTCAGGAAGCTGAAGCGCTTCTCCACCACCCCAGTGCCCGTTCGCGCGCAGATGGTCGTCGTACTCAAAGCATTCGTCGAACATTGCATGTTGCTCGGCCTCGGTCATGGCCGCGTGTTTTGCCGGCTCGTAGTATCCCAAACAGATGTATTTCATTGTTCTTTTCCTCGTGTTGGTGAGCGCAACCTTGCGCGCTGGATGGTTCAGCCTGTAGTCGTCGCGCACCGAAAAAATCGACAGCAGCCGCGAACTACTTAAACTAAGTCGCCGTAGGTGCCGGTCCGCAAAGGCCCGCTGGGCCTGTACGTGCTGATGATGACGCCTGAGGACACAGCCTTGGTGCTGACGAGCGCGAGTTCGCGAGGCGGGGTTCCATCCGCAAAGATACGTTTGCCTTTGCCTAACAGAACCGGAAAGACGAGCAGCATGACCTCATCCGCAAGCCCGTGTTCGAGCAGCACCGGTGTCAGCGTCGAGCTACCCCAGACGATCAGCTGCGGTCCGTCTTTCTCCTTGACGCGGCGAATTCCCGCGACGACGTCCTGTCCAAGGGCCTCGGCCGGGCCCCAGGCAAGACTGTCGGCCCTGTGGGTCGCGACGTATTTCGTCGCTGCGTTCAGCCTGTCCGCCATCGGACTCTTCGGGGCTTTCGGCCAGAAGCCGCTGAAGATATCGTAGGTTCGGCGGCCCAGCAGCAGATCGAAAGTCTCGCCTTGACCCTCGACGATGGCCTGTCCCCCCTCGGGGGCGTCATGCGGCGCCGCCCATCCGCCGTAGGGATAGTCGCCGTCTTCGTCCGGCCCGCCGGGGGCCTGGATTACGCCGTCCAGCGTGATGTGTTCCATGATCTTGATCTTTCTCATGTCGTCTCCTTAATACAGGTTGGTGCTCGCCTGCGGCAGGCGACGCGGGTGACCCGGGGCCTGCCCTGAGCCTGTCGAAGGGTCTCGCGTTTTCGACACCTGGGTGGGCACGACGCAAACTCCCGGGTCTTGAACAACGCGAGTGCCCGGGCACCCGGCCAGTTTGTTTACTTGCTTTCGCCGGGTCCTTGTTCCGGAGCCGGGTAGAAAAGAAGCTCGCGCACCTCGCCCACCGCATCGCAGGAGATGGCACCCTTGCGCGCCCACGCGAGTGCCTCGTCCATATTGGCGGCTTCCAGTATCCAGAAGCCACCCATGTGCTCCTTGGTCTCGGTGTATGGCCCGTCGGTGACCAAGACCGTACCATCAGACTGCTTCCGCACCGTCTTTGCGTTGCCGGCCGGGGAAATTCCGCAGGCGAACTTCCTCACGCCGGCGGCAATCATTTCGCGGTTGAGCGCGTGGATCTCTTCCATCATCGCTTCGGTTACGCCGGACGGGTCGAAATCGTCGGGCAGGTAGTTACAAACCAGGTACTGTGGCATAAGTGCTCCTTTGTGTTTTTCGAGCCAGCAGCACAGCCTTGCGCGCTCGCTCGTTCATCCTATAGTCGCCGAGCAGGGAGAAAATCGACAGGGGCAGCGAACTTATTTTTTGGCAAAAACCGACGATGTTCCGACAGTGCGTTATGACTCCGCCGCTGGTCTCCTCCTGACAGCTATAAATCCTACTTTGTGTGCATTGACGGACTATGTCAGGAATGTAATACTATGTGGCATGAGTATGACAGAGAAACCCGAGACCGTGCGGTTTACGACCAAAGGGCAAGTCGTCATCCCGCTTCGTCTTCGCAAGCAGTTCGAAATCGAGGACGGGACCAAAGCGGTGGTGCAAGCGACGCCGGAGGGTATCCTCCTCAAACCGGTGACTGCGGCACTCATCCGACGCGGGCGCGGTATCCTCAAGCGCGCGCCAGGACACGGGTCGCTGACTGAGGACTGGGCCGAGCACAAAAGGCAGGAACGCGCGCTCGAGGAGCGCCATGCCGGCTAAGGTGCTCGACAGCTTCGCGCTTATCGCCTACTTCCGCGACGAATCGGGCGCGGAAGCGATGG